>ENA-OPZZ01000498-OPZZ01000498.1-human-gut-metagenome-genome-assembly--contig:-NODE-498-length-30915-cov-5.884338_pt1 | contig 30915 bp, 27 predicted proteins | sample MGYA00242487_ERZ504511 | MGnify/ENA primary metagenome ERZ504511 (study PRJEB26092, sample SAMD00036241) | human gut metagenome | host: Homo sapiens | study: EMG produced TPA metagenomics assembly of... | reverse complement strand
GTGGATCAGGTGGTCACCGCTGTGCTGACGCCGGCGGCTGCGCTTCATCACCGCTGACCACGGCAACGCCGAGAAGATGATGAACCCGGACGGCACCCCCTTCACCGCCCACACCACCAACGTTGTGCCCTTTATGGCAGTTGGCTGCGGCGATGTGAAGCTGCGCGAGGGCGGCTGCCTGGCCGATATCGCACCCACCATGCTGCCCTATATCGGCCTGCCCGTTCCCGCCGAGATGACCGGCAAGAGCATCATCGTGGAGTGATGCCAGACGGGATGACCGTATAAACAAACAAAAGGCTGCTGCACATTTTGTGCGGCAGCCTTTTTGCATAAGAAAAATTTCCGTGAAAAGGGAATAGCGGAGCGTCCGCAGACGCTCCGCTATTCCGAAATTAAAAATAGATTTTCCGCTGATGATGGCCAGAGCGCACGCGGAGGCCATTCAAAACGGTTCGCCTGCAAAACGGTAAAGCTTACTTTTTCAGATGGCTATCCCAGCCGCTGGAGGTGGTGGCCTGCTTATCAGGCGTACACCACATGGCCTCTACGTCGTCCAGCGATTCCACCAGCTTCTGTCCCTCTTCCAGCGGCATACAGAACAGGGCAGTGGTCAGGCAGTCTGCCATGCCGGAGTCCGGGCACAGCACGGTGACGCCGTTGTAGTAGGCGGCGGGCCACAGGGTGTCGGGGTCGATGATGTGGTGGTAGCGCTTGCCGTCCACCACAAAGTAGCGCTGGTAGTCGCCGCTGGTCACCAGTGCAAGGTCGCTCATGTTGATGGGCGAGCCGAAGATGGAGTTGGTGCTGGTATACACCTCCGAGGCGTTCCACGGGTTCTCCACACCGCCGGTCCACTGGCTGCCGTCCGGCTTTGTGCCGATGGCGCGCAGGTTGCCGCCTACGCTCACCAGTGCACTGGTCAGACCCCGGGCTTCGGCGGCGCGGCAGACCATCTCCACTGCGTAGCCCTTGCCCACGCTGCCCACGTCCAGCGACATCTCCGGGTCGGACAGGTAGACCGTTTTGGCCTCCTCGTCAATGACGAGGTCGTTGATATCGCAGTGCTGGGCAGCAGCCTCCAGTTCCTCCTGCGTGGGCAGGGTGTTGTCGGTCTCGGAGGCGTTCTGTTCGGCAGCCTCGCGGTAATCGTGCCAGATGCCCAGCACGCTGCCCATGGCAATGTTGATCTTGCCGTCGGTCAGTTTGTACATCTGCCGCGCCAGCTCCAGCATGGAGAGGATGCGGTCGTCTACCTGTACCGGGGCTTTCCCGGCGTTTTCGTTGATGGTCTTAACGTTCACAACGCCGTCGTAGTCATTGTAGATATCGTAGAGCTGGTTGTAGACGATCAGATCCTGATGCAGCGCCTGCATCTGGGTGTTGAACTCTTCCTCGCTCTCGCAGTAGGCGATGACCTGCGTCACGGTGTCGAACACATCATAAAAGATGGTGGTGTACCGGGTCAGCTCCTTTTTGGGCTTGCAGCCGACCAGCAGGCTAAGGCTCAGTACCGCCGCCAGCAGTGCAGCGGTCATGCGGGTGATGCGGCTCTTCATACGGTCTGGCTCTCCTTTGCGGCGGTAAAGGCGGTGTGCTCCTCCTGTAAATGTGCCAGCAGGTCTGCAAACATCCAGTTGCGGTTTGCGGGGGTGACCACCGCCTTGAGCGGGATGGTCACCTGTGCCTGCCGCATCAGGTCCAGCAGGGTGTCCACGTCCTTATCGCGGAAGTTTGCCAGCACCAGCGCCGGGGGATAGGCGCCCGGCTCCAGCACCAGCGTTCTGGGGGCTTTTACCTCCACCTCGCCCAGCAGCTGGGCAACGGTCTTGCCGGCATCGGCGGGGGAAACAAGCAGCAGCTTCATGCCAAAGGCGGGTGCCATGCCCTCCAGCTTGCCCCGGTCGGCGGGGGAAAGGTTCCAGCCCAGCGCCAGCGGCACCCCGGCGTTCTGGTTGCGTGCAATGTGTGCTTTCATCTTTAAAACCTCTTTCGGCAGTGTTTTTTCAAAATACACTATAGTATACCATAAAACCCGTGAAAAGAAAATGAAAACCCGCCGGTGCACAGAAATCGGGGGTATTTAAGGCAATACCGCATAATTCTAAGTGCCGCAGCCGCCGGAGTGGTGCTTAAGCCGTAAGGCGGGAATTGTGCGGTGTTGCCTTAAGGTAAAATGCTGCTTGCCTGCGCCCTCATCCGTCTGCTTGCTTCGCGCGCAGCCACCTTCCCCCGACCGGGGGAAGGCTTCCGGCTTGGCGAACTTTCCGGCAAAAAAGGACTGCTGAACCCGGTCGGCACAGCAGTCCCTGCGTATAACAATATTCTTTCGGGCGGGCTCAGTTCATTTTTTTGCCGAAGAACTCCACCTCTTTGCCGATGAACTGCATCAGTTCATCGAACTGGTCGGGGGTCAGGCTCTGTGCGCCGTCGCACTTGGCCTTGGCGGGGTTGTTGTGCACCTCGATCATCAGACCATCGGCACCGGCAGCGACCGCAGCTTTCGCCAGCTCCGGCACCATCCATGCGTGGCCGCAGGCGTGGCTGGGGTCCACCACCACCGGCAGGTGGGTCATCTTGTGCAGCATGACCACACCGGCAAGGTCCAGCGTGTTGCGCATACTGGTCTCAAAGGTGCGGATGCCGCGCTCGCACAGGATGACGTTCTCGTTGCCCTCGGCCATGATGTACTCGGCGCTCATCACGAACTCTTCCAGCGTGTTGGCAAGGCCGCGCTTGAGCAGCACCGGCTTTTTCTGGCGACCAACAGCCTTGAGCAGCTCAAAGTTCTGCATATTGCGGGCACCCACCTGGATCAGGTCCACGTTTTCAAACAGGGGCAGGTGCTCGGTGTTCATGATCTCGGTCACAATGGGCGAACCGGTGGCACGGCGCGCCAGCTTGAGCAGGTCCAGACCCTCGCTGCGCATACCCTGAAAGGAGTAGGGAGAGGTGCGGGGCTTGAAGGCGCCGCCGCGCAGCAGGGAAGCGCCCGCCGCCTTTACCCGCTGGGCGCAGTAGGTGATCTGCTCCTCGCTCTCAATGCTGCACGGCCCTGCGATGACCGCAAAGTTGCCGCCGCCGATCTTGACGCCCTCTACGTCGATAACGCTGTCATCCGGGTGGAACTTGCGGTTGGCCTTTTTGTAGGGCTCGGACACGCGGCGGCAGGTCTCCACCACCGGGTTTGCCAGAACCCAGCTTTCCGCAATGGCCTTGGTGTCGCCGATCAGACCCAGAATATGGGTGTCGCTGCCCTTGGAATCGTTGATCTGCAGACCCATATCCTCCAGCTCGTGGCAGAACTCGCGCACCTGTACGTCGGGGGCATCCTGTTTGAGTACGATAATCATAGTGCTTTGTCTCCTTTGCCTTTTTCTATCCTGTGAAACGGCGAGGGAGACCGGCTCCTTTGCCGCAGCTTGCAGTGTCAAACTTCAGTATTCTGAAGTGCGTGACGCTATGATATCACTTCATGAAACTGAAGTCAAGAGAAATTTTGAATTTTTTCAGAAAAAGTGGTAGAATAAAAAAAAGAACCCGTGCAGTCATTGTTGTGCAATGACTGCGCACCCAAAGGTCGAACTTTTTACTGCTTTCCATGGGGTATTACTTCCCAGGGAAAGAGAATCTGCCGGTTACCGCGCATAAGCTCCCCCTTTCGGGGGAGCTGGACGCGAAGCGGCCTGAGAGGGTTCAATAGAATCAAAGAGGGAATAACAATGGGAAAAGAAGCTAAAACCAACGCAATGCGCATTCTGGAACGGGAAAAGGTGGCCTATACCGCCCACGAGTACCCCCACGAGGAGGGGGTGGCGGTGGACGGCGTGACCGTAGCTGCCAGCATAGGTGAGGACCCCGCCTGCGTATATAAGACACTGGTAACGCAGGGCAGCAGCAAAAACTATTTTGTGTTCGTCATTCCGGTGGCGGCAGAGCTGGACTTAAAGGCCGCAGCCCGCAGCGTGGGCGAAAAGAGCGTGGCGATGATCCATGTGGCGGATATCAACAAGGTCACCGGTTATGTGCGGGGCGGCTGCAGCCCGGTGGGCATGAAAAAGCAGTACCGCACCGTCTTTGACGAAAGCGTGCTGACCCAGCAGAAGGTCTACGTTTCCGGCGGGCGCATCGGTACGCAGGTGTGCTGCGCCCCGGCGGATCTGATCCGCGCTGCACGCGCCGCCACCGCAAAGATCATTTTTTAAAAATCCGGCGCGATATCTGGGATACATCAACACAGCCTTTACATAAAATATACTTGCTGCATAAGTCATACTTAAAAAGAAAAAGGATGGCGAAACTGCACAAAACTTTCGAAAGTTTTTTGACGGCATGGGAACACAAGGGAGAATTTGCCCAAACGCTCTTTGCAAAGCGGTTTTTTTGCCGTAAACTGTATCTAGTACAGGGACGATGCCCCAAAAAACGGGCTTGCATCGCCGCCTGAAAAAACGCTTGCACAGGAAACTGCGGAGGGAAACTTCAATGATGCTGCTGGTGCCGGGTCGCATGGAATGGGGTCACATTCACTGCAATCAGGGGCATGGTGCAACCTTGTGCAAAATGCGCGGACAGAAAAACAGGAAATAAAGGCCGTGGTACAGGTGTACCGCAGCCTTTTTTGTTTGTCGGTCTTGTTGGACAGTTGAGAAAGAGAGGCTTTGGAAAATGGTTCGTAAAGTGGCAGTGATCATGGGTTCGGACAGCGATTGGCCGGTGGTCAAGGGTGCCTGCGCCCAGCTGAAGGCGCTGGACATCCCCTTTGAGGCGCACATCCTTTCGGCGCACCGCACCCCCGCCGAGGCAGCAGCCTTTGCAAAAAGCGCAAAGGCCAACGGCTTTGGCGTCATCCTGTGCGCAGCAGGCATGGCAGCCCATCTGGCAGGCGCTTTTGCCGCCAACACCACCCTGCCGGTCATCGGCATCCCCATGAAGGGCGGTGCGATGGACGGTCTGGACGCGCTGCTGGCTACCGTGCAGATGCCCAGCGGCATCCCGGTGGCAACCGTGGCGCTGAACGGTGCCAAGAACGCCGCATGGCTGGCTGCTGAGATCCTGGCGCTGAACGATGACGCACTGGCGGAAAAGCTGGAGGCTGAGCGCGTAGCCATGGCACAGCAGATCGCAGCCAAGGAAGAAAAGCTGCAGAACGAACTGAACGAGCTGTAAAGGAGAACCAATGTCTGATTTTGCATATCCGCTGCATGAGGAGTGCGGCGTTTTCGGCATCTACGACCGTGCCGGTACCGAGGATGTAGCCGCAGCGGCTTATTCGGCCCTGTATGCGCTGCAGCACCGCGGGCAGGAGAGCTGCGGTATTGCCGTCAACGATGACGGTGTGATCACCGGCCACCGGGATCTGGGTCTTGTAAACGAGGTGTTCACCCCGGAGGTGCTGGCAAGCCTGTCCACTACCACGGCACACATGGCCACCGGCCATGTGCGCTACGCCACCGCCGGCACCGCGTCCGCGCCAACGCCCAGCCCATGATCGTCCGGCATGGCCGCGGCACCATGGCGCTGTGCCACAACGGCAACCTGACCAACGCTGTGGAGCTGCGCCGCCAGCTGGAAAACGAGGGCGCCATCTTCCACGGCTCCTCAGATACCGAGGTCATCTGCTACCTCATCACCCGCAACCGTCTGCGCATGGGCAGTATCGAGACTGCCATCAGCAAGACCATGGACGTGCTGGAGGGCGCATACAGCCTTGTGATCATGTCTGCCACCAAGCTCATTGCGGTGCGCGACCCCCGGGGCTACCGTCCCCTGTGCATCGGCACCCTGCCCGGCGGCGGCTACGTCTTTGCCAGCGAGAGCTGCGCACTGGATGCCACCGGTGCCGCCCTGCTGCGGGATGTGGAGCCCGGCGAGATCGTAGTGGTGGATACCAAGACCGGCGAGCTGCGCAGCATCAAGGATCACTGCGGCCGCCCGGACACCCAGATGTGCGTGTTTGAGTTCATCTACTTCGCCCGCCCGGACAGCGTCATCGAGGGCAGCTCGGTGCACGAGGCCCGCAAGCAGGCAGGCCGCTTCCTTGCACAGGAGCACCCCGTGGAGGCCGATGTGGTCATCGGCGTGCCGGATTCCGGCTTGGATGCAGCACTGGGCTACTCGCAGGAGAGCGGCATCCCCTACGGCATCGGCTTTATCAAAAACAAATACATCGGCCGCACCTTCATTCAGGGCAGCCAGAAGCAGCGCGAGAACAGCGTGCGCATCAAGCTGAACGTGGTGTCCAGCACCGTCAAGGGCAAGCGCGTGGTGCTGGTGGATGACTCCATCGTGCGCGGCACCACCTCCGCCCGCATCATCAAGCTGCTGCGGGATGCCGGTGCTGCTGAGGTGCACTTTATGGTCTCGGCACCTCCCTTTAAGTATCCGTGCTACTTTGGCACCGATATCCCGGACCAGAAGCTGCTGGTGGCCACCGGCCGCACGCTGGAGCAGATCAACGAGGTCATCGGCGCCGATACGCTGGGCTATTTGTCCAACGAGCACGTTGTCCAGCTTGCCAAAAACGCAAAATGCGGTTTCTGCACCGCCTGCTTTACCGGCGAGTATGCCGTAGAGCCGGAAAGTGTGCTTTCTACCGATATTCACGACCGTCACCTGAACGACCGTCCCAAGGACGCCAAAAAGTTAGGAGAGTAAGAACATGGAAAAGAGCTATTCTGAAAGCTACGCCGCAGCAGGCGTGGACATTACCGCCGGTTACCGCTCTGTGGAGCTGATGAAGCAGTATGTCGCCCGTACCATGAACGAGCACTGCATCGGCGGCTTGGGCGGCTTTGGCGGCCTGTTTGAGCTGGACTGCACCGGTTACAAGCACCCGGTGCTGATCTCCGGCACCGATGGTGTGGGCACCAAGCTGAAGGTGGCCATGATCATGGATAAGCACGATACCATCGGCATCGACTGCGTGGCCATGTGCGTCAACGATGTCATCTGCGCCGGTGCAAAGCCGCTGGTATTTTTGGATTACATCGCCTGCGGCCGCAACGTGCCGGAAAAGATCGCCAACATCGTCAAGGGCGTGGCCGAGGGCTGCGTGCAGGCCGATTGCGCTCTGGTGGGCGGCGAGACTGCCGAGCACCCGGGCATGATGCCGGAGGATGAGTATGATCTGGCCGGCTTTACCGTGGGCGTTGTGGACAAGGAGAAGATCCTGAACAACGAGACCATGGCAGCCGGTGACGTGATCCTCGCCCTGCCTTCCACCGGTGTGCACTCCAACGGCTTCTCGCTGGTGCGCAAGGTGTTCAACATCGACGCCGACCCCGATGTGCTGTTCTCCACCCCCGCCGAGCTGGGCGGCAAGACCCTTGGCGAGGCGCTGCTGGCTCCCACCAAGATCTACGTCAAGCCCGTGCTGAAGGTGCTGGAAGAGGTGCAGGTCAAGGGCATCTCCCACATCACCGGCGGTGGCTTCTACGAGAATATCCCCCGCAGCCTGAAGAAGGGCTGCTGCGCCCGCATCAACAAGGCAGATGTGCGTACCCCCGCTCTGTTCCACCTGATGCAGAAGGTGGGCGGCATCTCCGAGCACGATATGTTCAACACCTTCAACATGGGTGTGGGTATGGTGATCACCGTGCCCGCCGAGCAGGCCGATAAGGCACTGGAGATCCTGCACGCCAACGGCGAGCCGGAGGCTTACCGTCTGGGCGTCATCGCAGAAGGTGAGGGCGTGGAGCTGTGCTGAACATTGCCGTGTTAGTGTCCGGCGGCGGCACCAATCTGCAGGCGCTGCTGGACAGCGAGGCCCGGGGCGAGAACCCCAATGGTAAAATCACGCTGGTAGTAGCCTCCAAGCCCGGCGTCTTTGCGCTGGAACGCGCCGCAAAGGCCGGTGTGGAGGGCTGCGTGGTGCGCCGCAAGGACTACGCCACCAGCGAGGAATTTGACGCTGCGCTGCTGGAAACGCTGCGGGCGCACAAGATCGATCTGGTGGTACTGGCGGGCTTTCTGTCCGTGCTGGGCCCCAGCGTCATCGCGGCTTATCCGCGCCGCATCCTGAACGTGCACCCTGCGCTGATCCCTTCCTTCTGCGGGCCGGGAATGTACGGCCTGCGTCCCCACGAGGCTGCACTGGCTCGGGGCTGCAAGGTGACCGGCGCTACTGTCCACTTTGTCAACGAGGAGTGCGACGGCGGGCCCATCCTGCTGCAGAAGGCCGTGGACATCCTGCCCGGCGACACCCCCGAGGTGCTGCAAAAACGGGTGATGGAGCAGGCGGAATGGAAGCTGCTGCCCAAGGCTGTGGCTATGGTGTGCAGCGGAGAGATCTGCTGAAAGCTTGCAGAGCGTTGTTCTTGCCTCTCCCTTTGGGAGAGGTGGCACGGCGTAAGCCGTGACGGAGAGGGCGGGGAAGTTGCCTCCGCAAAGAGGTTCGCCCTCTCAGGCGCTGACGCGCCAGCTCCCCCAAAGGGGGAACCGAGAGTTGCTCTTTGAAAACAAAAATGCAAGGGAGAACAACAATGGAAAAGATCAACTTGAACGAGTATCTGGCATCCAACGAGTACCCCGGCCGCGGCATTGCTGTGGCAATGGCACCGGACGGACGGCAGATGTTTATCGGCTACTTTATCATGGGCCGCAGCGAGAACAGCCGCAACCGCGTGTTTGACCCTGTGCCCGAGCGCGGCGGCATCTGCACCGTGGCGGCAGACCCCGCAAAGCTGGAGGATCCCAGCCTGATCATTTATAACCCGGTGCTGACCCTTGGCAAGACCCATATCGTGACCAACGGCGACCAGACCGATACCATCTACGACCTGATGAGCCAGGGCAAGAGCTTTGCTGACGCCCTGCGCACTCGCACCTTTGAGCCGGACGGTCCCAACTACACCCCCCGCATCTCCGCTGTGGTGTACGCTGACGGCAGCTACCAGATGAGCATCCTCAAGTCTGCCGACGGCAACGGCGACAGCGTGCAGCGCTATTTCTTTGATTACCCCCAGCCTGTTGCAGGCGAGGGCCACTTCATCAGCACCTACAAGCACAACGGCAATCCCATCCCCAGCTTTGAGGGCGAGCCTTTGCGCTTTGCCTGCCCCCGCACCATCGGTGATTTTGCCCACGATATGTGGAACAGCCTGAATCTGGACAACAAGGTGAGCCTGTTTGCCCGGGTCATCGATCTGGACACCGGCGAGAGCGGCGATATGATCTTTAATAAATATGATCCGGTGTGCAGCGACTTTGACGACCCCGAAGAGCCAGAGCTGCTGCCCGAGGAGCTGGAACTGCTCAAAAAGCTTGACGCCGAGGAAGAATAAGAGTAAACCTTAGGATATAAGGAGGATGCACCAATGAATGAACTCGCACTGAAGTACGGCTGCAATCCCAACCAGAAGCCCAGCCGCATTTATATGGAAGATGGCTCCGACCTGCCCGTTACCGTGCTGAACGGCAAGCCCGGCTACATCAACTTTCTGGATGCCCTCAACTCCATCCAGCTGGTCAAGGAACTGAAAACCGCCTGCGGTCTGCCTGCAGCGGCCTCCTTCAAGCACGTTTCCCCGGCGGGTGCAGCACTGGGTCTGCCCCTGACCGAGGTGGAGCGCCGGATGTACCACATTGCCCCGGAGACCGAGCTCTCTCCGCTGGCTTGTGCCTATGCCCGCGCTCGCGGCGCAGACCGGATGTCCTCCTTCGGCGACTGGATCGCCCTGTCCGACATCTGCGATGTGCCCACCGCAAAGCTGATCCAGCACGAAGTCTCTGACGGCATCATCGCTCCGGGCTACGAGCCGGAGGCACTGGCCATCCTGTCCGGCAAAAAGAAGGGCAACTACAATGTGGTCGCCATCGACCCCGCCTATAAGCCCGCTCCCATCGAGCACAAGCAGGTGTACGGCATCACCTTTGAGCAGGGCCGCAACGAGCTGGTCATCAACGCCGACACCATGCTGAACAACTGGGTCACCGAGAACAAGGACGTGACCGAGGAGCAGAAGCGCGACCTCATCATTGCTCTCATCACCCTGAAGTACACTCAGTCCAACAGTGTGTGCTACACCTACAATGGTCAGACCATCGGCGTGGGTGCCGGCCAGCAGAGCCGCATCCACTGCACCCGTCTGGCTGGTCAGAAGGCCGACAACTGGCAGCTGCGCCACATGGATAAGGTGCTGAACCTGCCCTTCCGTGACGATGTGGCAAAGCCCAACCGCGACAACGCCATTGATGTTTACATCGGCGATACCCCGGAGGATGTCATCGGCGATGACGTCTGGGCCGAGACCTTCACCCGCCAGCCCGAGCCGCTGACCGCCGAGGAAAAGAAGGCTTACCTCAGCAAGGTGACCGGTGTTTGCCTTGGTTCGGACGCTTTCTTCCCCTTCGGTGACAACATCGAGCGCGCCCGCCGCTCCGGCGTGACTGCCATCGTGCAGCCCGGCGGCTCCATCCGCGACCAGCAGGTCATCGATACCTGCAACAAGTACGGCATCGCCATGGCCTTCTGCGGCCTGCGGCTGTTCCATCACTGATTTTCCTCTGCACAGGAGCAACGCAGCAAAAGCCTTCCCCCGGACGGGAAAGACTCTCCCCGGCCGGGGAGAGATGTCGCGGTAGCGACAGAGCGGGGAACGGGTGGCGCGTAAGAGCCGGATGAGGGCGCATGGAAGCTGCCCCTCATCAGTCTGCTGCGCAGACAGCTTCCCCCAGAGGGGGAAGCCTTCAGAGGATGCCCGCATACGCGGGCAGATCAAAAACGGGAAGGTGAATGATATGGCTGAAAAATTTTGGTAGTGGGCGGCGGCGGCCGCGAGCACGCCATCATCAAGGCACTGAAAAAGAGCCCCGACTGCGGCGAGATCTGGTGCGCACCGGGCAACGGCGGCATCAGCTATGACGCTAAGTGCAAAAACATCAAGGCCACCGATGTGGATACCATGGTGGGCTTTGCAGTGGAAGAAAAGTTCGATTACGTTGTGGTGGCACAGGACGACCCCCTTGCACTGGGCATGGTGGACGCGCTGGCAAAGGTGGGCATCCCCGCCTTCGGCCCGGACAAGGCCGCTGCCCGTATCGAGGCTTCCAAGGTGTTCTCCAAGGACCTGATGAAGAAATACGGCATCCCCACCGCAAAGTACGAGACCTTCGATGACCCTGCCAAGGTCATGGATTACATCCGTGCCGAGGGTAAGTACCCGGTGGTCATCAAGGCAGACGGCCTTGCACTGGGTAAGGGCGTGCTGATCTGCGAAAACGAGCAGCAGGCCGCTGACGGCGTCAAGGAGATCATGCTGGACAAAAAGTTCGGCGCATCCGGCAACCATGTGGTGGTAGAGGAGTTCCTCACCGGGCCGGAGGTCAGCGTGCTGAGCTTTACGGACGGCAAGGTGGTCAAGCCCATGGTCTCCAGCATGGATCATAAGCGCGCCAACGACCACGATACCGGACTGAACACCGGCGGCATGGGCACCATTGCCCCCAACCCCTACTACACCCCGGAGGTGGCTGCGGAGTGCATGGAAAAGATCTTCCTGCCCACCATCCGCGCTATGAACGCCGAGGGCTGCCCCTTCAAGGGTTGCCTGTACTTCGGTCTCATGCTCACCCCGGACGGCCCCAAGGTCATCGAGTACAACTGCCGCTTCGGCGACCCCGAAACGCAGGTGGTGCTGCCGTTGCTGGAAAGCGACCTGCTGCACATCATGCAGTCCTGCACCGACGGCACGCTGGCACAGCAGGAAGTCAAGTTCTCCGATGGTGCTGCGGCCTGTGTGATTCTGGCCTCCGGCGGCTACCCTGTGGCCTACGAGAAGGGCAAGCCCATCTCCGGCCTTGTGGACGGCCAGCTGCCCGGCGAGGAGAACGTGACGGTGTACCACTCCGGCACTGCCATCACCGAGGACGGCCAGCTTGTGACCAACGGCGGTCGCGTGCTGGGCGTTACCGCCACCGGCCCGCGCCTGACCAACGCCCTGAGCCACGCCTACGAAGCAGCCGAAAAGATCAGCTTTGAAAAGCTGCACAAGCGCAGCGATATCGGCCTGCGTGCCCTGAAAGCGCTGGCAGAGAAGCAGTAATTAGGAAAAGCACCCTCATCAGTCGCCTGCGGCGACAGCTTCCCCCGACCGGGGGAAGGTGGCGAGCATGCGAGCCGGATGAGGGCGCGCCTTCAGAAGAATTGAATCATAAGGGGGAACCTACCCAATGGTCTATCGTATTTATGTGGAAAAAAAGTCCGGCTTTGATGTCGAGGCAAACGGTCTGAAAAACGAACTCACCAGCCTGCTGGGCATCAAGGATCTGACCGGTCTGCGCCTGCTGAACCGCTACGATGTGGAAGGCATCGACGAGGCACTGTTCAACCAGTGCGTCAGCACCGTGTTCAGCGAGCCGCCGGTGGATAACACCTACGCAGAGCAGCCCGCTGCCGAGGGCGTGTCTTTTGCCGTGGAGTATCTGCCCGGCCAGTTCGACCAGCGCGCAGCTTCTGCTGCCGAGTGCATCCAGCTCATCAGTCAGGGCGAGCGCCCGCTGGTGCGCTCTGCCCGTGTCTACCTGCTGGAGGGCGCTCTGACCCCCGAGCAGGTGGCCGAGATCAAAAAGTATGTCATCAACCCTGTGGAAGCCCGCGAGGCTTCTCTGGAGACCAAAGAGACCCTGAAGATGGATTACCCCGTGCCCGCTGCCGTGGCAGTGCTGGAGGGCTTCAACCAGCTGGATGAGGCTGGTCTTGCCAAGTTCATTGAGGAAAAGGGTCTGGCCATGGATCTGGGGGACATCAAGTTCTGCCAGGAGTACTTCCGCACCGAGCAGCGCGACCCCACCATCACCGAGATCAAGATGATCGACACCTACTGGTCCGATCACTGCCGCCACACCACCTTCGGCACCATTCTGGACGATGTGCAGATCGATGACGCTGTGGTGCAGGAGGCCTTTGACCGCTACATGGCGATGCGCACCGAGCTGGGCCGCGAGAACAAGCCCCGCTGCATGATGGACCTTGCCACCATTGGTGCCAAGGAGCTGAAGAAGCAGGGTATCCTGAAGAATCTGGACGAGTCTGAGGAGATCAACGCCTGCACCGTCAAGATCAAGTGTGACGTCAACGGCAAGGATGAGGACTGGCTGTTCCTGTTCAAGAACGAGACTCACAACCACCCCACCGAGATCGAGCCCTTCGGCGGTGCTGCCACCTGTATCGGCGGTGCTATCCGCGACCCGCTGTCCGGCCGCAGCTACGTCTATCAGGCTATGCGTGTCACCGGCGCAGGCGACCCGCTCAAGCCGGTCAGCGAGACCATGCCCGGCAAGCTGCCCCAGCGCAAGCTGGTCACCACCGCAGCCGCCGGTTACTCCTCCTACGGCAACCAGATCGGTCTGGCTACCGGTCAGGTGGACGAGATCTACCACCCCGGCTATGTGGCAAAGCGCATGGAGATCGGCGCTGTTGTGGGCGCTACCCCTGCTTCCCACGTCCGCCGCGAGTGCCCCGCTCCCGGCGATGTGATCGTGCTGCTGGGCGGCCGCACCGGCCGTGACGGCATCGGCGGTGCTACCGGTTCCTCCAAGGCGCACAAGCTGGACAGCCTTGAGCACTGCGGTGCGGAGGTGCAGAAGGGCAATGCGCCCATCGAGCGCAAGCTGCAGCGCCTGTTCCGCCGCGAGGACGCCTGCAAGATGATCAAGCGCTGCAACGACTTTGGTGCCGGCGGCGTTTCCGTTGCCATCGGTGAGCTGGCCGACGGCCTGTATATCGACCTGAACAAGGTCACCAAGAAGTACGAGGGTCTGGACGGCACCGAGCTGGCCATCAGCGAGAGCCAGGAGCGCATGGCTGTGGCCCTTGCCCCGGAGGATGTGGACAAGTTCATCGCCATTGCCACCGAGGAGAACCTCGAGGCTACCCCTGTGGCCAAGGTCACCGAGGAAAAGCGCCTGAACATGGTGTGGAACGGCGTTTCCATCGTGAACATCAGCCGTGAGTTCCTGAACTCCAACGGTGCAGAGAAGCACCAGAACGTCCATGTGGAAAAGGGCAGCGTCTGGCAGCCCCAGTGGGCAGGCCTGACCTTCAGCCAGAAGATGAAGTCCATGGTGGGCGATTTGAACGTCTGCAGCAAGAAGGGCCTTTCCGAGCGGTTCGACTCCACCATCGGTGCAGCCACCGTGCTCATGCCCTTTGGCGGTGCATACCAGCTGACCCCCCAGAACGCCATGGTAGCAAAGCTGCCGGTGGACGGCGAGACCTCCACCTGCTCCGGCATGGCATGGGGCTATAACCCCTATCTGATGAGCGCCAACCAGTATGTGGGTGCACGGATGGCTGTTATTGAGAGCGTGACCAAGCTGGTTGCCACCGGCTTCCGCTACGAGGACGCTTACCTGACCTTCCAGGAGTACTTCGAGCGTCTGGGCAACAAGCCCGAGCGCTGGGGCAAGCCGCTGGCTGCCCTGCTGGGCGCACTGGATGCGCAGATCGGTCTTGGCATTGCTTCCATCGGCGGCAAGGACAGCATGTCCGGCTCCTTTGAGCAGCTGGATGTGCCCCCCACGCTGGTGTCCTTTGCCACTGCCATTGGCAAGGCAAGCCGCGTAGTCTCCACCGAGTTCAAGAAGCCGGAGAGCACCGTGGTGCTCGTTCGTCCCATCATCGACCCGGAGACCGGCTGCCCCAACTTCTTCTCCCTGAAGGCCAACTACAAGATCGTGGAGAACATGATCGAAGAAGGCATGGTCGCTTCTGCCTGCTCCGTGGGCTACGGCGGCATTGCCGAGGCACTGTTCAAGATGGGTCTGGGCAACCGCATCGGCTTCAAGATGCGTGCGGACATGACCACCCACCAGATGTTTGAGCCCATGTATGGCTCCATCATTCTGGAAATGGTGTCTGATTCTCCCGCCGGTATGCTGCTGGGCGAGACTACCAAGGAGTACACCTTCGAGTCCTGCGGCGAAAAGCTGGATATGGCCGAACTGCAGGAGATCTGGGAGAGCAAGCTGGAGCCTGTGTATCCCTACCGCAAGGCCGGCCCCGCTGTGGAAAAGATCAACGGCAGCCTGACCGCTCCCGCTGCACCCAAGATCGGTGTTGCAAAGCCCAAGGTCATCATCCCGGTGTTCCCCGGCACCAACTGCGAGTACGACACCGCCAAGGCCTTTGCCCGCGCCGGTGCTGACCCCGAGATTCTGGTGGTACGCAATCTGACCCCCGCCGATGTTGCCGAGAGCTGCGAGGCACTGGTCAAGGCCATTGACGCAAGCCAGATCGTCATGCTGCCCGGCGGCTTCTCCGGCGGCGACGAGCCGGACGGCAGTGCCAAGTTCATCGCCTCCTTCTTCCGCAACCCTGCGGTCACCGAGGCTGTGCGCCGTCTGCTGCAGCAGCGCGATGGCCTGATGCTGGGCATCTGCAACGGCTTCCAGGCTCTGATCAAGCTGGGTCTGGTGCCCTACGGCGATATCCGCCCCATCACCGCCTGCGACCCCACCCTGACCTTCAACACCATCGGCCGTCACCAGAGTATGCTGGTGCACACCCGTGTGGCTTCCACCGGCAGCCCGTGGCTCAGCAAGTGCGAGGTGGGCGAGATGCACACCATTGCCATCAGCCACGGCGAGGGCCGCTTTGTGGCTCCGCAGGAGGTGCTGGACACCATGCTGCGCAACGGTCAGGTGGCTACCCAGTATGTGGATCTGACCGGCGTGCCCACCATGGATCAGAGCTTCAACCCCAACGGCTCTGTGCTGGCTATCGAGGGCATCACCAGCCCGGACGGCCGCGTGTTCGGCAAGATGGGTCACTCGGAGCGCAGCGGCGAGTACCTGTACAAGAACGTCACAGGCGATAAATACCAGCCGATCTTTGAGGGCGGCGTGGACTATTTCAAGGTTTGATGGTAGAATAAGAAGAAAAATCCCTCAGTCATCGCAGACGCAAGGGTGAACCCTCTCAGTCAAAGCCTGACGGCTTTGCCAGCTCCCCCGAAGGGGGGAGCTTACGAGAGGAGAGGGAAAGGTTGCTTTTTTCTTGGGAAAGAAGCAACTTTTCCGTTTGCAGAAATAGCTCCCCACCTCGGGGGAGCTGGCGAGCAAAGCGAGACTGAGAGGGTTATTTTCAGGAGGAAACAACCAATGTCACAGCATGATCGCTATATCAGCCCTTTTTCCACCCGCTACGCTTCCGATGAGATGCAGTATATCTTCTCGGACGACAACAAGTTCCGCACCTGGCGGCGGCTGTGGGTGGCGCTGGCTCGTGCCGAAATGGATCAGGGTCTGACCAACATCACCCCGGATATGGTAGCTGAGCTGGAAGCCCATGTGGACGATATCAACTACGAAGTGGCCATCGAGCGGGAAAAGCTGGTGCGCCACGACGTCATGAGCCATGTCTACGCCTACGGCCAGCAGTGCCCCAAGGCAGCCGGCATCATCCATCTGGGTGCCACCAGCTGCTATGTGGGCGACAACACCGACATCATCGTGATGCGGCAGGGTCTGGAGCTGGTGCGCAAAAAGCTGGTGGGTGTGCTGGCAAAGCTGGCACACTTTGCCAAGGAGTACAAGGATATGCCCTGCATGGCCTACACCCACTGCCAGCCCGCACAGCCCACCACCGTGGGCAAGCGTGCTACCCTGTGGGCCAACGAACTGGTGATGGATCTGGCCGAGATCGACCATCGTCTGGCTACCCTGCAGCTGCGCGGTGTCAAGGGCACCACCGGTACGCAGGCTTCCTTTATGGAGCTGTTCAAGGGCGATGCCGACAAGATCCGCGCTGTGGATGCTTCCATTGCAAAGGAGATGGGCTTTGACCCCAAGGCCGTTGTGCCGGTGTCCGGCCAGACCTACAGCCGCAAGGTGGATGCCTTTATCCTGAATGCACTGGCGGGTATTGGCCAGAGCTGCATGAAGTTTGCCACCGACCTGCGCCTGCTGGCAAACTTCAAGGAGATGGAGGAGCCCTTTGAGAAGAACCAGATCGGTTCCTCCGCTATGCCCTACAAGCGCAACCCCATGCGCTGCGAGCGCATCTGCGCCCTTGCCCGCTACCTGATGGTGGATGTGCTGAACCCCAGCTTTACCACCGGCACCCAGTGGTTTGAGCGCACGCTGGACGACAGCGCCAACAAGCGCGTGGCTATGGCCGAGGGCTTCCTTGCCACCGATGCCATCCTGAACATTATGCTCAACGTCACCGATGGTCTGGTGGTGTACCCCAAGGTGGTGCGCAGCCGCCTGATGGCCGAGCTGCCCTTCATGGCCAGCGAGAACATCATGATGCAGGCTGTGGAAAAGGGCGGCAACCGTCAGGAGCTGCACGAGCGCCTGCGCCAGCACGCCATCGCCGCCGGCAAGCAGGTCAAGGAAGAGGGTCTGCCCAACGATATGGTGGACCGCATTGCCGCAGACCCGGCCTTTGGCCTGACCCGCGAGGAGATCGTGGCGGGGCTTGTGCCGGAGAACTTTGTGGGCCGTGCACCCCAGCAGGTGGAGGAGTTTATCGCCAACGTCCTGCAGCCCATCTTCGATGCTGACCCCGAGGATGTGGAGCAGCACGCCTCCCTGAGCGTCTGATAACAAGATCAATTGCAAAAAGGAGAAGCCCACGGGCTTCTCCTTTTGCGTTTGTGCCTTGCACGATTTTGTCTGTCATGTTACACTGAGGGCATCATCAACAAAGGAGAACCGCTTATGCGTTTGGATAAATATCTGGCCGAGACTGCCCAGTGCACCCGCAGCGAGGCCAAAACCATGCTGGCAAAGGGGCGCGTGCAGGTAAACGGCGCGGTGTGCAAAAAAGGGGACACCCAGCTGAAGGATAACGACACGGTGACGGTGGACGGCGCGCCGCTGCGCTATCAGAAGTTCGTCTACCTCATGCTCAATAAGCCCGAGGGGGTGGTGAGCGCCTCTACCGATAAACGGGACACCACCGTGGTGGACCTGGTAGGGGACGCCTACCCCCGGCGGGAGCTGTTTCCGGCCGGGCGGCTGGATAAGACCAGCACCGGCTTTGTGCTGCTGACCGATGACGGCGGCTTTGCCCACGATATTCTGTCCCCCCGGCACCATGTTTCCAAGACCTACACCGTGACCATCGACACCCCGCTCACGCAGGAGATGCGCACCGGCTTTGCGGCGGGGGTCACGCTGGCAGACGGCACTGCTCTTTCGCCCGCCGAGGTGACCGCCCTTTCCCCGGACGGATGCACCGTGCGGGTAGTGCTGCGGCAGGGGGTGTACCACCAGATCAAACGGATGTTCGGTGTGTACGGTGCCGGGGTGAATGCTTTGCACCGGGAGGCGATTGGCGGCCTTGCACTGGATGCACAGCTTGCCCCGGGGCAGTGGCGGGAGCTTTCTGACGAAGAAGTGGCAAAAATTACCAGATAAAACACTGCACTTTTCACGCGACTTTCAAAAATGTATCACAATTTACCGGTAAAATAACGGTAAGAACCACGCAAAAAGGCACTTTTTTGGCAAAAAATGGCCCCGAAAGATAATTTCAACAAGAAAGAATTATTTTTTTTGTTGAAATCTGTTGCAAAAGTAAATTCTTTTGTGTAAAATATAGATTGTAATGCGGCTAAATTGTTTAAAATCACAACCCATGCCGCCGCGGCTTGCACAAACGAGGAAAAGGGGTATCCATTTATGGCCAATAGAGTATTTCAAAGCGTGATCTACCAGATGAAGGACGCAATCAATCGGGTGGTCGGCGTTGTGGATGAGACTGGCGCTGTCATTTCCTGCTCGGAGCTGAACCTGATCGGCGAAGTGCGCGAGGGCTATATGGCCGAGCGTCTGACCGCAGGCGACCGCTTTGTGCGCGACGGCTATACTTACCAGCAGTTCTCCAACGCCAAGCATAACGATTATGCCGTGTTCGTGGAGGGCGCCGACGAGACTGCAGGGCAGTTTGCCGGTGTGCTGGCCATCAGCCTGCAGAGCATCAAGCAGTACCACGACGAAAAGTTCGATAAGTCAAACTTTATCAAGAACGTGGTGCTGGACAACATCCTGCCCGGCGATATCTACGCCAAGGCACGGGAGCTGCACTTTGCTACCGATGTCTCCCGCGTGGTGTTCATCGTGCGGGTGATCAGCGGCGGCGATATCTCTGCCTACGATGTGGTCAGCAGCCTGTTCCCCGATAAGCAGAAGGACTTTGTGTTCAATATCAGCGAGACCGACACCGTGCTGGTCAAGGAGATCCGCAAGGGCATCGACCGCACCGATATGGAGAAGCTGGCTGCCAGCATTGTGGATACCCTCTCCGGCGAGCACTACATCAAGGCCGTGGTAGGCATTGGCACCCCCATTGCCAACGTGAAGGATCTGGCTACCTCCTTTAAGGAAGCTCAGATCGCCATGGAAGTGAGCAAGGTGTTCGATACCGAAAAGCAGATCATCCGCTACGATAACCTAGGCATTGCTCGTTTGATCTACCAGCTGCCTACCACCGTGTGCGAGATGTTCCTGCGCGAGGTGTTCAAGCAGGGCAGCATTGAAAGCCTGGATCAGGAGACCCTGTTCACCATCCAGCGCTTCTTCGAGAACAACCTGAATGTGTCCGAGACCAGCCGCGGCCTGTTTGTGCACCGCAATACGCTGGTGTATCGTCTGGAAAAGATCAAAAAGCTGACCGGTCTGGATCTGCGTGAGTTCGACGACGCTATCGTCTTTAAGGTAGCGCTGATGGTAAAGAAGTACCTGTCCAACAACCCGGCCAAATACTGATATTTTGCTGTGCGGGTTTTGCCCCCGCCGGCGCCGAACCGGCCGCTCGAAACCGATGCTGGCCGGTTCTTTTTGCAGTGTTAGCTGCGGACGGGCTGTCTTGACCGTCAAAAATCTTGATGTCAGGAGCTAATACGATTCCATGATCGATTTTGAACACGTTTCCAAAGAATATAAAAAGGGTGGCCGCCTTGCGCTGGAGGATATCAACTTCCATGTGGATGAAGGCGAGTTCGTCTTTCTGCTGGGTCACTCCGGCGCAGGCAAATCCACCCTGCTCAAGTTGATCCTGCGGGAGACTCTGCCTACCTCCGGTAAGGTGACCGTGCTGGGCAAGGACGTAGCCAAGCTGCGCCGCCACAAGATCCCTTACCTGCGCCGTCAGATGGGCATCATCTTTCAGGATTTCCGGCTGATCCCCAGCATGACCGTGTACGAGAACGTGGCCTTTGCCATGCATGTGCTCAATGTGCCCCGCAAGGAGATCCGTCCCCGCGTGGAGTACATTCTGGAGCTGGTGCATCTGGAGGATAAGGCCAAGTGCTACCCGGATACCCTTTCCGGCGGCGAGCAGCAGCGTGTGGCTGTGGCGCGTGCGCTGGTGCATAACCCCAAGCTGGTCATCGCGGACGAGCCCACCGGCAACATTGACCCGGAACTGAGCCTGGAAATGATGCAGCTGCTGGAGCGGGTGAGCAAAATGGGCATTACGGTGCTGGTGGTTACCCACGAGCACGAGCTGGTGCACCGCTTCCATCAGCGTGTGGTTACCCTGAGCCATGGCCGCATCGTCTCGGACGTGCCCGCAGACCCCGTGGCCGCCGCCGAGGACGATCTTTCGCTGGATGTTGCCGCCTTTGATGCGGACGATGCGTCCGCTGCCAAAAAGGAGGTGACTGCCGTATGATGCGTCCCTCTACCTTCTTTTTCCTTACCCGGCGCGGTGTGCGCAACTTGGGCAAGCACTGGGCCATGACCATTGCCTGCATCGCTTCCCTGAGCGTGTGTATGACCCTGAATATCTTTGCCAGTCTGGCCGAGGTGAATGTGGGCAGCATGGTGGCCTATCTGGGCAGCCAGAACGAGACGGTGGTCTATCTGGACCCCGAATGTGATGATGCCACCGCTGCGCAGGTAGGCGAGACCCTTTCGGCTATGCCGGGGGTCAGCGGGGTGCAGTACGTCTCCAAACAGGACGTGCTCGACACCTACCGTGGCTATATGCAGGATTATTCCTCCCTGTGGGATGAATTTGAGACCGACAACCCCTTTAAGGCCAACTACCGGGTCACCCTGAGCGATCTGACCCAGATGGAGCGCATGAGCGTGAAGATGCAGGCCATCCCGGGCGTTGTCAGCGTTGCTGCTCCGGTGGAGATGACCAATGTCTTTGTGGAGATCCAGAAGGCAGTCACCAAGGGTGGCCGCATGATCGTGCTGGTGTTGATGGTGGTCAGCATCATCACGGTGGGCAGCACCATCCGTCTGAGCGTTTTTGCCCGCCGCCGCGAGATCGAGATCATGAAGTATGTGGGTGCTACCAACCGCATGGTCACCCTGCCTTTCTTTGTGGAGGGCCTGACTATGGGTCTGATCTCCGGTATCCTGACCGCAGCGGTCAGCCTTGGCTGTTACACCTATGTGGTCAACGCCGCTGGTGGCTTGGGCGGCATCTGGCAGATGCTCATGGGCCGCGCACTGGTGCCGGTGACAAACGTGCTGCCGACCATCGTGGTAACAAGCCTGCTCAGCGGTGCTATCGTAGGCGGCGTGGGCAGTATGTTCTCTATCCGCAAACATCTGAATGTGTGACCGAAAGGAGCCGCGTTTTATGAGTAAAGCAATGCACGCAAAGCCCTTCCGGCTCACAGGCCCTTATACCGCCCGGCACGCCCGGCCGGAAAGCCCCCGCAGCAAGCTGATCCGTGTGGTCAGCCTTGGGCTGGCCTGTGTCTGCCTGCTGCTGACAGCCACAGTGTACCCGGCCTCGGCAGCTACCAATAGCACCAGCATGGCTAGTTTGCAGACCAAGCTGGACAAGCTTTCCCAGTCTATCAATCAGCACAAAAAGGAACTCTCGGACGCAAAAAAGAAGGAATCTGCCGCAAAGGCGCTGGAAAGTGAGCTGAAAGAGCGGGTCACCGTCCTACAGGATCAGATCAGTGTGCTCGGCGGCCAGATCGCTGCGGTGCAGAACAGCATTGGCGAGAAGGAACAGCAGATCGGTGTGATGCAGACCCAGATCACGGACAAGCAGACCCAGATCGAGCAAAAGCAGAACGAGATCGACGGTCAGTGGGATGATTTCAAAAAGCACATGGCCGCCATGCAGGAGCTGCGGGACGGCGGCAGCGTAGCCATGCTCAGCGCGGTGAACGACCTGTACGAGCTGCTTACCTTTAACGAGGTGATGCAGGATATCTCCATCAAGGACACCGAGATCATGAACAACATGAAGTCTGCCAAGCAGGAGCTGGAGGACGATAAGGCCGCGCTGGAAGAGCAGAAGGCCGGTCTGGAAGCCGAAAGGGCAGAGCTGCAAAGCCAGAAGAGTGAGTTGGACAGCCAGAATGCCCAGATGAAGGGCAAGCAGAGCGAGCTGAACAACAGCATCTCTGCGGCAAAGCTTTCCGCTGCCGAGGCACAGGCGGCGCAGCAGAAGGCACAGGCAGCCATTGAATCCGACGAGTTGAACTACGAGGCCGTGAAAAAGGAGATCCAGAAGATGATCGCCGCAGCCTCTGCCAGCAAGCCGCAGCTGAGCTTTAGCGGCTTTGCCTGCCCGCTGAAGAGTTATAGCCGCATCTCCAGCGAGTACGGCTGGCGCAAGAACCCGGTCTCCGGCGTAAACAAGCTCCATGCCGGTATCGACTTTGCGGCAGCCGGCGGCACGCCTATCTACGCAGCCGCCAGCGGCTATGTGCAGGTGGCAGGCTGGTCTACCGGCGGCTATGGCAACTACGTTATCATCTACCACGGCAAAATGTCCGATGGCAATACCTATTCCACCCTGTACGCGCATATGCGCTCGGTGGCTACCAGTGCAGGCAAGTATGTGAAGCAGGGTGAACTGATCGGTTATGTGGGCACCACCGGCAATTCCACCGGCAATCACCTGCATCTGGAGGTGTGGAAGGGCGGCTCCAAGGCCAACGCCGTGAACCCCCGCAGCTGCATCCCCATCCCGCACAACTAACAAGCAACGCAAGGAGTCTGGTTGATCTATGAACGAACAAAAACGCAAGCGCGTGCTGCGCATCGGCTGTCTGGTTCTGGCAGGGGTGTTTGTACTCTCGCTGCTGGGCAGCATCCTTATGATGCTGCTGCTCTGACCGGGAGGAACGAACCATGAACCGTAAAATTTCTTTGGGTATGGCAGTCACCATTGTGATCCTTGCCATGACCGTGACCTTTTCCATCACGATGCTCATCGCCATGCGTCTGTTCGACAGCACGGTCAACAGCGTAAAAGAAAAGGAAAGTATGTACAACAAGATCGCTGAGGTGGACCGCTATGTCCGCAGCAACGATTACTACACCATTGACGAGGCCACCCTGTATGACCGCCTGACCGCCGGTTATCTGCTGGGTACGGGCGACAAGTACGCCCGCTACTATACCGCCAACGCCTACACCGAGCTGATGAACATCCAGAGCGGCAAGATTTTGGGTATCGGCGTGGAGCTTGGCATCGACCAGACCGGTTACGCCAAGGTGACCCGTGTTTACGACGGATCTCCCGCACAGGAAGCAGGCATCGCCGTGGGCGACTACATTACCACCGTGGGCGATACCGATATCAAGAGCCTGTCCGGTGCAGATGCCGTGTACAAAGCCCTGCAGGGCGAGGCCGGTACGACTGTTACTGTGACATGGCTGAACAGTGCTGCCGCCAGCAAAACGGCTGAGCTGACCCATTCCGGCTATACCAGCACCACCGTGGACTACCAGCTGCTGGACAATGTGGGCTACATCCGCATCCGTCAGTTTGATGGCACTACGCCCAGCGAGCTGGACTACGCCCTGCGCACCCTGACCGCAAACGGCGCAGCCAGTCTGGTATTCGACCTGCGGGATAACGGCGGCGGCATTCTGGAAGATGCAGTCAGCTGCATCGACCTGATCGCCCCGGAGGGCACGGTGGCCTACGCCGAGGATAAAAACGGCAACCGCACCGTCATCGGCAGCAGCGATGCCGAAAGCTCCGTCAGCCTGCCCATGGTCTGCCTTGTAAACGGCAACACTGCCAGCGCAGCCGAGTTGTTCGCAGCCACCCTGCGCACCATGAACGGTGCCCGTCTGGTGGGCACCACCACCATGGGCAAGGGCACCATCCAGAGCAGCCCGCAGCGCCTGTCGGACGGCAGCGCCGTGGTCATCACAGTGGCAAAGCTGGTCTGCGGCGACGGCAGCTGCTTTGACGGCACCGGCCTGACCGTGGATGTGGAGCGCGCTTTGAGCACAGAGGAAGCTACGAACTTCTACGACTACACGCCCCAGACCGACCCGCAGGTACAGCGCGCTGTCAGCGCTGCCCAGCAGCTGAGCGGCACCACTACGCTGGCAGGCGCAAGCTCTGCAGCCGCAGCGGACAGCGCTGCTTCCTCTGCCGCAGCAGACGATACCACCCCCGCAGAAGCTGCGGAGGGAGAGCCCGCCGAGGGCGAGACTGCTGCGTCTGAGCCGGAAACGGCTGCAAGCGCAGCGGAGTGAGCCCGCAGATCTGAACCATAACACCAAAAAGGCTGCTGCGTTCTGCAACAGCCTTTTTCTGAGAAAGGAATTGACCCTATGCCGGAACTGACCGACCTTTCTGTGATCCGTGCCCTGTGCGAAAAATACGATTTTGCACTTTCCAAGGGCTTTGGGCAGAACTTTATCATCAACCCGGGCATCCCCACCAAGATCGTGGATGCCAGCGGGGTAGACAAGCGCTACGGTGTCATCGAGATCGGCCCCGGCATCGGTGTGCTGACCAAGGAGCTGGCTAAGCGCGCCGCCAAGGTAGTGTCCATCGAGGTGGACGAGCGTCTGCCGCCCCTGCTGGCCGAGACCATGGCCGGGGTGGACAATTTCAAACTGGTGCTGCAGGACGTGTTGAAGGTGGACCTGAAAGCCCTTATCGCCGAGGAGTTCCCGGGGATGCCGGTGGCGGTGTGCGCAAACCTGCCCTACTACATCACCAGCCCCATCGTGATGAAGCTGCTGGGCGACCGTCTGCCTATCGAGAGTCTGACTGTCATGGTGCAGAAGGAAGCCGCCGACCGTCTGGCCGCCGTGCCCGGCACCCGCGCTTCCAGCGCCATCAGCTGCGCAGTGAACTACTACGCCACCTCCAAGCTGATGTTCACCGCCGCACCGGGCAGCTTTTACCCCGCCCCCAAGGTGACCAGCGCTGTGGTGCGCATGGACATCCGTCCCACCCCCGCCGTGCAGGTGGAGGACGAGGTGGGCTACTTTGCGCTGGTGCGCGCCGCCTTTGGGCAGCGCCGCAAGACTGCTGCCAATGCCATTGCAGGTGGGCTGAACCTGCCCAAGGAGAAGGTCATTGCTGCCATCGAATCCGCAGGCTTTGATGCCCGCATCCGCCCGGAAGCCCTGACGCTGGAGGACTTTGCCAAGATCCAGCAGGCACTGGGCTGAGCAAAAAGCAGTATAGTCGGTGGGCGATAGCCCACTGAAAAAAGATCGCAAAAAAACCGGAACCTTTTCAGAGCCGCAAGGGCTCACAAAAAGGTTCCGGTTTTCTGTTTTTTAATGGTTATGCGGCAGCATTCGCCTTACTCAGAAGGGGAAGATGGTGCCGTCCTCCTTCACGGTGCAGGCGTTCAGGGCGACCTTACCGTGAATGTCTGCACCGTCTGCAAGGGTGTTAACGTTTGCTGCGGAGGAGGTGCCGAAGGCCTTGAATTGCCAGCCCTTTGCAGAGGCGCTGTCCTCTGCTGCCCAAACTGCGGCAGACAACGACGGACTGACTGCGGCATTGCCAAGAAGGGTATTATTTTGTGAAATGCTGGGACGAATGCGCAGGCGTACCGGACTTTTTTGCGCCCTTGCGCACCGGGCAAAAAAGAAATTTCTTTTCATAGTCCTGCGGTGGGTAGGACGAAACTTTGTCAAATGCGTGGAATATTACAGAAAAATTTGTGAAAGGCGACCAATGAATATCCCCTAAACGTGTTGATATTGAGAAAAAAGACGGAGGATTGTTTACAAAAGAATGACAGGCTGGTATACTTTATAACGGTAGATCCCTATGAGATCCGCAAAGAAATAAGAAAGGAAATACCGAACCGTGAATACCGCCGCACCGCACGCCCTGAAAAAACGATTGCTGACCCTAGCACTGAGCCTTGCTTTCCTGCTTACCTGTCTGCCCGCTGCACTGGCAGTGGATCTGAATGTGGACGCAGGCTTCTACTTCAAGCAGAGCCGGGGCGGCACCTGTACGCTGGCCTCCGCAGCCATGATGCTGCGCCGCCGTGCCTACTTTGACGGGCTGAGCGACTGGACGAACGTGACCGAGAACAGTGTGCGCTCCACAGCATGGGCCAACGGCCTTGCGCACAGCTTTACATATAAGGAGATGCAGGTGGGCTACGCCACTCTGCCTTCCGGGCTGCAAAGCAAAACGGCGGTGCTGATTTCCCTGCTGGAGCAGCACCCGGAGGGCATCGTCCTCTACGACCGCACCCAGCCCCATGCGGTGCTGCTGACTGACTACACCAACGGTATTTTCTATTGCTCCGACCCGGCGGGGAACATCGGCTACGGCCGCATCCCCATTACCAGCTCCAGCGTGTCCATTGCAAGAGCGTCCTGTTACTGGTACGTCACTGCAGATCACAACAGCGTGGCGGCACAGGCCGATGGTCTGCGGCTGGAGGGCGTGCGCTACCCGGTGAATATCCGCACCGGCAGCGGCATGACGCTGACCGGTACGGCTAACAGCGCTACCGGCACTACCTTGACCAGTGTACAGGTGGCCATTCTGGATGCGGCAGATCAGACCGTGCAGAGTGCGGCGGCGCAGGCGAACGCCGCCGCTTTTCTCTCTGAAACACGCTGGACAGTCAGATCCGCTTCGGGGAGCTGCCGGAGGGCAGCTACAGCTATATGGTGCTGGTGACCGACTCTACGGGCGAGAGCCTGTGCTTTGCCTCGGACTTCACGGTGTCCGGCAGCGCAAGCAGCACCCAGACCTACTGGTCGGTCAAGGATGCCGAGGGCACCAAGCTGCAGCAGACGGTCCAGCAGATGGAGACCACGGTAGAAACTGCTGCTGAGACCACCGTAAGCTGGTTTGCAAAGCTGTTCGACTGATAAAAAGAAATAATTCAGGGCTGCTGCACATTGCTTTGTGCAGCAGCCCTATTTGTGTAATTTAGGATTTTTCTGCAAAAAAGTAGTTCAGAACCGCCCGCAGGCGGTTCTGAACCACAAAATTTAAAATGATTTTTCCGCGGCTATTACCTCCGCAGTTCTGTGCCGGGGTAGTAGTGCGCCAGAATGGCGCGGTAGTCTGCGCCCTGCTCTGCCAGTGCCTTTGCACCCCACTGGCTCATGCCTACGCCGTGGCCGTAGCCCCTTGTGGTAAAGGAGAAGGTGCCGCTCTGGCAGACCACCGTAAAGCAGGCGCTGCGCAGCCCCAGCGCTTTGCGCAGGGCGGTACCCTGCACCGTCTGCCCGCAGACCGGCAGGCTGTCCACATAGCCGGAGGGAGTGAGCACCGGCGTGCCAAACCACTGCGCCTGTTGGGAGAGGTCGGCGGTAATGCCCAGACGCTCAGCTAGCAGCTGCTGTAACTGGGCGGCGGAAAGGTTCAGGGTATATTCGTAGTTGTCGGCGGCGGTGTCAGTGCTGCTGTCCACCGGCACCAGATAGGGCAGGGCGGTGCCCCACACCTTCTCGCTGGCTTCGGTGCGGCCGTTGGACATGGCAAAGTAGCTTGTCCCGGCGGGAGCATCCTCGTAATATAGCACCTGCGTCTGTACTGCATCCACCAGCGCAGAAAGCCGGGCGTAGCTGGCCGCGTATGCGGTGCCCCAGTAACTGTGCAGCACTGCATCGGTCAGGCAGCCCTGCCGCCGGGCGGGGTCTGCGGTGAACCATGCGCCGTTTTCCCTGGTGCTGTGGTCCCGGCGGTACAGAGCGTAGCTGTGCGCCGCCACTGCCTGCGCCTTCAGCGCTTCATCCGGCCAGCTGACCGGCATCTCGGCGGCAACTGCCCCAATCAGGTATTCCCGCAGCGGCAGCGTTATCGTCTGCCCGGTGCTCTGATCCGTAAAGCAAACGGTATCGGCTGTGTCAGCAGGGGAGGGAGCCACTCTGCTGCTTTCTTCTGAGGTGACAGAGGCCGCTTCTGCTGCGGACGGCGCAGTGCCCTGCACAACAAGCGCCATACGGGCAAGACGGTAGGCAGCACACGGCAACGCGCAGCCCAGCACCAGCAGAACGGTGCACAGCAGCAAAAAGGAACGTTTCATACTAGACCTCCTCCCGGAACGCAAGCTTTGGGTACATCATACGCCCGGCAGCGTGCAAACCGGCAGGAAATGCGCAGGAAAGCCCCAGTATTTTTGCGCTTTGCGGTGAGAAGTGTACACTTAGCGCTTGAATTTACTTCATAAAAGCGATATTATAAAAGTATGTCCATCAGAGAGTAGGATGGACTGGATCGGAAAGTATAAGAAGTAAGAGACGGAAAGGAGCACTCCTATGAATTTTGCACACGCAGAAGTGGCAACACTGGACCCGACGACCATGCGTACCCTGTGCGAGGAGTACATCGCAAACAACTACATCGACCCGGAGACCAGCGAGCGGCTGGGGGTCAAGCGCGGCCTGCGCAACCCGGATGGCACCGGCGTGCTGGCCGGCCTGACCAACGTCTGTGACGTTGTGGGCTACAAAAAGGATCAGGAGGGTCATGTGATCCCCACCCCCGGCAAGCTGATCTACCGGGGCGTCAATATCAACGAGATCGTGGACGAGGCTTACCGCAACGACCGCTTCGTGTTTGAGGAAGTGATCTGGCTGCTGTTGTTCGGCAGCCTGCCCACCCGGGAGCAGCTGGACGATTTCTGCGAGATCCTGGCAGAATCCCGCGCCCTGCCGGACGGTTTTATGGACACCATGAACGCCCCCTCGCCCAATATCATGAACAAGTTGCAGCGCTGTGTGCTGGGCCTGTACTCCTACGACGACCGCGCCGAGGATCTGAGCCTTGAGAACATCCTGAACCAGAGCATCAACCTGATCGCCAGCATGCCCACCATGATGGTGAACGCTTACCAGATGAAGCGCCGCTACTACGATAAACAGAGTATGTTCTTCCACCTGCCCAAGCCCGGCCAGAGCACGGCAGAGCACATCCTCAGCACCTACCGCCCGGATCAGAAGTTCACCCACGAGGAGGCAAAGCTGCTGGATATGTGCCTGCTGGTCCACGCAGACCACGGCGGCGGCAACTGCTCCACCTTTACCACCCGTGTGCTGTCCTCCTCCGGTACGGACACCTACTCGGCCATCTCTGCGGCCATCGGTGCTCTGAAGGGCCCCAAGCACGGCGGCGCGAACCTGATGGTCAACCGCCAGCTGCAGGATATCCTCAAGCACGTCGAGAACCCGGAGGATGACGATGAGGTGCGCGAGTATCTGCGCCGCATCCTGCGCAAGCAGGCGGGCGACGGCTCCGGCCTGATCTACGGCATGGGTCATGCGGTTTACACCATCAGCGATCCCCGTGAGGTCATCCTGAAGCAGCGCGCAAAGCATCTGGCCTACGAAAAGGGCTTTGAGGAAGAGTACAATATGCTGTGCAGCATCGAGCGGCTGGCACCCGGCATCTTTGCTGAGGAAAAGGGCAGCTCCAAGCCGGTGTGCGCCAACGTGGACCTGTTCAGTGGCCTGATCTACAATATGCTGGGCATCTCGGAGGATCTGTACACCCCGCTGTTCGCCATCGCCCGTGTGCCGGGCTGGTGCGCACACCGGGTGGAAGAGGTGATCTTTGCCAACCGTATCATCCGCCCGGCCTACAAGTATCTGGGCGTGCGCCAGAAATATAAGCCCATCGAGGAGCGTTAATGAAACCGTTAGAGTTCGTTGTTGTCCTGCTCTGCGTGCTGCTTGGCCTTGGCCGCGGCGCAGACCTTGCCTTTGCCACCGACGCGGCCACCGGTCTGTGTACCGCAGGTGCGGTGTGGTGGCGGTATCTCGTCTTGGGCGCTGTGGTGCTGGCCGCAGTGCTGGCCGGGCGCAGCCGCCCGCTGCCCCCGGAGCCGCTGCGCAGCCGCCGCCCGGCGGCAGGCGTGCTGGCCTTTGCCGGGGCAGTGTGTATGCTGGCTGCCGGTGCAGCACAGTTTGTGCTGGCCGCCGGTACGGTAAGCACCTTTGTGCGCATTCTGCTGGAGGTGGCCTGTGCCGTGTGGCTGAGCAACCTCGGCCGCAGCTGGCTGCGCGGAGACGGCTGGAAAACGCCCGTCGGCGGTCTGCCGCTGGCCATTGCGGGCAGTGCGTTGTTCTACTGGAATGTGCTGATGCGCTTTATGGAGAACAGTTCCAGCTGGCACCGGGTACAGCCCACGGCAGCAGTCTGGCAGGAGATGGCGGCGTTGCTGCTTCTGGCGGCGCTGGCGCGCACGCTATATCTGCCCCGGCCGGAAAACGGCCGCACCCTGCACGCAGCGGCGCTTGCAGCCTTTTGTCTGTGCCTGTGCTGGGAGCTGCCCCGGGTGCTCCTGCTGTTGGCAGCAGGCTTTGGCGGCGGCATGGCGGCGGTGTTGCCGGAACTGCTTTCCGGCCTTGCGCTGTGCTACATCGGCGGTATGGGGCTTGCCTGTATTGGGCAGGGAAAAGCTGGAAATAACTGACAAAAGCGACTGCGCACCCTTGGTGTAATTGAACAAAAGCTTTGTGGCGAGGTGCATAAAATCGTACAAAAGCCAAAAAAGATAAAATTATGTTGTTAATTTTTTAGCAGACACTTGAAAGTTTGCCGGTTTTGGTCTACAATAAAGATACCGTGATTTATCCGATTATGGGTAAAATAATTAGGAGGTACTATTACAATGGCTGTTAGAGTTGCTATCAATGGTTTCGGTCGTATTGGCCGTCTGGCTTTCCGTCAGATGTTTGATGCTGAGGGTTACGAGGTCGTCGCAATCAACGACCTGACCAGCCCCAAGATGCTGGCTC
>ENA-OPZZ01000496-OPZZ01000496.1-human-gut-metagenome-genome-assembly--contig:-NODE-496-length-30953-cov-5.018556_pt1 | contig 30953 bp, 18 predicted proteins | sample MGYA00242487_ERZ504511 | MGnify/ENA primary metagenome ERZ504511 (study PRJEB26092, sample SAMD00036241) | human gut metagenome | host: Homo sapiens | study: EMG produced TPA metagenomics assembly of... | reverse complement strand
CTGAAGAAGGCAGATCAAAAAATCTCTTACTATCATACCATGCCGTTCCTTTCCCCAAGAAACATGATCAGAGCGTCAGCAAACTGACCTTTTCTCGACCTTGAAACATTCAATTGGATTCCCATCTGTAGCAGCGCCACATTCTTTTCCAATCCTTCCACTTTCGCCAGATTTACAATATAACTGTTATGTGCATACTCAAATCCCCTTCCGGCCAGACGTTCATATAAATCGCCTAAAGATTCCTTACAATGCATCTCATCTATCTCCCCCTGCCTAGCAACGTAATATAGAGCAACCCCTTTTACGCCAGCATCAGATATATAAAATGTCATTCCGTATAGATACGAATACTCTTCCCGCTGATGTAACCGTCACGGAAGAATCTCCACAGTGCAATTTTACTTTTGATAAATTGCAGGGATTTCCCTTTTAGACTTCTGTCATGCAAGTCTTTCATAATATACCGGAACGGCTGCCCAATATTGATGCTGTCTGAAGTCGGTTCAAAGTATCCGGAGCAGAACACCAATATCGCTGCCCTATTGTATTCCCTCAGCTTCAGTACCGATTTATTCCCATCCAATCCGGGCATACGCATATCCATAAAGACCAAATCATGCAAAATATCAGCATTTTTCAGTAGTTCCTTTCCTGACTCGTATTCATAAAACCGTATCTCGCTCTTAGGAAGAATCCCTTCCGTTTCTATAACCTTCTCTATTTTCTCCCTGTAATTTTTATCATCATCGCAAATTGCTATTTTATACATCTATGTCCTCCTAAGTTAGTTTCCTCTAACCCTCTTTCATAAAAAATCCATCCTGCAGAATCTGAATCCTATGAGCATTTACTCTTCCTATAGTTCGGGTTCCAAATCTGCAAAGATGGGATCAGCAAAAAATTCCTGTATTGTGACATCCAATCCATCGCATATCTTTTTTATTGTAACTACGCCAGCATTCTTACTCTGACCATACAAAATATTCTTTAATGTTGAAGGAGGAACGCCAGAACATACCGCCGCCTCATTCACTGTGATATCTTTCTGATTAATCAGATCGTTTAAACGATATATGACCGCTGTTTTTATATCCACGGTATCGACCACCTTTTTTTCTTCTATTTTATATAAATCGGCTTTAAAAGGTCGCCCATATATAGTCTTTTTGATCTATATACGATATTTTTTTAACAGTTTTTCTTATTCTAGCAGAAATCCGCTAAATTTCTATATTTTATTAGATACATGAAACCCTGTGAGAACATTTCTGATCCTACGCAGGGTTTTCCACTTTGTTATAAAATTTTTATATTTTGCAGTATGCTGGATCGGAGTTATCATTCAACTTTCCTTCTGCTGCCGATTGTAAAAACATATTTTTACGAATAAATATTCAGCAGTTCTTCCGGAGAAAGCAGTGTAATCCAAAAGGAAAGAAAATCCTTTTTATTCCTTGTCACAATCGCATCACACTGATTCTCCTTCGTACAAGTTGCAAGTAGGCAGTCTTCAAAATCAGATACTCTCTGCAAATAAGCAGGCAGCACATCTTCGTTCGTCACTGTCAGCACTTTTGCTATGTCCAAAACGGAGCCAAGTGCCTTTCTATAAATTTATACCGTTCTTACATCCCGATCAGCTCCTCTCTCCAGCTCATCTTTTCCCTGCTTTTCTTGGATTTTTCTCTTATTGATTTCCAGTCGTTCATGAATAGATGGCTTCTTTGCCTTCGTAGTTGCTTTATTCTTTTCTGTTTGCATACTCGAAACTACCTTTTTCACAGCTTTGTCATTATCCCCTTTTGTCACATTCGCTGCTCTTGACGCTTCTACTCTGCTGTCCTGCTTTTCTGCAACCTGCCGTTCCTGCTTTTCCTGCACACTTTTTTCTTCCAGACTGCAAAAGCTCTGCAAATATGGCAGCACATGGTTCTGCATATCGGTCAGATCTTCCATACACTTCTGAAACTCTTCATTTCCCTTGTTTTTCAGATAACCAATCCAGCTTTCATCCGTAAGTTTCAGTTCATTTTGGAGTTTCAGCTGACTTAAAATACCGCCATTTCCTGTTCCAATATCTATTTTCCCTTTGAAATGTTGCATCATTTTATCGCCTTTTTCCGCATAATATATAGTAAAAAACATCTGGGCTGTTACCATCGGCTCATCCGTCCTCGGATTACGGTCTGCGTACCATTCCTTATCCTTCTGTGCAGTACGGGAATCCAGATCTGAGAGCTTCTGACAGCGTGGTTCCATCAGCTCTCGCTTTTCACAGTAATTCACATACACCATCGGCTCTGTTTCTTTGGATATATCTGGTTCGTAGGATTTCAGCCGTTCCAGCAAAACACCTGCCCACACGGACTGCTCACAGTCTTCTTCAATCACATCCTTCAGAAAGGAAATATAAGAACCAACATTTCCACTTTGCAGATCCAGCATGACTTCCTGTATGGTATCCTGCCCTGGCTCTACATGGTCCCGATAGTCATACGGATCGAAGTCTTCCGCAATCTCATCCAATGCTGCTGCCAGTTCTTCTGTTGTCATTTTTTTCGGATACATTGCCTCACGCACATCCTGAATCGGGATATATTTATAATCAGGCAATGCTTTATGAATCTTCTCCAAACCTTCACGCACCACCGGCTGATCTTTTAAAAACCGCACATTATCCAAGAAGTCGCCGTGTATCGTTGTTCCCATTACAATTAACAGTTCTGTTTCATCAAACAAGCTATCCTCCGGATCACGATAAATAATCCCCATTCCACTGCCTTTATAAGCGTTTTCCGGATCTTCTCTGTACTTCTCATAGATTGCTGCGATTTCTTTCACATCTGTGCTTTTCTCATAAGCTCCCATATCATGAATTTCATCACATTCTGCAGCATAATATTCCAGATAAGCTTCTTTCTTAGGCGGCATATTATTGAGTACATTATCAATCATGTTATAATTCGCCTCTTCCAGTTCCTCCACCTTTGCCAATGGCTTATATTCGACCTGGCTTTTCTGAATCTCTGCCATTACAACTTCATCCATTTCTTCTACTTTCTCCATCAACCGATCATAATCTCCACGGATGCGTTCTCCAGTCCAGCCTTCGTCTTCCAGAAGTTCCTCTGCCGCTTCTTCAATAGAAATTTCATCATTCTCATAAACGCCACCATCCATCAAGCGGAAATCTTCATCGTAAAAGGAATAATCATATCCTTCTTCTGTTCTCTGAATAGCAAAGTAACGTTCTCCTACCTCATATGCCAGTTCACTAAGGACCTGTTCTTCCAGATTCAGGAAAGAATCTAGCTGTTCAAAACTGATACTGTCTACAAAATGAGCAGTTACTTTTTCCCCGTCATTCAGAACTACGATATCACTGACAGACAGGGAATGCCCACGGAAATCTTCCGGTCTATCAATGTTGAACCTTTCAAAAATATCATCCAGTGACATATTTCCCGATAATTCCCCAACATAGACCAGCTTATAATCTTCTTTTTTTATCTTCATACCATGACTTTCAATAAAACTCATATTCATAAAAGCATAGTTTTCGCCCGGTGAATCATCCCGGATCTGATAAATACCAAATACCCTTCTTGTTCCTAACAACAGGTTTGCTTCTTTCAATGACTGAATCTGTGGATATTTCTGCATTTCCCATTCCAGGTTACGGAAACGCTCCAGTTCTGTCATAGACATCTGATAATGCTCTGGTCCTCGTTCAATTTCCATACGTTCTGTGACATACATCGGTGATGAAAAATTAGTGATCAGATAGATATCTGCTCCTGCATCGTATAATTTCAGTGCTTCTTCCTGCTCAATGACACTCATAGGCTCCTGAAATGCTCCTAAATTTTCTTCTGCATAATCTAGGTTGTTATCCTTTATCCGTTCCCACATCTGCAATTCCATTCCAAACAAACCGTCGTGTGCCTGTATCATTTCTTTACTCGCATATTCACCTTTACTGCCATCACTTCCAAGGCAATAAATCTTAGAACCCATTCTGTGATAATCCAAGGCTGCTTCTTTTCTAAGTGGCACCATATCTTCTGCTGTATATCCATAGTCACGTAATTCCAGCTTACCTATGGTTGGATCCAGCAGTTCTTGAATATCCATTCTTGCGTCATCCAGCAAATCCTCTACACCTTCTTGATCTGCCTGACTCACTGCATCTGCCAGATTTCTTACCAAATTCCTAACTTTCTCTTCCTCGCCGATCAGATTCGCATATTCAAAAATCTGTTCTTTTACATCTGTTGAAAATTCTATATCTCTACGCTCTGCCTGAGCAATCCGTTCCTGCGTATATTCCTGCATTTTCTGCGTTTCTTTTCCTGTTATCATACTTCTCGCCATTCAAATTCCTCCTGTGTTCTAAAAAATGGCATAACAGGCAGAACCTTCTTCTACCAAATTATGCCATCTTTCCTGTTTTATTTATTCCAGACCGAAGTCCCGTTTTCTGTTTTCCTTTGCCAGTTTCACTTTCCCGCTGACTTCTTTTCATTTATAAATCTGCAGTTTTTCATGGATAGAACCACGTTGTCGGTCTTTCTTCTTTCTCATCTGATTCAGACACCTCTGTTTCTGTCATCTTCCCGTTCATCCATATTGAGCAATGCATTTAATTCTGACAGTCGCTCCAGTTTCTGGTTCTAACTCCTCTTCTTTTGGAATGGCTTTCCAACCTCTTCTTTTGCATTTGCAAGCTGTTCATATACTGTTTCCAGTCTTTGTTGTGCTTCTGAAAGCTTCTCTGGATAACTGTCCAACAGATTGTTGATACGGGTAATATTTCCAAGTGCATCTGCTCCAAGATGAACTTTCGAGACAGCCTCATGTTTGACAGATAGAATAAATTCTTTACTCCATCCATCAAACTGAATCCTCATATTGAATCCCTGATAGTTTCCGATATCCATCGCAGCATCTACAGTTTTAATATCTTTACATACCGCCAGAAGTGCTGCTCCTGCCTCTTTCTTTTCTGTGAACTCTTTGCCGCCAATCTCCATAGTAAACTGCTCTGGATCTGTGATTTTATGCTCTGAGTAATGAGCGATGTCTGCCTTGTAGCTGTCAATGATTTCTGTCAGTTTTGCAATCTGTCGTGGAAAATTCCTTGCAATATCATCTTCCAGGCGGTACTGGTTATTCATGTGGTTGGCTTTTAAAAGTTTTAATTTTGCCACATCAACATCCAATGCCATCTTCTCTTTTACTGCTGGATTTCCGGTTGCAAGAGCTTTGACCTCTGCATAGGAAAGTGCCGCTTCGTCCACATCTTCACAGCTTCGCACAGGTGCTTTGCTGGTCATAATCTGAGAAATGAATTTCTGCTTGTTCTCAACCAACTGCCACATGTAGCTGTCAAATGTGGATTCAGTTACATACCGGAAGATATGAACCTTTTTATTATGATTTCCCTGACGGATAATACGCCCTTCCCTCTGTTCCAAATCAGATGGTTTCCAGCCAATATCCAGATGGTGCAACGCAATCAGACGGTCCTGCACGTTGGTCCCGGCACCCATCTTTGCTGTTGAGCCAATCAAAAAACGAACCTGCCCGGATTTCACTTTTCCAAACAGCTCCGTCTTCTTTGCTTCTGTATTTGCATCATGAATAAAAGCAATCTCTTTTTCCGGTACACCTTTCGCTATCAGTTTCTGCTTCAAGTCATCATAAACATTGAAACTGCCATCACCTTTCGGTGTGCTCAAGTCACAGAAAATCAATTGTGCAGATTTCTGTGCTGCCGTGTCTTTCCAGATCTCATAACTTTTCTCTGCACAGACTGATATTTTGCTTTCTGGATTATCTGGCAATAATTCGTTCACCAAACGCTGATCCAATGCCAATTTTCTTCCATCATTGGTAATTTTCAGCATATTATCAACCGAAGCATCTACCCCTCCGTTTCTGACAACTTCTGCACGTTCCCCCAGACTTTCTACGATTTCTTTCTGCTGTTCCGTTGGTTTCAGCACCACTGTTTCATATTCCGCCTCTGGCACAGGAAGCTTTAACTGATCGGAAGTCTTGATATCTGCAATCTCCTTAAACATATTCATCAGTTCCGGAATATTATAAAATCTTGCAAATCTTGACTTTGCACGGTAGCCTGTTCCTTCTGGTGCAAGCTCAATGCTCGTGACTACCTCGCCAAAGGTGGAGGCCCAGGAATCAAACAGTCCAAGTCCCATATTTTGTAATTTGCTGTTCTGCAGATACCTCTGCATAACATATAATTCCGTCATGCTGTTGCTAATCGGTGTGCCCGTAGCAAAGGTAATGCCTTTTCCTCCGGTAATCTCATCCAGATACTGACATTTATTAAACATATCCGCCGACTTCTGTGCTTCATTCTGTGCAATCCCGGCTACATTTCTCATTTTTGTATAAAGAAATGCGTTTTTATAACTGTGTGCTTCATCTACATATAAATGATCCACTCCCAGTTCTTCAAACGTAACTACCTGATCTTTTTTCTCTTTCTGATTCAGTTTCTCCAGCCTTGTCTGCAATGTTTTTCTTGTCTTTTCAATCTGTTTGACGGTATAACGTCCACCATCCTGTTCATACCTTGCACTCTGGATTGCCATTTCCAGATCATCAATCTGCCTCTGAAGCATGGCTTCCTGTTTCTCATCAGAGATTGGAATACGCTCAAACTGGGAATGACCAATAATAACAGCATCGTAATTTCCCATAGCGATTCTGGCACAGAACTTCTTTCGGTTTGCCGGTTCAAAGTCTTTCTTGGTTGCTACCAAAATATTTGCTCCTGGATATAACTGCAGGAACTCCGCTCCCCACTGCTCTGTCAAATGGTTTGGCACAACAAAGAGATTCTTTTGTGATAATCCCAGACGTTTGCTCTCCATTGCCGCCGCTACCATTTCGTAAGTCTTCCCAGCTCCTACTACATGTGCCAGAAGCACATTATCACCGTATAACTGATGTGCGACTGCATTTTTCTGATGCGGACGAAGCTCTATTTCCGGATTCATTCCTGGAAAACTCAAGTGACTACCATCATATTCACGGGGACGGATACTATTGAAACGCTCATTGTACACGCTTACCAGCCTTTCTCTCCTCTGCTGATCCTTAAAAATCCAATCTTGGAATGCAGCCTTCAAGGCATCCTGCTTTTGTGATGCCAACATAGTTTCTTTTTTATTCAAAACTCGCACTTCATCCCCATTGTCATTTACGACTTTATCATAGATTCTAACATCTTTTAGATTCAAGGTATCTTCCAGAATCCGGTAGGCATTTGCTCTCTCCGTTCCATACGTTGCATAAGCAAACGCATTTCTTGGACTGTCGGCGTTCTTTCCTGTAATCCTCCACTCACCATTTACCTCAGAGAATTTTACCTGTATTTCCTTCTGTGCAAGATACCTCGGCGTATGAAGCAGTTCCACCATAAAATCCTGATAATCCGAAGGTTCAATCCAGGTGGCTCCAATACGCACTTCAATCTCCGACGCTTCCAGATCTCTTGGCTGAACTGCCTCCAATGCACGCACATTCGGTGTGAATTCCGGATGATTCTCTGCAAAAGTTCTCGCTGTATTTAATTTATCTCTGACGTTTCCAGACAGATATTCATCTCCGCTTTCCCACTGGTCTGTCAGTGGATTTTTGAAGATAACTCCAACCAGCTCTTCTGTGATTTTCTCTTCGGTCTTTCCGGTCAACTGTGCCATATATGGAAGATCTACTTTAGCCTTTTCATTTAGGGACAGAGCAAGTGCTTCTGTGGCTGTCTCCACACTTGTCACAGCGACCGCCTTTTTAATGGTTCGTTTGGTGAACATGTCCGCTTTCCGCTTCAATGTTCCATCTTCATTCAAGTCTTCCAGGGAACACAGCAGACAATAAGAAGAGTCATCAGAAAATGCACGTTTGTTAGCATTACTTCCAATAACTCCATACTTTGCTGTGTAGGTATCATACACCTGATTCAGTTTTTTCTGCTGTTTCTGGATTTCTTCGTCTGTGACAAATTCTTGCATCTGCATGGCGATCAGTTCACGAACGGTATCACGGATTGCAACCATGCCTTTTACACGTTCTGCAGTGGCTGCAGGCATTTTCACCTGATTCATCAAAGAATTGACACGGTAATATACCTGATCATCTACCACCGTATAGCTGTAATTTCGAACATTCGGATCTGCCGGAATACTCTCTGGCATCTCATCCAGTTCTGCCTCTATATCTACTGCCGCTACCATGCTTCCCTTGATGTGTTTTACAGCTTCTTGTAACTGTAATTCCAGATCAGCTCCTTCCATTGGAGCACAGGTTGTTTCCATACCATACGGACCGGACACTTCTTTCATCTCACCAAGAATCAATCCCGGATGCTGAACAAAATACTTGTTAATGGTAATCCCATTTGCATCACTCTCCAAATTCACCCAGTCTGGCATCTCTTTTGTGAAACTCTCACGCTTCTGGAAAAACAAAATATCAGCACTGACTTCTGTTCCTGCATTTGCCTTAAAAGCTGTGTTCGGCAGTCGGATTGCCCCCAGCAAGTCTGCACGCTCTGCCAAATATTTCCGGACTTCCGGTGATGCCTTATCCATAGTTCCCTTTGTTGTGATCAACGCAGCTACACCACCTGGACGTAACTGATCTATCGTCTTGGCAAGAAAGTAATCATGAATCATAAAATTGTAGCGGTCATACTGACGGTCATTGACCTTATATGCACCGAATGGCACATTTCCGATTGCCACGTCAAAGAAATCATTGGGATAATCCGTCTTCTCAAAGCCTTTGATCTGGATATTGGCATCTGGATAGAGAAGTTTAGCAATTCTACCACTGATGCTGTCCAGTTCCACTCCATAGAGTTTGGACTGGTTTAGATTCTCCGGAAGCTTTCCAAAGAAGTTCCCGACTCCCATAGATGGCTCCAGGATATTTCCCTTTGTAAATCCCAGATTCTCCAACACCTGATACATACTTTCAATCACAATCGGCTGTGTATAATGAGCATTTAATGTGGAAGCTCTGGCTGCAGCATATTCTTCCGGTGTAAGGACGGTCTTTAATTCCAGATATTCTGTCTCCCATGCAGATTTTGTCTCATCAAATGCATCTGCAAGACCTCCCCAGCCAACGTACCTGGATAAGATTTCCTGTTCTTCCGGTGTTGCATTGCGATTCTCATCCTCACATTTCTTTAACAACTGGATAGCCATGATATTGGCACGGAACTTTTCTTTTGCTGTACCCTGTCCAAGCTCATCATCTGTGATGCGGAAGTTCGTTGCTGGAATCGTTTCTGATATTCCGTTAATCTCTTCCAATGATTCTTTTTCTTCCAATACCTCAACTTCTCCCGACAGTTCTTTTTCTTTTTTATCATAATCTGTCCACACACGTTTAGAAATAGCAGTAAAATAGGAAGACTCTTCCTCCATGATTTCTTCCTTGATTTCCCGTAATTTATCTAAGGTATCCGCATTTACAGTTTTGTTGTGATAATGATAATAAAGTACTTCTTGTCCGAGTTTTACATCCAGACGTTCCAATTCTTGTGTTGACATTCGATTCCAAATATCATCTTTTTCCGTATGAATCGTGAAACCTTCTCCATCATCATGATATTCTAATGTGTATTGAAGTCGATTCTCTTCTCCCTTAACTTTGCAAGCAAAATCGTGGATTTTTGTTCTGGTACCAGACATATATTCTGAATCAACTAATCGCAAATCAGTTATATCTTCCGCTGTCAAAGTATCCTGCTCCAGCTGTTCTCCTAACATCTGCTGTGCTTCTTCCAAATCTGCCAGTCTTTGTGCTTCCTGTCGTTCTTCGTACTTTTCCATTTCTTCCGGTGACAAATAATCATCTGTGCGGATTAACTGGCGAACACGTTCTGCAACCTTGTTCCACTTTAATAAAACTTCTACCTCTGGACTGCCAATTTTCCCTTTTGCAAGTTTTAATCCTTTTGCATCATGGGATGCGTCGGAAGCATCTGCTCCTGGTATTCCGGGTGAAGAACCACCTGTTCCATATTCATTTTTCAGGAACTCAGCTGCATCTTTCATATCATGGTGCTCCATGAAATACTCATAGATTCGGTTACGTCCTCCGGCAGTAATACCGCCTCTTCTTAACACTGCATCAATTTCATCCTGTGTGATAAAGGATAGTGCCGGACGTTCGACCGTAAATTTCTGGTCTACCCAGGAACGCTCCCTCTGAAGATCCTGAAAGCGTTGGAAATATTCCGGATTATGCTGAATCTCCCAGCGGTAATAATCTCCCGGATTCTCATCCATATATTTCTGCAGCCATTCAAAACGATAGACAATCGCATCTGCTTCCTCTTGATCTGTCCATGCTCCACTCACTACATCCTGCCAGTCTGAATATGATTGTTTCTTTTCCCAGTTTCTGCAAGTATCCCGAAAATGAAGTGCAAGAAGATTGGTCATTTCTTCCTGCTCCTGTTCAATGGCATTATTGGAAATCAAATTATCCACGTAATTTCCATCCTCATACATATCCCGAATTCTGTTCGCTGCTTCTTCCCACGTAACCATGCGGTCAAAGTTTCTTCTGGCAGAGTCCCCTCGCCGGATACGGATACCATCATTGTCATACCAGATACTGATTTTCTGACCATCTATGGTAAATCCTTTGCCACCAGTTCCATATTCATCTTTCAGAAAACTCCGCATTTCTTCATTATCCAGACCTTCAATCAGTCTTGCTGTAATATGAAACAGTGTATTTTTCTGTCCGCTTCCCGTGCGGAGAATATCATTTACCACTTCATCGGAAATAAGAAAAGCGGCTGGCTGTTCCAATGCAGCTGCCGCTTTCCTTATTTCTCCTAACTGTTCCTCTTCTGTTGGGAACAGACTTAACTGTAAATAATCTCCTGAATCACCAGCTCCTCTGCCTGTGCCTTGATCTGGTTCATGTGTCTGGTCCATGCCATCCCGTCTGCCATTTTGTCCGGTGCCGGATCTTTCTCCAGAAGTTCGTTCATCAGGTCGTCTACTCTCTGTCTTGCCTGGCTGTCGATCTCCATCAGATGACTGTCCAGACGGTTCTGCAGTGTCAGAATGTTGAACCTGGCTACCTTGTGATTTCTCAGATACTCTTTCCGCATCATTCCGTACTTGCCGATGGTTCCTCTCGTCTCTTCCAGGCTGATATCTGGAATCTGATACTCTCCGTTCTGGCTGTAACTGATCTCTCTCATAGTCTGTTTCCTCCTTTTTTTCTTCTCTATCTTCTGTGTTATCTGTATTGCTTTCACGAATTAACGTGTTAAATTCATTATAAGCTACTTCTTTTTCTTTTGCAACCGTTTTCAGGTCATTTTCCAGATCATTCAGAACATATCGTCCAATCTGCATCAGAACTGGTCTGCTGATCTCGTTGACTGCACTTCCCAGATGTCCTAATACTTTCAGCTGATTGAAGTCCGTAATATGCCGAAAATCCTCTGCATCCAGATATTCCTGTACATCCAGTCCACACCTGTTTAGTAATACATACCAGACACTATTGGTCATCAGTTCCCGGAATTCTACTTCCTGATTCTGTTCGTCCAGTTCTTCCAAAAATGTCCCTGTCACATCCAGTCTCAGTTCTTCCAATGCATCTGGAAGCCATTCCTGCATACTCTCCTTCGCTGCCTGATGCAGACTTTCAGCAAGTCCTCCTTCTGTATCTTCCAGTGATAACTGCTCCTGCAGATAATCTGCCACCAGATGTTCTCCTTCTACTGGAAGATTCCATAACTGAGGATCCTTTCCAAGATTCCGCACTTTATAAGTGTCCTGCACATCAAATACATACCGAAGTTTTGTTTTCGGTCCGGAAGTATTGTCAATCAAGGCAATCCCCTTAGATCCCTTTTTGATCCATCGGTACATCTTCTGATTCCAGATTTCCATGGATGCTACGGCAGTTGCTTCCGGTCGCTGTGCATAAATTAAAAGCTGTTCTGGAAAAGTGTATTTGTACAGTCTGGATGCAGTGTTTAGGAACCGCATCCATTCCTGCGGACTGGCAGCTACATCTTTTGCCACCTCTTCCGTCAGCTGTTCCATTGCATATAATTTATTTGCCATGCGCTACTCCTTTTCATAAAATCAGGGACTGCTTAGCACAGTCCCCTTAAAATCATCGTTGCTTCTCTTTATAATGCTGTGGCAAGATCTTTTGACTTATTCTTCGGCACTTTCTCTGCTTCTTTTGCCTTGATCTCTGCCTTGGCTTTCTCCAGCTTTCCGTGTATTCCTCCTTTGGCTTCTTTTTTTACAGCTGTTTTTTCTGCTTCTTTTGCTTTTTCTAGCCGTGCTTCCCTGCGTTCAGCATTTTCCATGACTGCTGTCTTTCCATCACAGAACTGAACCTTATCTGACAGCTGTTCCTCTCTTTCTACCTGTGTCTCATTGACTTCTTTTACCATCGCATTTAGTTCCGGGACCTGAAAAATTCCGTTATCAGGAAGAATCAGCACTTCATGAATGGAAGATGGGATGACAAAGTAATCACTTCCCAGGCATTCCCCAATCTGTTTACGAATATCTTCCTGCAGTAACAGGGAAGCTCCATTCATCTTAGCTTTGTTTGTCAGACAGAACATTGGGTTTTCCATGGCTTCCATATCCATTTTTTCATTCAGCAGGTTTTCTGGTTCTTCACCAAAAATCGTAGATTTGATAATCTCATTCATATCCATAAGTGTGACACCACGTTTTCGGTCTGCCACCATCGCATCCGCTTGAATCTGTTCGGCAGATACTCCCCACTCGTTCATCAGAGAAACAGTTACCGGAATACTGCTGATCCCTTCTCCATTTTCCTCCAGATTTACTGCATAATAAGCTGCAAAATCTCCGTGTTCTGTGACTACTTTATCTGCAAGAAGATCGGTATTCCATTCCTTATCACAAATTCTCATCTGTAATTTGTCCTTCATCTTTTCATAATCCAGAATATCTGGAACTCCCATATCAAAAAATTCTGCTTTTCCCTGTGCCTCAATACGCATATCAGCCACATCGCCAACACAAGAGTCTACATCTTTTCCATGGATATATTCCTGGTAGAGAGAATCCAGATAGACTGTCGGTACGATTCTCTGATCTCCATTCGGAATCGTAATACCTGTCAGCTTCAAACCATTGATTTTTTTCTACTTCCTGAAGTTTAATTTCTGCGTCCTTATAAGACTCTGGCAGATACTCCTTTACATTGTCTTTGACATATTCATAAAATTCTTTTCTGTTCATCATACGCTTTTACCCCTTTCTGATCATGTGATGGTTCATTCTTTTTCTGTTGACCATCTGCTCGGATTTCTTCTGATAAGCCATCATTCTCTTTAAAGTTTTCTCCTGGTTTTTTCGTGCTTCCTGTCTTTTTTCCATTGCTTTCATCATAGTTTTCTGTTCCTTTCTGTGATATTTTTGTATGAAAAAGGGAGCCTCACATAGAAGCTCCCAATCATAACCGTTGGTTTTAGTTTCCTTATTTCCTTTTCCTGCTGATATACAGTCCTGCCATACCTCCTGTGGAGATTACAAGAAGCAGGATCGGCAGCCAGATATTCGTGCTGTCACCTGTTTTCGGTGCGTTTGATACCTTTGTCTCTTCATGGGATTGTGGTGTGTTCGGTGTTTCTGGAACTTCCGGTTTCTCATTTGTCAGATTAAAGGTAACTTCTACAACCGGTGTACTGTCATCTGCATAGGCAAATGTCACTTCATGCTTGGTCTGATCCAGTGTGTATCCGTCCAGTGTCTTTGTTTCCACCAGATAATACTTGATAGCGGTATCATATTTGCCGTTCTTAAATGTGGCAATCTCATACAGCTTACTTTCTGCATGACCGGCAGCATCTGTCTTTAAGGTTTCCAGAACTTTTCCTTTGCTGTCACGAAGTTCAAATTCTACCCCTTTCAGCGGTTCTCCTGATGATTTATCTGTCTTATTGAGAATCACTTTTCCCTTGGCAGTGTCATCTTTCATAGCTACTTTCTGGATCTCTCCAGTATCCTTTACTTCAAAACTAACATCCGATGTCAGAAGATATCCTTTCGGTGCCTGCTCTTCACGTAAGGTATATTTACCGATTGGAAGTTTTTCGATATAGTGTGCTTCCTCTGTGGAAGTCCAGCTCTCTACTACCTGATCATCCTCATCGAGAATCGTCAGTTTCGCACCTGGAATCTCAGTTTCTCCTGTGATATCAGTCTTACTGATCTCTACTTTTGTCACATCATCTTTCATCTCATGCTTCTGAACCTCTGCTGTATTCTCTACTGTGAAAGTAATACTTTCTGCAGTGACATATCCATCTGCCGGTTTTGTCTCTGTCATGGTGTATTTCTTACCAACAACCAGTTCTTTGATCACATGGGATTCTTCCGTAGAAGTCCATTCATCTACTGTATTGCCATCTGAATCCGTTACTTTCAGGTGTGCACCTGGAAGTTCTTTACCTGTTGTCAGGTCTGTTTTGGTCAGCTCCACTGTGGTTGGCTGATTCTCAAAAGTAAAGTCGTAGCTTACTTCTGCCTGGTCTTCTCCGGCATATTCAAAGGTAAATTCCTGTATTTCTTCTGTTGTAACAAATCCGTCCGGCGCAAAGATCTCTTTCACATAGTATTTTCCGTCTACCGGAAGATTTGCCGTAAAAGTAATCTGTCCTTTTTCATCCGTTACCCGCTGCTCGATCAGACTATCTTTCTCAAGGAGTACCTCGCCCTTTGCATTTTTGATATCTTCACTGGTATAAAGACCAAAGACACCACCTGCAAGAACACGTTCTGTATCTTTTTCTTTCTTCAGAACCGTAACCTTTACTTTCTGACGGGCATTCTGCCATTTCTCATCATAAGTGATGACTGGTGTGTCCTGATCACGGTAGGAAAGGTCAACATATCTCGGCTCTTTGTCCAGCACATAACCGTGAGCTGTTTTTACTTCCTTCACATAGTATTTTCCAGCCGGGAGATCTCCCATCTGTGCAATACCATTGGAATCTGTGGTAATGGTTCCTACTTTTTCATCTGCTTTGAAATAATCTTCACTGACACCATCTGCCGCTTTGATATCTTCCGCAGCAAATACATCGAACGTCACATCTGTAAGGCTTCCGGTTACATACTCAAAAAGATGCTCCACGGTACCTTTTACATGATCCAAAAGTGTCACCTTATCCAGAAACTCTCCATTTTTGTTGATGATCAGAAGTCCTGTTGGAACTTCATCTTTCATCTCTACTTTCTGAATCTCGGCAGTATCTTCCAGTGTGAACTTCACATCCGTCGTTTTCAGATATCCATACGGTGCCATTTCCTCTCGAAGGGTGTATTCTTCACCCACAGTCAGTCGTTTGATCACATGTGGCTGATCTTTTACAGAAGTCCACTGATCCACAACATTTCCTTCTTTATCAAGAACGGTGAGTTTTGCCCCATCCAGTTCCACACCTGTTGTTACATCAGATTTTGTGATTTCAACTGTTGTCGGCTGGTTCTTTTTCACTGTTTTCAGTTTTACTGTCTTCACATCCTGCCCCTGGTAAGAAGCATCCAGATTCAGAACTTCATCAGAGGATACAAATCCCGCCGGTGCTTTTAACTCTTTCACATAATACTGTCCAAGCGGCAGATCCAGCGTACATGCTGCAAGACCATCGTTATCAGAAGTCATTTCCTGCAGAAGTGTATCTGCCTTTACAATGATCTCACCTTTCTCATTCTTCAGATCTTCTGTGTTATAGATGCCAAAGACAGCTCCTGCTACGGTTGCACCATTTTCTGCATCCTGTTTTTCTACCTGGATTGCAACTTTCTGGCGGTCATCGCCAACCATCACTTCCTGTTCGATCACAGGTGTATCCTGATTGGCATAGACAAATGAGACATCCGATCTATCATGGTTCAGGACGAATCCTTCCGGTGCAGTCTTTTCTACCACATAGTAAGAACCAAGCGGCAGGTTATCAGCAACTGCTTTTCCGTCTTCCCCGGTCGTTACCGTTGTTACCAGTGCATCTTTTGCATAGATCAGCTGTCTGCTTCCGTTTTCATCTTTCTGATAATCCGGTGTATAGATATTTTCAGCTGCATAGACATGAAATGATGCACCCTTCAGGTATCTTTCTTCATAAACAAAATCCTTTTTAAATCCGATCAGCATCTCACCTTTTTTATAGATCGTCAGCTTTCCTTTTACCGGATGGTTCTCGTAGTCTACCGCAATAATGGCATCTCCGCTCTCAGAATCCATCTGGTATGCTGTATTTGCATCCACCGCAATCTCTACATAGTTCTTATTGATTGTGTACCCTTCCGGTGCGTTGACTTCCTCAATTCGGTAATGTCCGATCTTCAGATTCTTCGGCATGATCAGATATCCCTGGCTGTCCGTAAAATAGGACTTATGAGTGGTTGTCACTGGGTAAGTTGTTACCTGCTCCACATACTTCTTGTTGTCCAGGTCATATACCTTAAATTCTGTTCCGGCAATCAATACGGATTTCTTTGTTTCATCATCTTTTTTCACGATTTTCAGTTTTGCCTTAAACTCTTCATCCAGAAGCACTCGCCAGATCTGTGGCTCGTTTGGATGATGTTCTGTGATATTCACTTCAAAATCATCGACTGGCTTGTAATTGTGCGGTGTTGTAGTTTCACGCACTATATAGCTTCCAAATGGTAATGGAATACTGCAGGCATACCCTTTTTCATCTGTGAAAATCTCAGTTGCTCCATTTTCTCCACTCACTACTGGTTTGGCAGAATCAAAATCATAGCTTCCATCTGCTTTCTTTGTAAGGGAAGATTTCAGATAAACTGTAAATCCGGCTCCGGATAACAGCTCTGCATCGGTCTTTCCATTATTGGCTGCTTTGATGATCTGGAATGGCTGCTTGATGATCTGCTCACTGGAAGTGCACTCTCTTTTTACTTCTGCTGTCATATCTCCTTCATAACTGCACACAAGATCATGCTCTTCTGTATCTGCCAGGTATCCGGTCGGCGGTGTGATCTCTTTGACATAATATTTGCCAAGATATAAACCTTTTACAGAAGCCTGTCCTTTGTCATCTGTTGTAAGAGATGCTACCTGTTCTCCTGCTTTATAAATAGTTCCGGTTGCTCCGTCCGGATGCACGATATCTTCACGGGCATACAGACCATAAACTGCACCTTTCAGTGTGGCATCTCCCTGTGGTACTGCTTTTCCTGTTTCTTTATCAACTTTGAATAAATTGATCTTTGCTGTCACACGGTCATTGCTGAAGGTATGGGCAAATGATACGGTTGCTTCTTTATCATTGGTGTAAGAAAACTTGAACGTATACACATTTTCTGTATTTCTTACATAGCCTTCCGGCGCCTGATCTTCTTTTACAGAATAGGAATATCCAATCGGAAGATCTGCTGTGAATTTTGCAGTTCCATCTGCTCCAGTAGTTGCTTTCTCAATCAGTGTTCTTTTTTTCACAACAACGGTTCCGTCTGCATTTCTGATATCATCGGATGCATACATAGCAAAAATACCGCCATTCAGTGGTTTCTTTGTATCTTTATCCTGTTTTACTACGGAAACATCTGCTTTCTGTCTTTCGTTGTTAAAAGTCACATCTGCAAATACAACTTCTTTATTCTGTCCGGCATAAGTCAGAGTCACTGGCTTTTCTTCGCTGCCGTTATAGAAATTGTCCGGTGCTTTTGCTTCTTTCACCACATAGCTTCCAAGATGCAGGTTCTTCAGTGTAACAGAACCATTCTCTCCCGTAGTCAGATTATCTTTTACCAGGTCACCTTTGCTGTACACTTTTGTGCCATAAGCAGTTGCGATATCAGCCCCGGCATACACGTTATACACTGCATTTTTCTGTCTGCGGTTTTCATACTGGAATACCGTTCCATTTTCACTGACATCTGCTCCGGTAAGAACCTGTCCTTCTTTGTAAATGGTAAGCTCTGCCAGCTGTTCCTTATTTTCCACAGTTACCGATGAGGTTTTACTTGCTACCAGTTTTACATTTGTTGCCGTTGCATTTACTACATATCCCTGTGGTGCTGTGATCTCTTTCAGATAAACAGTATCCTGTGTCTTGATGATCGTAACAGAAGATTTTCCATTTTTATCTGTTGCCGGCATCTGAGTGATCAGCTTTGTACAAGCCTCATCGCTGTATACACCGAATACTGCACCTGCAAGATTCACATCCGCTGTATCGTCTTTCTTTACGATTTCGATCGTAGCCTGTTCAATCCAGGACACCTTTAAGCTTACATATTTTTCATCAGCGACACCTTCTCCAAACACAAATGCCAGATCCTGAACACTTGCATTCGTAGTCAATTTATATGCTGAATAATCTTTTGTAATACTTCCCTTCATCTTTGTAGAAAAAGAAGCACTTACATCTTTTGTCTGTGTCAGAGGAGCTGAGAGATAAAACGTGGTTCCGCCTCCAATTGTTAGGCTTGCACCTGCCGCACTTACATTTCCAGTAGATACATTATGGAGCTTTACTCCTTTTGGTAAGTCCATTGTGATTTTCTGCTGGGAAGATGCGTTGAACTGAATGTTCTCCGTTCTCTGAACATTTCCATCTACATAAGCTTTTACATTCGGCTTTGAAAATGACATTGCTACATCTGGTATTTCCGGCTTATTCACACAATAATTATAGAGTTCTTTTGCCAAAGCCTCTCCTGTAGCATTTGTTCCGTAAAATGCATCACTACTTCCATTGGCATAAGATGCAGCCATGTGAATAATGATGAATCTTTTTCCTTCTGAGAAATCCGTGTGTTTATTCGCAAAAAAACTTTCGCTCCCTGCGGCATCTGTACCGTAATAACACACTTTTGCTAACGCCTGATTGTCCCCGATCTTTGTGATTGTATAATTTCCAGATCCTGGTCCTGGTTTTGCTGGCTGTACACAATACGCAGTTGCTCTGACGCTTCCGTAGCTGATATAGTACGGCTCTGTCAGATAGGTTCCAAGATTATAATCTGCATATCTATACAGAGGTCCTTTTTCAATCGTTACCTGCTGTGTAGTTCTTGCTGAATAAGCCGAAACTGCTTCAAATGTTGCAATCTCTCCTTCTTCCATAGAATTAAGATCCACACCTTCGTCTCCTGCCTGTTCCAAAACATCATGAAGCTCTAACCCTGATTCTTCATCATAGGTATCCTGATTCTGTGCCTGCTCTACCAAATCATCAAATTCATCAGCGTCAATATCGGCAACCTCCGAGTTTGATTCTGACTCCTCCGCTTCCTCTGTCTGCTGTTCACTGCCAGCTGTTTCGGACTCAGTCACTGCTTCACTCCCTGCCACCTCTGTCTGTACTTCTGTTTCTTTCTCACGCACAATCAGTTTTCGGCTGACCTGGTACTTCGGATGCTCCTGATTTACCGGTTCCACATAATAGACCGCTTTGTAAGTATCCACATGATCTGTCGTAAAATCCTCATTCTTGTCATTCTTTGCTTCCTCAAATGTGACTTTGACCTTGTTATCATCCTTGATTTCCAGTCCCGTGTAATCTGATTTCACATCAAATACACTGCCTGTTTCAATTTCATAATCTTTGGCAGTCACCACCTCATCTTCATCCAGAAGGTCTTTCACTTCCTCATAAAGTGGAGGTTTTTCCTCTGGCTGGAGCTCCGCTGCATATGCCGTCATCGGAGATAACACTGTACTAAGCATTGTCGTTCCTGCCAGCAAGCCAGATACTACTTTTCTAAAATTACCTTTTTTCTTCATGCTAAGGTCCTCTCTTTCATATATTTGTATTAAAACAGACAGTCCTTAGACTGCCTGCAATACACTACTTATCGTTGTGGGAAACTCAGATTGAACTGCACATTTCCCTCGCCGGGATCAACCATCTCCACAGTTGCTTCATACTGTCTCCCTGTTTTTCTGGATACTAGATCCTTATAATGGATTTTTCCTTTAGACAGGAACTTCTTTGCTGCCGCCTTATCCATCTTTTTCCCCTGGCTTGCAAGGAATTTATCATTCTTCCATAAGGTAAAAGCACAGTTCCGGTCAGAACAGTAAAAGTTTACTTTCCCTTCCCTGACATCTGCTCCACAGCGGGGACATTTGCCAATGACTTCTCCTTTTGCTTTTCCCTGAAACTGCTCTTTCTTTTCTTCTGAAATACCCTGATATCTGGCAACCAGTTCCTGCATCAGCTCTGTAATCCCATTTAGGAATTCATCTGCTGTCTCTGTATTCTGGGCAATGTGATTCAATGCCATTTCCCACTCTGCTGTCATCTTCGGAGATTTAATCTCATCCGGCAGAACCGTAATCAGCACATTGCCATCATCTGTCGGCACCAGATTTTTCTTTTCCCTTTTCACAAAACCAGACTGAATCAGTTTTTCAATGATTGCTGCCCTTGTTGCTGGAGTACCTAGTCCTTTCTTTTCTGTATCTTCGGTCAGTTCTTCATTCCCTGCACGTTCCATCGCAGAAAGCAGGGTATCTTCTGTGTACTGTTTCGGTGGCTGTGTAAAATGCTCCGATACAAAAGAATCACAGGGACCATAATGCTTGCCTGCCCAGATATCCAGCTCCGGCTCTTCTTTCTCACTCTTTACGCCAAAGAACTGTTTCATTTTATTTTCGATTGCCTTGAATCCTTCCTGCTTTGTTTTCTTTGCCGTGAGATAAAACGTATGATAATTACAGGTAATCCGGCTTTTATGACTCTCATAAATATAAGGATCTGCGGTTGCTGTCAGTACCCTGGCACTGATCAGGTACAAAATCTTGCAGTTTCGTTCTTTCAGTTTACCTATATCTGCCTTTGCTACTTCCATGGTCGGGATAATCGCATGGTGATCAGATACTTTCTTTGAATTTAATACCTTACTCACGTCCGGCTGATATTCCAGGCTTTCAGCATAAGGCATTTCCCCAAGTAACATCTGAATCAGAGTTTCTGTGCTTTCTCCCATCTCATCTGTCAGATACTGGCTGTCTGTTCTCGGATAAGTGACAAGCTTCTGCTCATACATCTCCTGCACGGCATCCAATGTCTGCTGTGCGGTATAGCCAAACATTCTGTTAGCTTCCCTCTGCAGGGTGGTCAGATCATAAAGCTTCGGAGGGCGGACTGTTTTCTCCTTCACATCATCCTTTTCCACTTCGCACATCCGCTCCATGCAGTCCGCAGCCACTTTATCTGCATCCTCTTTTTTCTGAAAATGCTCTGTAACTGCATCCATATCATCAAACTTGATATGAGCCATATAATATTTTTCTTTGGTAAATTCCTTGATCTTCTGATTTCGATCCACGATCATGGCAAGTGTTGGTGTCTGCACTCTTCCGACTTTCAGATTCTGGTTATACAGAACGGAAAAAAGACGGCTCGCATTGATTCCCACCAACCAGTCTGCCTTTGCCCTGCAAAGTGCTGACTGATAGAGACTGTCATAACACGAACCGTCTTTTAATGACGCAAATCCATCTTTAATTGCCTGTTCTTCCATGGAAGAAATCCAGAGCCGCTTCATCGGCTTTTTACATCCTGCCTGCTCATACACCAGACGAAAGATTAACTCTCCTTCACGTCCTGCATCAGTAGCACAGATCACTTCATCTACTTTAGAATCTCTCATCAGTTTCTTTAAGATTCCAAATTGCTTTTTCGTGCCTTCCAATACCTTGTGTTTCCAACACTCCGGCACAATCGGCAGATCTTCATATCTCCATTTTTTATATTTTTCATCGTATTCCGATGCATCGCATAATCCAACCAGATGTCCTACGCACCAGGAAACGATATAACCGTTTCCCTCCACGTAGCCATCTTTTCTTGTTCTGGCTCCAAGCACGGAAGCCAGTGCCATCGCAACCGATGGCTTTTCTGCAATCACTAATTTCATTTACTCCTGCTCCTCTTCTTCATCTTCCAGTACATCATCATTAAAATCTTCATCTCTCAGGATTTCCGGTTCTGCACTTTCTTCCTGCTCATCTGCATCGTCTACTTCCCGTTTTTCTGACTCTGAATCTTCGGATTCCTCTTCATCCTCTTCCATCTCATCCTCGTCATCATATTCATGCTTTGGTTTATAGACTTTGAAGTAATAACCTCCTGCCGCAGCTCCGACTGCAACCAATCCGATCAGCAGATAAGTCCCTGCTGAACTTTTGTCTTCTGGCATCTGAATGTCATCCTCTACTTTATCTTTCTCATCTGTCTCTGTCGTTTCCGGCTTTTCTTCTTCAGCCTGTTTCTCTGGTTCTGCATAAACAGTATCTACTTCCGGAAGTGTCACTGAATCAGAAAGTGTGAAGTTCATCAGATCTTTCTCACTGACTTCTGTAAGGAAATACACATTATCCTGAGATTTTGAATTGTCAATAATCAGATAGAAAATCTTACCACTCTTCGTTGAAATGGTATAAAACTCTTTTGTACCTTCCGTAGCTGTTTTGGTAACGGATTCTGCCGTCTCGCCTTCTTTATTAAGCTGTTCCTCAATACCTGTTACTGTCCGATCATCCACGGTTCCTTTTGCATCTGTCGGCTCAGAAGCCTGTGCATCCTGTGGAAGCGGAGAAGTCGTTGTTTTTTCAGTCCCCGTCGCATCTGCACTGGTCGTAGTTGCCATTGCACCATTGCTGTCACTGGAAGATTTCTGTTTTTCTGCCTGCTTCTTTGCCCATTCATAGTAAGGATTCTGCAACACATACTTTTCAGAAGTATTTCCAGCACCATCTGTTACCGTAATCTCAATCTGTTTTGTAGTAAAATCTTTCTGTGTCAGTTGCACTCTCAGCATTCCATCCTTCAAGTCTGTATAAGTGGTGCCATTGACTGTTACCGCAGTAATCCCGGATACTGTATCATTCCCCTGAATCGTCAGCACACCATCTGTCAGGGAAGCAGAGAGTGTCGGTTTTTCCGTGTCATAACACTTAATAGAGCGATTCTGCTCATAGACCTTTCCCTCACCATCTGTCACACGCACATACACTGTCTGATTTCCTGTAATCGTGATACTTCCGCTTCCTGTTACATCCTGCCAACTTCCATCTTTTCCTGCTTTTGCTTCAATCTTCGCTATTGAGAAACCTTCCGGCATATGACTGGCATCCACCGTAACAGCAATGGTTGTTTCTCCCTGTTTCCAGCCATCCGGTTTCTCAATCGTGATTGCAGGTGTGGTATTTTCAGCTGCATAAGCAGTCTGTGTCTGGAGCAAAGGTGTTGTCAGGCAAAGAAATGTCGTTGCTGCAAGCAATCCTTTTTTCACTCTATTTTTAGATTTCTTCTGTTTCATCTTCTCTAAATTCATCATCAGACCTTGTTTCCTCCTTCTGTATTTCTACCCTGCCGGGCAGTTCATTTTTCATTCTCTTTTTGAAAGTTTCAAGCTCTGGAATACTCATATCCATTGCACGGATAATTCTTACAATTTCCAGATTTTCTGCTTCTGTTTTTGCAATCTCCGCAGCCTTGAAACGCTTTAAGTCTGCTTCATATCTGGCTTTGGATGCTTCCATTCTATCTTTCGCTTTTTCATAATCTGCCGTTGCTTTTTCAAGACTTTTCATCGCATCTCCTTTCCGGGCGGCTGTTACACCGCCCTATTCCTTTACCAACGTCCGAATCCATAAAAATGGCTCTGCCAATATGGTGAATTGATGGACGTGTACTGCACCGGATGACCGCAATGGATCATCTGACCATTGCCTACATAGATTCCAATATGCGTTACCGGCTCCCCTGCGTCGTAAGTTCCAGTAAAGAAAATCAAATCTCCCGGCTGTGCTTCTGACTGGGATACTGGTGTACAAATGTTGTACAGTCCCTGTGCTGTCAGCCTTCCAGTATTTCTTACCCCGGAATGAACCAGACAGTAACTGACAAATCCAGAACAATCAAATCCACTTGGAGAATATCCACCCCACACATACGGTGTTCCTAGATATCTCGCTGCTTCGTTCAACAAACGCTGTGCCGCTTCACTGGTGTATTCATTGCCGCCAAATCCTGCCCCTTCTCCAGTTTCCAGGTAAAAGATCGGGTTTAACCGCTCTCCATTTTTCAAAAGTTCAATATGAAGATGGCTTCCTGTAGAATTTCCAGTATTTCCTACAAGACCTATCTCATCACCTTTCGTGACAGATGCACCTGCAGATACACTCCGGCTGCTTAAATGTGCATACCGCAGTTCATAGCCTTTACTGTCCTTGATCACAACATAATTGCCATAGCTGTCGTTATAAGCAGAAGTTGTAACCGTTCCGGTCAGCCCTGCCATTACTTTTGTCCCTTCCGGTGCTCCGATATCCATACCATTATGAAGCTGATTTGCTCCTGATATTGGATGAATCCTGTATCCATAATAGCTGGTCACACTGGAATACCAGTTAAAATCAACCGGTGTTGCAAACATCTGCAAGTTGCCTTTTGTATCGTTGTAGGCACTGAACAGTTCTTTCTGGAAAATCCCAACCTGTCCTGACAGATTGACATCAGGTTTCCACTATTTAAGGTGACATTCAGCACATCTACATCTCTTGTCCTGGTCACTTCCACTTCATTGCTTCCATTATCATCTGCCAGATAACATTCCCATGTTTGATGTCCATGTGCAGATGCTGCCGCATGACTGTCATAATAGACATCAAACTGTACACCGTATCTTGCGAAAGCTCCGGTATCTTCTACCGTATATTCGACACCATTCATGACCACCTTTGTTCCCATTGGAACAAACGGATTGGAAGCATCTACCGCTAAGGTATGATTAGCAGTTGGGTATACTCCACTGGCAGTCGGGCCTCCGCTCCAAATACCACAACAGATTGGACAGTTACAATATCCGCTTGTTACAACCTGTCCCAACGATTCTCCAACTCTTACTATTGCTGTCTCTGTCACAGTCTCATTGACTGCTTCAGTAGTCAGATGATATTGCTCTGCAAACAATGCATCCAGTTCAGGCTTGACCTGTTCAAAGGTAAACTCCTCATACTTTGCTGACAGATAACTAATCAGGATAAACGGATCATGCTCAATAGGTCCGATGTTATATCGGTATTCCTCATGTCCCGGTTCTTCAGATTCCATGTTGTTGATCCGCTCCTGCAGATTAGCTTCCAGCTGTGTATAATACAGTTCCGCTTCCCTGATTGCCTGATCCGATGACAGATAACTGGTTCCTGTGTAAGTGATCACATTTTGTAAGAACACTGCAGAGCATGACGTGACATTCGTTATAATCAGAAACATCAATCCGATCAGAACTGCTACACTGATATACACCTTCCGGTTTTCTTTAAAGAAGTTGGTCACTTTGCCGCCAATCTTCTTGATATAATCAATCGTACCTTTTGTAGCTGTTCCTACTGTCTGTTCACTTCGCTTCGCTTTGGCATAATCCCGTTTGATCTGTTGCTTCTGAATCTGTTTTTTCAGCTTCTTCTGCTCCTGACGGGTTGCCGCCTGTGTCCGTTTCTCTGCCTGTCTCTCCAGTCTGCTTCTCTTTCTGGAAGCCCTCTGTTTCCTTCGTCTGGCATTTCTCTGTTCCAGCTGGTAAATACCTTCGCCGCCTTCTTCCAACTTATGGGCACCTTCTACTGCCGCATTATCGTCTTCATTTTTACTGATCTCACGGTGCAATGCTGCGGAAGTTGCACTTCCTGCTTTCTTAACAACAGAAGTTTTTTCTGTTGTTACAGATTCCCCTTCGCCAAACTTCAGGCGGGATTTCTTCTTTCCAGGAGCTTCTCCTTCATTTGCCTGATAGACCTGCGCCTTCTTGGAATGCTGCTTTGCTTCCTTTTTCTTTCTTGCTTCCTCATAAGAAAACTTTTTGGCTTTTTCCTTCTGTTTCTGATGTCGGAAATTGACTCCATCCGTATCCATCTGGTTCAATTTCTCCATATCTTTATCATTTTTCACAGAAGCACCAGTTTCCTCATAAGCAAACTTCAAACGCTGTTTTGTTTTGGCTTTTTGCTACCACCGGTCTGATTTCTCCGGCTGTCTCCTCTGTTTTCTGATAGATCCGCACGTTTTTCTTTCAGTCTCCCTGACTGTCCGGCTTCGGATTCTTCTGCAAGTCTGGATTCTTTTCCGACTTCAGCACGGATTTCTTTTTTCTATTTTTGCTGTTTACTACTCTGTCCAAAATCCTCACTTTGCTTCTCTGTCCGTATCAGTTCCGGTGCATCTCTGGATTTTTTGCACAGAGGGTCGAATATTTTTCCCACTCCGTTCAGACTGGCGGGGAGACTTATCCACAAGGTTTTCTTCTTTTTCCCCCTGTTTTCTTCCCATCTGCACATCACCGACACGGTTACTGACACGAACAGAAGATTTATCTGTCAGGTTTTCTTCCACCAGACCATCCTTGGTCATCTTCTGGACTTTCTTGTCCCTGACTTTCATTCTCTGTTCTGCCACTGATTACTCCTCCTTCTTCGGATACCCTTTCCCTGCCTGTAATAAACAGAGAAAAGCGATGCCAAAAACAGCACCGCCACTAAAAGTTAATACATATGAAATTGCTCGTAACATTGTTTTCTCCTTTGTTTTAACCTGCTTCAGAAGTCTCCTCCAAGCGGGTTGTCATGATTTTATAGAGGGAATTCTTCGGGAATCTGTCTACAAATGGGATAATGACATTTCCATAAAACAGAAGTCCTTCACCCTCATTACTGTTGGTTACATAGGACAGCTGGGTTGGTGAGATATTCAGCTGTTTTGCCAGAATCTGCCTGTCTCCAGAAGCCTGATTGAGCATATAAATGAAGTCTGAGTTTTCAAAAATGTTTTCAATTTCCCTGGAAGACAGCAAATCCTTAATATTCTGGGTGATGCCAGTTGGAATACCACCCCATTTACGGAATCTCTTCCATATCTCCACACTATAAGCTGCGGTCTGCTCTTCCTTCAAAAGAAGATGGAACTCATCCACATAATATCTGGTGGACTTATGGGCAGAACGGTTCATCGTTACCCTGTTCCAGACCTGATCCTGGATTACAAGCATCCCGATTTTTTTCAGCTGCTTACCAAGTTCCTTGATGTCAAAGCATACAATGCGGTTATTGATATCCACGTTTGTCTGATGATTAAACACATTCAAAGAACCTGTAACATAAATCTCCAATGATGTGGCCAGTCGCTGTGCTTCCGGCTCTTCCTGTTTTCTCAGAAGATTATATAAATCCTCCAGGATTGGCATCTTCTCAGGTACTGGATCGGCAAGGTATTCCTGATATACTAACCGCACACAACGGTCAATAATGGTCTTTTCTACCGGCTCCAATCCATTCTTTCCTCCAACAATCAGTTCACACAAAGACAGAATAAAATCTGCTTTCAATGACAGCGGATTATCTTCCTCAGAATAGTTCAGGTTCAGATCCATCGGATTGATATACTGGTCAGATACTGGCGAAACCCGAACTACCTGCCCATGCAGTGCCTGCACAAGTGCCGAATACTCGGCTTCTGGATCGCAGACGATGATATCGTCTTCTGTAATCAGAAAACAGTTCGTAATTTCCCTCTTTGCTGAGAACGACTTACCAGAACCCGGTGTACCAAGAATCAGTCCATTCGGGTTCTTCAGGCGTTTCCGGTCAACCATGATCATGTTATTAGACAAGGCATTTAACCCATAATAAAGAGCTTCCCCTTCCTGAAACAGTTCCTGTGTCGTAAATGGCACAAAGATTGCAGTTGATGATGTGGTAAGCCCTCTCTGGATTTCAATTCGATTGACTCCAAGCGGAATACAGGACATAAGTGCTGCTTCCTGCTGATAATCCAGCTGTTTTAAGGAACAATTATATTTCTGTGCGATCCCCTGCACCTGGAAAATATTATTATCCAGCTTCTGACGCTTCTTTGCGGTATTCATAACCAGAACCGTTACAAGGAACATTCTCTCATTTCTGGACTGCAGATCTTCCAGCAAGTTCTTCGCTTCTTCTCCATAGGTTACAAGGTCCGATGGAAGCACGTCCATATCATAACCGGAACGTACCGCTCGTTTCTGCTCTTCGATCTTCATCTTATCCAAATCTGAAATCTTGCTCTTGATCATCTTGATTGCTGAACTCTGATCAATGGACTGGATATGAATGTTGACATTGATGCTGTCATCCACATCCAGAAAATCTGCAAGCATCCGGTCTGTCAGCTCCGGTGCAAGAATCTGAAGGTAACTCACACTTCCCATCGTTCTTCCCATCAAAAATGTCTGATTCTTGGAAAAGTTAAAGGAAGTCGGTGCAATAAAATCTTTGGTCTTTAATCCGGTTTCCGGAAGCATCTTGTACTGGAACTTAAATGGTTCAATCCGATCCTGGTTGAACACATGATACAGAATCTCCAGCCTTTCCAGTCCATTCAAAGAATGTGCCTGTGCTCCCAGAACCTTAAAGTTATTTAAGATATCTGTTTCGATTCTTTCAAGCCTTGGTCTTGCTACCTTCAGACTTTCTGCTTCAATTCCAAAAGTGATATACTTCGTCTTTACCAGACCATTATTTCCTTTGGAAAGCTGATTTTTCAGCATAGTACGGTATTCTTCACGAATGGCATTGAAGTCATCGTTCTGATCCGGAATATCAATACTTTTCTCAAATTCTGCCACATCCACCTGCTGATTGATAAAGGACAGCTGCACACTGATGGAAGAATCAAAGTAATTTAAGAAATCACAGTAATTCTCAAATATCGTGGTCTTATCCTCGTTTAAAGCCAGCTGATAATTGATGTCGTAAAACTGAATCGTCTTGGAGAAAAAGGTCTTTGTCACCTGGCAGATACCATCCTGCAACATCCGAATATACGGAATACTCTGCTGTGCAGTTGTAGGAATACTTTTCTGTTTCCTTCGGTCCCGCTCCTGTTTCTTCCTACGCTTTTCCTGTTCTCTTTCTTTTCTGCTTTTTTTGTTTCTTCTTTCCTGACGGTTTCTTTTTTCCGCCAGGGACAGACGCTCCTGCTGAGCCTCCTGCTTTGTCTTTTTTGCCATCCGGCACACCCTCCTTTTTTACAAGGGTGGAAATCTCCTGATAAAAATTTTCTGTCTTATATGGTCTTACTGCCGGACAGATAAACTTCTGTCGAATGATATTTGCCACCACTTTTTCAAAGGGAAGCCCGTCTTTTTCATACATTGCCATGAAGAAAAACGGAAGCATGACCGTTACCATCAAAATGGCAGCGATACTGGAACCGATTGGTTTTCTCATGAACAGATAAAACGGAATTCCCACAACTGCGGCAAGTGAAAAGAAAATCAACTGCCGCTTTGTCAGATTTAACGCTACTTTTGTTTTGACCTTGGTAAGGTCTTTTGGTACTGGTACATACGCCATGGTATGCGCTCCTTTCCTGCCCGTTAGTGGGCATTGAATATCGATTTGCTAAGGCTTCCGGTCTTGAATAATGAAAATGCAAGAATCACGGTATAAGCCGCTACTGAAAACATTGCTGCATGAAGGTCACTGGATATGGTCATTGCATTTACTAAAACTGCATAAATTCCCACACAGACCATCATGAAGAATCCCTGAAATGCCAGTGCGAACAAGCCTTTTAAATAGTTGTTTCCGATATTGCCCCATTCCTTATTGGTCATGGTGGCAAACGGAATTGGTGCTATGGAAGTATAAAGGTAAATTTCTATCATTCTTCCGAACAAGATTACCGTAATGATAATTGACAGAATGTGCATGGTAACACTGATCAACATCGTTTCCATGGATAGCAGGAACAAATCCCCTAACTCCATATCCTCCAGGGCATCCACAATCCGTGAAATTGCTTCTGTTGCATCCACCGCAGTGTTTCCTGATATCACCCCGGCGGCATTGTTGACCACATGCTGGCCAACATCAAAGACCGCCATCGTGATATTGAACGTATTTGTCACCAGATAAACGGCTACATACGCTTTGAAGATCCAGAGGAAAATGTTATAAGTCTCAAATTCATGGAAATTGTTTTTCTGTGTTACCATCGTGATCAATTCATAGCACAGGACAAAGGTGATGATCAGTCCCGCAATGGGGACAATCACCGTTTGGGATATATTCTGAATCAGATTAAAAATCCCTGCATTCCATCCCTGCGGTGTCTGTCCCACCTGCCCGGCTATGGTTCCCACCTGCTCATTGACAGACGTGAACATGTTATCCAAACTTGACTTAATAAGCCCGATCAGGATATCCTTTATCGCTTCCGTAATTCTCTCAATGATGGTGTTCATCTACCACTCCTCTTAAGAGAACAATGTTGCCAGCTGTGGAATCAGGGTAGTTCCCAGCAGCATGATTCCGGCACCAGCCATCAGCTGTTTGATGCCCTGGCTCTTAGCACCGGGATTGTCATTTCCATATCCTTCCAGAAGGTTTACGACACCCCACACGCCAAGACCTGCGCCGATTGCGACTACAAGAGTTTTTAAAGTTGTAATTGCACTGCTAAAAAATGCCATATACATTCACCAAAACTGACTTCTTTCAGGTGTTTACGGGAACGAAAATACACCGACTAAAAAGCCGGTGCACCTAGTGTCAGTTATTCCTTTCCTCATTATTTTCTGTTCATTCCCAAGGTTACTCCGACAGTTCTACATGAATTACTTCCACCTCTTCTTCAGATTTCGGTGTATACTGCGGATTTAACTCTTTCTCAACTTTGTACCGGTTCTTCTCGTTTTCATCTGCAAGAAGCCGATAGTTTTTGTGTTTCGTGATATCATACGGCATCTCATCCTGGAAAATATCGTCGATTTCGCCCTCTTCATTTTCAAAGACAACTTCCGCTCTGGAATTGACAACTTTGACACTGCGGCGGAAGTTTGCCAGCGGATGTTCATCCT
>ENA-OPZZ01000491-OPZZ01000491.1-human-gut-metagenome-genome-assembly--contig:-NODE-491-length-31057-cov-8.900323_pt1 | contig 31057 bp, 27 predicted proteins | sample MGYA00242487_ERZ504511 | MGnify/ENA primary metagenome ERZ504511 (study PRJEB26092, sample SAMD00036241) | human gut metagenome | host: Homo sapiens | study: EMG produced TPA metagenomics assembly of... | reverse complement strand
GTCGGATCTGCTGCGTAACTTGTCAGTGCAGAACCCACTCCGTTCTTCCACTCTTCTGATGGCATTGTTGAGAAGTTCCAAGATACAGGAGCCTTTCCGTCTTCTGTATATTTGTTTGCTTCGTTAACAAGTACGTTGTCTGATTTCAGGTTCTTCTTAAATGGAATTGTGAATCCCATGTCTTTGCACATTGCCTTTACACCATCATCAGATGTTACACACCAGTTCATGAAATCAAGTGTTGCCTGAATGTCGTCTTCAGATGCTTTGGAGTTTACACACCAGTAGTTCTCTGTACCTGTACAGATTCCCTGATCTTCTTCGCCTTCTACACCGATGTAGATTGGAAGGATTCCAAGATTGTCATCTCCGACGTCTTTGATGTTGTTATATTCCCATGTACCATTCTGGTAGAAGACTGCATCACCTGTTACGAAATCTGCTGTTGCATCGTCAGCTGTCTTTGTAGAAAGTTCTGTTGGTTTGCAGGTAGCGTTGTTGATGTAGAGATCCCAGATCTGACGGTAGTTATCAAGGTATGTTCCTTTGATAGCATCTGTGTTATCGATTCCTTCATCTTTGTATTCATAGTAGATTGGAAGGTTTGCCAGATGAGTTTTGAATCTCCAGTCAGATGATCCGTCCATACCAGCGGATGTAAATGCTGAGAATCCAAGTTTGTCCTTATTTGCTGTGATATCTTCTACAACTTTCTTGAAGCTGTCAAAGTTAGTGATATCATCAGCTGAGTATCCTGCTTTCTTTAACAGTTCTTTGTTGTAAATGATTCCGTAGCTTTCTATTACGTATGCGATTCCTGACATCTTGTCGCCGTCCATCAGTGCGAAATCATCACTTGTCAGCTGTTTTGCAACATCAGAATCTTTCAGATCGTAGCAGTAATCTTTCCAGCTTGCAAGTCCAACCGGTCCGTTTACCTGGAACAGTGTCGGAGCATTGCTCTTAGCCATCTCAGATTTTAATGTCTTTTCGTATTCTCCGGATGCTGCTGTAAGTACTGTTACATCCACTCCTGTTTCTTTTGTATACTCTTTTGCCAGATCCTGCCACTGCTCATCCTGTTCTGGTTTGAAGTTTAAGTAGTATACTTTTCCTTTTGCGTCTTTCTTGTCTGACTTGCTGTCAGAAGAGCTTCCACATCCTGCAACCATTCCTGTTGCCATGGCTGCTACCAGCATTGCTGATACAACTTTACGCATTTTCATAATTCATTTCCCTCGCCTTTCTTTTTTGAAACCTTCGTTTCTCTTGTTGTCATTATATTAACAGAAATGCGCTCAAACCCTGTATCAATAAAACAACCTGATATACAAAAAAACATATCTATTGTTCTTCTTCAAACTGCCGGATGCTTTCGTCTTCTGCCTGCGTGAATTCCTGCTCCGTTATCTTTCCCTGTGCCAGTTCCGCCAGACATTCTCCCAGTACATCCTCCTGCAGCAGTGAATTCCACTTCACCTGATAATTCGGTACAATCTGTGGATTTCCCGTATAAGCCTTCAGATAATCATCCAACAGCGTTCCTTCCTGTCTTGTCCTGCTGTTCAGCAATTCTTCTTTCTGTTCTTTATTCAATTTCGTTCTGAATTTGAGGAACTCAACTGCTCCTTTTTTCACCTTTTCACTATAAGTTGATACAACTGCCCAGCCGAATGTCTCCGGTGAGCCTATCAGTTTATTTTCAGGAAATGTAGAAAAACATACTTTTTTCTGCATTTCCTCCGGAATCTGATCAATCATCCAGTAACCATTAGGTATCATCGCTGCATTTCCTGCCACGAAATTATCATGAGCTACGTCAAAATCATTATGTAATGCATCCTGGGTCGTATATTGGAATAATTTTTTTAATGTACCGGCTATCTCCAGCCCTGGTTTATTCTGATAGGTATCCGGATATAATTGCTTCATGAATGCCGCACCTTCTTCACTTCCTGCTACTTCTGCTGTTGCAAGCAGCATTGCGGCCCATGCCGTCCCTTCCGTATGCAGGGCAAGCGGCGTGATCCCTGCTGCTTTCAGTTTCTCACAACATTCCCAGAACTCCTCCCATGTCTCAGGAAATCTGCTGATTCCTGCCTGTTCAAATAACTCCCGGTTCCAGAAAACCCCTGAACAGGCGAATGCCGCCGTGCTGACCGGACCCAGATAAATCTTTCCATCTTCTTCCCGGACCGATTCCATTACTGACGGTTCAATCATATCTTTCCATTCCTGATCTTCGTTAATGTAAGGTGTCAGGTCCTCAATCCTGCCTTTCTTGATCATCATCTGATAGAAAGACGGAAGCATACGCAGATCAGTGATAATAGCCGGTAATTCATCTGTCACATTCATACGTTTCAGATTCTTCCGGTATTCTTCCTCTGTCTCCATCACCCAGTCCACATCTATATGATACTTCCCTTTGTATGCCCTGTTGAACCGCTCCACCACTTCCTCTTCATTCTTATTACCGGTACTGGAATCTACGGTAAGGATCATTGGGATCTCTACTACTTTATTCTTTTTTCTGGTCTGTGTATCCTCTTTTCCCACACAGCCGGTCAGTGCTGCCAGCATGACGATCACCATCACTGCTGCCATAATCCTTCTACTGTTCACTGTTTTCTTTCCCGTCATCCGGGATCTGGATAACACAGACGGTTCCATTTGTATCCGATTCATAGAAAAATCTCACATCCTCCCCATACTTTAACCGCAGTCGCGTAATAATATTTATCACACCATAACCATGTTTTTTTTCTTCAAAACTGTCTTTCATTTTTGACACCGGTATCTCTGACAGTCCGTTTAACTTCTCCGCCATCTGCTCTTCCATCGGAGTTCCGTTATTATAGACACTGAATGTAAGCTGTCCTGCCTGTTCAGTGACACTGATCCTTATCAGACCGCCTTCGAAGATATCACAAAATCCATATTTGACTGCATTTTCCACAATTGGCTGTAAGATCAGCTTTAATATCCACCTTGTTTTCAGTTCTTCTCCACATTCGATCTCATAACGGAACAGATTCTCATTGCGGATCTGCTGGATCTCCATATAACTTTTTACATTTTCCAGCTCGTCTTCTACTGTCACAATCTCACGTCCTTTGCTCAGTGACAGACGCAGATACTTTGACAGTGCCTGTATCATCTTCATCGTCTTCTCTTCCCCGTTGATCCGCGCCAGCATATAGATGGTATCCAGCGTATTATAGAGAAAATGCGGATTGATCTGGCTGATCAGCGTATTCATCTCACTGATTCTTAGTTCTTTCTGCTGATTCTTGACCTCGTTCTGGAACTCTTCGATATTCTTTAACATCTCGTTATAGGCATGCCCGATCTTATCCAATTCTGTGTCCGTATGGATCTGAATGGTATGTGTAAAATCATTTCCATCAAAACTTGTCATGGCATCACTGATCTGTCTGATCGGCCGGGTAAATGTCTGTGATGCATAAAGACTTAATACAAACGCCAGCACTGCGATCACCGCATAGATAGTGAGTAATACGATCAATATCTGCGTCATTCCCTGATTCAATACCATATCCGGCACCAGTGTAAAGATCACCATCCCTGTCTCTTCCTGCCGGTATGCCTGTAAAATCCCGCCTTCTATCTTTTTTCCCCGCACGATCACACCGGATTTTTTCGTTCTGGTCAGTTCCGTAATTTTCTTCATTGTCCTTTTTTCGATACTGAGATCTTCCGGTTCCTGCCGGATGCAAGTCTTTCCTTCCGGACTTATGATTCCCACTGCAACATCTTTTGCAATCTTCCTGTCTTTATCCATAACACTTTCCAGAAACTGTTGATTCATCTTCAGATACACGATTCCAGGTTCGTGTGCGTAATCCATACTATTCACATATCTTCCGATAAACAATGCTTCATCTCCCGTACCAAACAGGTAATCCCGGGTCCAGATCCACTGCGTCTTCGCATACTCATCCCCCATTTTCTCACGCAGACCGCTGCTTTGAAAATCCGAATAACCAATCTGGGAATAGGATTTTTCGTAAACATTTCTTTTATTATCAATGTAGCAGTAATCAGCGACATGATTCAGATCTATATATGCAAAATATTTGCTCAGTGCATTCTTCTCTACTTCCTGCAGTTCTTTATTCCTCAGACTCTTCTGCACATCATTTTCCAGGATGATCTCTGCTGTCACGGCATCCGTCTTCCGGTAGAGATTATCCAGGGCTATCCCCATCTTTTCATTCATGAATTCATACTTATCCACAATCACATCTGTCATATTCCGTCTGACATAAGTCCATACACAGATGCTTGAAAGAACCAGTGCCAGTATCAGAAGCGTACACATATACTTCAGATACTTTTTCTGGATTCCTGACATTTTACTTTTTTTCATACTTCATATTCCCTTTTGTAATCTCTCGGAAGCTGTCCTGTATATTCTTTAAACAAATGCGAAAAATAGGATGGATTACTGATTCCGACCTGCTCGCAGATATTACCGATGCTGGTTCTTCCGTCTTCCAGCAGTCTCTTTGCCAGCTCCATTCTACGCTGCAGCAGATATTGTTTGAATGTCATATGAAAGGTATTCTTGAATACCCGTCCAAAATATACCGGATTCAGATATACATGTGTCGCCACTGATACAATCGAAAGATCTTCATTATCCAGATGTTCATCTATATATGCCACAGCCGCTGCAATGTATTCTTTTGATCCCTTATTCTCTTTCTTTTCTGCATTTTCCAGTCTTTTTTCAATAGCAGTTCCCAGAATCTTGTAACAGACATCCACTGCTTTTGCCGCCTTTAAGTTTCTCATATTCGAATAATAATTTTCAAATTGCTGATTCAGTGATTCGTCCATCCCGTAACTGTCTTTTAACATGAATTCTGTCTTTACCATGATCTTGTGCATATACTGGCATTGCAGTTCTTCTCTGTGTGGCAGTTGGTAAATAAAATGTACAAATGCCTGCTTTAACTGTACGGCGTCGTTCTTCCGCACGCTGTTGACCACCATCATCTCTGCCTCCGCCGGATATGGGCTTTCCTCTTTTTCTTCAACAGTCTCCGGGATTGTAAATACTCCCGCTCCGGATGCATTTGTAACAGCGAACAATCTCTGCGCTTCTTCGAAACTTCTTCTGATTCCGCGGATCCCTTTATATGGTTTGGATATTGCTGCAATAACCGGGCTGTTCTCTTCTTTTTTTACCTCTTCCAGTAGTTCTTTCAGCTCATGTACCGCTGTGTTCTCCTGCGTCTTTACAATAAATGTACGATGTCCTTCTTCACTTTCGAATTTCCAGTATGTGAATCTCTCTGCGATCTTTTCTTCAATCATTCTGACCATGGAAAATCTCGAGGCTTCATATTCCAGTTCATTGGTAATCTTATAGGCCAGATCAAGATCTGCATATACTGTAATAAACCGGTCTCCTTCCTTCATGACATCCTGCAGCGTATGGAAGACTTCATCTACTTTTTCTTCCGGCAGCCGGTTCTGGACATATTTTTGCACGACAACCTGCAAAAATCCATCTCCGTCCTTTTTCAGAAGTCTCTCCCAGCGGTCATACTTCTCCTCATTTCGGATCTGATCTTCACAGATTTTACCGACATCTGTCATCGTCGCCTGTAATTTTTCATCTTCAATCGGCTTCAGAAGATATGCGAATGCCCCCAGATCACATGCCTTCTTCGCATATTCAAAATCCCTGTATGCACTTAATACCACGAACTGACATTCCGGGTTCTCTTTCTTGATTTCTTCCATTACCATAAGTCCGGAAATCTGTTTCATCCTGATGTCTGTCAGCACTACGTGTGGTTTTTTTTCGCGTATTACCTTTAACGCCTGCTCTCCGCTCTGTGCAAAGCCAACCACTTCATATCCCATACCGTTCCAGTCATACGTCTTCACCAGACCCTCCAGCAGGATCGGCTCATCATCTACGATCACCAGTTTTAACAACCCCATAGTACACCTCATACCTTTTATTAATACCATCTTAACATATTACAGTCTCATTCTATAATTTTTTATACTTTTTCTTTACCAAAAATCATATCTGTTATGCAAAAAATCATACTTTTTATATCAAAAATTATACTTTTATGAAAAATCAGAGGTTTTGGCATATACAAAACAAAAAGAAAAACACAATATCCAAAACGTTTCCATTCCCTTCTCAGTGAATCCTTCGTTTGAATATTGTGTTTTCTTTTTGTTTCCTGTTATGTTTATCTTGCGCAGACTTCTGTCGTTTTTCTGATCTTCTTGATCAGTTCATCTGTAAATGCGCCTTTTTTCATTCTCCACATCCAGTTACTGCCGAGTGTAGATGGCATATTAATTCTTGCCTTATTACCAAGTCCCAGATAATCCTGTACCGGAATGATGCACGTATCTGCCACACTTCTCATCGCCAGACTTATGAAATCCCAGTGCACTTCTTCATCCGGAGTGTATGGATTATTCAGATATTCCTTTGTCATCTCTTTATCTTCTTCGGAAAGTGTCTGATACCATCCCTGAAGGGTATCGTTATCGTGGGTTCCTGTATAGACTACACAGTTTTTATCATAATTATGTGGAAGATAATCACTGTCCTCTCCTGCCACAAATGCGAATTCCAGTACTTTCATTCCCGGATAACCACTGTCTTTTAACAATTGTCTCACCGTATCCGTCAGGAATCCCAGATCTTCCGCAATGATCGGAAGGTCACCTAATGTTTCTTTCATCGTACGGAACAGATCCATGCCCGGTCCCGGCATCCATTCACCATTCTCTGCCGTCTCATCTCCATACGGGATTGCATAATATTCATCAAACCCACGGAAATGATCGATACGGATGATGTCATATAATTTAAAGCAGCAGGCCACCCGCTTCATCCACCAGTCATAGCCTGTCTTCTTATGGTAATCCCATGCATACAATGGATTCCCCCACAGCTGCCCGGTTGCCGAAAATGCATCCGGCGGACATCCCGCTACCGCAACCGGCAGATTCTCTTCATCTAACTGGAACAGCTTCGGATTCGCCCAGGTATCTGCACTGTCAAATGCTACATAGATCGGGATATCCCCGATAATCTCAATGCCTTGTTCATTGGCATATGTTTTCAGTCCGGCCCACTGTCCGGCGAACAGATACTGCAGAAATTCATAAAAATCAATCTCTGCACTTAATTGTTCCTGATATGCCGCAATTGCTTCCGGCTTACGCAGCCTGATGTCTTCCTCCCACTGATCCCAGCTTTTTCCGTCAAATGAATCTTTCACTGCCATATACAATGCATAATCCGCAAGCCATGCTTTTTCTTCTTCCAGATAAGTACGGTATGCCTTACTTTCCATCAATCCGTTCTTTTTGGCTCTTGCATATGCAAGCTTTAATACTTTAAATCTTGCATTATATATTTTTTCATAATCGATTTCTTCTTCATTCTCTCCGAAATCTGCCTGGTCACACTCTTCTTTCGTCAGAAGTTCATCCTCGATCAACGTCTCCAGATCGATAAAATACGGGTTCCCCGCAAATGTTGAAAAAGACTGATACGGTGAATCGCCGTATCCCGTCTGTCCAAGCGGCAGGATCTGCCACAATTTCTGTCCTGCTTCTTTTAATATATCTACAAATTCATACGCTTCTTTTGAAAAACATCCGATTCCATATGCCCCCGGAAGTGCAGAGACCGGCATTAACATTCCACTCTTTCTCATTAACTTTCGTTCCTTCCTCGTTATGATACTTATAATTAAGTATAGCAGTGTTCTTTGGATGCTTCAAATAAAAAGTATACTCTGTATATAAGAAATCATAGATTATTCCACAGATGTCACCGTATAATCCTTGTCTTCTACTGTCTTCTTCAGCACATCATCTGCGATCTCTGCATTTAATGTCAGCTCTGCTGTTCCTGCCTCATGACTTACAACCGCTTCATCTACCTGTGGAAGTGCTTCCAGTGCTTTCTTTACAGCTGCCTCACAGTGTCCACACATCATTCCCTCAATATGCATTATTTTTTTCATTGTCTTGTCCTCCTTCTTGGATCTCTTTTTTTCCTTTTTTGGCTTTTAATTTTTTATCTTTTGATGCATCATACATCTTAAAAAGATTCAATCTCAATGCGTTCGATACTACGCAGAAGCTTGATAAACTCATGGCTGCCGCACCGAACATCGGATTTAATTTCCATCCGAACAGCGGATACCACACACCAGCCGCAAGCGGGATTCCGATAATATTATAGAAGAATGCCCAGAACAGGTTCTCATGAATATTACGGAGTGTCGCACGGCTCATGCGGATTGCTGCCGGCACATCACTTAACCGGCTCTTCATCAGAACAACATCTGCCGCATCGATCGCAACATCCGTTCCGGCTCCGATCGCAATACCCATATCGGCTCTTGTAAGTGCCGGTGCATCGTTGATACCATCCCCGACCATCGCAACTTTTCCTTTTTCTTTCAGCTTACGGATCACCTGCTCTTTTCCTTCCGGAAGTACGCCTGCAATCACTTCATCAACTCCGGCCTGCTGTCCGATGGCTTTTGCAGTACGTTCGTTATCTCCGGTCAACATGACTACATGGATTCCCATGTTCTGTAATTCTTTGATCGCCTGCGGGCTGTCTTCTTTGATAACATCCGCCACTGCAATTACACCTAATAAACGGTCTTCATTTCCAAAGAATAATGGTGTCTTACCTGCTTCGGCAAGTTTCTCTGCCTTCTTCTGGATATCTCCATCAACGGATACCTTACTGCTGATAAATGTATGATTCCCTCCATATAATGTATGACCATCCAGTATGGCTGTCAAGCCGTTACCCGGAAGGGCCTGGAATCCGGTAACTTCTTCGATGCCGGCATTTTCCTCTTTTGCCTTTTCAAGGATTGCTCTTGCCAGTGGATGTTCACTCTTATTCTCCAATGCATACGCATATTTTAATAAGGTATCTTCTGTCACTCCCGCTGCCGGAATGATATCTGTCACTTTCGGTTCTCCACTTGTAATCGTGCCGGTCTTATCCAGCGCAACAATCTGCATCTTTCCAGTCTCTTCCAGTGAAACTGCTGTCTTGAACATAATACCATTTCTGGCTCCCATTCCATTTCCGACCATAATTGCTACCGGTGTTGCAAGTCCGAGCGCACACGGACAGCTGATCACCAGCACCGCAATCCCTCTGGATAATGCAAAACCAATACTCTGTCCTGCGATCAGCCATACAATAATTGTGATCACTGCAATCGTAATAACCGTTGGCACAAATACTCCCGATACCCGATCCGCAATCTTTGCAATCGGTGCTTTCGTTGCAGCCGCGTCACTTACCATCTGAATGATCTGCGAAAGTGTCGTATCCTCGCCGACTCTGGTCGCACGGCACTTCAGATATCCGGACTGATTTACGGTTGCGGCTGATACCTTATCACCGACAGCCTTATCTACCGGAATACTTTCACCTGTAAGAGCAGATTCATTGACTGCACTGTTTCCTTCTATGACTTCTCCGTCAACCGGAATATTCTCTCCCGGTTTTACAACAAAGCAATCTCCCTTTTGTACCTGTTCGATCGATACCTGTACTTCTTTTTCTCCACGGATCACAACCGCTGTCTTTGGCGCAAGCTTCATCAGTCCTTTTAATGCGTCGGTCGTCTTTCCTTTGGATCTTGCCTCCAGCATCTTTCCGACTGTGATCAGTGCAAGGATCATAGCTGCTGATTCAAAATAAAAATCATGCATATAAGACATTACTGCATCCATATCCCCACGCATCTGCGCATCTGTCATTGCAAACAGTGCATACGTACTGTATACAAAAGACGCTCCGGATCCAAGTGCCACCAGGGTATCCATATTCGGTGCTCTGTGGATCATTCCTTTGAATCCACTGATGAAAAACTTCTGGTTGATCACCATGACTGCAATCGTCAGAAGCATCTGCAGCAGCCCCATCATTACATGATTATCTTTCATAAATCCCGGAACCGGCCATCCCCACATCATATGACCCATGGAGAAATACATCAGGACGATCAGGAATCCAAGTGATGCAATCAGACGCTTCTTTAATGCCGGTGTCGTTCTGTCTTTTAACATATCTTCTCCGGCAGATGCTGATGACGACTGTGTCTTTGCCGCTCCTTCTCCTTTTTTCGATGCTCCGTATCCGGCATCTGCGACTGCCTTAATGATCTCCTGTTCACTTGCAGTTCCCTCTACTCCCATAGAGTTGGTAAGCAGACTTACCGAGCAGGATGTTACACCCGGCACTTTCGAAACTGCTTTTTCGACTCTGCTGCTACAGGCTGCACAGCTCATCCCGGTTACTATATATTGTTCCATTGTTGTCTGTTCCCTCCTGTCATTATTATTTTTCTTATTCCTTTATAGTAAACTCAGAAAATGCTTTCCGAGCAGACTATACATCTATAAACTTTACTTACCTCATCAGCTTCTGTAACACCTTTACCAGTTCATCAACCGTCTCATCTTTTCCGTCCCGGATGTCATCTGCCACACAGGTACGGATGTGATTCGCCAGCAATACTTTATTAAAGCTGTTCAGTGCCGCATTCACCGCTGATACCTGTACCAGAATCTCCGGACAATAAGCGTCCTTTTCCAGCATTCCTTTGATACCGCGTACCTGACCCTCAATCCGGCTCAGACGATTCATCAGATCCTTGTATTCTTTATCCGAACGATGCTTGGACGTGTGGCAACAGCATCCTTTTTCTGATTTGTTTTCCATATTATCTGTATTCTTGTCTTCCATAAGCATACTCCTTTCACATCCATACCCTTACGGGGTATATGTATTTTATCTCTTATTATCACATAAGTCAAGGAATATATGCGTTCTTGATATATGTTTTCATTTATTGGTAGTTCCAATACAATTTTTAAAAAATGTCTATTTTATTTGACTTTCAAAATTTATAAGGAATATAATTCTTGCTGAAGGAAATAATGACAGCAGAACTGGAGGTTATATTATGCTGGAAGAACAGGCTATGATAACATTCTTAAAAAAATTCGATGAACACCCTTTCCTGGTCAAAATTAATGGACACGAACATCTGATCGGGGAAGGCGCACCTACATTTACCGTAAATTTCAAAAAGGTCATCCCATTAAAGGATCTGGTCACCAGTACTTCTCTTGCACTTGGAGAAGCTTACATGGATGGTGATCTTGATATTGAGGGAAACCTTTATCAGGCACTTGATAACCTTCTTGGTCAGATGGGTAAATTTTCAACTGATGAACATCATTTGAAATCTATCATGTTCCCATCTTCATCAAAGAAAAACCAGAAAAAGAAGTCAGCAGTCATTACGATATCGGAAATGACTTCTACAAACTCTGGCTCGATGAAACAATGAGTTATTCCTGCGGATATTTCAAACATGAAGATGATACCCTGTATCAGGCGCAGAAGAATAAAGTTGATTACATTCTTGAAAAGTTATATCTGAAAGAAGGTATGACTCTTCTTGATATCGGATGCGGCTGGGGATTCCTTCTGATTGAAGCTGCTAAGAAATATAAAATTAAAGGTACCGGCATCACCTTAAGTGAAGAACAATACAAAGAATGCCAGAAACGTATCAAAGAGGAAGGATTGTCCGACTATCTGGAAGTCAGGCTAATGGACTACCGTGATCTTCCTTCTGACGGCAAGATGTATGACCGCGTTGTCAGCGTCGGTATGCTCGAACATGTCGGCCGTGAGAATTATCAGTTATACTTAGACTGTGTCAGCAAGGTCATGAAAGACGGCGGTCTGTTCCTGCTCCACTTCATCAGTGCATTAAAAGAGCATCCTGGTGATCCATGGATCAAGAAATACATCTTCCCGGGCGGATCTGTTCCCAGTCTTCGTGAAGTCATGAACTGCATGGCAGAAGATAACTTCCATACCCAGGATATCGAGGACTTACGTCTTCACTATAACCGTACGCTTCTCTGCTGGGAGAAAAACTTCAAAGATCATATTGAAGAAGCACATACAATGTTTGATGAACGTTTCTTAAGGATGTGGGATATGTACCTCTCTGCATGTGCCGCCACCTTCCATAACGGAATTATTGATATCCATCAGATTTTAATGACAAAGGGAATTAATAATGATCTTCCTATGACGAGATGGTATTAAAAAATGAATCAGCCGGGGATATGAACAATATTTCCCGGCTTTAATAAAGATGGATACCATGCTGCACTTAACATCTAATACACATGCATAAAAAGGAGCGGAGCCGGAATCCTGTCACTCCTGACAAAATCCCGACTCCGCTCCTTTTCGATATGTATTCATTTCAATCAGAACGTCGTCTAATTTACCATACTATCCCTTATTCATTCTCCGTTCGATACCTACTCTTTGGATTTACTTCTTTCTTTTTTAAATACACGTATCATGAAATAACTAAATCCGCCAATATATCCAACCAGTGTAATCACCATCATAATAATTGCATCTATCGTCATAGTTCATACCTTCTTTCTATTATTTTGCAGCTTTGTTATCTTTCATAGCTCCCCTTGCAGTCTTTGTATTAAAGAACTTGGATAGTGCAAGACCTACAAGGATCACTACTCCGAACTGAAGTAATACAGTTCCTGTGTTATCCTGAATAATAAACGGATTCAGCCAGGTATCCGGGAACCATTCCTTTGTCTGTAATAACCAGTAAACCACCATGATCACTACCAAAACCGGAATCAGATACATACATCCGGTATAATATGCTTTTGGAAGATGTACATCTGCACCTTTTGCATTTACTTCCTGTGTACGTAATTTTTCCACACCATATTTCCATGCCAGGATTGCGATAAAGGCACCACTTATCAGAAGTCCGATTCCCCATACCCAGTCCTGATTATCAATGTTAACCAGTGACCAGCATGAGAAGCATCCTACTAAGAATCCTGCGAAGCAGACACTGACAACTGCTTTCTTCCGCGGCAATCCAAGGTCAACAACACATTTTACTCCAACTTCGATCATAGAGAACAGTGATGTGATTGCTGCAATTGCAAGTAATCCAAAGAAGATAAAGGAAATGAATCTTCCACCCGGGATTGTTGTAAATAACTGATAAATGTAAATAAATGTAAGTCCGAAGTTGCCCTGACTGAGTGCTTCATTCGCTGCCTCCGGTGTAGCTGAAAGTGCACAGATTGCCGGGATAACTACCAGTGCCGAGAGGATTGCTCCAAGGTTATCACCAAGTCCCATGATCAGACAGCTTGTCGGAACATCTTCCTCTTCTCCTACGTAGTTCGCATATGTAATAATGAATCCCCATCCGGCTCCGGTGCTCCATGCTGCCTGGATGAATGCCTGAATCCATGTATTCGGGCTTAAAATATACTCTTTCTTAACAGTAAAGAGATACTGAAGTCCCTGATTTGCTCCATTTAATGTAACTGCGTAAATTGCTAATCCTACAAGGATGATAAACAGTGCCGGTATCGCTACTTTACAGAATTTTTCAATTCCACCTGCAATTCCCTGATAAACGATGAAACATGCAAGTGCAAATCCGATCGCATGGAATAAAATAACCTGTGCCTGTGAATCTGTAAATGCTGTCCACATTGCCGATGTCGTCTCTGTTGACAGATTCGGTTTAAATGCTGAAGTAACAGAATTAACTGCGTATTTCAAACAATATCCCTGAAGTACACAATAATAACTCATCAGGAAGAAACATACTGCTGCTACAAAGAATCCCATCCATGTATATTTCTTTCCACCTGCATCACGAAAAGTACCGATACATCCAAGTCTCGTCTTTTTACCGAATGCCATCTCTGTGGAAAGGAGCGGTACTGCAAATACCAGCATTGCAATCGTCCATGCTATGATAAATGCTCCACCACCGTTTGCCGCACACACTCGTGGGAATCGCCATACATTACCAGTACCAATACACATACCTAACGCGGCGGCTATGTAACCTATGGTACTAAATTTTTCTTGTTTCTGTTCCATAACTCAAACCTCCATTCGAATATCGAAATTAATTAGAAATGAATACCTTGTAACCATAGTGTAAAAGATGGTTATTAAATTGTCAATATAAAATATTAAGTTTTTTTATACAAATATAAGAAAGTGTAATATTAAACGCATTTTGTTTTATTGTTTGTTAATTTCTGATAATTTGCCAGTAAATAGACTGGTTTTCATACTTTAGTCTAATACATCTACAATTTCGGATGCATATTTCGGTATCTACAGAACCTGCCACCGGCAGCTCCTTTCGAACACATGGTGATACACAAAAACCTGTATCAGACTTTCTATCATCTGATACAGGTTTCCCGCTTTCTCATAACAATTCATTATACTATATATTTTCTTTTTTAATTTTAATTCTTTGTATTCTTTCACATAAGCTTCTTATGCTACAGATCTTCTTCAATATGCTCTCTTCCCTGGTCTACGATCGTACGCACATGATCGTCTGCCAGTGAATAGAACACGGATTTTCCTTCTCTTCTGCTCTTAACCAGTTTGTTCTGTTTCAGGATCCTGAGCTGATGTGAGATTGCAGACTGTGTCATATTCAGTGCCTCTGCCAGATCGCAGACACACACCTCTGCTTCGAACAACACGAACAGGATACGCATTCTGGTCGAATCACCGAATACCTTGAACAATTCTGCAAGATCATACAATTCCGTTTCTTCCGGCATCTTTTCATTTACGATCTTCAGAAGATTCTCATGTACCTCACATGATTCACATACTTCCATTCCTTCTTCTAATTTTGCCATCTGCCCACCAGCCTTTTCTATAAGTTTTTCACAAATAATGCGCGGATTGCATTCAATACAGCAATGACCATAACTCCGACATCAGCGAAGATTGCCATCCACATATTCGCAATTCCGAGTGCTCCCAGGACCAGGCAGATTGCCTTGATTCCAAGGGCAAAGTAAATATTCTCATATACGATGCGCATACATTTTCTGGAAATCTTGATTGCTTTTACGATCTTCTTCGGATCATCGTCCATCAGGACAACGTCTGCTGCCTCGATTGCTGCATCTGATCCGAGTGCACCCATGGCAATTCCGATATCTGCTCTCGACAGTACCGGCGCATCATTGATTCCGTCTCCGACGAACGCAAGCTTTTCTTTCTCTGATTTCTGACTCAGAAGCTGTTCTACCTTCGCAACCTTATCTGCAGGAAGAAGCTCACTGTACACTTCTCCGATTCCCAGTTCTTCTGCAACCTTATCTGCCACACGCTTCATGTCACCAGTCAGCATAACTGTCTTGGTGATGCCCGCTTTTTTCAGATCTCTGATTGCTTCTTTTGCATGCGGTTTTAATTTGTCTGAGATCAGAATGTGTCCTGCATATTTTCCGTTTACTGCAACATGGACGATCGTACCGACTTCTTCACATTCACTATATTCCACATTCAGATATTTCATAAGTTTGGCATTACCTGCCGCTACCGGAATACCGTCAACCTTTGCAGTCACACCTTTACCGCTCAGTTCTTCAATCTCTGTCACACGGTCACGGTTGATCTGTTTGCCATATGCTTTCTGAAGACTCTTACTGATCGGATGAGAAGAAGAACACTCCGCAAGTGCCGCATACTCTAATAACTGTTCTTCCGGCATCGTATTGTGGTGAACTCCATTCACCTCGAATACGCCTTGCGTCATGGTTCCTGTCTTATCGAATACCACATATTTTGTCTGTGCCATCGTCTCCAGATAGTTCGATCCTTTTACCAGGACACCTTCATGACTTGCTCCGCCGATTCCTGCAAAGAAGCTGAGCGGGATACTGATCACCAGTGCACACGGGCAGCTGATAACCAGGAATGTCAGTGCTCTGTAGATCCAGTCGCCCCATTCCGGCGCAAGCGCAAACGCAAACATTCTGACCAGTGGCGGTAAGATTGCAAGTGCAAGCGCACCATAGCAGACTGCCGGTGTATAATATCTGGCGAATTTGGAAATAAAGTTCTCAGATCTTGATTTCTTGGAACTTGAATTCTCTACCAGATCCAGGATCTTGGATACGGTAGATTCTCCGAATTCTTTTGTTGTACGGATCTTCAGAAGACCAGTCAGGTTAATGCATCCACTGATGACTTCATCACCGGCTGCCGCTTCTCTCGGAACACTTTCCCCGGTCAGTGCACTGGTATTCAATGTACTGCTTCCTTCTTCGATCACACCATCGATCGGGACTTTTTCTCCCGGCTGAACGACGATAATCGTTCCGACTTCCACTTCATCCGGATCTACCTGTTCAAGTTCCCCGTCTTTTTCAATATTGGCATAATCCGGACGGATATCCATCAGATCACTGATATTCCTGCGGCTCTTTCCGACCGCATAACTCTGGAATAATTCTCCGATCTGATAGAACAGCATAACCGATACGCCTTCCTTATAGTTACCAAGCGCAATTGCTCCTATCGTAGCAACTGCCATCAGAAAGTTCTCATCGAATACCTGCTTATTCAGAATCCCTTTGAACGCCTTCCTTAAAATATCATATCCGACAACCAGGTACGGAACCATATAAAGTACGAACTTCAGCCACCCTTCTACAGGCAGGAACTTCAATATGATCATAAGTACCGCTGCGATAATAATTCTGGTCAGAGATTTTTTCTGTCTTTTCGTCATATCTTTCCCCAGCCTTTCTCCTTGCACTCTTCTCAACGCTTCTTCATTCTGCCTGATGAAGCCGCTCCACAATCATTTTCCTTCACAAAATACTGCGTATATCCTGTTTTTATGAGTATTTTCTCTTACAGGAAGATCTCACAGTCATCTTCTACAACTTTACAGTTCTTCTGCACATCCTTCATTACTTTCTTAGGATCTGCACCCTCTTCAAATTCTACGATCATCTTTAACATCATAAAGTTTACAGTTGCATCCTTTACTCCGTCTGTGTTCTTAGCTGCCTGCTCCATTTTGTTTGCACAGTTTGCGCAGTCTACGTCGATTTTGTAAGTTTTTTTCATGATAATACTTCCTTTCTTTTTCGTTGTTTGATTATTTGAATATATGAACAGTTATTCATATGTTTGTTTTAATTATAGCATTTTGCTTCATGATGTCAATAGATTTTTTCTATTTAGTTCATCATCGTGGCTTACCCCGGTCCATGAGAAAGACTTGGTATTGTGTTTGTTGCTGGATGTCACGATGCAGAAGTTCTAAGGCAGTCCGCCTTCCCTAAGAACGAAAGGGTCTCCGCTCAAAACTCACCCCTACGGGGTTCAAACAGTTCGCTCCGTCCCTTTAACGGGAAGTCAAACTGCCTAAGAACTTCTACACATCGCGCCAAAATACGCATCAAACACAATACCAAGTCTTTCTCATGTCGTGATTGGCCAATGATAATGAATTCAATAGAGGGATTGTAACCGTTGTGTAGCCGGAAAGTTGTGGTGAAACCATTGATTTTCCGGCTTTTTCGTACACTTCCGGTATCACAAAGGTTACGGTTCCTCTGTTTAATTATTATGGCATGCGAAACCTCAGGAATAAAACTACAAGGTCCCAGCCTGGGCATACGGACTCATGGTTGGAGTCAGCACAGGCTGGGACCTTGTAGTTTTATTCCGGCCAGATATCAACCGCTTAATGCATTAAATAGAAATTTACAGCATCTCTATAAATGCCGCAATTCGAGTATTCAACTGCCCGATATCAGCCTGCGAATAATCCGTCTCTACATTAATGTACGGAATACCCTTCTTCTCATTCACAAATTTACGGATAGCCAGTGACTCTACATTATATGTATGACAAGCCTGAAGTGTCATCTCGACAACTCCGTCTACCTTAAATTCATCGATCAGGCGATCCAGAAGGTCCAGTCTGTTTGGATTCGGTGTCATTACAGAACAGCCAATGTTCAGGTAACGTCTTGCCAGTGCATCGTATACATCCGGATTCTCTTCGTCTACTAATTTGTCAAAAGATTTTGCTCCGTTACAGTTTTCGAATGCAACTACAACTCCACCATTGTCTTCTACGGCGCGGATCACTTTCTCAGTTGCTCCGCCGATCGGACATCCGGTGATCAGGATACGAGGCATCTTGTCCAGTCTCTTACCTTCTTCGTATTCTTTTTCAATCTTCTCTCTCATGGCTTCAATCTCTGCCGGGATTGCTTTACGATCGAATTTGAAGCCGCTTCCGTATAATACTTTGAACAGGTCGCCGCCTTTGATCGGTGCAGGATCAAGTGCCATGACATGATACAGGTCTTTCATGACTTTTCTTACTTTATTTTCTTCTTTTACGGCCTCTAATACAGCTTCATCTGTGATCTCTACGTCGAATTTTTTCTCCAGATATTCTTTGAAACGAATCAGTTCACTCTTCCAGAGTTTCAGGGCCATCTCGCTCTGTGTATTTGGCAGTTCCATTACGAATACATCTTTGAAATCTGACATATACTCGTACATTTTCTTCTTTCCGTCACAGGTAGTCTCCCCAACAACTACATCTGAGAAGTAGAAGAATGGACATTTGTCTGTCTTGGCAAATCCATAGCTGGATTTGATCAGTGGACATAAGTTCTTTGGCAGGTCTTTCTCTGCGTCCGGGATTGTCTCATCGGATACAGAGCATAAGCCGACTGTAACTGCTCCCATTGCTCTTGCGATCTCTGCCGGAAAATAAGTACAATATGCGCCAACAACCGGAACTCCCTGGTCTTTTAACCCCTTCATTGCCAGGAATGATTTCTGACGCTGTTCTGCAAATTCTTCGAATACCTCCGGCAGTTCTTTAATTAACTCCATAATAAATTTCCTCCGTGCTTTTTTTATTTTTGATAATTTTTTTGATAATTTTTTTCATAAGACTATCATACCACCTGTACCTGTATTTACATAATAGGAAATATTGATAAATCGTTCCATTCTATTAATATCGTCTATGAATATTATTCGCATTTTCTATCCTTTTCCTGACTTCATCTCCTGTATACGTTAATATGGAAATCTGTTACAATATACGTATCAGATACCATATTTATCATGGAGGTTTTTCTATGGAACAGAACATATATTTTGACAACGGCAGCACATCCTGGCCGAAAGCACCGGGAGTCGCTGCTTCCATGACGAAACTTTTAGAATCCGGTGCCTTCAATATTAACCGGGGAAATTACGAAGGTGCCTACGAACTTGAAAATCAGGTACTTAAGACCCGCATGCAGCTCGCCAGATTTTTTCATGCACCGGATTCCAGATGTGTCGTATTTACACCGGGGATCACCTATTCTCTGAATTGTCTGCTCAAAGGATTTTTAAAGCCCGGCGACCACGTGCTGGTCAGCAGTCTGGAACACAATGCCGTGATGCGTCCGCTCTGTCAGCTTGCTTCACAGGATATCCATTATACGATGATTCCTGCAGAGACAGACGGCACAACGCATCCGGAATCGATCGAAGCTCTGATCCGTCCGGAGACAAAAGCAGTCATCATGCTCCACGCTTCCAATGTATGCGGAACCATTCTGCCAATCCGTGAGATTGGTGAGATATGCAGGCGCCGTCATCTGTTCTTTGCCGTGGACACTGCACAGAGTGCCGGTTCTGTCGATATCGATATGCAGAAATATAACATCGACTTTCTTGCATTTACCGGACATAAGGGACTGCTTGGCCCGCAGGGTATCGGCGGCTTTCTGATCTCAGAAGCTCTGGATCAGGAACTGACACCTCTGATTGCAGGCGGGACCGGAAGCCAGTCGGATTCGCTTCTTATGCCGGACTATCTCCCGGACAAGTATGAAAGCGGCACATTAAATCTCCCTGGCATCATCGGACTTCACGCTGCCCTCACTTATCTGGACGAAACCGGGATTTCCGCAATCCATCAGAAGAAAATGGCACTGACCGGACATTTTCTTGAAAAAATACGTGAAATTCCACAGGCACATATTGTGGGAAGGCAGACCCTTCAGGACCGGCTTGCTGTCGTCTCTCTTGATTTCCCGGACTATGACAATGCAGAGATTGCATTTGCTCTGGAACAGGATTATGGAATTATGACAAGGGTCGGACTCCACTGTGCCCCGATGGCGCATCAGACCCTGCATACAATGCCTCAGGGAACGATACGTTTTGCTTTCAGCCACTTTAATACCATCGAAGAAATCGACCAGTGCATCGCTGGATTTCGAGAACTGTTCTCAGTATAGAATCTATAGATATATTCTATTGAACTTGTAAATTATCTATAGCCAATTCTTCCGGTATGCATTGCCTGGGCCCCCTAAAAGTGTTACGTTTAACTTATCGATACAATTGGATCAATTACACTATAAGGAGGTATTTTAAAATGGCTGATTATCGTAAAATGTGGGAAGAACTCGGAATGGATGTAGAACTGCATGACCAGCTCTGTGCAGTACTTCCACAGGCATTTGGAGATGTATTTTTATCGCAGGAAAACCGTCCGGATTCTATGGACTATTATAATATGGTAGTTGCAGATATTCACGGTATCCGCCCTGCAGAACTGATCGAGCATCAGAAAAAAGGCGGCAAAGTCTTCGGCACATTCTGTGTATATGTACCGGACGAGATCGTATTTGCGGCAGATGCGATTGCAACCGGATTATGCGGCGGTTCCCAGTTCTGGGTTCCTGGCGGAGAGAAAGTCCTTCCTGCCAATACCTGTCCACTGATCAAGGCATCTGTTGGTGCACGTCTTGACCGCACCTGTCCATTCTTCCGTATCGCAGATATGTTCATCGGGGAGACCACCTGCGACGGCAAGAAGAAAGCATGGGAGATTCTTGCCAAAGACGTACCGTTACATGTGATGGACCTTCCTCAAATGAAACGTGCCAAAGACATCAAGGCATGGGCAGAAGAAATTGAGACATTTAAAAATGTCGTAGAAGAATTTACAGGAAATGTAGTCACTGCCGAAAAACTGGCCGAAAGTATTAAATTAATTAACAATAAACGAAAAGCTCTGGAGCGTCTTTACAATCTTCGTAAGAATGAGAATCTTCCAATCAGCGGATGTGATGTACTTCTGATCTCTCAGATTGCATTCTATGATGATCCTGCAAGATTTACACAGATGACGAATAAGTTATGTGACGAACTGGATCAGAGAGTAAAAGACGGTGTAAGCGTTGTTCCTGCCGGAACCAAACGTATCATGCTGACCGGAACTCCTCTTGCAATTCCGAACTGGAAGCTTCATAATATTGTAGAGACCAGTGGTGCTGCAATCGTCTGTGAAGAGATGTGTACCGGAACCAGATATTTTGAAAATCTTGTCGATGAAAGCAAGACAACACTGGAAGACCAGTATATGGCTCTGGCTGAAAGATACATGAAGATCAACTGCGCATGCTTTACACCAAATGAAGGCCGTATTGATGACATCTTACGTCTTGCTAAGGAATACAAAGTTGACGGTATCATCGATGTGAACCTCAAGTTCTGTAACCTTTATGATACCGAAGGCTATTTCGTAGAGAAAGCACTGAAAGAATCCGGAATCCCTGTCCTTGGAATCGAGACCGATTACACCGACAGCGATGCAGGACAACTTCGTACCAGAATCAGTGCATTTATCGAAATGTTAGATAACAAATAATATCAGACAATTCATGTCCGATACATAACCGAGGTAACAGATCATGCAAAAGATACAGCATTATGTATTATTTCCCAACCATGACAACGGAATGCGTCTGTATGGGATATTAAAAGAAGCCGGAATCAAGACCACTATCGCTCCTACACCGCGCGTGGCCAGTAAATGCTGCGGCATCTCACTGCTCGTTAGAGAAGAAGACCTGGATACGATCCAGAAATGCATCGACGAGAATCAGATCGAAATATTAAAAATTGCCGCCATTGAACGGGATATCAACCCGAAGCGGGATAAATATTGTTAAAAAATATATGTGAAACGAGGAAATTTTATTATGGATTATATTGGAATTGATATCGGATCTACGGCATCCAAAGTCGTTGTAAAAGGAGATCATGATATACATTTTGTACTGCCAACCGGATGGAGCAGCAAGGAAACCTGCCAGACGATCAAGGATCGTCTACTGGAAGACAGTGTAGATGTACTGTCGGACGATTCAAAAGTGGTCGCAACCGGATATGGCCGTGTTGCTGTAGATTTTGCAGATCATGTTATCACGGAGATTACCTGCCATGCAAGAGGCGGCCGGGAGATGGCCGGAGATGAATGTGCCATTATCGATGTCGGCGGACAGGATACCAAGATCATCCTGGTGTCCGGCGGCATGGTACAGGACTTCCAGATGAATGATAAGTGTTCTGCCGGAACCGGAAAATTTCTGGAGATTATGGCAAACCGCTTAGGCGTTACCCTGCAGGAACTGTTTGATATGGCAGATAAAGGAACTGTTCTTCCGATCAGTTCCCTGTGTACGGTATTTGCCGAATCTGAGGTCATCAACTATATCGGTGAGGGACAGAAACGGGAAGATATTGCCGCCGGTGTTGTCGATTCTGTTGCCAACAAGGTAGCACAACTTGCCATGAAGAAAAACCTGCCGGATAAAGTAATCCTGACTGGCGGACTCAGTAACAGCACCTACTTCACGAAGATTCTCTCACAGAAACTCGGACAGACCGTATCTCCTACCGAACATGGAAGATATGCAGGTGCACTTGGTGCCGCACTCCTTGCAAAGGAAAAGAAAAAAAGATAATAAGAAATAATACAGAACCGGATTTATAATTTCAGAAATCCGGTTCTGTTTTTTTTTCGTATACATAGATTGACATACCTTTTCTGCCTTTTTATAATGAACAGCGGAGACGGTATCTGTCCCTGACAGAACCATACTCAGAACTGAAGCACTGGAATCTCATAATTTTCAACAAAAATGAGCTTATATTTTCAGGAAATAAGACTCAGGACCAGATGTATTCTGGCTGAATTTTTTTCCTTAAAAGGAAAGGATATATGAGATGACACTTGAATTATTAAAAGGAAAGATCCACCGCGCTACTGTCGTTCAGGCAGAACTTGATTATGTAGGAAGCATTACGGTGGATGAAGCATTACTGGAGGCTGCTGGAATTCTCGAATATGAGAAAGTCCAGATCGTTGATGTAAACAACGGAAGCCGTTTCGAAACGTACACCATCAGCGGACAGCGTGGCAGTGGAATGATCTGCTTAAACGGAGCTGCTGCAAGATGTGTCAGTACCGGAGATAAGATCATCATCATGGCTTACGGACAGTATACGCCGGATGAAGCAAAAGAACACAAACCTGCGGTTGTATTCGTAGATGAGGAGAACAAGGTAAACCGCGTGACCAATTATGAACGTCACGGACTGTTAAAAGACATGGAATAAAAAGATACTCAATTATCACAACATATTTTATTACATGCAATCACCAGAGATCACAGTGTATTCAGAAGAGAACTCTCCGAATTATAACGAATAAAGGAGAATACCAATGCAGGTAACTAACACAATTGAAAAAACAAGAGAACTCGTAAATAACTGGAAGAAAGAAGGTAAGACCATCGGTCTTGTCCCTACTATGGGATATCTCCATGAGGGACATGCCAGTCTGATCCGTCGCTGCCGCGAGGAAAATGATATCGTTGTTGTATCTGATTTCGTCAATCCGACACAGTTTGGACCGAATGAAGATCTGGAAGCTTATCCAAGAGACTTTGACCGCGACAGTGCACTTTGTGAAAGCATCGGAGCAGATCTGATCTTCTGTCCGTCACCGGCGGAAATGTATCATGATCCACACGCATTTGTCAGTATCGATACTTTATCTGATACGCTGTGCGGTAAGACGCGTCCGATCCATTTCAAAGGGGTGTGTACCGTTGTATCAAAGTTATTTAACATCGTAAAACCAAACCGTGCTTACTTTGGACAGAAAGATGCACAGCAGCTTGCTATCATCCGCAAAATGGTTCTGGATCTGAACTTTGATATCCAGATTGTCGGATGCCCGATCGTACGTGAAGAAGACGGACTTGCCAAATCTTCCCGTAATACATACTTAAGCTGCGAAGAACGCAAAGCTGCCCTCTGCCTTTCAAAAGCTGTAAAGAAAGGTCAGGAACTGATCCGAAATGGTATTGCCGCATCTAAAGTATTAGAACCGATGTGTGAGATCATAAACGGTGAACCGCTGGCACATATCGATTACGTATCCATGGTCGATGCACTCAGCATGCAGCCTGTTGACTCTGTAAATGCTGACGTCCTGGTTGCTATGGCAGTTTATATCGGAAAGACCCGACTCATCGACAATTTCAGTTACGAGGTATAATATATGGAGCAGATAACAAAGGTATTATCACGGATCAGCTCTGTTCTTACCAAATATATTGGAATGATCATTATCTGCTTTTCTGTCATTGCCTTCTTCTGGCGTGATGGATTTGCATGGACTACAAACTATACTTCGATCTTTCTCGGCGTTGCCATGTTCGGCATGGGACTGACGATTCATATCGGAGATTTTAAAGTGGTATTTACCAGACCCAAAGAGATCATTATCGGATTTGCCGCACAATATACGATTATGCCGCTGATCGCATGGGGACTCTCGGTCCTCCTTCATCTGCCAACGGATATCGCACTTGGTGTCATCCTGGTCGGATGCTGCCCTGGTGGAACTGCCAGCAATGTGATCACTTATATCGCAGGTGGTGATGTTGCACTTTCTGTCGGTATGACGATCACTTCAACTCTGGCAGCACCGGTTATGACACCTCTTCTGGTATATTTACTTGCCGGTGCATGGGTTCAGGTATCTTTCCCGGGGATGGTAATCTCGGTTGTAAAGGTCGTACTGATCCCGGTTCTTCTGGGTATCCTTCTCCGTAGACTGATCGGCAGACATATTGAGAAATTATCCGGCATCCTTCCGCTGATCTCCGTTGTATCCATCGTCATGATCATCAGCGGAATCGTCGCAGTAAATGCGGAAAAGATCATGACATCCGGATTCCTCGTACTCTGTATCGTTATCTTACATAATCTTGCAGGTATGGGACTTGGATTACTTGCCGGACGCATCTTCCATGTGGAATATGACAAAGCAACCGCCCTTGCGATCGAAGTCGGTATGCAGAACAGCGGTCTTGCTATCACACTTGCCACCGCAAACTTTGCCGCAAACCCATTTGCCACACTGCCTGGGGCGATCTTCAGTATATGGCACAATATTTCGGGCTCTTTATTCGCAAGTCTCCGGCGCAGCGGAAGATATAAGATAAAAGAACAAATAGCAAAAGCAGAGCATGTAATTTAATATATGCAGCAAAAAACTCCTGTGAATGGAACATATCTAATTCCATCCACAGGAGTTTTTTATGACTCTTTACATCACCAACGTACCAATCAGATGCACGATAAATGCTGCGATCCACGCAACCACACACTGTCCCAGCACCACATATGCCGCCCATTTTGCGCCAAGTTCTCTCTTGATCGATGCAATTGCCGCAACACATGGTGTATACAACAGGCAGAAGACCAAAAGGCTTGCGGCTGCCACCGGTGTAATTGCTCCCGTCAGTTCTGCCGTACTTCCAAAGAGTACCGAAAGCGTAGATACCACACTTTCCTTTGCCATAAATCCTGTGATCAGTGCAGTAGAAATCTTCCAGTTTCCGAAACCAAGCGGAAGGAATACCGGTGCAATGATTCCTGCCACAACTGCCAGGATACTGTCCTTGGAATCTGCTACCACATTCATGTGTAAGTTAAATGTCTGCAGGAACCAGATGATAATTGTTGCAAAGAAGATTACGGTAAATGCTCTCTGCAAAAAGTCCTTTGCTTTTTCCCACAGAAGCTGCCCTACATTCTTTGCTCCCGGCATACGGTAATTCGGAAGTTCCATGACAAACGGTACGGCCTCACCTTTGAACATCGTTCCTCTTAAAAGCAGCGCCATCAGAATTCCCATCAGTATTCCACCAAAATATAACGCTACCATCACTACTGCTCCTTGTTTTGGGAAAAATGCTGCCGTAAAAAATGCATAAATCGGGAGTTTCGCCGAGCAGCTCATAAATGGTGTCAGAAGGATCGTCATCTTACGGTCTCTCTCCGAAGGCAGTGTCCTGCTCGCCATAACACCGGGAACCGTACATCCGAATCCTACCAGCATCGGTACGATACTCCGTCCGGAAAGTCCGATCTTACGGAGTAATTTATCCATCACAAATGCAACTCTTGCCATATATCCGCTGTCTTCCAGAATGGACAGGAAAAAGAATAAGGTAACGATAACCGGAAGGAAACTTAACACACTTCCCACACCATTAAAGATTCCATCGATTACCAGCGAATGAATAACGGAATTGACATTCCAGGATGTCAACGCACCATCTACCAGATTCGTAAGTGCAGAGATTCCCATATCCAGCAGATTCGACAACGCAGCTCCGATCACATTAAATGTCAGCCAGAATACAGCCGCCATAATTGCAACAAAGCATGGAATAGCTGTATATTTTCCCGTCAGGATCTTATCCATCTTCGCACTTCGCAGATGTTCCTTGCTTTCTTTCGGCTTCACAACCGTAGCATCACAGATCTTCTCAATAAATGTAAAACGCATATCTGCAATTGCTGCGGACCGATCAAGTCCACGTTCCTGTTCCATCTGCTTTACAATATGCTCCAGGAGCTGTTTTTCATTCTCATCCAGCTTGAGCTGTTCCAGGATCAGTTCATCCCCTTCTGCCAGTTTGCATGCCGCAAATCTTACCGGAATGTCTGCCTTCTTCGCATGATCCTCGATCAGATGCATGATCCCGTGCAGGCATCTGTGTACTGCCCCGCCATGGTCATCTGCATCACAGAAATCCTGTCTCCCCGGACTTTCCTGATATTTTGCCACATGCACGGCATGCTCAATCAGTTCGCCAATTCCTTCATTCTTCGCAGCCGAGATTGGAATAACCGGTATTCCAAGTTCCTGCTCCATCTCATTTACCAGGATCGAACCGCCGTTGTCCCGCACCTCATCCATCATATTCAGTGCCAGAACCATAGGAATATCCAGCTCCATCAGCTGCATGGTCAGATACAGGTTCCGCTCAATATTGGTTGCATCCACGATATTGATGATTCCCTTTGGATGCTCATTTAACACAAAGTTCCTGGTCACGATCTCTTCACTGGAATACGGCGACATAGAGTAGATTCCCGGCAGATCTGTCACCAGGGTATCACTGTGTTCCTTGATCACTCCATCTTTACGGTCAACTGTCACTCCCGGGAAATTTCCCACATGCTGATTAGAGCCGGTCAGCTGGTTGAACAGTGTCGTCTTTCCGCAATTCTGATTTCCTGCCAGTGCAAATGTCAGTGTTGTTCCATCCGGCAGTGGATTTTCATCTGCTTTTTCATGATATTTTCCACCTTCTCCAAGTCCCGGATGATCAATCTTCTCTTTCGGAATCTGATTCTTAATCTTAATCTCATCACGGACATCTGTAATCTCTATCTTTTCCGCATCTGCAAGCCTGAGTGTCAGTTCATAACTATGGATACGAAGTTCCACCGGATCACCCATTGGTGCGTATTTTACCATGGTAACGTCTGCCCCCGGAATAAGTCCCATATCCAGAAAATGCTGTCTCAATGCACCTTCTCCACCTACAACTGTCAAGGTTGCACTTTTGCCGATCGGTAATTCTTTTAATGTCATCGTCTGTACTTCCTTCCAAATTTATCTACAGGCAGTGGTATTATTTCCACTGTTACTGATAATATTTCTCAACTCGTAAGGTTAGTATAGGCTTATCGATAATTTTTGTCAACAGCTAACCACGGGGACGGGGAATTTTGGCTCTTTATCTGTCCCTTATGGCTCTTTCTGATGTTAGACACCTCGTTTTTCTAACATTGACAGATATGAATCCCTTACTGTCTCTGTCTTTTCGCATCCCAACATTCTCATTAGTTCATATATCATATCCAATCCACCTGCTCGTTCTTCTTCTTTTGCAACAATTATCTCCAATTCCAGAAAGTTGCCCAGATTCTCTACCTTATCTGCAGCCGCTGTCATATGATCTTTTATATAATAACATCTTGTCTTCTTCACTCTGCAAGACGCTGGATAAAATTCAAGTTCTTTAAGAATGTCTTCCACCTTTTCCGGCTCATAGATATCAATCTCTGTTTCTTTCCTGGTCATGGATACCTGGTCTAATTTCGGTCCTTTGCAGTTAAGCTGTGCTTTTACTTCTCCCGTATCCAGATTCTCCGTCTTACGGATGCGCAGTGCCTTGTCCTTCTTCCGCATATCATAGTGATCACTGGTAAAATAAGTATCCGTCTCCACAACGGTTTTCTGATATATGAACCCTGTTTCAAGCAATTTTTGCTTTATCTTTTCTATATTTTCAATGGGTATTTTAACCTCTACTTCTATCATCTTTTTAATGCCTCCGATGATTCTGTTTTCCGCGCTTAGACGATTTCCAGAAATACATCCACTTCCCCGCCACAGACCATACCTTCTTCTTCGGCTTCATTTCCGGTCATGTCTACATGGCAGATCCTTGCCTGTTCTCCCTCTCCTGCTGCCATAAGTCTGGCAATCTGGATGACTCTTGCTTCCATACATCCACCGCCGATCGTCCCAACGCAGCGGCCATCTCTGTATATCAGCATTTTGGTTCCCAGCCCCTGTGGTGCGGAACCATGTCTGGTAATGATCGTTGCCATTATCTTCTTTTCCGGATACGGTTCCTGAGCAGTCAGCGCACGCATAATTTCTTTGGAATATCCATAAGTCCGTTTCTTCCTGTTCTTTACTTCAATAATCTCTGCAATAATTGCCACTCCGATCTCTGCCGGTGTCTGCGCTCCGATATCCAGACCGATCGGTGTATACACTGCATCCAGCACCTCCTGATCCACGCCTTTTTCCGCCAGACTTTGTTTTACCAGTGCTGTTCTTCTGCGGCTTCCGATCATACCGATATAGGCATGCTCTTTTGCAGCTATTTTCTCCAGACAGATCTGGTCATACCGGTGTCCTCTCGTCAGGATCACAAAATACGTATCCGCACTTCCCTGTATCTTGTCCAGTGCTTCTTCGAATGGTTCACAGATAACCTGTGACGCCCCGGCCATTCTTGCATGATCCGCATACATCGGACGATCTTCCAGTACAATTACCTCACAGTCCATCATCACTGCCATTTTAATCACCGGAATCGACACATGACCGGCACCACAGATCACAATCTGTTTTTCCTGTCCCAATGTATCGCAGAATACTTTCTCATTTCCAATATAGGTGATTCCACTTTCTGTAATATTCTTTATCTCATCTGTATATCCATGAAAATAACCATTTTTCCTGCTTTCCCAGACAATTTTTCCATCTATGACCAGTGCCTTTTCAGAAATGTATCTGCCGCCCAGCAAAGTAAGCACCCTGCGTTCTGCCTGTCCTTCACTTTCCTGAATCGCTTCCATTAATTCCATCATTCTACTTTCCATAATAGTTTCCCTTCCCACTATCTTTCTTCTGCATTCTATTGTAAAATTGAATGTACATAAGTCAATGAACGGAAATGTTCTGAAAGGAGGGATTTTTATGAATCCCACAAAAGAATTCACATCTCTTTTCCTTGTTATATACATAATACTTTTCCAGCAGTGTGTTATTAGCCATCCAGAACACGCCTACTATCAGAAGTACAATGAATGAAATCACAAATCGTAAGCTGCGTGGATAGCGTTTTTTTCTTTTTCATGGTGACATCCTCTTATCCCGAATCCATTAGTCCTAAGCTTAACACTTACTGTATCTCGAACTTATATCCCACACCCCAGACAGTCTTTTATATAGTCGCCTTTAGCGCCCATCTTGCTTCTTAATTTCTTCACATGTGTATCAATAGTCCTCGCATCGCCAAAATAATCATAGCTCCACACACTATCAAGTATGCGCTCCCTGGTAAGAGCAATCCCCTGATTGCTCATAAAGTAATCCAAAAGCTCAAATTCCTTTACCGAAAGTTCAATATTCCTGCCATCAATAGCTACAGTGTGCGCCGTCTTGTCCATAACAATACCACCGGCCTCGCTTATTACTGCCTCCTTGCCCAGTTTATTCGCCCTGCGAAGGAGAGCATTTACCCTGGCCACCAGTATCTTTGGAGAAAATGGCTTTGAAATGTACTCATCAGCACCAATGTCAAAGCCGTTTAATTCATCACGCTCATCGCCCTTAGCTGTAAGCATAATAATCGGCACCTTTGAAGTCTGTCTGATTTCACGGCATACCTCAAAGCCATTTATCCTTGGCATCATTATATCGAGCACCAGCAGTGCTATGTCCTTCTGCTGATAAAATATATCAAGTGCCTCCTCGCCGTCTCCGGCCTCAAGTACCTCGTACCCTTCCCTTGCAAGGAAATCATGCACGAGCTTTCTCATCCTGCTCTCGTCATCTACCACCAGTATCTTTATTTTGTCCACTCTGTTGCATCCTGCCTTTCATCCAGTGCTTTTTCCCTCTCTTCTACTGCTTTTTCCCTTTTTTCAAGCTCCTTCTGCCAGTTTTCATATTTGTCTATCAGCTCATTCTCGTAGTCCACCACATACGGACTGTGTCCACTCACATATGTGATGCCAAACATAGTTACTATGGCAGCCGATAATACAATAGTAAAAAACAATGCCACATGGAACTTTTTCTTATAGCCTTCCGTCTGTTTTTTTACCTCGACAACCGCTTTTTTATCCTCAGGAATATAAATCGGACGGATATCCTCATTCTTGATATATGGGATTGTATGCAGATATTCCTGCAGTTCAACAAGAAACGATAGCCCTACAGGAGTAAAAAAATACCCCGGCTTGTTAAGCCTTAAATACAGCTTGTATACCGTATCCGGGTCAGACATATCAGTCTGATCCTTTATATATCGTATTCCGTCACTTTCTTTTTTAGCCTGCCTTGCCTCTTCC
>ENA-OPZZ01000489-OPZZ01000489.1-human-gut-metagenome-genome-assembly--contig:-NODE-489-length-31159-cov-8.059165_pt1 | contig 31159 bp, 27 predicted proteins | sample MGYA00242487_ERZ504511 | MGnify/ENA primary metagenome ERZ504511 (study PRJEB26092, sample SAMD00036241) | human gut metagenome | host: Homo sapiens | study: EMG produced TPA metagenomics assembly of... | reverse complement strand
CCAGATATAGATTTACAGCATATATCTTATCCTCAACAGATACTTTTCTTTTAGACATAAAATATGCTCCCTCCTAAGTGACAAGTTTTTATTATTTCACTTGTCTACCTAGAAGGGAGCATATCAACTTATTTTACAGCCTTTCCTTTTATTAATCTAAATATTATTTACATAATGCAAGCACTGCCTTCGCTGCCTCTTCATCTGTGATCAGTGTATTAATATAGCCGCCTCTCACAGCTCCAAGAATTGCTTCTGCTTTCATCTCAAGTCCTGCGACGCAGATCACATTCTCTGTGTTCTTGATATCTTCAATTCCAAGCCCAATCATCTTATTCACAAATGGTGTTATAACTTCATTTCCTTCCATATCGTAAAAATGTCCTCCGATATGTCCGATCGCACCTTTCTTCTCAAGATTATATAAATCCCTGGTACTTAAATAAGATTTCCAACTCTTATATACGATAGAACCAACACTGGTTAGAATGATATCTGCATTCTTTGCCAACTCTAAACATCCTTTAATATTCGGCTCCTGTTCAAGACTATCTCTGACTTCTTCCGAATTTACAAACAATGGTGCATAAATGTAATGATATGTTCCACCATATGCATAGGCAAGCTCTTTCGAAAGATCCAAAGAATCTCTCTCTGGAGTCCTTACATTGGCTGCTCCCATGATCGGTACGACTGTGATTGGGATATTCTTGCTTGTCTTGACTGCCTTAACTGTATGATACATCGTATTTCCCCATGAAATTCCGAGAATCATATTATCATTTAACAGATTATCTAAATAGTATGCTGCAACTTCTCCCAATTTCTGAAGAACCATCGTATTATTTGCTTCTTTGACGGAAATCACTCTCACATCTTTCAACGCAAACCTTCTCATAAATTCCTGTTCCAGCTCTACATTGCGGTCCCATGGCTCTAAAATCTTGATCTCTACGATTCCAAGCTGTCTTGCCTCTTTTAACATTCTTGAAATCTTGGAACGTGAGGTAAAAAAACGTTCCGCAATCTGATTCTGAGTCATTTCCGCATTATAATAGAGGTTTGCAACACTGGCAAGCATGTTGCGCTTTTCGTTATCACTAAGTGAATCATATTCCTTCATTGTTTTTCACCTCCCATTCATTATCCAAAGCACTTTTTATTATACCGCATCGCTATATATGAGTCCAGTATACAATCTGTTAATTATCATTCTCAGATTTCCTGCAGTTATAGTTATTTTTCCACTTTATACAATGCGATTTCATCAATTTCTCTGTTTGCAGATAAGATATAATCTTCACCATCATTTGTATAATGAAGTACATTTGCTGGTCCGACATCACTATCTAAAAGATCTGCTGTAAATGTTAATTTTTCAGGATCTGTACATCGGAAGAATAACAGATTTCTCTCCCCTTTTCTGTGTCCAATTAAAACACCCTGAGTTCCTGCGATCTCTCCACCCCAGATTCCGTGTGCAAATTCAGCATCTTTTTCATAAGTATAGACTTTCTTGAACTTTCCATCCTGTTTCTTGAAAATACTGATCTTCTCTCCATGGAATGGTGAGATTGTCAACATTTCTAATTCACCATCATTGTCAAAGTCTGCAAATGCCATATCACTGCTTGCTTCATCTAAAATCTGTTTGATCTCCCATGTTCCTTCTTCTGATTCTGGTGGTGTACATTCAAAGACACCTTCATTTGCTGCAACATAAGATCTTAAAACTCCGTCAACTTTTGCTTTGCAGTATCCGTGATTCTTTAATAAACCTTCTTTTAATACTTCAAACTGTAATGGATGTTCTTCATCAACACTACTTAAATCTTCTGGAAGAACGCATACTTGAATCTTTCCTGGACTTCTCCAGTCTTCTTTGTATTCATGTCCTGATTTTAAAGTACATGCGATCACATAGTTTACTCCATTTCTTGAAATGATATCAAAACGATGCACAAATGGAAGCTCTGCTAGTGTTCTTACTTTCCATTCTCCATCTTCCGGGTAAGCTAAGATGATCTTTGCTTCTTTAGAATCATTTGGAGAGTAGAATTTATGTGTTGCTAAAAAATGTCCGTCGGAACCAGGGACCTGAACCATTGACATGGTTCCTCCCGGTCCTTCCCAGATGACTTCTTCCTGATTTCCTTCAAGGTCATATAAACGGCACTGATTTACTTTTTCTGCTGCTACGAGCATATGTTTCTTTCCTTTATAAGTTAAAGGCGCAACAGAATAACATTTTTCTAAGTTTCCAATAACTTTCTTTGATACTTTCATTATGCCACCTTCTTCCTATAAGCAAGAACGGAATGGAATATTCTGTGGTGCTTCAAAGCAATCTTCAAATCCTCTTCTGTGATGATAGTAGATTTTATCTTTATCTGCAGGATATGTGTATTTTCCTCCAACCTGCCAGAAGAATGGATGGAATTTGTATTCATTACGATCTTTCTTGAAGTCATATAATACTTTGATCTCATCACAGTCAGCCTGGAAGTTTGTCCATACATCCCAGTGAATAGGTACAACAACTTTGCACTGTAAGTTTTCAGCCATACGTAATACATCGATGGATGTCATCTTATCCTGCATACCAATAGGGTTTTCTCCGAAAGATCCGAATGCTACGTCTACATCGTAATCTTTTCCATGTTTTGCAAAGTAGATAGAGAAGTGAGAATCTCCAGAATGATAGATATTTCCACCTGGTGTCTTCACTAAGTAGTTAACTGCTTTGTCATCCATATCTGTTGGGCATACGCCTGTTAATTCTTCTCTGTCTGGACCTGTAGAGTCTGTTGTTACGATACATGTTCTGTCAAAAGAATCTAACGCAATAATCTCGATATCTTTGATCTTGATGAAATCTCCAGGTTTTACTGTGATACAACGGTCTGCTGGAACTCCCCATTTCTGCCATAATTCTACGGATTTTTTAGGTCCGATGAATGGTACTGGAATTTCTTTTCCGTTTTCATCTGTTGTTGTCATTCCACTGTTGATCACGTGTGCAGCCCATTCTGCAGACATATGATCCTGATGATAATGTGTTGCAAGCACTGCATCAACTTTCTTGAATGCAAATGGATCGATCACAAATGGTACATTACGAAGGTTTGGCTGCATTGCACGTCCACCACACATATTTGCCATCTGATGTCCGACTTTCATTTTTCCATCACCATGTGTACGTTTCCCATTTCCACACCATAAATCGATTGTAATGTTTGTATCAGCTGGTGTTTTAAACCATACACCTGTACATCCAAGCCACCACATTGCTACATTTCCTGGTGCTACTACTTCATTTTCAATATCTTCTACTAACCATGTTCCCCACTCTGGGAATGTGCTTTCAATCCAGCTTTCTCTTGTCATTTCACTAATTTTACTCATAACCTTGATCTCCTTTTCTATTCGAAATCTTCTATCTCTATATCCTATAAGTCATTTCCATAATAAGCATTTTCTCCATGCTTTCTGAAGAAATGTTTGTCCTGTAATACTTGCGGTGCTTCCCCAATATCTTTTTTCAGATGTTCACAGCGGTATGCCATCTTTGCTACTTCTTCCATAACAACTGCATTATGCACTGCTTCTGCTGCGTCTGCTCCCCATGAAAATGGACCATGGTTTGTACATAAAACACCTGGTACATAGATTGGATTTTTTCCTTCAAACGTTTCTGCAATCACAATTCCTGTATTCTTTTCATACTCTCCGTTGATCTCATCAGCTGTTAAAGATCGTGCACATGGAATATCTCCGAAGAAATAATCGGCATGTGTTGTTCCATAACATGGAATGCTTCTTCCTGCCTGTGCCCATGAAGTCGCCCAAGGAGAATGTGTATGAACGATTCCACCGACTTCTGGAAATGCTTTGTAAAGTTCGATATGAGTTGGTGTATCAGAGGAAGGATTTAAATCTCCCTCAACTTTTTCCCCATTCAAATCCATGACAACTAACATATCTGGTGTTAGTTTTTCATAGTCAACACCACTTGGCTTAATGACAAACAATCCACGTTCTCTGTCGATCCCACTGACATTTCCCCATGTATAAGTTACCAGTCCTTTTGCCGGTAATTCCATATTTGCTTCGTATACTTGCTGTTTTAATTCATCAAGCATCTTCTTAACTCCTTTCTTACTTTCCTGCATTTCCAAATATTTTCTCTAATTCTTTTCCTACGCCGTCCTGATCATTACTTCCTGCAATCTGGTCTGCTGCCTCTTTCACGACATCATCTGCATTTTCCATTGCAATCCCAAGTCCAACCAACGTAAGCATCTCAATATCATTCACTTCATCGCCAAATGCGATGATATCTTTGATCCAAATGCCTAACTTTTGTGCAAGCTTTTTGATCGCTTCTGCTTTGGAAACTCCCATTGCCTTGACTGCAAGAACTTTTTTCCCAGAACGAATGGCATCCGCATCCGTTTCTTTTTTGACCACTTCGGCTACTTTGTCTAAATAATTTTTGTCATTGTGGCTTACAACAATCTTGTAAATGATATGTTCTTTTACATATTCATTTAAATCATCCACAATCCTCATTGGTATCTCTTCATCTTCTTCTACAGTCTGATTGAATTTCTGATGAATCAGAAATCTTTCATTCTGAGGATCATCGGATACCAGTTCATCTTTGGCAAAGACGTAATATTGCAATCCGTATTTTTTACAGATTTCAAACGTCTTGTGACAGGTTTCACTGCTTAAATGATTTTCATATAAGATTTCTCCGGTCCTGATGTTTCGAATGACAGCTCCGTCACATCCAATGACAATATCTGCATTTTTTAATTGTTTTGTGTATGCCTTTGTCATAACATCCGATCTTCCGGTTGCCATAACAAATGTTATGTTTTGATCTTTTAGTTTATAAATTGCCTTTGCATTGGCATCAGAAACTTGTTTTTGACTATTTAACAAAGTCCCATCAAGATCGGTCACTACCATTCGATACATGATTCCCTCCTTATGCAGGTACTTTGATCCCTGCCTGTTCCATCTTATCTTCTACAAATAAGCGTGCCTGCCTGATTGTTTCGACTGCTTCTTCCATCGTTTGTTTCTTTGTGTTATCTGCCCACATTTCGATCAAGAACATTCCTGTGTAATTTAAATCTTTTAATTTTTTAAAAATGTCTGTAAATCTTACAGTTCCTTCTCCAAATGGAACACATTTAAATACTCCAGGGTTTGTCTCTTTGACATGGATCGCTACCGTTTCACTGATTCCAAGTTCAAATTCACTCTCAACATCCGCTGAAAACTGCGTCAGATTTCCCATATCTGGATAAATTTTAAAATATGGAGAACGAATTTCTTTAATATAGTGCATTGCACGAAGAATCGTTCCAACAAATGGTGTATCCATGATTTCCATTGCAAGGATCACTCCTGCGTGGCTTGCCATTTCTACTGATTTTTTCATTCCTTCTAAAAATAAAGCTTTTGTTTCTTCATCGGATTCTTCATAATATACATCATAAGTTGCAAGCTGGATCAATCTGACTCCTAACTTCTGTGCCAAGATGATTCCTTTTTCCATGATCTCAAATGCTTTATCTCTTGTTTCTTTGTTCTTGCTTCCAAATGGAAATCTTCTATGACCACTTAAGCACATGCTTGGAATGATGATTCCTGTCTCTTTCATATAAGAACGGATTTCTTCAATCTGTTCATCACTCCAGTCAAGTCTTGCTAATCTCTCATCAGATTCGTCAATGGAAATCTCGATATAATCAAATCCTGCCTGCTTTGCTGCCTGCATTTTTTCAAGCCATGTAAAATCATTTGGAAGAGCCTTTTCATAAATCCCTAATGGCCTTTTTTTGATATCGTACATCTATCTCACCCCGATTTATTCTGCAGGCATATCTAATGCTTCTCTGATCTTTGCTTCGATTTCTTTTTCTGATAATAAGTTTTTAAGTCCAATGACTTTTGTATCTTTTCCTGTTCTAAACTGCGATGTAAATGTTTCAGATACAAAGATCATATCGTAATTGTTTGCTACACCTTTTGCTTCTCCAACACTCATATGTCCGATTTCTGCATCAATTCCTAATCTTTTGAATACTTTGTTGATCTTCATTTTGATCATCTGGCTTGATCCCATTCCATTTCCACATGCTGCGATTGCTTTGATTTTCATAATAAATACCTCCTAAATTTGGCTGATTGATTGTTTTGTTAAAAATTGATTTGATATTACTTTTTTAATACTCGTCGTCTTTCTGACCTACTGTGAAATACTTTTCTTTATCAGATTTCGCATACTGAATCTGAGGAATGACTAACATTGCGATAACACAAAGGATAACTCCAGGTATCTTTAGGTACTTAACAATATAAGATACTGCAAGGAAGATCGTTGAGAAGTCGAAGTTTCCATGCCATCCACCGAATGCTACTAACTGTAAAACGTAAGCACAAACGGCTCCACCTAATACCTGAATGATTCCACTGATAAATGGTAAGATCATGGCTGCTTTAACTCCACCTCTGTGGTTTGCATATACTGCGATACTTGCGTTATCGAAAAACAGTGGTACGAATCCTGCGATGATCATAACTGGTGAATGGAAGATCAAAAGTCCTGCGATCGCTAAGAACTGTCCAAGTGCTCCACAGAAGAAACCTACTGTTACTGCGTTTGCTGGTGCGAATCCATAAGCTACCGCACAGTCTACTGCTGGGATCGCTCCTGGAAGCAATTTGTCTGAAATACCTTTGAATGATTCTGTAAGTTCTGCAACGAACATACGAACACCTGCCTGTAATACGTTTAAGTAAACAGTAAAGCTTAATGCTTTAGAGAAAATATAGAATCCAAATGCTGTTGTCTGTGAGAATGTGTCATCTAAACTTCTCATGAAATCTTCTCCAAGTACTAACATGATGATTCCAAAGAATATGAACATTAATACGGATGTGGATACTACATTGTCACTAAACATCTGTAAAAATCCTGGAAGTTTGATATTTTCAATAGAATCTTCTTTTTTACCGATCTTTGGTGCAATCTTATCCGCTAACCAGATTGCAAACATCTGCTGATGTCCAATCGCGAATCCACCTTCACCGTCTGTTAAACGATCTGTTGGTTCAACTGTTAAGTTAGAAAATACTGCCTGGTATGTACCGACTAAGATTCCGACTGCTACAGCTCCCCATATATTACGAAGTCCTGGGATAAATAAAAATACGATCCATGTTACGGTTGTTGCCTGCTGTACCATGATATGTCCAGTTAACAGTAACGTACGAAGTTTTGTGAATTTACGGAAGATCAATAAGATGATGTTCCAGATAAAGGCTAGTAACAAGGATGTCATGGTCCATGCTGCCGATAATCCGATGTTTTCAAGTGCTGCATTTACTGCATTCAATCCGAAATACGGATCAATGACTACTGCGTTCAAATGGAACTTCTGGTTCAATCCGGCAAGGATTGGTCGGAACGTATTGATCAGTCCGGCTGAACCTACATTTAAGATCATGTAACCTACAACTGCTTTTAAGAAACCTGCTAATGTTTCATACCATTTTCTTCCTAATAAGATGTATCCAACTAAGACAATCAATCCTACAAAGAATTCTGCTTTCGTCAAAATATTGTTCGATACAAAAGTAAATACTGTATTTAATATTTCCATCCTCTTTCTCCCTTCTTACTCTTCTGCTTCAAATTCATTGATCGCTTTGGCAACTTCCTCAGCTGATTTTGCGTTTTTAATGAATTCAATGTTCTCTTCATCTGAGATAAATTCAGCCATGGACTGAAGTTTCTGCAAATGAGATGTGTCATCAGTTGCTGCCAGAGTAAGAACAATATCTACTGGATCATTGTCACAGTTAAAACAGACTGGCTTGCTTAATGTGATCAGACTTAATCCTGTTTTCTTAACACTTACATCTGGTCTTGAATGTGATAATGCAAGTCCCGGAATGATTACAATGTATGGTCCATTTTCTTCCACACATTTGATCGTCAGATCAATGTAATCTTTTGTGATGTAATCGCTATCTACTAAGAGCTGTCCAGATTTGATCATGGAATCTCTCCAGTCAGATGCGTCTACATTTAACTTAATGTTTCTTGCTTCAATTACTTCACTCATTAGTTTCCTCCTATTAACTCTCCATATTTTTTTGCTGTTTTTATGTGTATCTCCTTAAGTTGTTTACATCTTATCATTCGCTGCACATCTGTTCAACAAATTCTCAATCTTTGCACATATGTGCAAAATAAATATTTTAGATTGACATTTATAAATATATTGTTCTTTCATAAGTACAATCCGTATGCACACAAGTACAAACCCATACATTTTGTTTAAAATGTACAAAAAAAGAGACAACTCATAAATTACTCCTATGAGTTGCCTCTTTTATAGTGGTTCAGTTTTTTTTAATATTCTTATTTATTCCTAATAAATTTTTTGGTATAAATGATTCATGTCTGCTCGAAGTTCCTGATATTTCTCAATATTTTTTTCAACAGGTTCATAAATCTGTATCGAATTATTTCTACCTGCCCATTCTAGAGCTTCCTTATGATCTGAAACCTTCCCGCTTTCCACCATTGTGCTTGTCCATGCTCCAATGATCCCTGCTTCCCTATGCTGGTACTGGATCAATTTTCTTCCATAGACATCCGCCTGAATCTGATTAAATTCATGGCTGTTACTCAAACCGCCTCCAATCTGAATCTGCTCTGCCTTGCCAATCTGCCCTTCTACAATGTCTAAATTGTTGCGAATCTCATAAGCGATCCCTTCCAGCAAAGCTCTCGCCATATCGCCTCTTGTCGTACTCAATGTTACATTTGTAAATGATGCAGTTGCTTTTGGATTCCACTGTGGTGTTGCCCTTCCCTGAAAAAATGGAAGCAACATACATCCATTGGCTCCTGGTGGAGACTGTGCGATCTCCTGATCAATCTTCTGATAAATATCTCCCTGCACTTCTTTGTAAAAATTATTGCAAAACCAGTCAAATGCCGCACTACATGTTAAAATACTTGCTTCCACAATATATTTTCCTTTTACTGCAGAATAATTAATGATCGGATTACCCATAAGCACAATTGGTACCTTCTCTGTGATCCCTATGATAAATGCACCTGTTCCACTCGTAACTTCCATGTCACCTTCTTCATAAATTCCCATTCCAAGCGCACTGCACTGCTGATCACCACCAGCCGAATAAACTGGAATTCCTGTCTTAAGTCTTGTACTTTCCGCAAATTTCTCATTTGTATATCCATGAAGTTCTCCTGGATCGATCAGATCACAAAGCTTATTCTTCTCGATTCCAAAGATATCAAGAAGCACGCTGTCCCACCGCCCGGTTCTTAAATTCATCAAATGAGACCTACTTGCATAAGTACGATCAAGTTTTCTCTGCCCTGTCATATGATATAACAAATAATCTGCAACAACAAAAATCCTGTCTGCTTTCTTATAAATCTCTGGTGCTGTCTCTTTAAGCCATGCCATCTTGCTCCCTGAAAATACAGGATTTACCATTGTACCGCTTTTTCTGATGATCTGTCCATTCATCGCAGAAAGCCTCGTACAAACTTCAATATTCCTTTTATCCTGCCACATCACAGCATCACATAATGGATCTCCTTTATGATCAACTGGAATGATCGATGTTCTTTGTGCCGTCAAAGAAATCATCTCTACTTCTTCGTTCTGATCCTTACACCAGTCACCCACATCTCTTGCTATATCATATAATGCTTTTCTCCATATTTCCGGGTCCTGCGTTACCTTGACTGAAGAATAAAAGGTTGGATGATATTTTCTGTGAAACTGACATAAAATATCTGCCTTATCGTTTATCAATACACCTCTCATACTTGAGGTACCTACATCAAAAACAAGGATTCCCATACCTAAATCCCCTTTCTTTCTAATGCACAAGTCCACCCATCTTAAATGACTCGATCAAAAGTTCTAATGTCTTTGGATCGCACTGACGGTATTTGAAATAATATAGCAGCATTTCTGTATATTCTACTAACTTTTCCGCATAAGCTTCCTGCACAAAATGTTTCGTTCCACACATCAGACATTCATTGATGAGCAGATATGCAGCAAAACGTTCATTGATAAAAATATCTCTCTCTTCTTCGGAATAATCCCGAAACTGGATTGGTTTTCTCCGAACGATCCAGGAAATCGTGTATGCAAACAGCTTCTCTGTGCGGATTCTCTCAATACTATGAAATTCCTTTAACCGCATCACATCCATAAAATAATCAAGGATCACCTGCATTAAAATTCTTTCATTGCAGTAAGCTGTCTCAGAAAATCCTGCCATTTCAATAAATTCCATCGCTGTCTTCTGCAGTTCCTCAAATCGTTCACGGAATTTATCGACACCGACCTCATCGATCAGCTCTCTGTAATTTTCCATCTCAAATAAATTGTGTTCTATCATTCTTGCCCCTTTATCATCTTTAACAATTGTAATTCATCCAGTTGCTGTTTATGATTCACGATCAGATTACTTACATCCGATTCTAAATGATATCTTGCCTTCGAAAAATACTCTGCCTGTGCCGCTCCTGTAAATCCTGCGGAGGAATTCGGCAACTTATCAATTTTGTGCTCTCCGGCAATGATTTCTTCTACTAATCGTTCGATCCGCTGGCTTTCTTCTGCGAATCCGTCGTCATATCTCTCCATCTGGTTTATCCCTTTCTTAAGATCATCCGATTCATATAACTTTGAGCATCGATCACTCCATCGTTGGCTCTTGGAATCTGCTCTTCTTCTCTCTTATGCGGTTCTTTCGACATTCTCTGCAAGTCACTATAACTGTCTTGTGCAAAATATTTCTCAATGTCATGCCAGCCTGCTTCTCCAAACTGAAAACATGTCGAAATGATCTCATCCACAGAATTCAATAATTCTGCCACGACACTTGTATAACGCTTTAGAAAATGATTATTCTCACGATATGGATACTTTACATAATGATCAAATTCTGCGTATACTTCTTCAGCGATCGTTCGTACCTGTACTTCAAAATAATAATTCCCATATTTAAAAATATAATGCTGTGAACGATATCCCTTATCTGTATATTCTTTATGAATCGTATAATTAAAAATGTCACGATCCCCATAACGGATATAAGCCCTTGGCATCTCCGCCATATGCATATCATATCTGGAATCTTCATCAACTTTCAGCAAAAAGTCATGTACCGTACGCCATTCTTCTTTTGATAAGATCAAAATTCGGATACCCATAAGATCACGCACGATCCTCAGATAATTCCGTTCATTAATATTTTTATATTTCTGACGTTTTTCAACTCCAACTTTCCGTATGATCTTCTCAATCAAATGCTCTGGATCCTTACATCGATTATGAATTGAATGTACATGAAAATCTATTACTTTTGATATCTCATCCTGTAAACGATCTGCAATCTTTTTCATCTCTGGTAAACGTCTCGTATAATCCTCATAAATCCTCTCAAGCGTATCCCAGGAAAGTCCAGAATCCTCAAATGCTTCCTGTACTTTGTATGTGTTAAAAAATTTCTCCTGATCCAGCATGAGGAATCACCTCTTTTCACTTTTATATTTATTTCTCTACAATCTTATATTTCTCTAATAATTTGACACGTTCCATCCCAATCTGTGCACTGCTTTTTTCTCCTGTATTGATCGCATCTGTGTTACGATGAGTTAAGTATTTAAATATCCTGTGTAAATACGCCACTGGCAGTAAAAACGGATAGTTCCTTGAATATGGATAGTTCGTCTTGATATATTCCTTCCCTGGAAATAAAGAAGCCAGGATCCCGGAAGCTGCATTGACTGATTCATTCTCTGCTGCATTCAACGTAATATTTGCACTATGTACACGATTCATATCATTTTGTCCAAAAATACCACCATCTAACATATCATCCAATAATGCTGTGCAGTCAATTTCTACATCAGACGGTTTTGAAAGCCCTAGCTCCTCCCAAGTAAATCCAAGATAGCAGACTCCAATATCCAATACATTCATAGCAAAAGAATCCATATGATATTCTTTCATGATATTCCTGATCTCATGAAAGTCTAACTGATCGTGGTATTTCTTCGCAAAGTATAATAGATCACATGCCTGTCTGACTCCAAATCCACTATGAAGAAAATGTTTCAGACTGTGGCATACAAGATATAAAAAATGCTGTTTGGGATTCAGCGTCAATACTTTACTCCCCTGAATATCTGTTTCCATACAGGTATCAAATGCATCTTCAAATAATTGATTAAAATGACCATACGCCCCGGATTCCTGTGGAAACAGATCCATATGCAGTTCAAAATATAATCCATTCCTTGGATTCTGATATGGAACTTCCTGATAAACTTTATCCTTGATCAGTTCTTCTCTCATAAATCCCTCTGCCTGCAAAAATTCATCCATCTTCCCAAACTGATCTCTTGGGATATAAAGATCTTCATCATTGGATGTTCGAAGATCTGGATTCGGATATAGATCTCTGCAAACAATTCCTTTCACGATCAATGGAGTCAATCCATTCTGGCGCATTTTATCAAACAACATCAAAAACAGAATACTTTTTCTTGCCTGATTTCCTGCCTGATCGATCGTATCTCCCTTCCAGAACTGCTGAAACCCTGGATCACTATTTTGAAATGATTCATTTGAAAAAATCTGCTGATAGATCATCGGTGCCAGTTGCTGTTTCTGACTAATATCATAGATCTTCTCCCAGTCTTGTGTAGAAAGTCCCTCTATCATATCACAGGAAGTCTGCGTCATAGCACTTCTTAATATATCTATAAATACATTGGTTAAGTTCATCTTCACATGCTCCTTTATTCTAAAATATCCAAAAGCAGATTCTCTAAAGTATCTACTGCCGCTTCTTCCATGTTACATCCATACTCAAACACCGGGATCTGAGCCGCGAAATCTTCTGTAAGATTCCATATTTTCTCCACAAACTGCGGATTCCATCCATTCACTGTGATCTGACTGATCATTGCCTTGATCGCATCAAAATAACGAAGTCTCCTTCCATCATTCTCCTCTGCTTGTCCAAGAAAAATGACTGCTTTCACAGGATAAGCTTCATTATAACAGATCTCTGAAGAACCACAGATCGGCCATCCAAGAGACATCCATCTGCCATTCTCTTTTTTTAATAAAGTTCTATCACCATTGATAACTCTTGCTTTCCGATACTTCATCCACAATCCTGCCTGCGTTGACTTACCAATTCCACTTGGTCCGCTAAATAAGATCACTCCTGATTTCACTTTGAGTACAGAACAATGCAATACCATCGCATCCTTTGCCAACATTCTTTTTTCCATCGCAAAAAGAGATACAAAGACTGTATCAACATTTATCATATGCACAAATTCCCGTTTTAAGTACAATTTTACCTGATCTTGTGAAATTTCTTCATATTGTCCGTAGGATTCTTCCATTCCCATAAAATTCATCCGGCGGTATTCCAAATTGTCTTTCTTATATACTTTCAGATCAATTCTTTGTGATACACATTCCCCATCCAACTCTGGTAATTTATCCACAATCTCAAGGAAATATTCCACTTGTACTTCTTCATCGGTATCAATCAAAAATTTTTTAAAATTCTCTGGAATTTCTAACGATTCTTCCATATGAATTCCAAAAATAAAATCTGCAATCTGATATTTCTTCATCCTCTCATCCTCTTTGTTCTAACGTTTTTCAAGTCGGATCACTACAATCTCTGGAATATTGTGAAATCTTGGTAGTTTTTCCTTATCACTTCCAAGTCCTCTTGTAATGATCATATGATTCACTGTCTTAAAATGATGGATTCCATCCGTATATTCAGGAAACCATCCCTGATCTCCTCCGTAAAGACCTCCTTTACCTGGAATTCTTACCTGTCCACCATGTACATGCCCACTGACTACCAGATCGATCTTCCATGTATCTGCTGCCTGCCCAAAAACAAAACTATCTGGTCTGTGAGACAACATGATCTTAAATGCATCTGTGTTCTCATAATCCATCAAAAAAGTCTCTTACTTTGGACGGAATATTTTTCTTAACCATATTTCCAGCCCCATCTACTGCAAATGCATACTCATAAAGGCCTCCAATCCGGATCTTGTTGCTTCTTACCTTTATATCCTCATATTCTTTCTCTACAACCTTCGCACCTGCTTTCTGTAACTTCTGATATAGATTCTTATCCCTGCGCTGTCTATACGCAATCTCATGATTCCCCAATGCGTAATATACAGGTGCTGTTTTTTTCAATGCACTTATAAGTTCTACTGCTGTCTGTGCATTCTTCCCATCTTCATTCAACATATCTCCATCCATCAAGATAAGATCTGGATCTTGTTTTTGAATTTTATCCACTAAGTGCTTATTCTTACTTCCAAACTGACTATTATGAAGATCCGATATTAATACGATCTTGGTCGTTTCCTTGATCTTATCAGACTTAATCTTGTAATCCGTAACAGTCAGACATTTATAAGATATGATAATTTCTACCGCTATCAATATAGCAAAAATGGTAAATATCATTGCTGCGATCCTTACTGATTTCTTCAATCTTCTCTCACCACTTTCAAAAAATGTGCTGTTTATATTATAACATTGTCCAGTCTCTGCTCACAAGTCTATAGATAAATTTCTCACACAAATCCACTGCCTTTCTGTTGTTCAAAAAAACTTTCTTAAGTTTTTATGATGAAATATAGTATCCATTGAATTTATATAAAAAGGTGTTAAAATATGTGTTGAGTGAGATTATTTGATTTTCATGTCATTATTTTAGTTTAAAGAAGGGGTTATATATGTCACAATCACAATATTATGTTACACATTATTTTAATGCACAAAATGCTGGCAGCTTCATGGCTGTTTCTTTGATCGGCCTGATTGTTGTCCTTGCCATCGTTTTACTTACCGCAAAGCTTCAAAAACATTATAAGATCAATATTGAAAATCCAACAGAAGTTGAACTTGCACAAATTGAACAAACACATAAAACAAAAGTTATCAGCTGGATCGAAAGCTTTTATGAAATGGTATTTTCAAGCACCTCCGTACTGATCTTCCTTTCTCTTTATTATGTCCTCGACGAAAGGATCCCTCAGGCGGCTTATTTCTGGAATAAATATCAAGATATTTTGTTGATGGTATTTTTAGTATGTTCTGTATTTTTAACATTCTGGTTTGATCGGCTTTTTGTTCATCTGAAAACGATCTCATCCGAACAAAAAGCCTCCGTACGACTGATCTCTGCCTTTTATATCATTCTGATCTTGTTGTACATAAAATTTATTTATAACGATTCAAATTATGATTCTTTGATCTTTTATTTTGTAATGCTAGCGATCGGTCGTTTTGTCTATTTTGATTCAACGCTTGATTACATCAAGGAATCTTTGAAAAATGTCGTGAAATACCTGCCTTTGCTGATTTTGATGGGCGCTTATTCTGGATTTATCTGTTGGTATGGATTTTCCTCTGATTTCTTGTTAAAGTCAAATGGCGTGATCGTTAGTACACTGTTGGCACATTTGTTTATGGATGTAGCGATATTTGTATTGGATAAGATACGCGTTGTGCAATTCATAGGGAAATTTTAAGTTTTGTAATGGCCAACTGTAGATTTTGAGTATATGATAAAAAATAAATAAGCAACCGACAGCGCAGCATTGGAATTTTGCTCACATTTTGAACAAATCGCTGATCCGCCCAATTTCCTACGAAAACTCGCTCTGAAGCTTCGTTTAAGACAAAAGACTTTGAAGCTCAGACATTCAGTATAGTAAAACATACACACTGTATAGTGATTTGAATAGACTTCAGGTGTATGTGACAGAAATAAAAGAAAAACAAATATTTAAAAGAATCAAGGTGGCAAACATGAGCACTTTTTGAGTGCGTTTTTTACAAATTCGCAGTGCCTGTGGTTGGATGTCTGACCGTAGCTGCGGGCATTTTGGCTCGCAGCGAGGGAGACAATATGTAATGACCCCCAAGTTTGTAGGATCGTGGATTTACCTGTATACTATGAATTGGAAACTAACAATGGTAACAGGGATTACCGCATACAAATTGGAGGTCATTATATGAATTATAACACAGTTTACGTAGGAATGGACGTTCATAAGGAAAGTTTTACTCTTTGTTCTTGCAAATATGAAGATGAAAAGGCATCTCATTACCAGAGAACACCAGCCAGTTACAAGAATGTATTAAGATATCTTGCATTTCTTCGCACTATATATGGAGAGTATACAAGATTTGTGTGTGGCTACGAAGCAGGATGCCTTGGGTATTCTTTGTATCATCAATTGGAAAATTTTAATGTGGAATGTGTGATCCTTGCACCAACTACAATGCTCGAACAACGAAGCAAAAGACGGATCAAAACAGACAAAAGAGATGCGGAGATCATTGCCAGATCCTTGGCACAGCACAATTACAGTCCGGTACATATTCCAACGGAAACAGATAATCAGACAAAAGAATTCATCCGTATGCGTGATGATCATAAAGCGGAATTGAAAAAGATCAAACAACAGATCCTTTCTTTCTGTTTACGTCAGGGTTATCAGTATGATGGAAGTGGTAACTGGACAGCAAAACATGTGAAATGGCTGAGATCATTAAAACCAACAGGGCTTTACAAAGAGATCCTAGATGAATATCTGCTGACTTATACAATTCTGACAGATAAACTGAACCGTCTGGATCAGAGGATTGAAGAACTAGCATCCAAAGAAGAGTATAAAGAATCTGTCAGTAAGTTAACCTGTTTTCTAGGAATCAAGACACATACTGCGTTATCTGTAATTGTTGAAGTTGGAGACTTTCAGCGTTTTGTATCTGCACGAAAGTTTGCAGGGTATCTTGGATTGGTACCTGGACAGCATTCCAGTGGCGATGACAGAAACGGACTTGGCATTACAAAAGCAGGGAACACCCATGTACGCAGACTGTTGGTAGAATCCGCACAAAGTTATACCCGTGGAAAGATCGGATATAAATCAAGAGTCTTAAGATCACGACAGGCGGGAAATTCACCGCAGGTAATCAATTATGCAGACAGGGCAAATGAGCGTCTGAGACGGCGCTATTATAAGATGGTTCTGAAAGATGGCAAGAAATATAATATTGCAAAAACAGCAATTGCAAGAGAGCTTGCTTGTTTCATATGGGGAATGATGACAGATAATATTTACTAATATAAATATAACACATCGATCACCATATCAAGACCAAGCCGCCAAAGGCGGTACTGTGTAGTCTTGACATACTGATCGATGTGCTATAAATGATAATCAAGATGATGCAAGCCGGTCTCTGCCGCATACATCATCCAGCCTGTAATTAAAGTTGCAACTGAAGGCATCCCGAAAGAGTTTCGAACATGTTTAGGTTTGAACTATCTACGAGGAAACTCTGTTGGCACAGTAATATCTGTGATCCACGTGAGGGAGACAGCTAGAGTTCGCGGCGGACCATTGACCTGTTGGTAACCAATCCACGTATATCAGAGTGGCCAATGCCGGGAACTGATACATCGGAACTCTTTCTGGATATCTTCAGAAACAATAAAATAAAAATTTGTTGTGATTTCTGTTAATTTACTATTGACAAAGGTCATTACATATCAGTTTCCAAAGGAACAGGCGCGGATCAGCGATTTGTAAAAAACGCTTTCAAAAATGCGGAGTGTCATCCTTTTTCTTATAAATATTTCTTCTTTCTGACTCATACATGCAACACTACAACAAATCAGAATTTTGCCGTGGAAATACAACCGTGATCTTTGTTCCTTTTCCAACTTCACTTTCTACTTCCATCTCTGCATGATGGAATTTTGCTCCGTGTTTTACAATGGATAATCCGAGTCCTGAGCCTTCTTTTTGGTTTGAATGGCTCTTATCTACACGATAAAAACGTTCAAATATACGATCAATGTCTTCTTTTGGAATACCAATTCCGGTATCTTCTACAATAACTGTTGGGTAATCGCCCATTTTTGAAATCGTGAATACAACTTCTCCGCCAGGATGATTGTATTTAATAGCATTCTCGCATACATTAAAAACATTTCGTAAAGGATCTGTGTAACTCCTCGGATCTTCGTATGAATTCCGCGGATATGAATAGCTACATTTTCTTCTTCACTTCTTCGCTTCAGATCATTCTTGATACTGAATGCTAATTCATAGAGATCGACATCTTTCCAGTCTAATTCCACTCTATTTTCATCAAGTCTTGAGAGTTTGATGATTCCTTCGATCATCGAGATCAATCTTCTTGCTTCATCATAGATCGTTGCAGAGAATCTTGGCATGTCTTCTGGTTTCACCAGCCCATCTTTCATTAATTCAGCGTATCCTGAAATCGTAGTCAATGGAGTTTTTAGTTCATGGGATACATTGGCTGAAAATTCTTTGCGCATATTTTCTGCTTCTTTGATCTCTTTGATCTGTCTTTCTATATCCATATTCTGTTTTTCAATCTTATCAAGCAATGGCGTCAACTCACTATATGTTTTGTTCTGTTTTGGATGTATCAAATTTATCTGGTTGATCGGTTCTACGATACGATCTGTCGACATTCTTGATAATATCACAGATAATATCGTTACAACTGCAAGAATCAAGGCGATGATCGGAATGATATCTTCCATCTGTCTTACGATCGTCTGGGTCTCCCTGCTCATCCGCAGAATCGTTCCATCTTTTAACTTCAGCGCATAATAATAAGTCTGTTTTCGTAATGTCATTGACATACGAGTATCTTCCCCATGTCCATGTTTAAATGCTTCTTTGACTTCTGTACGATTCTTATGGTTTCCCATGGATTTTTCTTTCCCACTGCTGTCATAAATAACCGTTCCATCCTTAGCGATCCTTGTAATCCTTGTGATTGTAATATTTTTATATTTATCGAGATTTTGCTGATCCTCAAAATTAAGTGAAGCCGCCAAATAGGCCGCCTCATCTTTCATTCCTGTTTTTATCTGTTCCATATAACGATAATATGTAAACATTCCAATAAGCGTTGTCGTGATCAGCACAGCTACAACTGCGATGTATACCATGTTGTTTAATATCTTTTGTTTCATTTTCATGATTCGTTGCCTCCGATCCGGTAACCGATTCCTCTGACCGTCTCGATAAGCTTTCCACATTCTCCAAGCTTCTGCCTTAATGAACGAATATGAACATCGACAGTTCTTGTCTCACCATCAAAATCATATCCCCAGATATTTGTAAGCAGCTGATCTCTGTTTAATACATTTCCTTTACTCTCTACCAATAAACATAATAGTTTAAATTCCTTATTGGTTAATGTCACTTCATTCCCACAGGATTTTACTTTATGTTTATTTGGATAAATCTTTAATTGTCCAACAACGATCTCGTCTTTTTTTTCATTTCTGCTGGAACGTCTCAATACCGCTTTGACTCTGGATACAAGTTCCATCATTCCGAATGGTTTTGTAATATAATCATCTGCCCCACTATCAAGTCCGAGTACTTTATCATACTCTGTTCCCTTTGCTGTCATCATAATGATCGGCAGATCTCTGGTCGCTGATTTTTTACGAAGTTTTCCTAAAATCGATATTCCGTCTTCTCCTGGAAGCATAATATCTAATAATACCAGTTCTGGCTTCTCTCCATCACCTAAAGCTTTTAAAAACTCTGATCCATTTTCAAATCCACAGGCATCAAATCCGGTACTTTGTAAGGTATATGTCACCAGTTCTCTGATATTCGGATCGTCTTCTACAACAAAAATCACAAGTTTCCTCCTTTATATTCCCCAGTGATCGCAAATTCGACCCATTCTGCGATATTGCTTGCATGATCTCCGATTCGCTCAAAATACTTGGCGATCATGACGATGGCTACACACTCTTCTCCTTTCCCAGGATCTTCATGAATCAATGAGATTGTTTCTTTCTTGACTCTGTTAAATAATTCATCAACAATGTCATCTTGTTCGATCACTTCATGAGCGATCACCAGATTCTGTTTAATAAAAGATTGTATGCTCTTGCTTACCATACTGATCGTAGCTTTTGCCATCTTATCAAGATGTGTGTTCTCTCTGATCGTAAGAACTTCTGCATCTTTTTTTGAACGATTCCAGTAATATCACATGCCTGGTCTCCGATACGTTCCATATCAGATACCATCTTCATAGCTGCTGAGATAACACGCAGATCGCTTGCCACTGGCTGTTGCTGCATCAGAAGTTTCATACAGATACGTTCGATATCCCTTTCCTTCTGATTGATTTCTTCTTCCATTGTTACAATATCATCCATCAGTTCTTTATCTCTTGTCGCAACGATCTTGGCCGCAGCTGTGATCATCTCTTCACATAAAGAACCCATGTCGATCATCTCTTGATTTAACCTAAGCAGCTGTCTGTCGAATCGATTTCTCATCTAAATCACCCAAACCTTCCTGTAATATAATCTTCTGTTCTCTTATCCTGTGGCATAGAAAATAGCTGATCTGATTTTCCGTACTCTACCATCTCTCCTAATAAGAAGAATGCTGTATTATCAGAAATTCTGACTGCCTGCTGCATATTATGTGTTACCATGATGATCGTATACTTTGATTTTAATTCTACCGCAAGATCTTCAATTTTGGAAGTAGAAATTGGATCAAGAGCTGACGTTGGTTCATCCATTAGTAAAACTTCAGGTTCTACAGCTAACGCTCTCGCGATACAAAGTCTCTGCTGCTGACCTCCAGAAAGCCCTAAAGCGCTTTTCTTTAAGCGATCTTTTAATTCATCCCAAATTGCTGCATTTCTTAAAGATTTTTCTACGATATCATCTAATTTTGCTTTGCTTCGGATTCCATGAGTTCTTGGTCCATATGCAATATTGTCATAAATACTCATTGGAAATGGATTTGGTTTCTGGAATACCATTCCAACTCGTTTTCTTAATAAATTGACATCCATGTCACCATAAATATCATCTCCGTCTAATGTTACTTTACCTGTGATCTTACAACCTTCTACAAGATCATTCATTCGGTTTAATGATTTTAAAAGTGTAGATTTACCACATCCAGATGGTCCGATAAATGCTGTGATCTCATTTTTAGGAAGATCCAGATTAATATTTTTTAAAGCCTTGAATTTTCCATAATACAGGTCAAGGTTTTCAACTTTCATTTTACTATCCATAATTGGTTACCCTTTCGTAATTCGTTTTGCGATAAATGAAGATACGGCGTTGATCACAAGCACGATCAGAAGTAACACAACTGCTGTTGCATATGCCTGATTGATATGTAATCCTTCGCATGATAATACATACATATGAAGTGCCAGTGTACGTCCTGATCCCATAACATTTGCAGGGATTTCTGCGATCGTACCTGCTGTATACATTAATGCTGCCGTCTCACCGACGATACGTCCGATTCCTAAAATAACTCCAGATAAGATTCCTGGAACTGCTGATGGCAGGATAATACAAAATACTGTTCTTAGTTTTCCTGCTCCAAGTCCAAAGCTTCCTTCTCTAAAAGAATCAGGCACAGACTTTAATGCTTCTTCGGTTGTTCTCATGATCAATGGTAAGATCATGATCGCCATTGTTGCTGCTCCAGATAGCAGACATAATCCCCATCCCAAAGCTTTTACGAAAAATAACATACCGAATAATCCATACACGATTGATGGAATTCCTGATAATGTTTCTGCTGTTAAACGAACAACCTCAACTAATTTATTTCCACGTTTTGCATACTCTACTAAATAAATTGCTGCAAAAATTCCAAGTGGTACTGCTAATACCAAAGATAATACTGTCATGATCAAGGTATTAATGATCGCTGGGAATACCGATGCATTCTCACTTGTATATTTTAATTCAAATAATTGTGAATTTAAGTATGGTACTCCATTTACAAGAATATAAACGATCAAATATGCAAGTACTGCGACAGTTGCGATCATCGCAACATTTACAAGAAGCCATAATACAAAGGATAACGGCGTTCTTTTATATGATTTCATTCTTTGTATCCAAGACGTTTTATTGATCGCTTGGATCTTTTCTACTGATTCCATTTCTTTCACCGCTTCCATTTTAACGTTCCTCCTTGCTCTTTAATACTGCAAAGCACAGGTTGATCATTAAGATAAATACAAATAATACAACTGCTGTTGCGATCAGTGCTTCTCTGTGAAGGTCTGTCGCATATCCCATTTCAAGGACGATATTGGATGTCAAAGTACGAACTCCTGAGAACATTCCATCTGGGATGATAGCCTGATTTCCAGCTACCATTACTACCGCCATTGTCTCACCGATCGCACGTCCGATTCCTAAAACGATCCCTGCAAGAATACCTGATTTTGCTGCAGGTAACACTGCAAAGAATACGCTTCGCTCATGACTTGCTCCAAGTCCTAAGGACCCTTCATAATAACTATCTGGGACTGCTCGGATCGCACTTTCAGATACTCCGATGATCGTTGGCAGGATCATGATCCCAAGCAAGATAGATGCTGTAAATACACAGTTACCATTTCCAAATATATTACGGAAAGCTGGTACTAACACTACCATTCCAAAGAATCCATAAACAACAGATGGAATTCCTGCCAGAAGATCAACTGCTGGTTTTACTATTTTATACACTTTTTCATTACAAAACTTTGCCATATAGATCGCAGCAAGAATTCCAACTGGAACTCCAACCAAAATCGCTCCTGCTGTTACATAAATACTTCCTATGATCATCGGGAAAATGCCAAAGATTCCACTCTTTGGCATCCAGATCTTACCTAAAACAAAATTTCCAAGTCCGATTTTCCCGATTGTAGGAATACCATTTACGAACAGAAATGCACAGATTAAAATTACTGCCAAAATTGAGGCACATGCTGCGAGTAAAAACACGACATGCATGATTTTTTCTGAATATTTCTTCATTATTACCATTCCTTTATATCGATGATTCTTTCTTATTTAATGTCTGCCCATTTTGTTGTTTTTCCTGTGTAGATGTCTTTTACCTGCGCACTTGTTAATTCATCAACTTTACTGTCTTTATTTACGATGACTGCGATACCATCTTTTGCGATAACTGTTGCTTTTACACCTTTTTTAGCTTCGCTGTCTGCAAGATCACGAGATGCCATACCGATATCACATGTTCCTTCGATCGCATTTGTAACACCTGTTGTTGAATCGCTCTGCTGTACTTCAACTGTTACATCTTTGTTTGCTTTTGCATATGCTTCTTTTAATTTTTCCATAACTGGTGTTACTGAAGAAGATCCACCAACAACAACTTTACCTTTTGCTCCGTTTGATTTGTAAGCTGGTGCTTTCTCGTCTGCTTTGATATATCCATTATCCTGAATGATCTTCTGTCCATCTGCACTCATGATGTAGTTTTCAAAGTCCTGAGCCTGTTTGCTTAATTTATCTTTTGTTACGATATTAAATGGACGAACGATCTTGTATGATCCATCTTTTACAGTATCAACACTCGCCTCAGCTCCGTCGATCTTAACTGCTTTTACTGTGTCATTTAAAGATCCTAAAGATATGTATCCGATGGCTGCTTTGTTTTCTGCAACTGTTGTCATCATGACAGATGTTGAGTTTGTAATCTGTACACTTGATGTTGTTTTATCTACTTTATTTCCATCTTTATCTTTCTGTTCAATTCCGAATAACTCAATGAAAGCTCCTCTTGTTCCTGATCCATCTTCTCTGGATACTGCTGTGATATTTTCATCAGATGCTGCTTTCTTATCGTTACTTGAGCTTCCGCCACATCCTGTTAAAAGGCTTGATGCTGCTACTGTTGCTACTGCTAATGTTAATAATTTCTTTCTCATAGTTCTTTCTCTCCTTTTGAACTTTGTGTTCGTATCAATTACAGATATTATGTTACTTTGGAAATGTAAAATCAAAAAGAAGAGTTGTGTAAAGTTTTTGTTAAATGTAAAATTTTGAATAGTGGAAATTATTGGTGGAATATTATAAAAAGAGATCATGTGTTCGTACGGTTGCCGACACATGATCTCTTTTTATAATATTCAAATAATTTACGTTATTCAAACTTCTACGTAGTATGTATGTTTTACTGTATTGGTGTTTATAATAAACATTCTGTCTACCACTACATAAATTGGAAGTTGACAACGTTTAACATATACACCACTTAATTTTTCAATCTTGTAATTGTCCACACTTTAGACTTCTGGTATATGATAAAAATAATAAATCGAATCAGAAAATTTCTCTAGCTGCTCTTCCGATCGTTTATTTATTTTTATCATATACTTGAAATCTACAGTTGGACAACTTACAAAATTAAATTTTACATCTCAAATTCTTCATGTGCTGCATTCATTGCTTTCACCATATCTTCCTGGTTTACAAGCACTGTAACACGAATCTCAGATGTAGAGATCATTCGAATGTTTACATCTGCTTTATATAAAGCGTTAAACATACGAGCTGCCATTCCATAGTGGTTTAATAATCCTTTTCCGATAATTGATACTTTGGCAACTTCTTTGCTTGCTTTGATCTCTTCATAATAGCTGTCTGGAAGGTAATCTTCTAATGCTTTAACTGCGATATCTAATTCTTCTTCTTTGACTGTGAAGGAGATATCTTTCTTGTCATTATGTCCAACTGACTGCAAGATCATATCTACGTTTACATTTTTCTTTGCTAATACATTGAAGATCTTGAATGCCATACCTGGTGTATCTTCGATTCCCATAACTGCGATTCTTGCTGCATCATCATCTCCTGCTACACCGCTGATCTCGTTGTCTCTTGATTTTACGCTTTCTTTTACGACAGTTCCTTCTTCTGTTGTAAGACTTGATCTAACAACTAAGGCAACTCCATGTTTCTTAGCAAGTTCTACAGAACGATTATGAAGTACTCCTGCTCCGAGTGTTGCCATTTCTAACATCTCATCATATGTGATCTCATTTAATTTTTTAGCCTCTGATACTTTTCTTGGGTCTGCTGTATAGACTCCGTCTACGTCTGTATAAATCTCACATGCATCTGCGTGTAACGCTGCTGCCAGTGCTACAGCTGTTGTATCAGATCCACCACGTCCAAGTGTTGTGTAGTTATCGAACTGGTCAACTCCCTGGAATCCTGTAACGATTACGATCTTTCTCTGTTCTAATTCATTCATAATACGGTCTGTATCGATTCTTTTGATTCTTGCATTGCTGTATACAGAAGTTGTATGCATTGCTACCTGGAATGCATTTAGGGAAACAGCAGGAACTCCAAGAGAATCCATTGCCATTGCCATTAATGATACAGAAGTCTGTTCTCCTGTTGTTAATAACATATCCATCTCTCTTCTGGATGGATTAGGATTGATCTCTTTTGCTTTTGCGATCAGTTCATCTGTCATCTTACCCATTGCTGATAAGACAACAACAACATCATTTCCTTTTTTGTAATCTTCAATACATCTTTTTGCAACGTTCATGATACGATCTTTATTTCCTACAGAAGTACCACCAAATTTCTTAACTACTAGCATCTTGTGCCTCCTAAAATTATTTCTCTTATTTTTGTAATAACCGATTCATTAAATCATAAGCGTGGGAAATGACAATTCCTGTCTCTCTCGCTGCTTCTTCGCTGTACTCTTCCTGACCTTCATAATCTTTCGTGCTGTCATAGATCATAAATGGTATCGGTTCTTTGGAATGGGTACGGATCGCAATTGGTGTCGGATGATCCGGTCCGATCAGAATTCTAAAATCCTCTCCAGCTTTCTCAAGTTCTTCTTTAACAACCTTCACAACTTCTTTATCAAGATGTTCGATTGCTTTGATCTTATTCTCAAGACTTCCCTGATGACCCATCTCATCAGGTGCCTCTACATGAATATAAGCGAAATCGTCATTTTTTTCAAGTAGTGCTTCAACTGCTGCCATCGCTTTCCCATAATAATTCGTGTCAAGACCGCCATTGGCACCCTCTACATCAAGATTTCTCATGTTTGCTCCAACTGCGATTCCTTTTAACAGATCGACGGCAGATACCATAGCTCCATTCATTCCAGTCTTCTCTTTAAAATCGTCCAGTGCCGGTTTCGTCCCTGCTCCCCAGAACCAGATGCTGTTTGCTTTATTCAAGCCTTTCTCAGCTCTTGCTTCATTGATCGGATGATGATTTAAGATATCAAAACTCTTTTCCATCATCTCTTTTAGCTTCTCCTGCTTTGGAAGATACTGCCCGATCTTCTGTCCTAAAACATCATGAGGTGGTACAAGTTCGACTACTTCTCCATGATCCCAGATCGTTAAATGGCGGTAGCTGACTCCCGGATAAAATTTATATTCATCATCTTCTAATTCTTTTCTCACAGCTTCGATCAGGATCGCTGCTTCCTCAGAAGTGATCTCTCCTGCGCTGTGGTCGATGATCGTCTTATCTTCATAATCTTCATCTTCAGATACGGTTACAACGTTACATCTAAGTGCAATATCTGTATCTTTCATATCAACACCAATGCTTAATGCCTCAAGGGGTGATCTTCCGGAATAATAAACCTGTGGGTCATATCCTAACATAGAAAGATTGGCTACATCACTTCCTGCTGGTAAATTGGATGGTACTGTATAAGCGATTCCCTGTTCGGAAACTTTCGCCATCTCATCCATCACTGGTTTGTCTGCTAACTGAAGTGGTGTCTTCCCACCTGCTGCTTCGATTGGCTCGTCAGCCATTCCATCTCCTAAAACAATAACGTATTTCATTCTGTCCTCCAAAAATGTGTCATGTATATTTATACATCTATTCCATTGCAATTATTTTTACATAAGATACATCTTCTATCTTCTCAACATCCTGAATCATAGCCGAGACATCCGTCTCGCTGTCTTCGATGTCAACACTGACTGTTAAGAGTCCCTTTCCATTAATTGGAATACTCTGGTGGATCGTCAGGATATTTGCTTTATAAAGTGCAAAAATGTTAAGGATCGAGGCCATAACGCCAGGCTGGTCATCGACTTCGATCACGAATGTGATACTACGTCCTTTCTTACCAGCATAAAATGGGAAAATATCATCCTTATACTTATAATAAGAACTTCGACTGATTCCCACCTTCTCTGTAGCTTCTAATACAGAAACTGCTCTCTTTGAATCTAACAGTTTCTGGACCTCTAACACCTTTAACAACACTTCTGGAACTGCTTTCTTTTTAATTACATAATAGTTGGTTTCTTTCATGTCTGGTTCCTTTTGTTTTCCTGTGGTGTACAGTTGTCTTTGCACAAAATACTACCACAGATATTTTTATGATGCAATAGAAAATTTGGTTTTAAAATAAATACATGATCTGGCCGGAAGTTTTCTGTTTAATTTTCTTCCTTCTTGCTGTTGTTATCCCATGCAAGATAGGCATTCATAAATCCATCCAGATCCCCATCTAATACAGCGCTTGGATTTCCGCTTTCAAAGTTTGTTCTGTGGTCTTTTACCATTGTATAAGGCTGCAGGACATAGGATCTGATCTGGTTTCCCCATCCATTATCCCCAACATCACCTCGGATATCTGATAATTTTTCCAAATGTTGCTGCTGTTTTAACAGATACAGTTTTGTCTTTAACATCTTCATTGCCTGATCTTTGTTCTTGTGCTGTGAACGCTCATTCTGGCACTGTACAACGATTCCTGTTGGTAAATGCGTAATACGGATTGCGGAATCTGTTTTGTTGATATGCTGTCCACCAGCTCCACTTGCACGATATGTGTCGATCCGGATATCTTCATCTGCAATCTCAACTTCTATATCATCTTTGATATCTGGCATTACATCACAGGATGCAAACGATGTCTGTCGTTTTCCTGCTGCATTGAATGGAGAAATTCGGACAAGACGGTGAACACCTTTTTCAGATCGTAAATATCCATAAGCGTTCATTCCCGTGATCTTCACAGTAACAGATTTGATCCCTGCTTCATCCCCATCAAGATAATCAAGAACTTCTGTTCCATAACCTTTCTTTCCTGCCCATCTTGTGAACATACGGTATAGCATTCCTGCCCAGTCGCAAGACTCTGTTCCACCTGCCCCTGCATGTAGTGTAAGAATTGCATCATCCTTATCATATTCACCTGTTAGCAGTGTTGAAATACGTAATTCCTCATATGTTTTTTCAAATTCATCCATCAAAGCAGTGGCTTCTTCGATCAGATCGGCATCTTCATCTTCTTCTGCCATATCGATCAAAGTCTCGATATCTTCATATTTTGTTTTCAGATCATCATATTCTTCCACGACACCTTTCAGACTTTTGACTTCTTTCATAACATTCTGGGATTCCTCAACATTATCCCAGAATCCTGGTTCTTCCATATTCAGTTCTAATTGATCAATTCTCTCTTTTTTTGCTTCTAACGCAAGGGAACCACTAAGATCTTCTAGTGGTTCCTGAAAAGAGTTTAATTTATATTTTAATTGTTCTGCTTCAATCATTGATAAAAAACTCCTTATTTATTCCTTCCGCAGCAGTTCTTATACTTCTTACCACTTCCACATGGGCAAGGATCATTTCTGCCGACTTTTGTTCCTTTTCTTACATAAGGCTTCTTCTCAACTTCTGCATCTTTGTTTGTTCCAGTGATCTTTGGAGCTTCTTCTCTCTCGATCTTCTGCTCAACCTGTACGTGGAACAGTGCACCTGTTGTCTCTTCCTGAATTGCCTTTGTCATATCATTGAACATCTCAAATCCAGCCATACGGTATTCAACAACTGGATCTCTCTGTCCATATGCCTGAAGACCAATTCCTTCTCTTAATTGATCCATATCATCAATATGATCCATCCACTTGCGGTCGATGACTTTCAGTAAGATAATACGTTCAATCTCACGAAGATCAAAGTCTTCGAATTCTTTTTCTTTCTGTTCATATAATGCAACTGTTTCTTCCTGTAATCTTGCTACCAGATCATCAACTTTACCAGAAGATTTCTCTGCATCTGTTAATACGATCTTATTCAGTGGTACAATTGGAAGCAACTCTGCATTCAGTGCTGCCAGATCCCACTCTTCTGGTGGAAGCTCATCACTGATCACCTGATATACATGATTTGCAACTGTTTCTTTCATCATGCCTAAAACAGATTCTTTCATGTCATCTCCGTCAAGAACACGGCGGCGTTCTTTGTACATAACTTCTCTCTGTTCATTGTTGACTCTATCATAATCTAACAGATTCTTACGAATACCAAAGTTATTATTCTCAATCTTCTTCTGTGCTTTCTCGATCGTCTTGCTGATCGTCTTATGCTGGATTTCTTCTCCTTCTGGAATTCCCAGTGCATTGTATATACTGATCATTCTTTCAGATCCAAACAATCTCATCAGATCATCTTCCAGTGATAAATAGAACTTAGATTCACCTGGATCTCCCTGACGTCCAGCACGACCACGTAACTGATTATCAATACGTCTGGATTCATGACGTTCTGTACCGATGATCTTTAATCCGCCAAGTTCTGCAACACCATCTTCCAGCACGATGTCAGTACCACGACCAGCCATGTTCGTAGCGATCGTTACGGCACCGATCTCACCTGCGTGAGAGATGATCTCTGCTTCTTTCTCGTGGAATTTCGCATTCAGTACGTTGTGTTTGATTCCACGTTTCTTAAGCATTGCACTTAATTCTTCAGACATCTCGATGGTGATCGTACCAACTAAAACAGGCTGTCCTTTTGCATGAGATTCAATGATATCTTCGACAACAGCATTCATCTTCTCACGTTTTGTCTTGTAGATCGCATCATCATGATCGATTCTCTGAACTGGTTTGTTTGTTGGAATCACAACAACGTCCATTCCATAAATCTCTCTAAATTCCTGTTCTTCTGTAAGTGCAGTACCTGTCATACCTGCTTTCTTGTCATATTTATTGAAGAAGTTCTGGAACGTGATCGTTGCAAGAGTTTTGGATTCTCTCTTGACCTTTACATTTTCCTTCGCTTCGATTGCCTGATGCAGACCATCAGAATAACGTCTTCCTGGCATGATACGTCCTGTAAATTCATCGACGATCAATACTTCATCATCTTTTACTACATAGTCTTTGTCTTTAAACATTAAGTTATGTGCACGAAGTGCTAAGATGATATTGTGCTGGATCGCAAGGTTCTCTGGATCTGCAAGATTCTCGATATGGAAGAATTTCTCGACTTTCTTCACGCCATCTGCAGTCAGCATGATCTGTTTATCTTTTTCATTGACAAGGAAATCTCCATCTTCTTCGATATCCTCGTTCATTAAGATATCCATCTTGGATAATTCACCATCAGAACTTCCTCGTTCCATCTGGCGGGCTAAGATATCACATGCACGGTACAATTCTGTAGACTTACCACTTTCACCGGAAATAATCAGTGGTGTTCTTGCCTCATCAATCAGTACGGAATCGACCTCATCGACGATCGCATAGTGAAGATCTCTCTGTACAAGATCTTCTTTCTCAATGACCATGTTATCTCTTAAGTAGTCAAATCCTAATTCATTGTTTGTAATATAAGTAATATCACAGTTATATGCTTCACGACGTTCATCATTCTCCATATCATTTGTAACAACGCCAACAGTTAATCCAAGAAAATTATGAACTTTTCCCATCCACTCGGCATCTCGAGTTGCCAGATAATCATTGACTGTTACGATATGAACGCCCTTTTCTTCCAGCGCATTTAAATATGCAGGTAACGTGGATACTAAAGTTTTACCTTCACCAGTTCTCATCTCTGCGATACGTCCCTGATGCAGGATGATACCACCGATCAGCTGTACACGGTAATGTTTTAAACCGATCGCACGGCTACTGGCTTCTCTTACTGTTGCATATGCTTCTGGTAACAGATCATCTAATGTCTCTCCATTTGCAAGTCTTTCTTTAAATTCAACGGTCTTATGTCTTAGTTCCTCATCTGACAATTTCTGCATGGACTCATCGAGTGCTTCGATCTTGTCAACCGTCTTGCTGATTCGTTTTAGTTCCTTATCACTGTGAGAACCAAATACTTT
>ENA-OPZZ01000485-OPZZ01000485.1-human-gut-metagenome-genome-assembly--contig:-NODE-485-length-31341-cov-5.135965_pt1 | contig 31341 bp, 27 predicted proteins | sample MGYA00242487_ERZ504511 | MGnify/ENA primary metagenome ERZ504511 (study PRJEB26092, sample SAMD00036241) | human gut metagenome | host: Homo sapiens | study: EMG produced TPA metagenomics assembly of... | reverse complement strand
TGGGAGAAATATCAGGATTCAAAATGGCGAACATGCTGAAAAAGAATAAAGCTACTGCTTCTATTCCCATTATATTCATTACTGCTAAAGATACTGAAAACGATACCGTAACAGGGTTCAACTTGGGAGCCGACGACTATATCTCGAAGCCATTTTCACTGCGCGAAGTTATAGCACGCGTTAAGGCTGTCCTTCGACGCACCAGCCCTACACAGGGAAAAGAAGCGCAAGAACAATTACAGTACAAAGGGCTTTTAGTCGACATAACCAAGAAGAAAGTCAGCATAGACGGTATAGAAATTTCCCTGACAAAAAAAGAATTCGAAATCCTGTTGCTGTTGTTACAAAACAAAGGCCGCGTATTCTCACGCGAAGATATTCTGGCTAAAGTATGGCAGGAGGAAGTCTATGTGCTGGACCGTACCATTGACGTCAACATTACCCGCCTGCGTAAAAAAAATAGGCGAATATGGAAAATGCATCGTCACCCGCCTGGGATACGGATACTGTTTTGAATGCGAATAACCTAACCTGTACCTTTCCATGACTATTAAATTATCCAGCCACGTCCTGTCATTCAACAAGAAACTATTCTTGTCGGTAATTTCCTTATTCATAGCATTCGCCATCTGTTTCATGGCATTCCAATATCGCAGGGAGAAGGAATACAAAATAGAATTGCTGAACACACAACTCCAGAATTACAACGACCGCCTGAATGATTTTCTCCGTGGCAGGGATACACTGAATATTCAACAATTGAACGACTATGTTTGCGAACACACCTTTGAAGATCTACGCGTGACACTGATCAACAAGAATGGTACTGTAATTTATGACAATCTGGAAAAAGATCCCAGCCACTTCGAGAACCACCATAACCGTCAGGAAATAAAAGAAGCCATCATTTATGGCAGCGGCTACTCCATTAACAGACAATCGGAAAGCCTGGGCGGTGAATTTTTCTATTCGGCAAAGTATTATCCTAACCTGGACTATATCATTCGTTCGGCTCTTCCCTATAATGTCAGTCTGATGAGACACCTGAAAGCAGACTCTCATTATGTATGGTTCACACTGATAATCAGCCTGATATTAATAATTGTGTTCTACCGATTCACACATAAATTGGGAATGTCTATCACCAAATTGCAACAATTTGCCATGAAAGCCGACCGCAATGAACCGATAGACACTGACATGCAGGATACCTTTCCCAAAAACGAACTGGGCGAAATATCCCAACATATCATCCAGATTTACAAACGTCTGCATCAGGCAAAAGAAGATTTATATATCGAACGCGAGAAACTGATCACCCATCTCCAGATCTCGCACGAAGGCTTAGGCGTATTCAACCACCGCAAAGAAGAGATTCTGGTAAATAATCTGTTCACACAATACGCCAACCTTATCTCGGACAAAAATCTGAGTTCTACGGAAGAGATCTTCTCCATCCCCGAATTGCAGCCCATCACCCGTTTCATTACAAAAAACAAGGAACGCAGTATCGGCAAAGAAGAGAAACGGATGTCATTGAACATAGACAAAAACGGACGTATCTTTGCCGTGGAATGCATTATCTTTCAAGATGACAGCTTTGAAATCTCCATCAATGACATCACTCAGGAAAAGGAACAGGCACTTCTGAAAAAACAGCTGACACAGAATATCGCCCACGAATTGAAAACTCCTGTAAGTAGCATACAGGGATATCTGGAAACCATAGTAAACAACCCTACTCTGCCCCGTGAGAAAATCAATGCTTTCCTGGAGAGAAGCTATGCACAAAGTAACCGGCTGGCACATCTGTTACGGGATATCTCCGTACTTACCCGCATGGAAGAAGCTCCGAACATGATAGAAACAGAACCGGTAAACCTCACTACCATGATGCGGAATATCCTGAACGAAGTAACTTTGGAACTGGAAGAAAAGCAGATCACAGCCCACAATATGCTGCCTGAAGGACTGACCGTACAAGGCAATTCTTCCCTGCTATACTCCATCTTCCGGAATCTGACAGACAACGCCATTGCATACGCAGGAACTCATATTTCCATAACCATCCGCTGTTTCCGTGAAGACGAACGTTTTTATTATTTCAGTTTCTCGGACACAGGCGTAGGAGTAGGACCCGAACATCTAAGCCGTTTGTTCGAGCGTTTCTATCGGGTGGACAAAGGACGTTCACGCAAATTGGGCGGTACCGGACTGGGACTAGCTATTGTAAAAAACGCAGTCATTCTGCATGGCGGAACAATCTTCGCTAAAAATACCCCCGGTGGAGGTCTGGAATTCATATTTACATTGAGTAAAGAATAAGAGGATACAAGAGCCTGTTTCTAAATTTTCTTCAAAATTTAAACAGGCTCCAAAAAATAAAGAAAGATAATTGTTTTCTTAAATATAAACTGTATCTTTGCGGTGCATCGGTTCATTTATCTCCCCTCCGAGGTGAATGATTAAAAGGGAATCAAGGTGAGAATCCTGAACAGTCCCGCTGCTGTATGTTTCACTAAACGCATAAGCAAAATGCCAATAACCACTGGGATAATTTCCGGGAAGGTGCTTATAGCGGAAACGAGTCAGAAGACCTGCCTGTGCATTTATCAAATCTGAAGCTTTCGAGGAAAGAGCTTGGAACACTGAACGTAAGGGATGCCTTTAAACACATCCGCTATTTTCTCCGTTTCACTGTCCGGAAAAGAATATCAGGTAAAAAGAAAATTTATTTTAAAGTAAACTCTGCCAAGTTTATTTGGAGTGCTCAGCCGAAGTGATTCGCCTGAGCATTATTTTATAATCCAAGTCAATACAAAATCGGGATGAGTGACATAACGGACCCGATAACGTTCCTGCCGGCCTGTACGATATTCGCATGCCTCGAACTCCCCCTCTTCCGACAAGCTGAAAGGAAAAATACGAAGATGACGAATGAAATCCACCTCCTCTACTCCCATCAGTTTGAACAGTGCCTCCTTGGCCGACCAATGGAGCAATAAAGCATAAACTTCATCTCCTTCCATCATTGCGGGTTCTTCATCGGAACGAATAAAACGGGAAGCTACTTTCCGCACTCTGGTTCCATACTGCTCTATATCCATTCCCACCTCACAGGAAGAATGAAGCGCCACCGCCACATAACCGCGAGTATGCGAGATGCTGATATACCGGCTTCCATCCTTTAGATAAGGCCTTCCCGAAGAGTAATAAGCTATCTCCTTTTCTTCTCCACACAAAGCCTTCAGCAGCACACGTACCGACAACCATTCATGCTTCCGTTTTTCGGAAAGAACAGCCAATTTCTCCCTATACCAGTCTTTATGCTCCAATGATGCCAGCAGTTGTTCCGTTGTTTCATCAGACTTCCATATTCCAAGCAGAAACTCCCCTTCGATATAAGTACGGTATAAAGGCATAATAAAATCTATTTCTTTTCTTCTTCCACGGAGCTGGAAGAGTCAACGATAACTTTTACTTTCAAAATGCGGCGCGTATTCATTTCAAGTACCTCAAAATGATAATTCCCATAATCTAACCGCTCGTGCAATACAGGAAACTCCCCTTTTATTTCCAGCAACAAACCGGCCAAAGTGTCCGCATCTCCTTCCACTTTCTCGAAAAGAGCAGGATCAGCTTTCATAATCTTATAAAAATCGGACAGCAAGGTTTTTGCCTCGAATATATAGGTACGGTCATTCAGTTTCACATACGTACGCTCTTCATCATCGTATTCATCATTAATCTCTCCTACAATCTCCTCGATGATATCCTCCATTGTAACAATGCCCGAAGTACCTCCAAACTCATCGACAACGATGGCAATATGGATCTTGTTCGCCTGAAAATCACGCAAAAGGTCATCAATCATCTTCGTTTCAGGTACAAAGTAAGCAGGACGGACCAATGTCTGCCAACGAAAGTTGTCGCCCTTGCCCAAATGAGGAAGCAAATCCTTTATATAAAGAATCCCCTTTATATTATCCCGCGATTCGGCATATACCGGAATACGGGAATAGGCATTTTCCACAATACATTTCAACACATCGGAATAAGGAGTATTGATTTCCAAGTCCACCATATCCAGCCGGGAAGTCATCACTTCCTTAGCCGTTTCCTCACCAAAACGGATAATACCTTCCAGAATATTGCTTTCCTCTGAAATCTCACTCTTGTCCGTCAGTTCCAAAGCCTGTGAAAGTTCGTCGACAGAAATATTATAATTCCTTTTTGCCACACATCTGTTCACCAAAAAGGAAGAACGGACCAGCAATGCCGACAAAGGTGAAAAGAATTTCTTTAAAAAAGAAATGGCAGGAGCTGCCTTACGGCAAAACTTCAACGTGTTCTGTGCCGAATAAATTTTAGGCATGATTTCACCGAAAAGCAACAGCAGAAAAGTAAGGACAACCGTTATTAGCAGGAATTCCAGAATCACGGAATTTCCAAAGTGTATGGTGCTGGCAAAAAAAGTAATTGCACAGCATGATAATGGTTACATTGACAAAATTATTAGAGATAAGAATAGTCGCTAACAAGCGTTCGGAATCATTCAGCAGGGCGCTGATACGTCTGTCCGAAGTATGTTTTCCTTCCTCTATCTCACTTAAATCAACAGGTGAAAGGGAAAAGAAAGCTATTTCCGAAGCAGACACAAAGCCTGAGGCATACAACAATAAAACAGCTAACAAGATAGCTATGATAGCTCCCATGGTAGGAGCCGTTACGGTTACACCGTCAAATAAATCCGCCAAGCGGCATAAATACGAGTCAGGGTCCAAGGAATCTGGTTTTAGTTAAACATCAAGTTCTCTTAATTAAAAAGGTAAATCGTCTGTCAGGCTATTATCCGAAACTTGCTGTTGCTGCGGAGCCGTTTGTGCAGACACCTGCTGCCGGGATACCGCTTGTGCCTGCGGTACATATCCTGTACCCGGTTGCTGCGAGGTATTACGCGGGGTCAGCATCTCCATATTATCAGCAAAAATCTCGACAATGGTGCGTTTTATGCCATTCTGGTCATCGTATGAACGGCTGCGGATTTTCCCTTCTATGTAGAGTTTGTCGCCCTTACGGACATATTTTTCCGCAGTTTGGGCCAGTCCTCTCCATAACACGATATTATGCCATTCCGTACGTTCGGGAACCTGTGTTCCATTCTGCAACGTATAGGCACGATCGGTAGTGGCCAACGAGAAAGTGGCAACGGCAATGCCGGTATCCAAATATCTCACATCAGGGTCCTTTCCTACATTTCCAATCAAAATGACTTTATTTACTGACATTCTATTATTCCCTTTTTAATTATTAGGCTCCAAAATTAGCGCAAAAAAACTGATTCACCAAACGCGATACGGCAAATTTATGCAAATCTTCCACGCTTATTCTCTGATACTTCGCAAAAGAAGCCGAATTCTCAGGGAGAATCACTTCATCAAAAATTTGCGTAAATCACCCGGTGGGATAACACGTGCTTCACCCCTTTCCGCACCAGCCGCACTATGGGCTCCTCTCCCCCGGCCAGCATCCCTCGAAACTGTGGCGATGCATACAGTTCCTCTTCCGTCCACTCACGATCCGTTTCTATCAAAGGCGGTTCATACAAATTTTTCCATATATCATTTCCGCTGCGCTTATGTATAAAGGTATACGCGCCCATGCGTACATATATATAATTAAAATACGATTAGTCACCTTGTTTTTATGTTGCTTCACAGGCAAAGAGCCGGCAATCCCCTTCAGACGCGCCACACAAGAATCGTTTAGCGGACAAAACAGGCAGTCGGGCGCTACCGGAGTACACTGCAAAGCTCCAAAATCCATGATAGCCTGGTTGTAGAGACCAGGGCGCTCACGGTCCAGCAACTCATCGGCAACCCGGACAAACAGTTTCTTTCCTTCCGCCGAATCAATGGGGGTATCAATGCCCAACCAACGGGACAGCACCCGATACACATTACCGTCCACCACTGCGTATGGCATACCGTAAGCAAATGAACAAATAGCCGCTGCTGTATATTCTCCCACTCCTTTCAAAGCACGCACCCCAGTGTATGTTACAGGAAATCCTCCTGCCTCTGCCATCCTTCTGGCCGCAGCATGCAAATTTCTCGCACGGGAATAATACCCCAGCCCCTGCCAATATTTCATCACCTCATCCTCATCGGCTGCCGCCAGTGCGAACACATCAGGAAAACGGGCCACAAAACGTTGATAGTAATCATATCCCTGAACCACACGAGTTTGTTGTAGAATAATCTCCGAGATCCATATCAAATAAGGATTTTTTGTCCTTCTCCACGGCAAATCACGCCCGTTTTCCCTATACCAATCTATCAATTTTCTGCTAAAATTCTCCATATCAGTATTATATAAAAGTGCATTCTATGCAATATTTCCGCAAAAGTAAACCAAGAAAATGGAAGAAGATGCTTTTTTTAGGAAATTTATTCTGAATATATTTCTTAAAGAGGGAGAAAAGCTATATATTTGCAGTCCAAAAAATTAAGATATAAGTATAACAATAATTATTTAGCGAAATGACTAAAGCAGATATCGTAAACGAAATTACGAAAAATACCGGTATTGACAAGGTGACAGTGTTAACCACACTTGAGGCTTTCATGGATACAGTAAAGGATTCATTATCTAAAGAAGAAAATGTGTACCTGCGTGGTTTTGGAAGTTTTGTAGTGAAGAAAAGAGCTCAGAAGACTGCTCGCAACATTTCAAAGAACACTACAATCATTATTCCGGAGCACAATATTCCGGCATTTAAACCAGCTAAGACATTTACATTATCAGTAAAGAAATAATAAACAAGAGTATTAACCCATAAAATTTGAAGCTATGCCAAGCGGAAAGAAGAAAAAAAGACACAAAATGTCTACTCACAAGCGTAAAAAAAGACTAAGAAAGAACAGACATAAAAGCAAAAAATAATTTGTAGTCTGTCTGTGACGACAAATAAAGAACAAACCTTGCAAAGCAACAAAAGTCTTTCGGGTTTGTTCTTTGTTTAATGAGAAAAGTGAACAATTTAAAAATACAAAAGTGACAAGCGAACTAGTAGTAGACGTACAACCCAAAGAGATTTCCATCGCACTCCTTGAAGATAAAGCGTTGGTGGAATTTCAGAAAGAAGGGAGAAGTGCTTCCTTCAATGTGGGAAATATGTATTTGGGACGGGTAAAGAAACTAATGCCCGGCCTTAATGCCTGTTTCGTGGATGTCGGCTTTGAAAAAGATGCTTTTCTTCATTATCTAGACCTAGGTCCTCAATTTCATTCTTATCAGAAGTATCTGAAGCAAGTTTTAAGCGACCGTAAAAAACTTTTTCCCATCACAAAAGCTACTATGCTGCCTGATATTGAAAAGGAAGGGACGGTTTCAACCACCCTCCAGCAAGGTCAGGAAGTTATTGTGCAGATTGTAAAGGAACCTATCTCGACCAAGGGCCCCAGACTAACCTGCGAATTGTCATTCGCCGGACGTTATTTGGTATTAATCCCTTTCAACGATAAGGTTTCGGTATCACAAAAAATTAAATCGAGCGAAGAACGCGCCCGTCTGAAACAGTTATTGCAAAGCATCAAACCGAAAAACTTCGGAGTGATTGTACGCACCGTAGCGGAAGGCAAAAGGGTGGCCGAGCTTGATGCAGAGCTTAAAGTCTTGCTGAAACATTGGGAAGAAACAATCACTAAAGTACAGAAGGCTCCCAAACTGCCGGCATTGGTATACGAAGAGACCAGCCGCACAGTGGCCATGTTGCGCGATCTTTTCAATCCGTCTTATGAGAACATCTATGTGAACGATGAAACAGTGTTCCATGAGATTAAGGATTATGTATCACTTATCGCCCCTGAACGAGCCGAAATCGTAAAACTGTACAAGGGTCAGCTTCCCATATTCGACAATTTCGGTATTACCAAACAAATCAAATCCTCTTTCGGGAAAACCATTTCGTATAAAAGTGGAGCTTACCTGATTATTGAACACACAGAAGCACTTCATGTAGTGGATGTTAATAGTGGAAACCGCTCCAAATCTGCCAACGGGCAGGAGGCTAACGCACTGGATGTAAACCTGGGTGCCGCCGACGAACTGGCACGCCAGTTAAGATTGCGTGATATGGGTGGTATTATCGTGGTTGACTTCATTGATATGAATCTAGCAGAGAACCGGCAGAAACTGTACGAACGTATGTGCCAAAACATGCAGAAAGACAGAGCAAAACATAACATTCTGCCCCTCAGTAAATTTGGATTGATGCAAATTACCCGCCAACGCGTGCGTCCTGCCATGGATGTCAACACGAATGAAACCTGTCCCACCTGCTTCGGGAAAGGTAGCATAAAGCCATCCATCCTTTTTACGGATACTTTGGAGAGTAAGATTGACTACCTGGTCAACAAATTGAAGATAAAGAGATTTACGCTGTACATCCATCCGTACATCGCAGCATATGTGAATCAGGGTCTGGTTTCCCTGAAGCGCAAATGGCAAATGAAATACGGATTCGGAATAAAGATTATCCCAGACCAAAGTCTGGCCTTCCTGCAATATCGGTTCACCGATGTTCACGGTGAGGAGATAGACATGAAAGAGGAAATCGAAATCAAGTAAAAGAAAAGGGAGTGATAAAAAATGTCACTCCCTTTCTTTATTTCACTACTCTAATATGCAAGGCTTGATTTCGACGTTTCACAAGCTCAAATACCAGTCACATTCTGCCGATTACAACTCACCCAACCATCACAAAGCCGGCAAAACAAAAGCACATCCGTTGCCCCTATTTTATTTGCCTTGCTTATAGTCTTTCACTATTCCCTCCGCAATCCAATTTGCCAATGCCTGACGGTTATTCTTCAGAACCAGCCGTTGTTGGTCACGCTTGTTCCGAATATTTCCCAATTCCAAAAACACCGCTACGGGAGTCGTATTACGCAATACATACAAATTACGTTCACTCACCGTTCCGCGAAAGCCACGGTTTGGCTGATGCTTGTCATATTTCCTATCAAAGGTACGGTGCAAGTTATTGGCCAACCGCCTACCCTTCGTACTTTTAGGAGCGTTATAAAAAAACACATCTGTCTGCTGTCCCTTACTGCGACTGTCCACATGAATAAATACAACTCGTTTGTAACTGCTTTTATCTTTCCGATACAGTTTATTCACCCAGTCACAACGTTGCTTCAAACGAGCCACCTGATTCAAGGGAATAGGATCTCCCATGCAAGTTTCACGTTTACTGTTTGCCAGGACATGACCGTCACGAATACCATCTTTCTTATCTTGAATGATAATATGCACCTTCGCACCGCGTGACAACAACTCACGTGCCAACCGCAGAATAATATCGTATGCATACTCATCCTCATGCAACTGACGCCCCTGATAGATACCGATGGCCCCAGGATCGGGACCTCCGTGACCACTCACCAAATAAAAACAAGCTCCGCTTAGTTCATTGGATGTAATCTGATAGGTAGCATATTCCTTTCCAAATAATGCCTCTTTGCCGGTACGAGGCTTTTTCTTCGCCAGAAGCGGTGATAGAACAAAAAATAAAAACGTGACAAATAGTACCGATCCTCTCATTATCTGTTATTTTTCTCCCAACATTTCATCTATCTTCTTGCACAAAGAAGAGAATTCTTCTTCATTGTACAAACGGGTCAGCATTACAATCTTGCCCGTTTTGTCAATCAATACATTACGGGTGATGCCCGCTTTACGGTCTGCATATCTGGCAAAAATATCAGCTCCCGGATCAAGAGCCAACGGATAGGTCACGCCGGTACGTTTGGCAAAAGCCACTACGGTTTCCAAAGGTTCGTCCCGATCCACTCCAAAGAGAGCAAACGCTTTATTATCCTTATGTTTCAACCAGATATCTTTTTCAATAAAAGGCATCTCCTTTCGGCAAACTCCACACCAACTGGCAGTGAACTGAAGCATCACCACCTTGCCACGCAAATCAGAGAGTTTCACTTTCTGTCCGTCTGTCAGTTCCATTTCAAAATCGGGAGCCATATCCCCTACCTTTACTATATAACCGGCATTATCAGGAGTAACCTGTTGTGCCTTCACCGGCTGGTTCAGCAAACATGCGCAAACCAGCAACATCAGACTCATAAACTTCTTCATCGTTCTTCTCTTATTTTTATATATTCGCTACAAAGATAGGCTATTCCATCATTTTTTCGTAATTTTGGCACCCAAAATAACTACCAACTTATCAAGAAGATGAATATTTTTTGGGATACAATCACTCATTACAATGCGGGTACCTGGATTTATCAAGTTATTATCACCCTTATCGGCATTATTTTAACCTGTTCTCTATTCAAAAGCCCCACAAAAAAAATAAAAGTAGCGATGAAGTTATATCTTATATTCTTGAATGTATGGATAGCTTCCGTGTATTACATGATTTATTGTGAACCAAGAAGTTACAACAGTGCTTTGGCAGGATTTTGGGGAATCATGGCCATCTTCTGGATTTATGACCTGAAAGTAAACTACACCCCTTTTGACCGGACTCACAAACATACCGCACTAGCCGTCCTGCTTTGTATGTTGCCATTGGCCTATCCACTCTTCTCCCTTATAAGGGGAATGAGCTTTCCCATGATGACCTCACCTGTAATGCCTTGTTCGGTAGCGGTTTTCACCATCGGACTGCTGCTGGCATTTTCCAAACGAGTCAATATCTTTCTCGTCATGTTTCTCTGCCACTGGGCACTGATCGGTTTCACCAAAACTTACTTTTTCCATATTCCTGAAGATTTTCTGCTGGCAAGTTCGGCTGTACCGGGCCTTTATCTGTTCTTTAAAGAATACACAGCTTCCCATCTGCATACTTCCACCCTTTTCCGTGCCCGTATGATTAATCTCGCCCTGATTATTGCCTGCGGTGCAATCGGAGTGCTGTTCATGATATCTATGGTGTGCGAACTGGCTCAAGAACAGGCTTTATCGAAATAAAAACACGTCTTAATGAGGTACTTTGCAAAATCTTTCGTATTTTTGCCAACAAATTGAGTTAATGTTTTAACAGGATGAACGTATTAGAACTAAGTGAACAGGAGATTATCAGACGAAACAGTCTGAATGAATTGCGCGCTATGGGCATCGAGCCATACCCCGCAGCTGAGTATGTAACCAATGCATTTTCTACAGATATAAAAGCTGAGTTCAAGGATGATGAGGAACCTCGCAAAGTATCGGTAGCCGGACGTATGATGAGCCGCCGTGTGATGGGTAAAGCTTCATTTATCGAATTACAGGATTCAAAAGGCCGTATCCAGGTGTATATCACCCGTGATGACATCTGCCCGGATGAAAACAAAGAAATGTACAACACTGTGTTCAAACGTCTGCTGGACCTTGGTGACTTTATCGGTATAGAAGGATTCGTATTCAGAACCCAAATGGGTGAAATCAGTATCCACGCTAAAAGACTGACCGTACTGTCCAAGTCTATCAAACCGCTTCCTATTGTAAAATACAAAGACGGAGTCGCTTACGACAAGTTTGAAGACCCTGAACTGCGTTATCGCCAACGTTATGTTGACCTTGCTGTGAATGAAGAGATAAAAGATATCTTCATCAAGCGCAGTAAAGTATATAGCTCTATGCGCGAATATTTCAACTCAAAAGGTTATATGGAAGTGGAAACCCCGATTCTGCAATCCATTGCCGGCGGAGCAGCCGCACGTCCATTCATAACTCACCACAACGCACTGGATATGCCGCTGTACATGCGTATTGCCAGTGAGTTGTACCTGAAAAGACTAATTGTAGGTGGTTTCGAAGGAGTGTATGAAATAGGTAAGAACTTCCGTAACGAAGGAATGGACCGCACGCACAATCCTGAATTTACCTGCATGGAAATATATGTTGCCTACAAGGACTATAACTGGATGATGGAATTTACAGAAAAAATGATTGAAAAAATCTGTCTGGATGTAAACGGCACCACTCAAGTAAAAGTAGGCGACAACATCATTGACTTCAAAGCCCCGTACAAACGTGTCACCATGCTGGACTCTATCAAGGAACACACCGGCTATGATCTGACAGGCATGAACGAAGAACAGATACGAGAAGTTTGCCAGAAACTCAATATGGAGATTGACGACACAATGGGCAAAGGCAAACTGATCGATGAAATCTTCGGAGAATTCTGCGAAGGTACTTACATCCAGCCGACTTTCATCACCGACTATCCGAAAGAAATGTCTCCGCTGACAAAGATACACCGCAGCAATCCGGATTTGACCGAGCGTTTCGAGCTGATGGTGAACGGCAAGGAACTGTGTAATGCATACTCCGAATTAAACGACCCGATTGACCAGTTGGAACGTTTCGAAGAACAAATGAGACTGAGCGAAAAAGGAGATGATGAAGCTATGATTATTGACAAAGACTTCGTCCGTGCGCTGGAATACGGTATGCCCCCCACTTCGGGTATGGGAATCGGTATGGACCGTCTGACGATGCTGATGACCGGACAGTCTACTATTCAGGAAGTATTGTTCTTCCCCCAGATGCGTCCCGAAAAGATTACTCCGAAAGACACTCCTGCCAAATTTATGGAACTGGGAATTTCAGAAGACTGGGTTCCTGTCATTCAGAAAGCAGGCTATAACCTGGTGAGCGATATGAAAGAAGTGAATCCGCAGAAGCTGCATATGGACATTTGCGGAATCAACAAAAAATATAAATTGGAATTAACCAATCCTACGGTGGACGAAGTTGCCGGATGGATTGCGAAAATTGAGAATTGAGAATTTAAAGATTGAGAATTATTCCAATTGTCAATTATCCATCATAAATAATAAGCATGAAATTGCCCGGTAAAATAGCGATAATGGGTGGTGGCAGCTGGGCCACGGCTATTGCAAAAATAGTCTTGGCTCAGGCTGAATCAATCAACTGGTATATGCGCCGCGACGACCGAATTGAAGAATTCAAACGTTTGGGACATAATCCGGCTTATCTGACAAGTGTGCGCTTTGAAATAAAGAACATCAACTTCTCTTCAGATATCAACAAGATAGTAAAGGAATCGGATACCCTGATATTCGTTACCCCCTCTCCTTATCTGAAAAGCCACCTGAAAAAGCTGAAAACCAAAATAAAGGACAAGTTCATTGTCACTGCTATCAAGGGTATCGTCCCTGACGAGAACCTGATTGTTTCCGATTATTTTCATCAGGTATACGGTGTTCCCGAAGAGAATATAGCCGTCATTGCAGGTCCGTGCCACGCAGAAGAAGTAGCCTTGGAGCGTCTTTCCTATCTGACTATCGGATGTAAAGACATTGACAAGGCGAAGATATTCGCCCGGCAGCTGGCCGGACATTACATAAAAACTTCTGTAAGCCCGGATGTGGCAGGTATAGAATACGCTTCGGTATTGAAGAATATTTATGCTATCGCCGCTGGAATTTGCAGCGGTCTGAAATATGGCGACAATTTTCAGGCTGTATTGATTTCAAATGCCATTCAAGAGATGAACCGCTTCCTGAATACCGTACATCCCGTAGAGCGTTCTATTGATGATTCCGCTTATCTGGGTGACTTGTTGGTTACCTCCTATTCCAATTTCAGCCGGAACCGCGTATTCGGAACCATGATTGGTAAAGGTTATTCCGTAAAAAGCGCACAGATAGAAATGGAAATGATTGCCGAAGGATACTACGGAACGAAATGTATCAAGGAGCTAAACAAGCACTTGCACGTGAACATGCCTATCGTAGATGCCGTTTATAATATTTTATATGAGCGCATCTCGCCCATGATTGAGATTAAATTATTAACTGATTCATTCAGATAAAATATCAGATACAATGAAGAATATTAGTTTAAACATCGACAAAGTAGCCGGTTTTGTTTCTAAGGAAACAATCGCTGCTTACGAACCTCAGGTGAAAGCCTGCATGGAAACATTGGAAAACGGTACAGGTAAAGGTAATGACTTCTTGGGTTGGTTGCATTTGCCATCGTCTATAACAGCCGAACATTTGGCTGACTTGAAAGCTACTGCCCAGGTTCTGCGCGACAACTGCGAAGTAGTAGTCGTAGCAGGTATCGGTGGAAGCTATCTGGGAGCACGTGCCGTAATAGAAGCTTTATCCAATAGTTTTCAATGGTTGAAAGCAAAACAAGACGGACCCGTCATCGTTTTTGCAGGCCACAATATCGGCGAAGATTACTTGTTCGAGTTGACTGAATACTTGAAGGACAAAAAGTTCGGTGTAATTAATATTTCCAAGTCTGGTACTACTACAGAAACCGCCTTAGCTTTCCGTTTACTGAAAAAACAGTGTGAAGACCAGCTTGGCAAGGAAATGGCGAAGAAAGTGATTGTTGCCGTTACAGATGCCAAAAAGGGTGCCGCACGTGTTACAGCCGACAAGGAAGGATATCAGACTTTCATTATCCCCGATAATGTAGGCGGTCGTTTCTCTGTCCTTACTCCAGTAGGTTTGCTGCCTATCGCAGTGGCAGGATTTGACATTGAGAAACTAGTGGAAGGCGCACGCACGATGGAAACAATATGTGGTCCGGCTACTCCGTTTGCCGAAAATCCTGCCGCTGTTTATGCTGCCACCCGCAATGAATTGTATAAAGACGGAAAGAAGATTGAGATTTTGGTAAACTTCAATCCCAAACTGCACTATATGAACGAATGGTGGAAACAATTGTACGGTGAATCCGAAGGTAAGGATGGTAAAGGTATTTATCCGTCTGCCGTCGACTTCTCTACCGATCTCCATTCTATGGGACAGTGGATTCAGGAAGGTGAACGTACTATCTTCGAAACAGTTATCTCTATCGAAAACCCGGAACATACGCTTCAAGTTCCTTCGGACAGCGAAAATTTGGATGGCTTGAATTTCTTGGCAGGAAAGCGTGTAGACGAAGTGAACAAGATGGCAGAACTAGGTACTCAGCTGGCACACGTTGACGGTGGTGTACCCAATATGCGACTGATTGTACCCGAACTGAATGAATACTACCTGGGAGAAATCATCTATTTCTTTGAAAAAGCTTGTGGTATCAGCGGTTATTTGCTGGAAGTAAATCCGTTCAACCAACCAGGCGTGGAAGCATACAAGAAAAATATGTTTGCTTTGTTGAATAAACCGGGATACGAAGAAGAGTCTAAAGCTATCCAAGCTAGATTATAATATCAAGAACCTATTCAGAATGCCATTTATCAATGTCATTCCGAATAACAGTGAAGAATCTGAAAGCATCCATCAAATGCTTGCAGATTCTTCACTTTATTCCAATCCAACGGTCACACCTTTGGAAGTAATAACTATACATTTATTCTATGTTTAAAGAAGCGATAAATAACTATCTTCATACTCATGGATACGAATCCATCGACTTGAAAGCCGTATTATTCGATATGGACGGCGTGCTGTTCGACTCCATGCCCAACCATGCTGAGTCATGGCATAAAATAATGAAACGCTTCGGTTTCGGCCTCAGCCGAGAAGAAGCTTATATGCACGAAGGACGTACCGGTGCATCTACGATCAATATAGTAAGTCGTCGGGAACGTGGGCATGATGCTACTGAAGAAGAAATAAAAGCTATCTACCAAGCCAAAACTGAAGAATTCAACAAATGCCCCAAAGCAGAACGGATGCCCGGCGCACTGGAAGTATTGACTAAAATAAAGAGTGAAGGACTGACTCCGATGGTAGTAACCGGTTCGGGACAAACTTCGTTATTGGACCGATTGAATCATAATTTTCCGGGCATATTCCAAGCCAACTTAATGGTTACCGCCTTTGATGTGAAATATGGGAAACCAAATCCGGAACCATATCTGATGGCCCTAAAGAAAGGCGGCTTTAAACCCAATGAAGCGTTAGTAATAGAAAATGCACCACTAGGTGTACAGGCGGGAGTTGCAGCCGGTATTTTTACCATCGCCGTGAATACAGGACCATTGCACGACAATGTGTTACTGAATGAAGGAGCGAATTTACTTTTTCATTCCATGCCCGATTTCAATGAAAATTGGGAAACACTAAAGCAAACTATTAAAAATAAATAGGGGCTTAAATAAGCCCCTATTTATTTTTAATTCGCCATATTTATTCAAACAGTTTACTGCGCGACAACATACAAGCACCGATGATCCCGGCTCTTTCTTTCAATTTAGATTCTACAATAACAGAATCACGGTTCATCAAGTTCAGTGTATATTTTCGAATAGCTGTAGTGATGGGTTGTGTCAAATAATCACCTGTACGTGACAATGCACCACCAATAATGACTAGCTCCGGATTAAATATATTAATAAGTCCCGCTACATGGCGACCTAATTTCACTCCGATTTCTTCCACCAGTTCAATACACAGCAAATCTTCCTTATTTACCGCATCAATGATATCATCCAAGGTCAAATCTTCCAAATTTTTCTTGGTATTGGAGATAATAGAGTTTTCACCATTATTAATATGTTCCAACAGAATACGATGCAAAGCAGCCCCCGAAACTTCCGTTTCTATGCATCCTTTTTTCCCACAATGGCAGATAATCTCATTCTCATATCCAAAATTATGCCCGAATTCGCCAGAGAAACCAGATTTTCCTTTATAAATCTTTCCATCAATGATAATTCCCATACCCAATCCCCAACTGACATTGATAAAGATGATATTCTTCTCACCTTTCACAACACCTTGCATATACTCACCGTAAATCATAGCACGAGTATCGTTATCAATAGAAACACGATAACCACCCACCTTTTCTGATATGACATCCGTCAACGGGCGCTCATCAAAATTGAATATACTGTAACTATATCCCAAATCCGGATTCACACGCCCGGAAAGATTTACATTAATATTTAATATCTTATCTTTCTCAACACTGACTTTTTGAAGAAAATGTTTAATCAACTTACACAATTCGTCTAAACTCTCAGGGGTATTCTTCGCTTTAAAAGGAACATTCATTTTTAGCTGAACTACATCTCCTTTAAAATTTATCAACCCTAAGTTAATGGAAAACTGACGCACTTCAACACCTACAAAATATCCGGAATCTGCATTCAAACCATACAAACTGGGATGTCTTCCCCCACTGGTTTCCAGCTTTCCATAGTCGTTAATGTAACCTTCCTCACACATTTCATCAATGAATTTTGTAACTGTAGGCACACTTAAATCCATCTCTCTTGCTAAATCAGTAATCGTAGAGCTTCCATTATAAATATAATGGGTAATGATTTTCTTCTTCATCACAGCCATCTTTGAGCCCTTTTCAATTTCTTTCAACAAATTCTCACCCATAATAAAATATTCCGTTAATGTCCACAAATATAGTTATTTTTTATGAAATCAAATCACATTTAAAGAGAATTTTCAAAAATTATTTTAGAAGATGTAAGCTAATTATCATTTTTTGTAACAATTCCATTTTCCATATACATTTAAAGAACGTTTCTAAGTCGCTTATTTATCTTTCTATTTATTAAAAGAGTGATTATTAATAAATAAATTTAGTTTTCACTTGTTGTTTTCATAAATCATTTATATATTTGCACGCAACATGATTAAGTAATATAAATATTCATTTCAAATAAATTAAAGGCTATGGAAAAGATTCACGGATTAATTGACGCACCTTTTACTCCCTTTTATGAGAACGGAGAAGTAAATTATGAACCGATTGAAGCCTATTGCCAACTATTGGTTAGAAACGGACTTCAAGGCGTATTTATCAATGGTTCTTCCGGAGAGGGCTATATGCTGACAGAAGACGAACGCATGAAACTGGCTGAACGTTGGATGGAAGTAGCACCCGAAGGATTCAAAGTCATTGTCCATGTAGGAAGCACTTGTGTAAAATCAAGCAAACGTCTGGCGGAACACGCTCAGAAAATCGGAGCATGGGGTATCGGAGCAATGGCACCTCCTTTCCCGAAGGTAGGACGCATTGAAGAATTGGTGAAATACTGCGAAGAAATAGCATGCGGCGCTCCTGCACTTCCTTTCTATTTTTATCATATCCCAGCTTTCAATGGAGCATACCTCTCAATGGTAGCATTCTTGGAAGCCGTAGACGGTCGCATTCCTAATTTCGCCGGCATCAAATATACTTTCGAAGCCTGTATGAATACAACCAATGCCGTTTATATAAAAATGGCAAATTCGACATGTTGCACGGCCAGGATGAAACGATCCTTCCATGTCTGGCTATGGGCGGTGCACAGGGCGGTATCGGTGGAACAACCAACTATAACGGCAAAGAACTCACAGGCATCATCGAAGCATGGAAAGCCGGTGATCTGGAATTGGCACGCGAACGCCAGAATTTCGCGCAGGAAGTTATCAATGTCATCTGTCACTATCGTGGAAACATCGTTGGCGGCAAACGCATCATGAAACTGATAGGGCTGGATTTAGGAAAGAACCGGACTCCATTCCAAAATATGACAGATGAGGAAGAAGCTGCCATGAAAGCCGAACTGGAAGCAATCAATTTCTTCGAAAGATGTAACAAATAAACCAGAACCACGATGTTTTCAATAGATTATATAAAAGAATGGTCAGAATCATACAAAACAGATCTGACCACTAATATCATGCCGTTTTGGCTGAAATACGGGCTGGACAAGGTCAATGGAGGTATTTATACCTGTGTTGACCGGGACGGCAGCTTGATGGACACCACCAAATCGGTGTGGTTCCAAGGAAGATTTGCTTTTATCTGTTCCTATGCGTATAATAATATAGAAAAGAACGAAGCATGGCTGGCAGCAGCTAAAAGTACAATAGACTTTATAGAAGCGCATTGTTTTGACTCTGACGGACGTATGTATTTCGAGGTGACTGCCGAAGGCACTCCCTTGCGCAAACGCCGTTATATTTTCTCGGAGTCATTCGCAGCCATCGCCATGTCGGAATATGCCATCGCATCCGGTGACCAGACGTATGCCGTAAAAGCATTAGACTTGTTCAAACGGATGCAGTATTTTATGGAAACACCGGGCATACTCCCTCCTAAATATCTGGATACTCTTCCTATGAAAGGACATTCCATCACAATGATCCTGATTAATGTAGCATCACGTATCCGCCAGGCCATTCAAGATGAAAGCTTCAACGGACAGATTGACGCTTCCATCGCCCAACTGCGCAAAGATTTCATGCATCCCGAATTCAAGGCGTTGCTTGAAACGGTAGGTCCCCATGGAGAATTCATCGACAGCAACATGGGCCGCACCATCAATCCGGGACATTGTATCGAGACAGCCTGGTTTCTGCTGGAAGAAGCCAAATACCGTAATTGGGACAAAGATATTACGGAGTTGGCCCTCACTATCCTTGATTGGTCTTGGGAGTGGGGATGGGACAAAGAATTCGGAGGTATCATCAACTTCAAAGACTGCAAGAACCTTCCGCCACAGGATTATTCCCAAGACATGAAATTCTGGTGGCCTCAGACAGAGGCTATCATCGCTACTTTGTATGCATATTTAGCAACCGGAAATGAAAAATACCTTGACATGCACAAGCAAATCAGCGATTGGACATACACCCATTTCCCTGATAAAGAGTGTGGAGAATGGTTTGGATATCTCCATCGTGACGGCACGCCTGCACAAATGGCCAAGGGTAACCTGTTCAAAGGCCCGTTCCACATTCCAAGAATGATGATCAAGGGCTATACACTATGCGAGGAAATACTCGACAGCAAAAAATCACATTTATAAAGCCCTTTATCTATTAGCATGAAAAACAGTAAAATTTATCCTTGGGTTGTAGTAGGATTATTATGGGGTGTCGCCCTGTTGAATTACATGGACCGGCAAATGTTGTCCACAATGAGAGATGCCATGGCGGTGGATATCACCGAGCTTCAGTCAGCTGCCAATTTTGGGCGACTGATGGGAGTCTTTCTTTGGATATATGGCTGTATGAGCCCTATAGCCGGAATGGTGGGCGACCGCATGAACCGCAAATGGCTTATTGTTGGCAGTTTGTTTGTATGGTCGGCCGTCACTTATCTGATGGGAATCGCCGACACCTATAATGAAGTTTTTTTCCTTCGCGCCTTGATGGGAATCAGCGAAGCGCTCTATATTCCTGCCGGATTGTCACTGATCGCCGACTATCACTCCGATAAGTCACGTTCATTAGCCATCGGTATTCACATGACCGGGCTCTACACCGGGCAGGCCATCGGAGGTTTCGGCGCTACAGTAGCCGCTGCTTTTTCCTGGCATACAACCTTTCATTGGTTCGGCATCGCCGGCATCGCATACGCCGTAATTTTGATGCTTTTTCTACATGAAAAGAAGGATAGAATACAAATTGAACAAATAAATTCACCTTCCGGTAAAGAAAAAAGCAATTTATTGAAGGGATTATCATTACTTTTCAGTAATATTGCATTCTGGGTGATTCTGCTATATTTCGCAGCCCCCAGTTTACCGGGATGGGCAACCAAAAACTGGTTACCTACCTTGTTTGCCGAGAACCTGAATATACCGATGTCACAAGCCGGCCCCATGTCGACTATCACCATCGCGCTATCCTCGTTCATTGGCGTAATTATTGGTGGAACCTTATCCGATAAGTGGGTGCAAAGAAATATAAAAGGACGTGTGTACACGGGTGCCATCGGCTTGGGACTTACTATTCCATCCCTGCTTTTACTAGGGTTCGGACACAGTTTCGTAGCTGTTGTGGGAGCAGGATTATTATTCGGAATCGGTTATGGTATCTTCGATGCCAACAATATGCCGATTCTATGCCAGTTCGTATCATCCAAACACCGTGCTACCGCCTATGGTATCATGAATATGACAGGCGTGTTTGCGGGAGCAGCCATTACCGAAGTCTTGGGAAAGTGGACAGACGGAGGTAAGTTGGGACTGGGATTTGCCATGTTGGCTATTATTGTGCTTATCGCACTGGTAGTACAATTGACATTCCTCCGTCCCAAAACGGATAATATGGAATAACCCGTATAGTTAACTTAACACTTAAAACTTAAAAAAGAAAGAACCATGAGAGTAATTATTGAATCTGATTACCAAGCGCTGTCACAATGGGCGGCAAACTATGTAGCTAGTAAAATCAATGCGGCAAATCCGACTCCTGAAAAACCTTTTGTTTTAGGTTGTCCCACAGGATCTTCACCGCTAGGCATGTACAAAGCGCTGATAGAACTGAACAAGCAGGGAAAAGTATCTTTCCAGAATGTCGTTACTTTCAATATGGACGAATATGTAGGCTTGCCTGAAGATCATCCAGAAAGCTACCATACATTTATGTGGAAAAACTTTTTTAACCATATTGATATAAAGAAAGAAAATGTACATATCCTGAACGGAAATGCCGAAGACCTGGAAGCAGAATGCGCCAACTACGAAAAACAAATAGCCGAAATCGGAGGCATCGACCTGTTTATGGGAGGTATCGGTCCCGACGGACATATCGCATTCAACGAGCCGGGCTCATCTTTGTCTTCACGCACACGTATCAAAACACTGACTACAGACACAATCATTGCAAACTCACGTTTCTTTGACAATGACGTGAACAAAGTACCTAAAACTGCGTTAACAGTAGGTGTAGGGACTGTCCTTTCAGCCAAAGAAGTTCTGATTATCTGCAACGGGCACAACAAAGCACGTGCTTTGCAACATGCCGTTGAAGGTGGTATTACACAAATGTGGACTATCAGTGCATTACAAATGCACCAGCATGGCATCATTGTTTGTGACGAAGCCGCTACAGACGAACTGAAAGTCGGTACCTACAAATATTTCAAAGACATCGAAAAAGCTAATTTGTAATTTATGAGAACAAACTTAAGTTCGCAGATTTCTCTGAACAGAGTATCTCCGAAATATTATAAACCCGAAAATGCGGTGGAACGTTCTGTCTTGACCCGCTGCGAAAAAGTGCCTACCGACATCTATGAAACGATGGAGGAAGGCGTGCAGCACATTGCCAACGAAATTACGGCAAAAATTCAGGAACGTCAGCGCGAAGGAAAGTTCTGCGTGATTGGGGCTGGAACCGGTGCTTCATTACGGCCGCTTTATGCCGAACTGGTCCGTAAACATAAAGATGAAGGACTAAGTTTCCGTAACGTAGTAATTTTCAATTTATATGAATATTACCCCTTGGTTTCCGAAGGGGCTGGAAGCAGTTTCTCACAGCTGAACGACTTATTCCTAAGCCAAATCGACATCGATAAACAAAATGTATTCACCATCGACGGAACGATTCCGCAGGAAGCTGTCATCGAATACTGCCGCCTGTACGAACAACGTATCCAGACTTTTGGCGGTATAGACATCGTATTAATGGGCATTGGTCGTGAAGGCAATATTGCCATGAACGAGCCGGGATCAAGCTTGAGCTCCCCTACCCGACTGATTTTGATTGACTCAACCTCGCGTGCTGAAGCTGCACACAACTTGGGAGTGGACAATCTCCCTCCCTGTTCCATCACGATGGGTGTGGCAACTATTATGGCTGCCCGCAAAATCTATTTGCTGGCATGGGGAGATGACAAAGCCGATATCATCAAGAAAGCGGTGGAAGACAAAGTGAGCGACACTCTGCCTGCTTCTTATCTGCAAATGCATAACAATGCAAATGTCTGCATAGATCTGGCAGCGGCTTCTCACCTTACCCGTATCCAACGTCCGTGGCTGGTAACCAATTGCGAATGGAACGACAAATTGATTCGCAGCGCTATTGTATGGTTGTGTATGCGTGTCAAAAAACCGATTCTGAAACTGACCAACAAAGATTACAATGAAAACGGACTGAGCGAACTGCTGGCACTCTACGGTTCTGCTTACAACGTAAATATCAAAATATTCAATGACTTGCAGCACACCATCACCGGATGGCCCGGCGGCAAGCCCAATGCAGATGACACCTATCGCCCCGAACGGGCAAAACCATTCCCGAAACGCGTGGTAGTCTTCTCTCCGCACCCGGATGATGACGTAATCTCAATGGGTGGAACTTTACGGCGTTTGGTTCAGCAAGGTCACGAAGTACACGTAGCATACGAAACTTCCGGAAACATTGCCGTAGGCGATGAAGAAGTAGTACGTTTCATGCACTTCATCAACGGTTTCAACCAACTTTTTGATGAAAACTCCAACGAAACCATCAAAAACAAATACGCTGAAATCAAGAAATTCCTTGCCGCTAAGAAAGAAGGCGATATGGACAGCCGCGATATCCTGACCATTAAAGGACTGATCCGTCGTGGCGAAGCCCGTACTGCAAGTACTTACAATCAAATTCCATTGAACCGTGTCCACTTCCTCGACTTGCCGTTCTATGAAACAGGAAAAATCGAGAAGAACCCTATCAGTGAAGCCGATGTGGAAATCGTTTTACAGTTACTACGTGACGTAAAACCCCACCAAATTTATGTGGCCGGTGACCTTGCCGACCCGCACGGAACCCATCGTGTCTGCACAGACGCAGTGCTTGCCGCTATCGACATCGAAAAAGAAGCCGGTGCCGAATGGTTGAAAGATTGCCGCATCTGGATGTATCGTGGCGCATGGGCGGAATGGGAAATTGAAAACATTGAAATGGCCGTACCGTTCAGTCCGGAAGAATTGCGTGCTAAACGTAACTCCATCTTAAAGCATCAGTCTCAGATGGAAAGCGCACCGTTCCTGGGCAACGACGAACGTCTGTTCTGGCAAAGAAGTGAAGACCGCAACCGGGGTACCGCTGCTTTGTATGACCAACTTGGTTTGGCATGTTATGAAGCAATGGAGGCCTTCGTGGAATACGTACCCCTATAATTTAAGAAACAACCTAACCTAATTTTATACTAACCTTTAACCAAAAAACCGAAAATCCCCGACGGATGTGATATCCCTCGGGGATTATTTTTAGATTTCCATTTATTGCAAATGATATCCCATAGTCATCCTCACCACAGCTACCTGCTTCGAACAACACACCCCAAACTACATCTCATAATTCATTAATCCCATAGCCAAACAAAGCAAAATCCCCCAGACAAGGATCTTCGGGGAAAACCTCAGCCAAAGCCGCAGTAATAGTTCTTGCGTTATTCAGCGTATAAGATTTACTTCGGGTCAGCCCCAATCTGAAAGCCATCTCACTGACATGTGTATCCAAAGGGATAATCAACTCACATGGAGAGAAATTCCTCCAGATTCCAAAATCCACTTCCGAATCGCGACGGATCATCCAGCGCAGAAACATATTCAATTTCTTTTGCGGCGCCTTATCCGACACTCCAAACAAACGACAAAGACGTTGCATCGGAGTTCCATCCGTTTCGCAAAAAAGAGCATTCTCCATACTCTCATACCTATCATATATAGTATACAACCAATGAAACAATTGTGCCATTCTATTTTTTGAAACCGTCCGATAGAACGACTCCTCACCACAGAAATCAGTTTTCCAGTTCCCGGACAACACATACTGCAAAGGCTGCCGGTCCATTATGGAATCCAGCCGTTCTGCCGCCTTCAGTATTTGAGGGCGGGCTCCGAAACTAAGAAAAGCAGTCAGAAAAGCACTGATTTCAATATCCGCTTTGAAATGATAGCGATGCGGGAACTGTACCGGATCAGAAGAAATAAAATCAGAGTTATGATACCGGTCAGCATATTTCCGCAAAAAATCAGCCACCGCCATCCGGCTCTCATGAGTTTGCCGTTCTGTAATATAAGACATGAATCGCTCTTGTTCGTTCTTTCGGGTCATAAATAAAACGTTTATGATTTGTACACAAAGGTATATTAAAATAAAATAGATTGCATTTTCAGAAATCAAATTCCATCCTTAATCCTCAACTTGCCTTTTCTATATTCTTTAGGTGAAATCCCCACATATTGCTTAAAATACTTTCCAAAGAAAGACTGCGTAGGGAAATTCAATTGGTCTGCAATCTCCTTGATACTCAGATCCGATCCTTCAAGCAGCTGTTTTGCCTCGGTAATCACCATTTGCACAATCCATTGCAAAGCACTATTTCCCGACTTCTCTTTAATGATGGTGGAAAAATAACGTGGAGTAATATGCTGCATCCTCGCATAATAAGCAACATCACGCTCCTTTCTATACAAACGGAAAAGAGCCAGCATGAAATTCTGAAAAATCACATCCTTCTTGTTCTGCGGCAAGGGCTGCATGGGTTGGTTGGCAAAATACATATTCAATATCTCATAGCAGAAAGTCTGCCCCATCGACTTGATCAGTTCCAAAGTCAGGCGTTGTTGCTGCAAATTCACCTCTTGCACATCCTCCGCCTCTATCCTCTCCCGCAAATTATCCAACAGATACTCCAAATGAGCACGTTGCTTATCCGAAAGTGATATACAAGGATGCTTCCGCATAAAAAGCTGGTTTTCCACATTGATTACCCTATTGACGATAGGAATGATATAATCTAAATCCACTTCAACCATAACCCCTTCCGCATCCTCACTCTTATGAAGCAGATGCACCAAGGTAGAAGCCATGTAAATATACACATCACCGGGATTTATCTGAAAATGCTTATCTTCCAGTGAAACCTCCACATTTCCTTTCCGACAAAAGAAAAGGCCACATTTATTAAATGTCGAAATAATCTGTCCGTCTTTAAAGGCATACAGTTCACTATCCGAAAGAAATCTAAAGAGAAAAGGCATCTGTTGTCTGTCCATCAATCTATACATTCTTTAATTTACTGCAAAATAAATACAAATCGTAAACTTTCCAGCTACATAACAACCCAAAAATATACAAATCGGACAATTTATCATTCATATCAACCTTTTCTATCCTCTTGCTTCGGAATAACTTTGTATCAGAAAACTAATTGCACGAAAATCATAGTAGTATGAAACGAATTTATCTTATTCTAACAGGTATTTCCTTGATCTTACTAAGTTCCTGCGCACAACGTGCCCGGGAAGCCAAAGGTCATCAGACAGTAAAAATAGACACAGTTGTTTCTGCCGACAAACAAACGTTCCTGCAATTTCCGGGAAAGGTAAAAGCCGCACAAGATATCAGCCTTGCCTTCCGGGTAAGCGGAACCATCAGCAAAATACATGTAAAAGACGGCGCCCGTGTACAAGAAGGACAATTACTGGCCGAACTGGACCCCACCGACTATCAAGTACAACTGGATGCTACTGAAGCAGAATACCAGCAAATAAAAGCGGAAGCAGAAAGGGTCATGGCTCTTTACAAAGACAACGGAACCACCCCCAACGCCAATGACAAAGCCGTATACGGGCTCAAGCAAATCACCGCCAAGTACAAACACCATAAAGATCAGTTGGCTTACACCCGGCTCTATGCTCCTTTCAACGGGTATGTCCAGAAACGCCTGTTCGAAGCTCACGAAACCATCGGAGCCGGAATGCCCGTCATTGCCATGATCAGCGGCGGAACCCCCGAAGTGGAAATAAATCTGCCTGCAGCCGAATATATCCGCCGGGAGCAGTTCGACAATTATCACTGCACATTTGATATCTATCCGGGCGAAACCTACCCGCTGAAACTAATCAGTGTCACCCCGAAAGCCAACGCAAACCAACTATACACCATGCGCCTGCAAGTAGTACCCGGCACACGGGCTATCCCTTCTCCCGGCATGAACACCATGGTAACCATCCTTTGCCGTACAGAGCAGGAGAATACTCTTTCTGTCCCTACCGGCGCCATCCTGCAAAAAGAAGGCAAAGCGTATGTGTTCGTCTTTCATCCATCCAGCAATACCGTACACAGACAGGAAGTATCCATACTGCGTTTGTTGAACAACGGACACAGTCTCATCACTTCCAGACAACTGCAACCGGGAGAGCAGATTGTATCCTCGGGCGTACACCACATTGAGGATGGAGAAATTGTAAAACCTTTGTCACCGGTCACTAACACAAATATAGGAGGATTATTATAATGGACATCAGTAAATGGGCATTCCGGAACAGGAATCTGATTTATTTCCTGATAGCGGTTCTGCTGCTCGGCGGAGCCTATTCCTGCTATCAGATGAGCAAATTGGAAGACCCCGAAATAAAAGTGAAGCTTGCCATGGTGGTCACCACCTATCCGGGTGCTTCCGCGCACCAAGTAGAACTGGAAGTAACGGATGTGCTTGAAAAGAACATCCGCACCATGGGCAACATTGACAATATAGAAAGTTATTCATACAACGACCTGTCCCTGATACAGATAGAACTGCTGAGCACCGTGCCGGACGATGACGTGGAACAATGCTGGGACATGCTGCGCCGCAAAGTAAGCGACGCCCGCGCCCTGTTGCCCGAAGGAGCCACCACCCCGATAGTCAAAGATGACTTCGGAAATGTATATGGCATGTTCTATGCCCTGACAGGTGACGGACTGTCCGACCGTGAACTGTCCGACTATGCCGAACTGGTAAAACGGGAAGTGAACGAACTGGAAGGGGTAGACCGTGTGGAACTCTACGGCAAACGTTCCGAATGCATCAATATCTCCCTGTTGCAAGACCGTATGGCAAACCTCGGTGTTAAACCTGCAGAAGTACTGGCAACCTTGAACGGCCAGAACAAAACCACCTATACAGGATATTATGAAAATGGTGAAAACCGTATCCGCGTCACAGTAAACGACAAATTCAAAACCGTAGAAGATATCGGAAAAATGCTGATTCAAGGACACGATGACGACCAGCTTCGCCTGAGTGACATCGCCCGTATAGAGAAAGCCTACGAGGACCCCACACGCAATGAAATGTTCTATGACCATGAACGCGCTCTCGGTATACTCATCGCTGCCTCCAGTGGTTCGGACATTATAAAAGTAGGCCATGCCGTAGAAAGCAAGTTGGAAGAACTCAAAGCCGAACGTCTGCCCGCCGGAGTGGAATGCCACAAAATCTTCTATCAGCCCGAACGGGTAGGCAGCTCTTTGGGAACCTTTGTCATCAACCTGATAGAATCCGTCATCATCGTAGTACTGATACTGATGATAGCAATGGGGTTCAAGAGCGGCCTTATCATAGGTATCAGCCTGGTCATCACCGTATTCGGTTCTTTTCTGTTCCTTTATTCGGCAGGCGGAACCATGCAGCGCGTATCATTGGCTGCTTTTGTACTGGCAATGGGCATGTTGGTAGACAACGCCATCGTCATCATAGACGGCATACTGGTAGACTTGAAAGCCGGCAAAAACCGGATGGAAGCCATGACCGCCATCGGAAGACAGACAGCCATGCCTCTTCTGGGCGCGACACTGATAGCCATCATCGCCTTTCTACCCATCTACATGTCCCCCGACACCGCAGGCGTCTACACGCGCGACCTTTTCATCGTACTTGCCGTTTCCCTGTTACTGAGCTGGATATTGGCACTGATCCATGTACCACTGATGGCCGACCGCCGGCTGCATCCCGCTGTAGATTCCGACCATACGGGAAAACGAGTATACAAAGGTAAAATCTATGCCACCCTCCGTTCGGCACTGCGGTTCGGTCTGGCCCACCGGTGGAGTTTTGTATTTGCCATGACCGGTCTGTTGCTGCTTTCCGTTTTCGGCTACCAATATATGCGTCAGGGCTTTTTCCCCGACATGGTTTACGACCAGCTTTATATGGAATACAAACTTCCGGAAGGGAATAACTATACACGTGTGGTTCGAGATTTGGAAGAAATAGAAACCTATCTGAAAGGACGGGAGGAAATAACCCACGTCACCACCTCCATAGGCGGTACGCCCGGACGCTATAATCTGGTACGGAGCATTGCCAACCCCTCACTTTCGTACGGCGAACTGATTATCGACTTCACCTCACCGGAAACCTTGGTAGAACATATAGACGAAATCCAAGCTTACCTCTCCCAAGCCTATCCGGACGCATACATCAAATTGAAAAGATATAATCTGATGTTCAAGAAATATCCCATAGAGGCGCAATTTCTGGGTCCCGATCCTGCCATCCTGCACCAACTGGCCGACAGCGCCCGCGCCATCATGGAAAGGACTCCGGAAGTCTGCCTCATCACCACCGACTGGGAACCTCAAGTACCCGTACTGACCATCGAATACGACCAGCCGTCCGCCCGTGCCCTCGGCCTGAGCCGTAATGATGTCAGCCTTTCCCTGCTCACAGCCACCGGAGGCATTCCTATCGGCTCTTTCTACGAAGGTATCCACAAAAATCAACATCTACCTGAAATGCCTCGACGAGAAAGGAGAACCGATAGAGGACCTGGGCAACGCACAAGTCTTCTCGTCTCTGCCTTCCCTGAACGGACTGTTGAACGAGGAAACCATGGTGAAGCTGAAAGCCGGCACACTTTCGAAAGAAGATTTGGTGGAAAGCATCATGGGAAGCACACCGCTGAAACAAATCAGCAAAGAGATTGATATCCGGTGGGAAGATCCGGTAGTTCCCCGTTACAACGGGCAGAGAAGCCAGCGGGCACAATGTTCGCCCGCACCCGGCATTGAAACGGAAAAAGCACGTCTTGCCATCGCGGAACAGATAGAAAACATACCATTACCCGAAGGTTATTCACTGGTATGGCAAGGAGAAAAAATAGCCAGCGACCAGTCCATGAAGTACCTGTTCCAAAATTTCCCGTTAGCCATCATTCTGATGATTGCCATCCTCATCATGCTGTTCAAAGATTATCGCAAACCCATCATCATCTTCTGCTGTATTCCGATGATATTTGTAGGGGTGGTAGCGGTCATGCTGCTCACAGGAAAAGTCTTCAATTTCGTGGCTATTGTAGGCACATTGGGATTGATCGGCATGCTGATTAAAAACGGTATTGTGCTGATGGATGAAATCACCCTTCAGATCAATGAAGGAGTAGAACCGATCACCGCACTGATAGACAGTTCCCAAAGCCGTCTCCGCCCGGTCATGATGGCCTCGCTGACAACGATTCTGGGTATGATTCCCTTGCTGTCCGATGCCATGTTCGGTTCCTTGGCGGCAGCTATCATGGGTGGATTGCTGTGCAGCACACTGATCACGCTGCTCTTTATCCCTATATTATATGCCTTGTTCTTCAAGATAAAAAACAATTGATTCATTTCACTGACATACAAAACCGAGAATAAATGAAAAAGACAATGATACTCCCCCTCTGCTGTCTGCTGTGGCATCTTGCCACCCCCGCATGGGCACAGGAAACACTGAGTCTGAAAGAGTGCCGCGAAATGGCATTAAAATACAACAAGGAAATGGCGGCTTCCGTGAAACAGACGGAAAGTGCCCGTTATACAGCCAAGAGTTACAAAGGGAACTTCTTCCCCAACTTCACCGTCAGCGGAACAGGACTTTACAGTAATGCCGACGGTAGTTACGGCATAGCCGGAGGCAACCTGCCCGTCTTTCTGCCCGATGGAACAGGACAGTTCAATCCGGGACAACCCGCAGGCTTTGCCTACTTCCCCGGCATTAACCTGGACTATAAAATAGGATGGGTCTATATGGGCGGTGTGCAAATGGAACAGCCCCTCTACATGGGCGGTAAAATCCGTGCCGCCTACAAAATGTCCTTGCTGGGCAAAGAAATGGCACAAATGAATGAAAATCTGACCGCAACAGAAGTCATTCAGAAAACAGATCAGGCATACATTCTTGATCAGTCTTGCAGTCAGTGTCATAGGAGTCAATGCCATGGAGATGCAGTTTGCATACTTCGGATATACCTTCTTTGCCATTACAGACCATGCAGGACAGCAGGAGGTTGCCATAAATGGGATCTTCTCCGGTACTTCGTCTAAGAAGTCCTGTGCTTCCTGGGCTGCACAAAGGTCAGCACCGATCGCTACTTCAAATACATCGGCAAAGCCTAATTTCTTCATAGCTGCTCTCAGTTTTCCAGGAGTTACCTTTGGTCCGAACTGGCCTACGAATGCAGGAGCTACTGCTGCGTATACACGTTCACCGGACTGGATGGCACGAATGGTCTGGAAGATCTGGGACTTATCTGCAATAGCGCCAAATGGGCAGTTTACAAGGCACTGTCCGCAGGATACGCACTTATCATAGTCAATACTGCTTTTCCATTTTCATCAGAAGAAATAGCATCCATACCGCAGGCTGCTGCACACGGTCTCTGCTGAACGATAATGGCATTGTAGGAACATACAGTTGCACACTTACCACACTTGATACATTTATCTTCATCAATGTGGGAGCGTCCTGTAGTACGGTCCAGGGAAACAGCTCCCTTTGGACAGACTTCCACACAAGGATGAGCTAAACATCCCTGACATCCATCTGTTACATGGACTCTTTTCTCCCTGCAGGCATTGC
>ENA-OPZZ01000484-OPZZ01000484.1-human-gut-metagenome-genome-assembly--contig:-NODE-484-length-31342-cov-3.677687_pt1 | contig 31342 bp, 30 predicted proteins | sample MGYA00242487_ERZ504511 | MGnify/ENA primary metagenome ERZ504511 (study PRJEB26092, sample SAMD00036241) | human gut metagenome | host: Homo sapiens | study: EMG produced TPA metagenomics assembly of... | reverse complement strand
AGCTGAGCCCCGGTTGCAGTTTTCTGCAACATCCGGGTGCGCCCCGGTATGCGGCGATAAGTTCGGCATGGTTGCCGAAGAGCGTGGCATACCGGGTGCAGTGCGTGGGATGGCCTTCGCGATTGCACTCATCGTGCGGTCAGTGGAAAGGAACTTTTCATGCACAAGGTGAAACAGCACAGGGCGTGCGCGGTGCCGCCGCGGTCTGCGCGGTCGCGATGGCGGCCTCGCTCGCGACCCACGCCGGCGCGGCCGGGGACCGGCGTTATTGACTGGCTGGCGTTATCGAGTGATTGGCGGTATCAATTAGCCGGCGTTATTGATGAGCCGGTGTTGTCGATTAGCCAGCGTTATCGACCGGCACTGAAGCATGCAGTACCCACTGCCCGCGTTTCTCCCGCACATCCCAATCCCCGTGCGCATGCAGCACACGCTCCCGATAGTACGCAAGCCCGGAATGCCGCCCCCTCAAACGTCGCGTCACCTTGACGCGGACGGTCCGTCACATCAATGGTGACGCGGTCCTGAGCGGCGGAAACCAGCACCACGTAACGCTGCGTCGAATCGGCATACCTGGCGATATTGCCAAACAATTCCCGCAGAAAATCGGCGACAAACACTGTGTCTGAGTTATTCAGCGCATCGATGCCCCCAGCGACAATAACGTCGCCGACACACCCCATGCGCCGCAATCGCGCGCCGCCGCTGGCAAGTCTGATGGCAAGGCTGATGGCGCGTCCCAGTCACCCCTTGCAGTTTTCTGTATAAGTGGATTTTGGCTCCAAACGCACCACTCCGTCATCGCCGTCAGTCACTCCCACAAAAAACTTGAGCCAAACATACTCAACTTTTTGTGTTGAAATTGGGAATAGAACTTGCCAAATGGAAGTTGAGTGATGTAGGCTCAAGTTTGGAAGGTCCAAGAGACGACCAATCGGAACTTGGGCAAAGAACGTAAGAACAAACGAGTAATTAAGGAGCACACATTATGGCACGTGCAGTTGGTATCGATCTGGGAACCACGAATTCCTGCATCGCAACTCTTGAAGGTGGCGAGCCCACCGTTATCGTCAACGCTGAAGGCGCGCGCACCACGCCGTCTGTGGTGGCCTTCTCCAAGTCCGGCGAGATCCTCGTCGGCGAAGTGGCCAAGCGTCAGGCCGTGACCAACGTTGACCGCACTATTTCTTCCGTCAAGCGCCACATGGGCTCCGACTGGACTGTCGACATCGACGGCAAGAAGTGGACCCCGCAGGAGATTTCCGCGCAGATCCTGATGAAGCTGAAGAGGGATGCTGAGGCCTACCTCGGCGAGCCCGTCACCGACGCCGTCATCACCTGCCCGGCATACTTCAACGATGCCCAGCGTCAGGCCACCAAGGACGCCGGCAAGATCGCCGGCCTGAACGTCCTGCGTATCATCAACGAGCCGACCGCAGCCGCTCTGGCCTACGGCCTTGAGAAGGGCAAGGAAGACGAGCGCATCCTGGTCTTCGACCTCGGCGGCGGCACCTTCGATGTCTCCCTGCTGGAGATCGGCAAGGATGACGACGGCTTCTCCACCATTCAGGTTCAGGCCACCAACGGCGACAACCACCTCGGTGGTGACGACTGGGATCAGAAGATCATCGATTGGCTGGTTTCCGAAGTCAAGAACAAGTACGGCGTCGACCTGTCCAAGGACAAGATCGCGCTGCAGCGTCTGAAGGAAGCCGCTGAGCAGGCGAAGAAGGAGCTCTCCTCCTCCACCTCCACCAGCATCTCCATGCAGTACCTGGCCATGACCCCTGACGGCACCCCGGTGCACCTGGATGAGACTCTGACCCGTGCGCACTTCGAGGAAATGACCTCCGACCTGCTGGGTCGCTGCCGCACGCCGTTCAACAACGTGCTGCACGACGCCGGCATCTCCGTGAGCGACATCGACCACGTGGTGCTCGTCGGTGGTTCCACTCGTATGCCCGCCGTCAAGGAACTCGTCAAGGAGCTCACCGGCGGTAAGGAAGCCAACCAGTCCGTGAACCCGGATGAGGTTGTGGCTGTCGGTGCCGCCGTGCAGTCCGGCGTCATCAAGGGCGACCGTAAGGACGTCCTGCTTATCGACGTGACCCCGCTGTCCCTCGGCATCGAGACCAAGGGTGGCATCATGACCAAGCTCATCGACCGCAACACCGCCATTCCGACCAAGCGTTCCGAGGTCTTCTCCACCGCTGAAGACAACCAGCCGTCCGTGCTCATCCAGGTCTATCAGGGCGAGCGTGAGTTCGCTCGCGACAACAAGCCGCTGGGCACCTTCGAGCTGACCGGCATCGCTCCGGCTCCGCGTGGCGTTCCGCAGATCGAGGTCACCTTCGATATCGACGCCAACGGCATCGTGCACGTGTCCGCCAAGGACAAGGGCACCGGCAAGGAACAGTCCATGACCATCACCGGTGGTTCCGGCCTGCCGAAGGACGAGATCGACCGCATGGTCAAGGAAGCCGAAGCTCATGAGGCTGAGGACAAGAAGCGCAAGGAAGACGCCGAGACCCGCAACCAGGCCGAGGCCTTCGCCTACTCCACCGAGAAGCTCGTCAACGACAACAAGGACAAGCTCTCCGACGACATCGTCAAGGAAGTCACCGACAAGGTCAACGCTCTGAAGGAAGCCCTGAAGGGTGACGACACCGAGAAGGTCAAGACCGCTCAGACCGAGCTGATGACCGCCGCCCAGAAGATCGGCCAGGTCCTCTACGCCCAGCAGGGTGCCGAGGGTGCTGCCGCTGGTGCTGACGGTGCCGGCGCTTCCGCTGGCTCCGCCTCCGGTTCCGACGACGACACCGTCGAGGCCGAGGTCGTGGACGACGATGACGACAAGGACAACAAGTGATGTCCGAGTTCAACAAGGACGACTACCTGAACGACCTGCCGGATCCCTCAGATGCTGAGGCTGCCGCTCAGGCCTCTTCAGGGGCTGACGCCTCCGCCGAGTCCGGCTCTGCGCAGGATTCGGCTGCCCAGGCTCCTTCCAATGAAGGAGCCGACGCGGCTCCTGCCGCAGCTGAGGGAGAGAAGACTGGCGAAGGCCAGTCCGATTCCGCAGACACCCTCACCCCGCTCGGCAAGGCCAAGAAGGAAGCCGCAGACTACCTCGAAGCCCTGCAACGCGAACGTGCGGAGTTCATCAACTACCGCAATCGCACGCAGAAGGAGCAGGAGCGCTTCCGCCAGCACGGCATCATCGACGTGCTGACCGCGCTGCTGCCCGCCCTCGACGATATCGACCGCATTCGCGAACACAGCGAGATGGACGACTCGTTCAAGGCCGTCGCCACCAAGATTGACAAGGCCTTCGAGAAGTTCGGTGTCGAGAAGTTCGGCGAAAAGGGCGAGGACTTCGACCCCACCAAGCATGACGCGATCCTGCACAAGCCGGACGCGGATGCCGAAAAGGAAACGGTTGACACCGTGGTCGAGGCCGGCTACCGCATCGGCGATCGCGTAATCCGCGCCGCCCGAGTAGTAGTAGCCTCCCCGCAAAACTGACGGTCAGCTCGCTGCAATGAGTTGATATTTACCTTGGCTCCCCTCTCTGAGGGGAGCCAATCATAAAGACTTTTCTAGAAAGGAGACATGAATGGCTGAAAACGAATGGCTCAGCAAAGACTTCTACAAAGTCCTTGGTGTCTCCAAGGACGCTTCGGACGACGACATCAAGAAGGCGTACCGCAAGCTCGCCCGCAAATACCATCCTGACGTCAACAAGACCAAGGAAGCCGAGGAGAAGTTCAAGGACATCTCCGAAGCCTATGACGTGCTGAGCAAGAAGGAAGATCGCCAGAAGTACGACGCGATTCGTCAGTTCGGCATGGGCGGTGCCCGCTTCGCCGGCGGTTCCGGCGGCTTCGATGCTTCCGGTTTCTCCGACATCTTTGGTTCCATGTTCGGCCAGGGTGCCGGCGGCAATGGCTCGCGCATCCGCTTCTCCACTTCGGGCGGCGGCCCCAACAACATCAACGACATCTTCTCGATGTTCGGTGGTGCTGCAGGCCAAGGCGGCCAGCCGTATGGCGGCTACGGCCAATCGCCGTACGGCAATGCCGGCGGCTATGGCTATGAGGAGGCCCCGCGCCCCGAAAACGGCGAGGACCGCAACTCCAAGATCAGCCTGACCCTGCGCCAGGCGGTCAAGGGCGCTACCGTGTCCCTGTCCGTGGACGGCAAGAAGTTCAAGGCCCACGTGCCTGCGGGCGTCAAGGACGGACAGAAAATCAAGCTGGCCGGCAAGGGCAAGCCAGGCATCAACGGCGGCAAGGCCGGTGACCTGTACCTGCATGTCACCGTCAAGCCCGATGCCACATTCTCGATGCGCGGCCATGATATCGTCATGGACCTGCCCGTAACTGTGGGCCAGGCCGTGGCCGGTGGCAAGGTCGAGGCCAAGGATATCGATGGCAATCCCGTCACCTTCAAGGTGCCGGCAGGCTCCAGCTCCGGCGCGGAAGTCAAGCTCGCGGGACTTGGCGTCCAGCGCAGCAACCAGCCGGGCGATCTGATCGGCCGTGTGCAGATCATGGTCCCCGCCAAGCCGGGTCTGGCCGTCAAGCACGCCGCCAAAGAATTCGACGAAAAAGCCGGCGACTATCTCAGCCTGTAATCAGGAGGTGAACAATGGCGCGGTTAGCCAACCAGATGAAGCAGTTGTACGCGATGTGCGCAACCGCGCTCGTGATGGGCAGGGCCGATCTCGACGGAGCCGATGACGTCGGCTTCGACATCGAACTGCCCATCTTCACCGTCGGCCAGACCGCCGAGTTGGCCAACATTCACCCCCAGACCCTCCGTCAGTACGACCGCCTCGGTTTGGTTCGTCCGCAGCGCACCGATGGCGGCGCACGCCGCTACTGCCTGCGCGACATTGCCCGCCTGACCCGAGCTCAGCGCCTGAGCCAGGATGAGGGCATCAATCTTTCCGGTATCGCGCGCATTTTGGTCCTCGAAGAAGAGAATCGCCAACTGCGCCGCGAAGTCAAACGCATGCAAACCGGCGACCAGGAGAGCGTTTTCGCCGCAGGCCGTGACGGCAATATCGTGGAGGTACAACGCTCCAACCGCGCCCGCCTCTGGCGCAACGCCATCCGCCGCGAAACCCGCGAACTGCCCGGCCGCGATACTGCCGCCGATATCGCTGCCGGCGCCACCGGCGACTCCAACTACACTCCCGCCGACTCCAAGTCCATGGTCCTGTGGGGTTGGTGAGTCTGGCCGCATTGCTTCGATTCCTTCTCCATTCGTAAAACTGTTTGTTATCTCACATCGGGCAGCTGCCGAAAAAAGCACGAATCTTCTTGACGGAGATGTCAAGGTTTGTTACGGTGACGTGCGAAAACCGATTCGTAAGGGGTGCTTTAGGCTGAGACGGTATGTGCCGAACCCTTCGAACCTGTGAGCTAACACTCGCGTAGGGAATGCGACGGTTGAACTCCTCTGTTCGGCTCGGCATCCCATATGCGCGTTGAGAGAGAGGAAGCGTATGTCAATACGCAAGGAGCTGACCGCCCAGAACGTACTGCTGGGTTTCCAGCATGTGCTTGTTTCCAACGTCTGGCTTGATCCGGTGTTTGTGGCCGGAGCAATCGGCTTACCTATTGCCCTGTCGTCGAACATGATTAACGCCATCTTCATCGTCTCTGGTCTGGTCACTTTGATTCAGGCCACTCGGCTGGTTCGCCTGCCGGTGGTGCAGGGGCCGTCAGCTGCGTTTGACGCGTTGATGATCGCGGCAGGTACGGCCGGCATGCTGGGGGCGGCGAGTTCGTCCATTCTCATCGCTTCGCTTGTGTTCCTGTTGCTGTGCCTGACCGGTGTGATAGAGCGGATGCGGTTCCTGTTCTCTCCGATGATTTCGGGCGTGGTCATCTTTATGGTCGGTGTCTCGCTGTCTGGATTCACGCTGAGCGAGTTTCTAGGCGGGGCTCCCGGCGACAAGACGTTCGCCGATCCGCACATCCTGACCGTGTCGATTCTGACCACGGCGATTGTGCTTGTCCTGTCGTTGCTCGGCAAGGGCCTGCTCAAGTCGTTCTCATTCCTCATCGCGCTCGTCGTCGGCACCGTGGTCGCCGCAGCATTTGGCATGGTGGACTTCTCTCCTGTGGCATCCAAGGGATGGCTGGGCCTGCCGACCTTCCTGCCCTACGGTCCGTTCACATTTGACTGGAAGATCTTCATCCCGTTCTTCATCGCCTACATGGTTGCCGTCATGGAAGCTCTCGGCGTCTATCAGGCGGCTTCTGAGATTCAGGGCACGCCCCTCGAACGCAAGCAGGTGCGCTACGGTCTTGCCGGCGAGGCGGCCGGTTCAGCCATTTCCTCGCTGATTGGTGGATTCACCACCACCGCCTACCCGCAAAATGTCGGCCTGCTCAACCTGACCGGCGAAGGCAAGTTGCGCACGCGCACGCCTGTGATCATCGCCGCTGTGCTGTTGCTGATTCTGGGCTTCGTGCCAAAGGCGGGCGCGTTGCTGTCCGTCATTCCCTCGGCAGTCGTCGGAGGCATTTTCCTGCCGGCTGCGGCCAGCCTAATCGTGACCGGCCTGCGCGCCCTGCGCAAGGTCGCTGATGACGAGCGCCGTCAAACGGTCATCGGCATGTCTCTGTTGCTCGGCATCGCCCTGCCCAAGGCGCTCTCCGGCCTGACCGGCGGCGCAAGCGTGTTCTTTGGCAACAACATCATGGTCGGTGTATTCAGCGCCATCATTCTCAATGCGCTTTTCGTCGCTCTTCCGGATTTGGTGGCGAAACATCGTGCGCCGGCGTCCGTGGATGTTCCAGCAGCCGATCCGGCGGATGGGACTGGCGCTGCGGCGTACGATGAACGATAATGCTGGTTGATATTGGATATTGACAGGAGCGATGCAATGACTGATGTGATGGATGACGCGCGTCGTATCAAGCGCGGGATTCTGGATTTTATCCATACCTATGGCTGTGAGCAGGCCCCGGAAGAGGCGTTTGGTGCGTTGGCGCGCGACGTGTTCATCTATCAGTACACGTATGATCTGCCGTACCGTCGTTACTGCGCGGCTAAACGCGTCACCCCCGCAACGCTCAAGGATTGGCGGGAGATTCCGCCGATGCCGGTGGACGGGTTCAAGCACCTTGACCTTTCGACCATACCGACCGAGCAGTGCGAAGCCGTATTCATGACGAGCGGAACCACGCATGGCGGCAAGATGCGTGGGCGCAACTTCCATCCCGATCTTGAGGTGTGGGATGAATCAATGATTGTGCCGTTCCGTCATTTCATCATGCCGGATCGAGAGCGTATCCGCATCGCCGTGATTTCGCCGGCATGGGACATGAACCAGAACTCCTCCCTGTCGCGCTACCTTACCAAGGCCGTGGAGTGCTGCGGCAGCGAAGGCAGCGGTGTGTTCTTCGACGAGCATGGACTCAAGTTCGATGAAATCATCGCCTTCCTTAACCGTGCGGTGTCTGACGGTGAACCGGTGATGCTGATGGGTGTCTCGTCGTCCTATCTGTATCTGCTCGATTACCTGCATGAGCATGATCTGACGTTCGCGCTGGCCCCCGATAGCCGGTTGTTCGACACTGGCGGCTTCAAGAGCACTAAGCGCGACATCACCGAAGACCAGATGCTTGATGAGCTGGAACAGACACTGGGGGTGCCGCGCCACCACTGCGTCAACATGTATGGCATGACCGAGTTGAGCTCGCAGATCTATGACCAAAATATTCTGTCGTGGTATACGGATGGCACCAGCAACTATCTCAAGGCGAACCCCGCCTGGGTGCGCACGGTCTTCCTCGATCCGGAAACGCTGACTCCCGTCAAGGATGGTGAGACCGGTGTGATAGCCCATTACGACCTTGCCAATTGGAATTCATGCATCGGTATTCTGACCGAGGATCTCGGCCATCGGACCCCGGACGGATTCCTGCTGCAGGGCAGGGCGAAGGGAGCCGAGGCTCGTGGGTGCTCAATCGCGGTAGACGAGGTCATCAGTGCCAACCGTTGATGAATCCGTGAGTCAGGCCATTGATGTCTTCCACCTGCCCTCGGGAGTGGATGTTTCGGATTACGAAATCTATGAGGTCGCCACATCGGATGGGGTGAAGCGTTTGCGCTATCCGCGACTGGATGGCCCAAAGGTGACTTCCCTTGCCAAGCAGCTTGTCGATGTTCGCAACCGCACGCTTGCCGCGATGAGTGTCAACGATATTCTCGACATCGTGGCCGACGCGGCCCAACTATGGGCCGATCCGGATTTTGAGCTGCGGCGTCAGGCTGAACTGCTGATTCCCGCAATCACCGGATATGAGCCTGACATGGTGCGGATTGAGCTCAAACGGTATATGCGCCAGTTCAGGCGTCGTGAACTGCTCCGGTTCCTTGACTCCGAAATCGGTCAGCCGTCTATGCTCGACGAATTCCGGCCGAACAAGGCCGGGGGGATACTCTAAATATGTGGGCCCAGCGCTCACCTATCAGGTGTTCTCCAGCAATGTGCCGGGGATTCCCGTGTGGAGCATGGCGATGACCCTGCTGGTCAAAGGCGCGATTCTTGGCAAATCTTCATTTTCCGAGCCGGTGATGCCTGCGTTCTTTGCTCGCAGCATTGCGATGGTCGATTCCGACCTCGCTGATGCCATTGCGGTGGTTCCATGGAAGGGCGGCTCGCAGCAGCTCGAGGATTCAGCCATCGATGCGGCCGATGCCGTGATTGTTTACGGTTCTTCGCAGACTACCAAATTGATTGCGGGCAAAGTCGCCGGGTCCAAGCCCTGTCTAGGTTACGGAGCAAAAGTCGGGTTGGCGTTCATTGGCCGAGAGGCTTTGCGTCCTGATACCTATGCCGATACCGTGCATCGTGTGGCTGTTGACATCGCCACATATGACCAGCAAAGCTGCCTGGCTCCGCAGACCGTGTTCGTGGAGACTGATGGAGCCCTCACCCCTCGTGAAGTGGCTCAGCTGCTCGGTGGCGAGCTTGAGAATCAGCAGCGCAAATATCCGCGCTCCGTATTGAGTGACGCCGAGAACGTGGCCATTCAGCGGGCGCGCACCGACGCTGAGATGAGAGCCTTGATGGGCGGGAAGGCCGCGGTGTTCGCCAGTGGCCATAGCACGGCATGGTCGGTGCTGTATCGAGAACTTGACGGTAGCGGTGCCGACGAGGATGTTGCTTCGCTGATGTCGCCGTTGAACCGCACCGTCAACGTGGTGGCGGTGCCAGATTTGTTGGACGCTGCCAGAAGACTGACTTCCTGCCGTGGCTGGCTGCAGAGCTGCGGTGTCGCTGTGGATTCAACCAGACTGTTTGGTCTTGCGGATACATTGGCCGAGGTCGGTGTGAATCGCATCTGTCCGCTCGGTGAGATGGATCGGGCGAAATCCGGCTGGCATCATGATGGGGGCTTCAACCTCATCGATCTGTTGCGCGCGGTGGATGTCGAACGCGGCAGCGACGCGTACAGCGATTCGTTCGATATGGATATGGAATAGGCCTGTGCTGTTGCGGGCAGCAGAGGCTGGTAGCAGGGCGAAAGGCAAGGGTAATGACAGAGCAAAGCGATATGGCACGGCGTCCAATGGTGAATCTGGATGGCAGAACAGCGATCATCACCGGTTCCGGCAAGGGCATAGGAGCGGCTGTGGCGAAATGCCTGGCATCGCACGGAGCCGCTGTCGTCATCAATTACGTACATGACGCCGCCAGCGCGCAGCGCACTGTTGAAGACATCCACTCGCTGGGAGGCTTGGCTATAGCTGTACAGGCGGATGTTTGCGATGAATCGCAATCTTCCAAGCTAGTGGGTACCGCTGTCGACTCATTCGGCGGCGTGGACATCTTAGTGAATAATGCTTTCGGACGCTTCTCCTTTGACCCGCGTCGCCGTTCCACTTTTGCTGGAGGCGATTGGGATGAGTTTAGCGCACAGATCGAGGGATGCCTGCATGGTGCATATCTGATGTGCTCACATGTGGTGCCGCTGATGCGAGCCCAGACCTCCGGGCGTATCATCAACATCTCCAGCAATCTGGTCGATTCGCCCATCGTGCCCTACCATTCGTATATCACTGCCAAAGGCGGCTTGGTCGGCATGACCCGCTCTCTGGCCCAGGAGCTGGGCGGCTTCGGCATTACCGTTAATGCCATTGCCGCAGGTTTGACGGCCGGAACCGCATCCAGCGCAGCCACCACCGAGGATGTTCGTGAACGAATCATTGCCATGACGCCTCTTGGCCGCCTTGCCCGTCCCGATGACATCGCCGGAGGGGTCGCGTTGTTGGCGTCCGACATGGCCGGCTTCATTACCGGACAATGTCTGCACGTCGATGGTGGGCTGACCATGCGCTGAGGCGCAGGGGCGGTGTGCTGACGCGCTATGGTTGTCGCATCCGATTGGTGCAATGGAATGCAGCAAGAGTAAAGGCGCCAATTGGCGTGCGGGCATGTGGACGGAGGTAACTATGCTGCTCAAAGCCGTGTTCTGGGATTTGGACGGTACTCTCATCGATTCTGAGCCGCTCTGGCATGACGGTGAGATTGAGATCGCGCACAACAATGGCGGCGAGTGGAACGAGGACCTCGGTTGGGAGTGCTCCGGCACTCCGGTGCCACACGTGGCAGAGGTCATGATTGCGCATGGCTGCACATTGAGCGTTCCCGAAATCGACAAACAGCTCAAGGATTATGTGTTCAAGGCGGAGGTCGAACGTCTGCCGTGGATTCCCGGCGTATTGGACGTGCTGCATTCGCTCAAGGAAGCCGACATCCCATCCATGCTGGTCACTACTTCGCCTCGCCGCATGGCCGAGAACATCATGAAGCAGGCTGATGGATTGCTTGCCGGCTACGTCTGCGGCGATGATCCGTACGAGCACAAGCCGAGCCCTGCCCCATATCTGGCCGCGGCTGAGAGACTCGGCATCGCGCCTGAAGACATGGTCAAGTGCGTGGTAATGGAAGATTCCTCATCCGGTCTGCGCTCCGGCGCCGCCTCGGGGGCCACACTGATTGCGCAGACTGGCTGGATTCGCACCGACACTTCCGGCCTGGGCCAGTTCGCGTCCATCGAATCGTATGACGGTATCGATGCGGCCGCGCTGGACGGTTTCGTGCGCCAGCGTTTGGGGGAGTAGAAATAGGCCGATTGTATCGGCATTGCATTCCGGTGTGTCGCAAGTATTTGCAATGTTTATATCAACCATTTGATGTCTGTTTTGACAAACTTCTGAAACGTTATAGAATTGTTGCCAACGAAGAAATCTGAAACGTTCTAGAAAAACCGGCGCACAGCAGCGTCGGTTGACTGGTTTTCCGCTCCGGCAAAGCATGCCCGAGTATTTTCTATGGCCAGTTTCTGAAATGTTACAGAAAAAGAAGATGAGGTCCAAGGGAGGTCATCATGACGGCAATTCAGGAAGCCGTTCCCGCCGCAGCGGGGGCAGCGCAAAGCCGTGGGGGAGAGGTGAGCAACGCGGCTGCGGCAGCCGGCAAACGTGTTCGTGCCCGCAAGCACAGCGGCGCATCGCAGAACTCATGGCAAAGCAAGCTGCGCCCCTACCTGTTCATCGCCCCGCTGGTCATTCTCTCCGGCGTCTTCATCTACTACTGCATCGGCTTCACCGTGGCCACATCCTTCACCGACTGGGACGGCATCTCCAGTGAGATGGACTTCATCGGCCTGAAGAACTACACCAAGCTGCTCGCTTCCCGGCTCCGTGTTCTGGACGGCCTTGATGAATAACATCATCTTCATGGTCGTCACCGTGGTCATCCAGGCCGGGCTCGGACTGCTGCTCGCGGTGATCCTCAAGGAGCGCCTGCGCGGTTCCAGCTTCTTCAAGGCGATCTTCTTCATGCCCATCGCCATGGCCCCGGTCATCATCGCCGCCATCTTCCGCATCATCATGGATCCGAACGTCGGTGCCATCAACGAGGCCCTGCGCTTCCTGCACTTGGACTTCCTGGCCCAAAGCTGGCTTGGCGATCCGCACATCGCCCTCTACTCGATCTGTGCCATCAACATCTTTGAATGGATGGGCTTCTCGATGATCATCTACTACGCCGGTCTGATGTCTATCTCCGATGACATCTACGAAGCCGCCAAGATCGACGGCTGCGGATTCTGGAACACCCTCTTCCGCATCACCATTCCGAACCTGTCCGGCACCACCAACACGCTTATCCTGCTTGGCATCGTCGGCTCGCTGAAGACCTTCGATATCGTCATCCAGACCACAGGCGGCGGCCCTGGCCGTTCCACCGAATTCCTGAACACCTACCTGTACAAGGCCGGCGTGCAGCAGTTCAACGGCGGTCTGTCCGCGGCCATCGGCGTGATGGTCCTCATCATCGCCGTGATGCTCTCCCTGATTCAACTTGCCTTCAACAAGCGTGCCAACAACTAACGAGAGGACGTCATCATGAAGCGTAAAACCAGTGCGACGGTCATCATGTACACCGTCCTCGTATTCTTCTTCGTCATCTGGATTTTCCCGATTTACACGGCAATCACCAAGTCCCTGCAGGCAGGCGGCTGGAACAGCTACCTGTCCGTGATTAACAATAAGGACGTGCACTACTTCCGCGTGGTGTTCAACAGCTTTTTCATCTCCGTGGTCACCGCCGTGATCGTGGTGGTCATCACCTCGCTCGCCGGCTACGCCTTTGCCAAGATGAAGTTCACCGGTTCCCAGGTGATCTACGTGCTGCTGCTCGCCTGCATGGCCGTGCCGATTGCCTCCGTGACCATGCCGCTGTTCTTCACCATCAAGACATTCGGCCTGACCAACACCTACCTCGGCATGATCATCCCGTTGGTGGCGTTCAACGCCCTGCAGATGCTGTTGCTCTGGCGCAACTACTTCAACGGCGTGCCAGACGAAATCATCGAAGCCGCCCGCGTGGACGGCTGCGGTTCCCTGCGCATCTGGGCTCGTATCTTGATGCCTATCTCCACCCCGATGATCGCCACCACCGGCGTGCTGACCTTCGTCTACTCCTGGAACGAATACCTGATTCCGTTGCTGCTCATCCGCGACGAATCCAAGTATCCGGTCACGCTGGCCTCCACCTACTTCATGGAGACCCGCAGCCAGACGCCGGAGATGGTGGCCCAGGAATACGCCGCCCTGATTCTGATGACGATTCCGTCCATCATCGTCTACCTGATCAGCCAGAAGTGGCTGCAGTCCGGCATCACCGCCGGCGCGTCAAGAGCTGAGGTGACCCAAAATGACCGCAACCATCAGCAACGGTGCATCCGCCAGCTACAGCCCTGCGGAAGACGAGCTCGGCGCAGCTGACCCCACCGCCTTGCTTGCCGAATCTGGCGATTTGAAGCCGCTGGCCGAACGCACTTATACGAATCCGGTCCCATATGCGGACGGTAAGTCCCATACCGCGCCCGACCCGTTCGTGCTCAAATACCGCGACCTCTACTACTGCTATGCCACCGACGAGCACGGCATTCTGGTCTCCACCTCACCGGACATGGTGCACTGGACCTCACATGGATTCTGCTACACCGAAGCCGGACGCAGAAACTTCTGGGCCCATCGGTGATTCTCATCAACGGCGTCTTTCACATGTACTTCTCGAATATGCCGGCCGAGGAGACCGATACCCACACGGAAATCATGCGTGTGGCCGTGAGCGAGGATCCGCTCGGCCCGTTCGAAAAGAAAGCGGAGCTGTTCAACACCTTCGCCATCGACTCCCAAGTGGTCTATGGCGATGACGGCCAGTTGTACTTGCTTTACGCCGACAATCAGGTCACCGGCCTGAGCGATGACCGGCCCGGAACCTCCGTGATGATCGATCGCCTTGTGACCCCGTATTCGCGTGAGAACAAACCGCGCCCGCTCATCGTGCCCACCATGGACGAGGAGATCTTTGCCCGCAACCGTTTCGGCGATGGCCGCGACTGGCACACCGTAGAAGGCGCCACATACTTCGCCTACCGTGACCGCGCGTTCATCACCTACTCGGCCAACGCCTACGAGCATGAGGACTACTTCGTCGGATACTCGTACGCACAGCTGCCGAATAAGCAGGCCGACGCCCACATCGATCAGCTCGATTGGACGAAACAGCTCAACGAGAACCGCTTCGATCCGCTGCTTATCCGCAGCCCAAAGGTTGAAGGCACGGGCCACAACTCCATAGTCAAAGCGCCCAATGCCGTTGATGACTGGATTGTCTACCACGGCCGTAACGCCGATGACGAGCTGTATGTGGGCACCGAACAGCGCGTAATGCGCATCGACCCGCTGTACTACGCCGAAGGAGGGCTCGACACCCCAGGACCTACCGCCGCCGCTCAAAGCGCACCGCTGTATGGCACTGTGCATGATGATTTTGCGGATGGCCTGAACGCCGGATGGTCGGTTATTTCCGGCGCGGCCCACACCGAATCCGATGTGGACGGTCACGCGCTTGTTGCCGACGAATCCAGTGTATTCATCGCTGTGTCGGGCAAATCGTCCGCAACCCAAGTGATTGACGTCTGGGCCAAAGCTCCCGTCACCCCACTGGGCGCACGATTCGGTATCGTGGTGCGGTACCAGGATGCCAACAACCTCACCAAACTCGAGGTGGATGCTGGCCGTCAGGTAATTAGCGTGGTCGATGTGATCGGCGGCGTTGCCTCCGAACGCGTGACCAATGCCGACCTCCATGACTTCGATTCCCATGCCTGGCATGAGTACCGGCTTGAGCGCCGCTACTGCAGGCTGGAGATCCGCATTGATGGCCGTTTCGCCGCGTCCTGCACCATCAGTGATAAGCCCGGTCGGGCGGATTGTTCTCGTTGCGAACGGGGGCCGCGTTCAGCGCATATGCGGCCACTGAACATGTGAATCTGTGGGGTGCCGGATTGCGGGATCTCGGTCGAGAATTGCATGCTGACCGCCGACTCGTCATCGACGGCGGCGTGAGGTCCAGCGGCGTGTGTCCGGTAACACTCGAACTGGCATACCCGCTGGTCAGCAACCGTTTCGTCCTTGATTTCGCTGGGCAGACGAGCCGTGGGCAGGCGCTGTTGTCTCTTGGCGAATACCGTTTGTCCGGCACGGCATCATCCGTGGAGTTCATGCGCAACGGCAAGTCTCTGCCTTCCACCCCGGAGCCGGCCAGGCTGCGTGTCTTTGAAGACAACGTCCGCCGTGACCGTTCGGGCCGAGCCGTGCTCACCATCCGTATCGAAGCTCTGAACGGCACGATGCGACTGCACCTACGTGGCAAAACCTGGCAGGTGCCGTTTGCGGACAATGCGGCCCGTGCCCGTATCACTCTTGATCGCGCATCCCTGACCGGATACGAGAGGACATCGCTGGAATCCAGCATCGAGGAAAGGAGTGCGTCCGGCAATTGAGCCAACATCAGCCGCACATATCGGGTGTGGCTGGCTTCGCCATCCAATTCCGATGATCTTCCACAACGAAGTGAACCAATAAGAGAAACAAGGAAAATAAGGAGAACAATCATGTTGAACATGAAGAAGGCGATCGCCGCAGTGGGCGCTCTCGCTATGTCTGCAGGTCTGCTTGCCGGATGCGGTTCGGGCAGCGGCGGCTCCGATGAGGGAGTCGGTACCAAGGACAGCCCGGTTGAGCTGACCTTCTGGACCTGGCAGCCTACCGATGCCCAGTGGAAGTCGATTTACGCCGCCTTCCAGAAGAAGTACCCGAATATCAAGATCAACTGGTGGCGTACTTCTGAAATGGCCGACTACCAGAAGAAGCTGCAGACCTCGATGGCCGGCGGCGAAGGCCCGGATGTGTTCGGTGTGCAGGCCGGTTCCACTGTGGAACAGTACGGCCGTTTCGCCGACGATATGAAGGAGCTGGCCGACAAGTACATGCCCGGCTGGGATTCCAAGGTGGCCGAGGGCGCCGTGGCGCAGACCACCAACAAGGATGGCAAGATGGTGGCCATGCCGACCATCACCTCCGGCTCCGAATACATCCTGTACAACAAGACGCTGCTTGACGAGCAGGGCATCAAGGTGCCCACCACCTACGACGAGCTCGTGGCTGCCAACAAGGAACTCAAGGCCAAGGGTCTGATGCCGCTGGCCCTCGGCGCCAAGGATGGCTGGCACCTCGACGATATCTTCGTGTGGCTGTCCAACCAGTACGGCGAAGGTGACGTGTACAAGGCCGCCGAAGGCAAGGCCAAGTTCACTGATGAGACCTTCGTCAAGACCATGAAGGCTTGGAAGCAGATGATCGGTGATGGTCTGTTCCAGGATGGTGCAGTTGGTACTGCGACCTACCCGGATGCTCGCGACAACTACTTCTACGCCCGCAAGTCCGCTTTCTTCCCGACCGGCTCCTGGCACGTTTCCGCCGTGCTGCCGAACGATGAGACCAAGGGCACGGCCGTTGAGAAGGACGAGCTAGGCATGATGGAATTCCCGCAGGTGGGAGACAAGGCTACCGGCCCGACCACTGGTGTGGACTTCGGCCTGAGCGTGAACAAGGACTCCAAGAAGAAGGAGGCCGCCATGAAGTTCATCGAGTTCATGACCACCGGCGAAGGCCAGCAGGAGTGGATCAACACGCTGCAGGGTGCTCCGGTCGACAAGGACATGAAGGTCGAAGTGCCGTCTGACGCCACGGAATCCGCCAAGGCCAGCATCGATTTGGTGACCAAGGGCCAGGCCTCTTCCAAGCTTGAGCGCAAGCTCACCTCCCAGGAACTCAACGACGAGATCGGTGTGCAGATGCAGAACATCTACACCGGCGACGCCACCGTTGACTCCGCGCTGAAGGCCATTCAGCAGGTCAACGAATCCATCGAAAGGTGAGCCTATAGATAGGAATATCGCATAGTTTCTACTCCTCGAGTGGGCCCGTCCGGTACGAATTCTCGTTGTCTGGCGGGCCCTTCTTTGTTGGTTTGCCGAAGTGGCCCTGATTTATTACCGCCGGCGGAGTCTGTTGACGGTTGCAGCGGGAGTCGTGGGCGGCGTGTCGGACCCGTCCCTGCTAGCGGGGCTGTCGGCAAGGCCGACTGGGGGTGATTCTGCGGACGCCTAAGCGAAACGGCCTGCGGGGGCGATATCCCACATGGTTTATGCTGGAAACACACATCTGAAACGTTCGACAACCAATATGGCGACGTGGATGGTGCCATGCCGAGTGGTTGATGGACTGAATATAAGGGGGGCGCTATGGTTGCGAGTCCGCGCAAGGCGACGCTGCACGATGTGGCGAAACGTGCGCACGTGTCCGTGGCATCAGTGTCCAATTACCTCAACGATTACCCCTATATGAAGCCGGCCACGCGCGAACGTATCCAGCAGGCCATTGACGAGCTGGGCTATGTGACCAACCAGCAGGCTCGCAATTTGCGTTCCGGCCGCACAGGACTCATCTCATTGTCTCTGCCGGATTTGAACCAGATTTACTTTTCCGAACTGGCCGAAGAGATGATCACGCGGGCACGGGAATATGGATACCGCATCATCATCGAATCGACCGGAAACGACCGCCAGCGCGAGATCGAGAGCGCACATGCCATGGCCAGCAATATGACCGACGGACTTATTTTGAGCCCCACGGCCATGCGGGCGGAGGATGTGGCCGAGCTCGAGGGCGACTACCCGCTGGTAGTGCTGGGCGAGCGTATCTTCAACGCACCTGCGCCGCACGTGGTGATGCCCAATGAATTGGGTGCCCAAGCCGCTACCACGCATCTGCTGGAGGCCGGATGCCGCACCGTCGCCGTGGTGGGCGGAACGTTGGACGAATCCGTGCCGTCCTCTCGTTCGATGCGAACCAAGGGGTATCTCAGCGCCTTTGCGGAACGTGGAGTGACGCCTGATCTGAACCTGATCCGCGAGTGCGGCGAATGGACCAGTGCCGAGGGCGCTCAGGCGGTACGTGAGATGTATGCGCAGGGCATTCGACCGGATGGCATTTTTGCGCTGAATGATTTGCTGGCGATGGGTGTTATCAGTCAGCTGCGGGAAATGCGCGTGCGAGTGCCGGAAAGCGTGCGTGTGGTGGGCTTCGATGATATCGATGAGGCTAAGTACACGATTCCCTCGCTGACCACTGTGGATCCGCAGCGCGCGCGTATTGCTGAGATTGCCATCACGTCGATTCTTGATCAGGTCAAGACGGGGGCTCGGGCGCCGAGGCGGCGTATTGATGTGGAGTATTCGTTGCGTTACCGCGCTTCCTCGCCGCAGGTGTAGCAGTTGTGTTAGCCGGCTGGTAGGGTATTTGACGGTTTGCATATAACTGTCTGGTTCATTGGGCTGGCAGCTCAATACAAGATTTAGGACTCATAGGAAACACATGGGCTTCGTTAATTTCATCCTCGAACTGCTGAAGGATCCGCGTGCCGCGATTGCCGGTTGGATTGCCATGGGCGTGGCGCCGACCCTCGGCTTCATCTTCCTCATCGTATTTATCGAAACGGGTGTGGTGTTCTTCCCATTCCTGCCGGGCGACTCCCTGCTGTTCGCCGCCGGTGTGTTCGCCGCTCCCGATGCCGCGACCGGCAAGGCCGCGCTGCCGCTGTTCTGGCTGCTGCCGGTGGTCTGGTGCGCCCCGATTATCGGCGACCAGTGCAATTACTTCATTGGTCATTTCTTCGGCCGTCGCATCATCCAGTCCGGCAAGGTGAAGGCCTTGACCCCGGAGCGTTTGGCCAAAACCGAGCACATGATTGAGAAGTGGGGCCCGCTGGCCGTGTTCCTGGGCCGTTTCTTCCCGTTCATTCGTACGTTCATGCCGTTCATCTCCGGTATTTCCGGTATGCGTTGGAGCCGTTTCACGCCGTTCTCAGTGCTCGGTGGCCTGTGCTGGTCCACGTTGTTCACGCTGCTGGGCTACTTCTTCGGTAACATTCCGGCAGTACAGGACCACTTCGAGCTGGTGATCGTGCTGATTCTGCTGGTTTCGCTCGCCCCGACCATCATCGGTCTGCTCAAGGCCAAGTTCGGCAAGAAGAAGCCGGCCAAGGTGACCGATGCTCAGTTGGATGCTATGGAAGACGGCATTAAGAACCTCGATAAGTAAGCAAGAAATGTAGATTACCGCATAAGGAATCGTCGTGAAAATGAAGGCCCTGACTGTGCATGCGAGGTCAGGGCCTTTTCTGCATGAGATGGGCGTGAAACAGCAGCGTGGTTATCCACATTTGTCGTGGACGACATGCCGGGGTGTGGATAACTCAGCAAGCTAGAACCACAATGGTCGATTCGTGTTGAGCATTGAACTCGGACACGTTTCAATCGGCTTATGAATAGCAACACCACACCCCGCGTGGCGCGTAGGATCACCTCGCCAGCGGTAGCACCTCCGGGCATTCCGCTGCCCACGGACGATGCGCCAATTCCAGCGTATCGCTACTACACTCCGCCGCCCAGGCCGTTGGCCTCATGCGAACGGCAGAGATCGGGCGAGGCTCCGGCACTCGCCCTAACTACAGACACCAGCTTCCATAACATTGTAACGATGACGTCAGGTCATGGAGGCGTGGGGTTGAGCGTCATGGCTTCCATGCTTGCATGGACATTGGCGAGACGTGAACACAGCTGCGTTCTCATAGACGCTGATTTCGTGGCCGGATGCCTTGACCTGCTGCTTGGTGTAGAACGAGAGCCGGGCTTGCGGTTCAGCCAAGTCGACGCGCCCCTCGGCCGTATCGAGGGTGAGGCGATGAACCATGAGCTGATGATGTGGGAGGGTGTGCGAGTACTTCCCTATGACCCTTGGAGCGCGCGCCAGCCTGACTGGTGGGAAGTTCAAGCGGCCATTCGGGCTTTGGCGGAAACGAACGACGTTGTCATCGTAGATGCCGGTCAGGGTGGACTCATTGAGACCGTACCCGATCTGCGCAGTGGCCTGCAGGTGATTGCCGCGGAATTGTCGGTAATGGGGCTGGCCAGAGCCAAGTCGCACCGGTCCAGATTGGATTCATGGGGCTGTGAAGCGCCACATATCGTAGGTGTGGAACCACGTGGCGCTCCACGTGGGAGAGGCCACGTGGGTATTGGCGAGGCGCAGGACTATTTGACTGCCACGGTATTGGGGCCCATCAAGCCAAGTGTCAATCTGTGCGGAGACGTACTGGAAGGCCTCGGCATCAGATCGGTGACCAAAGGCAGCCGCAAAGCCGTGAGCTTGCTTGCCGATCTTGTCGAGCAGGCCATTCGCCCGGTTTCGGGAGCTTCTTGCAAGGACCGGTGATGCGGTATGGCTGCCGTAATCACTCGGGCTGATGAGCCCGGCGCAGTGCCCAGAACTGTGTTCTTCGGTCTATTGAATGATGTGGCATCCGACCCGCAGGTTACCGATCTGGCGGTGACCTGTGATGGCCGCGTTTGGGCGGACCGCGGCAACGGCATGCGAGAAACAGTATTGCGTGTGCCGTTTCGCTCGCCGCAAGTAGTTCGAGAATACGCCGTCCAACTGTGCGCGCAGCTTGGGCGCAGACTGGATGATGCCTGCCCGATAGCGGACGCCGCCAGTCCAGACGGCATCCGCGTGCATGCGGTGATTGCCCCATTGGTGCCACAAGGTGCCGCAATCTCCATACGGTTCCCTGACAGGACCATGGCATCGTTGCGACATCTGAGCCAATTAGGTGTATTCCCGGCTGCTTGGCTGCCGATGTTCGTGGGACTGGTGCGCAGACATGCCACAGTGCTGATTACCGGCGGAACAGGCGTGGGCAAGACCACCTTGCTCAAGGCGCTGCTGGCGCAATGCGATGTGAACGAGCGCATCGTCACCGTAGAGGAAGTTCGTGAACTGGGAGAACTGGGGCGTGGCGATCATGTGTCGTTGGTAACGCGCGAGGCGAATGTGGAGGGCGTCGGAGCCATAAGTCTGACGGACTTGGTCAAAGCGACGTTGCGAATGCGCCCCGACCGCGTGGTGCTGGGCGAATGCCGTGGCGCGGAAATCGTCGACCTATTGCGCGCGTTCAATTCTGGTCATCACGGTGGCATGACCACTGTGCATGCGGACGGCGTGAACCGAGTACCGTCCAGGCTGATTTCGCTTGGATTACTCGCCGGAGTCAGTCCACAGGCGTTGGCCATGCTGGCGGCAGGCGCTTTCGACGCGGTGGTGCATTTGGAGCGAGTGAACGGACAGCGGCGTATCACGCAGATCGGCGAACTGCGTGTAGCACATGGTGAACTGGCAGGAACACCGCTGGCGGTATGGAATGGCTGCCATCCTCCTCGGTATGCCGCCGAATGGGGGCACTTCATTGAACGATGGGGCATCGTTCCCGGGCCGAGTGGTGGTGGGTGATGATGTGGTGTGCTGTTCTGGTGGCGCTCGCCGTGCTGATATGGCCGGGGAACAAGTCCGGGAGGCTGTATCGGCTGGCTTACCGCGGGCGTGCGGTCGATTCCGCAGCCATAAACGAACCTCGATATGCCGGCTCACCTCGCGTGGGCGTTGCGCAGGTGATTACGTCCGCCATCGCGCGATTGCGAGGTGGCGGCACATTGGTTGAAGCATTCGAGGAACAATCCAGCAGACGCTTCGCCACTCAGCGCATTACTGTGGAACGGCTCATAACGGTGTTCGAACAGCGGCGTCTGCCCGACGAATCACCAGCGCAGGTACTTGAAGCTGCACGCGGGGTCACCGCCGCAGCGGTTTTGAGCGATGAGCTCGGTTGCCAAGCAGTGCCATGTCTGGAAGCGGTATTGACTGCTTACCGGCAGATGAGGCTGATGCAGAACCTGCGATCGCAAGCATGTGCCGTTCCTAAAGCCACTGTGGGGCTGCTGAGCGCGCTTCCGGCCGTCACTGTGGCATTGGGCGAGCTTCTGGGAGCTAGACCATTGGCGTTCTTGCTTGGATCGCCACGCGGTGTGGTCTGCTTGGTATTAGGGGGATGTTGTTATGCTGCCGGCTTGGCATGGATGCGGGCATTGTTGAAAGGCAGCGGATTATGAGTACGGTGTGGGTACACGCCGCGGCAGGCTGTGCGGCGATCGCTAGTTGGCTGTATAAGGCTCCGTCTTGTCATGACAGCCGCTTGCCGGGCGAGGAACCGGCCGTAGCGCATGATTGCGGGTCGTCATGGACCATACTCATATTGCGTATGTCGCAGGTGTCCTTGCGTCAGGGCTCCTCGATTCCCCGGGCGCTTGACATGGTGGGCAAAGCCGTCGGCGGCGACTGCGGCGCTCGCATGAGCGAGGTCGGGAGATCCCTGACCAGAGGGGTTCCCTGGGCTGATGCGTGGCATGCCGCTATGGCTGTTCAGCATGAGGGTGCGCCAGCTGATAGTTCATCCGGAAAACGCACCAGCAGAACGCAACGAGATCTTGGCCTGCTGCAATCGGCTTTGGAATCGTCATGGACGCATGGCGATATGCCTGGCGTGCGCCTCGAATCCGCCATTGAACAGCTGGACCGTGACGAGCGTGCCGCCATCGAACGGAATGCCGCGAAGCTGTCGGTAAAGCTACTGATGCCTACAGGGCTATGTTTTCTGCCGGCATTCGTGCTGGTAGGAGTCATTCCGGCGATTGCGTCCTTCATGATGTGAATATAGGCGTGAACTGAGTGCGCTTAGGGTGAATCTTGTTGTATCGCTCGGTATTGCACTTGGCTGCGTTTGGTTATCCACATTGGTGGTGGACGACACGTCGGGGTGTGGATAACTCGGCAAGCTAGAACCACATACCCCGTTTTTCCTGGTGCATGAAGCGTTGATAGTCCACAGTGGTATGCACCCCGCGTCAACCCGGCGCGGGGGCCAACCACTCACACACGCATGGGGAAGGTGCGAAGCCACTGCGCAGCTTCCCCTCCTTACCGAAAGGAACGCCAATGAATACCCCTATCCCCGTCATCGTCGACGGGCAGGCCGGCATCTTTGCGCACAGCAAGGCTCGTGTGGCCACGCTGAACGCCAAGGCGAAAGAACGGCTATGCCTCATGGACGCACGCATCCGCACCCTCATGGCTGAGCCCGAAGAAGGCGCGGCCACTGCGGAATACGCAGTCGTACTCGTTGCGGCTACAGGCTTTGCGGCGGTGCTGGTCGCCATCCTGAAGTCGGATGCCATCAAGACGTTGCTGACCAACATCATCAAACAGGCTCTGAAAGTCGGGTGACAGCCATGAAGACCATGACATGCCGGTGGCGGCTCGCCAGACTGCCGCCAGACCTATGCACGGGGTCGGCCACCGCCGAATTCGCGATCGTATTGCCCAGCGTTATCGCCATCGCCGGGCTGATATTGGCAATAGGACGTGTGGTCATCGTTTCCATGGACTGTCAAAGTGCCGCGGCAGCGGCTGCACGCGAGTTTGTGGTTACCGGTGACGAATCATCCTCGCGCAGCATAGCTGCGGACGTTGCCGGGGGAGAGCCTCGCGTCATCATTGCCCACGACGGCCAATCGACGAGTGTGATGGTCGAATGTTCGGTATTGCCTGGTCCGCTGGATGTCACTCCAACGCGGGTTACCGGCAACGCTACGGCGATAAGCCAATAACTGGTCGGCTGGCTGGGCGGCCGCAACAGAAAGGAACTGCGGTGCAGGGAATGCGTTATGAGGAGGGATCGGGCACGATGGCCGGAGCCATGCTGGTTATGGTGGTGGGCATTGCGCTCGCGGTGGCGGCAAGTGTGGGCAACCTCATGATCTGCCAGAACCGAGCGCGTTCCCTCGCCGACCTTATCGCCTTTGACGCCGCGTATGCGCTGTGGCATGCGGATATCGGTGATCCATGTGCGCTCGCCGCCAACATGGCTGAAGCGAATGGTGTAGTTTTGGGCTCCTGCTCCGTGCGGGATGAAGACGTGTTGGTAACCATCAAGGTGGAAACCATGGTCCTGGTGGCATCATCCGTGGAGCGGATGGCTCGGGCCGGACCGGTGAGTTGTACGGAAGGAGACAATTATCACAATAATGGACCGTAAAGCACCGATACTCTGGCGGGCTTCTGGGCCTTTGGCTAAGGTGAGAGCATGAGCGAGAGTGAACGCAACGAGCGCCGTCGCGTGGTGGCCATGGTGGGCAACCCCACTTCCGATAAAGGCCGTGGCGCTAAGGTGGACGCGCAGGTATTGGGTCTGCTGGAGGAAGCCGGCCGTGCCCATAACTTCGACGTCATCGACATCACCGGCACGAGTTTCGACGATTCCCTGAACCAGGCGCGTGAACGCGCGCACGAGTACGACTATCTCGTAGTGGTCGGTGGCGACGGCATGATCGCACTTGGAGCGACGCCGTGGGCTGCAGTGGCAAGCCGTTGGGCATCGTGGCCACGGGGTCGGGCAACGATTTCGCACGAGGACTGAAGCTGCCGGTCAACCGTATCGAAACCGCAGTGGAAGGTATCGTCGGTGCTATCGTGCGCGGATCACACATCGATGTGGACATGGGACGCGTGACCTCTTTGGACGGCGGCTATGCCGTGGATCCCTCCACTGCGAGGAGTACGAGTACCAGGAGAGCAAGTCCGCCGAGCATCCGATTGACCGGTACTATGCGGGCATGCTGTCCTGTGGTCTTGACGCGAGCATCAACGACCGTGCGAATCATTCGCATCTGCCGACCGGCACCATGCGCTACTTTGCGGCGGTGCTGGTGGAGCTGACGCATATGAAGCGTTATGGTTACCACATCAAAGCCACATTGGCGGACGGTACCACGGATGAACGAGACATCATCACACCATTGCTGACGATTGCGAATTCGAGGCATATCGGTGGCGGCATTGAGGTCTCGCCGTACTCCTGCTTCTCCGATGGATTGTTGGACCTGGTGTGGATGGACCACGTGCCGAACTTCGGCGAATGCGCGGTGGCCATTTCGAATGCCTATAACGGCAAGCTACTTGCTTCAAAGGTGTTCGGCTGGAAACGTATCCGTGAAATCGAAGTCACGCGGGCAACGGAAGGAGACGAGCCGCCGGTGCTGATGGCGGACGGCGAATATATCGGGCATTTGCCATTTAGGGTAGTGGCCGAGGACTGCGCGTTGCGCGTGCTAGTGCCGCCGGCCGTAGCCGCCCGTGAGGTGGATTCCCGACAGGAAGTGCTCAACGCCATTGCCCGAGATGGTCGCGATCCCGTGACCGGCCAGTTCGCGTGACCCGATTATATTGGCTCCCCTCATTAGGCTGAGCCGTAAAGCAAACAGCCCAGTGGGCTGTTTGTAGGCGAGGGTTCGACGATAGTCGAACCAGAAGAAAGTCAGCCGTAGGCTGTCCGCAATTGCGGACGAGCTGGCCGCGAAGCGGACTGAGGGGAGTGCGGGAGAGCGGTACCAGAGCCAATGGCCGTCAGACCTCAGACGACATAGCTTTCGATATGCAGCGTCTGCGCCATGACCTCTTTGATGGTTCGGTCGCTGATGTTCGGATGCGAGCGAATCAGCGAGATAAGCCCCACAATCAGTGTGAAGAACGTCTCATGGACGTTGGTGATTGGCAGGCCATGCATCTGCTCGAAATCACGTACAGTGGTCTGGGCAATGTAGTCGGCAATACGGTCCGCCGCGCGGTCAATGAACTTGATATACAGTTCGGCGTTGCCGTCTTGGATCATACGGTTTGAGAAGGGGCTCTCGTCGGCGATCAGGGAGCGGAGCACATGCACGATGTCGTCTAATGCCTTGTTCACGTTGCCTGTTTCGCGCGCTTGGTTCCACTGCTTCAACGTGGTGAGGATTTCGTCGATGACGTTATCGAGTACTGCGTCAGCTACGGCTTCCTTGTCTTCGAAGTAGTGGTAGAACAGCGAACGCGTCATACCGACTTCGCTTGCGATGTCGGAAACGGTGATTTTGGAGAAGCCTTTTTCCAGACACACCTTGCGCGCGGCTTGCACGATGGCGTCGCGCCGGGCATCGCCGCGGGTGGGGCGTTTCTCGTCGAGGGTATCGCTCATGGGTGCCTCCTGACCACAACCGTTATTGACACTATGTTAATACAAAGAAAGCGGTTAATAACAATAAAAATGCGGTAACCGTTGTCAGGTGAATGTCGTTGGAATATAAAGAGTTTTCCGATTCGGCAACTATGAGCCCGGTTTATCTTGACTTTTTATCGGTTAATTCTGAGGGCAAAGGTAGGTTAGTAGCTATGGCACTTGCACTGTATCGTCGCTATCGTCCGGACACCTTCGAAGGGGTCATCGGCCAGGACCAAGTCACGGTCCCGCTGATGCGCGCCTTGGACGAGGGCAAGCTCACACATGCCTATCTGTTCTCAGGGCCGCGAGGCTGCGGCAAAACCAGCTCCGCGCGTATCCTGGCCCGTTGCGTCAACTGTGCCAAAGGGCCGACTTCCCACCCCTGCGGCGAATGCGAAAGCTGCAAGGACCTGGCCACCGGCGGTCCGGGTTCCATCGACGTGGTCGAAATCGATGCGGCCTCGCACAACGGTGTGGATGATGCTCGAGAATTGCGAGAACGCGCTGGTTTCGCCCCTGCGCGCGACCGCTATAAGATTTTCATTCTCGATGAGGCCCACATGGTCACGCAGCAGGGCTTCAATGCGCTGCTTAAAATCGTTGAAGAGCCGCCTGAACATGTGATGTTCATCTTCGCCACCACCGAACCAGACAAGGTGATCGGCACCATCCGTTCGCGCACCCACCACTATCCGTTCCGTCTGGTGCCGCAGGAAGTCATGGGTCCCTACCTGGAGACGATCTGCGACAAGGAAGGCATCAAGCCCGAGCCCGGTGTGCTGAAACTGGCGATGCGCGCCGGTGGCGGCTCCATGCGAGATACCCTGTCCGTGCTTGACCAGCTGATGGTTGGTTCGGTCGAAGGCGTTATCACCCATGATGCCGCTGTAGCCCTGCTCGGCTTCACGCCGGAGGCACTGATCGGTGAGGCCGTGGATGCGGTAATCGATCACAACGGCGAAGCCCTGTACGGCGTTATCCAGAAAGTCGTGGTCGGCGGATTCGATCCGAGACGATTCGTCGAAGACCTACTGGCTCGTGTGCGTGATCTGCTGGTGCTTACGTTGGCCGGGGACCGTGCGGAATCCGTGCTGTCCGACACGGCTGAGGCCGAGGATATGGACGATCTGCACCGCCAAGCCAAGGCGCTGGGACTGGGCGCACTGACCGCAATGGCAGACATCATCAACACTACGTTGGGTGCCATGACCGGAGCCATTTCTCCGCGTATGCGCTTGGAACTGCTGGCCGCGCGATTGTTGGCCGGCAGTGAATCAGGCTTTGCAACAGCCGCTCCCGCGCCAGCTTCTTCTGGTATGCCGCCTGCGGCTGCTTCTTCGACTTCGACTACGCCAGCCGCTTCCGGTATGGGTGCCAGTGGTTTTGCCGGCGCATCGCGAGGCGGGTTTGCCGGAGCCTCACATGGCGGATTCTCCGGTGCTGCACGCAACCAGCAGCAGCCGCCGCCTCAGACGCATCCCGCTTGACCCAGTCAGCCAAGCTTCCCATTGGATTTGGCAGGTGCTGGAAATGGGCCCCATTGGCCTTGCAACGGACCCCGGGCCTGTCAGCGACCCGACCCGCGGGCTCTCTGTCTGTGCAACCTGCTGTAGCAACTGCTGCTGCCGGTGCCGCTCCTGCCGCCAATGCCGGGTGGGGCGCTCCCGCCGCGTCGCCGGCCGTCCCGGCTCAACCGGTGACCTCGCCTGCGGCATCGGATAATCGGTCCATCGACGAGAAGTGGGATGCAGCCGTCGCCGCTTTGCCGGAAACCATTCGTGAATATGTGTCACGAGACAAGGTGCCGACCGTAAAATTCGGCCCCAACCGTAAGGGTCTGCCTTGCTTGTCGATGACGTTCGACAAGTCGCTGAGCCAGCACGCTTTCGCCTTGGCCGTGGATAACAGCGGTAAGAAGGCGGCGGTCGTGGTGATGGATGCCGTGCGCAACGAGTTCGGTGCCAATGCGGTTATTGCACCTTCTGCGGTCGCGGCGAATGGCGAGCGAGTCGAATCCGTCAAACGTATGAGCCCGGAGCAATTGGCCAAGGTCAAGCAGCAGATTGCCATGGCCAAGGCTGGATTGGCCGCGTCGAGTTTGGGCGCGGGCCTGGGCATTCATATGGGGAGCGAGACGAAAGCTCCGAAGCCGACTGCAACAGGCCGAGCCGAGGATACGGACGACAGCCATCGAGCCGGCCAATCCAGTGCATCCACGGCGGCGAAGAACTGGAGTGACGATGACCCTTGGGCCAAGCCGGCCGTAAGCAACGCTTCGCCGCAATCTGCAGACGGGTTCGCACCTAACGAGCCCGCTGCTACGCCTGCGCCCGAAGAGCATCACAAGAAGCATGTTGCGGTTCCGGACATCAGTGACGGTGTTGATCCGTGGGCCGCTCCGGCTGCTCCTGTTGCACCCACTGCGTCCGTTGCGTCCGCTGGACCCACTGGACAGTCCACTGGGCAGCCAGCCACCGCATCTTCCGTTACGGCAGTTGCCGGCGAGAGCGACGATCCATGGAATCAGACGCAGTCTCAGGCCGCGGTCTCACCGGCGTCGCAACCGGCCGAAGCCGACCCGTGGAACCAGCCATATCAGCAGTCTCCTCACGATGATCCGTGGAATCAACCGCAGGGGAACCATGCTCAGGCGGCTCCGCAGCCAGGAGACGACCCGTGGAATCAGCCTCAGTCCCAGACTCCGGCTTCTTCGGTTCCTCAGACAGTGTCGGGCAATATGTCGGGCGATGACCCGTGGAACCAGCCCCAATCGGTTCCGCAGCCGGCTGCCGGCGATGACCCGTGGAATCAACCGCAGGCAGTTCCACAATCGGCTCCGCAGGCCACCCCGCACGGTGATCCGTGGAATCAACCGCAACCCGCACAGCCGACCCCGAATGCCGACCCGTGGAATAGCGGCCCCAGCCCCAGCCGAAACCACAACCGCAAGTCGCGGCCGAGGATGACGAATACTCGATGAGCGACCAGTCGCTCGGCGAGGCGACGGCCATGAATCTCGACGATCTGAAAAAGCTATTCGAGGTCAAAAAAGTCGAGCAATTCGCGGCAGATGATCCGAAGAACCCCAAGAACATCCAGCCTGCCAAGAAGCACTCGGATGAATAATGAGGACGAATAACGAGGAATACCCATGGCACTTGCTTATGACGGCGCAATACAACGACTGATCGACGCTTTCGGGCGGCTGCCCGGCATCGGGCCGAAGGGCGCGCAGCGTATCGCCTTCTACATGCTGTCCGCGCCCGAAGATGAAGCGCGCGATTTGGCCGAGGCCATCGAAGAGGTCAAGGCCAAGATCCGCTTCTGTGATATTTGCGGCAACGTGCGCGAATCCAGCCCCTGCCCGGTATGCGCCGACCCGAGACGCGACCGTTCGGTGATCTGCGTGGTCGAAGAGCCCAAGGATGTGATGAGCATCGAGCGCACGCGCGAATACCACGGCCTATACCATGTGCTCGGCGGCGCAATCAACCCAATGGCCAACGTTGGCCCTGCCGACCTGCGTATTCCCGGTCTGCTCAAACGCTTAGAAGGCGATGAGGTCAAGGAAGTGATTATGGCGCTCGACCCGAATATTGAAGGCGAGGCCACCACCAGCTACTTGACCCAGCTATTGCGACCCGTAGGTGTCAAGGTCACCCGACTTGCCAGTGGCCTGCCGGTGGGCTCCGACTTGGAGTATGCCGACGAAATCACGCTGGGCAGGGCACTGGCCGGTCGGCGCGAGGCCTAAGCCAGCGTATCATTGGCGCTCTCGCCCTTGCGGCTCATCCACGGCCAGAATGCGCCGTGGCGGATGATGCGCGCGGCCTTGTGCCGTCGCGCCAACCAGATGATGAACAGTCCTGCCGCCAGTATGCCTAGACCAACACCAAGGGCGATATTGCGCGCGTCAAGCACGTCATTCGGCTCGGGGGCCGGCATCGGAATCGCCACGCGGTGCCCGGAGATAAGCAGTCGGTGCGTGTTCACGCCGTATGGTGTACAGGTCATCAAGGTGGCACGGTCCTCACCCGGCACAATCTTGAGCTTCGACGTGTCATCCGGCAAAATCACCGAAATGCGGTCCACTTTGTAGCCCAAAGTTTCGCCCATGACTTCGATGTAGAAGAAGTCGCCCTCTTTCACCTCGTCCAAACGGGTGAACATCAGCGCTTCAACCAACCCGCGGTGCCCGGTAATGACCGAATGGGTGGATTTACCTCCCACCGGCAGCGACGTGCCGTACAAATGGCCGGCACCAGAAGCCAGTGCTTCCTCGGAAGTGCCGTGATAAATCGGCAGATTGATGGACTGCTTGGGCACCTTGATTGTGCCCATCACGCCGTTGCCGGTATTAAGCAGTGACTGGTATTCCTTGTCTTTCTTTGAGGCGGAATCCTCGCCGCTGGCTTGGGATCCTCCTTGAGCGGCGGCGAACGGATCGACGGCTTCACCCAAGATAGGCTGGCCGGATTCAGCGAGCTTCTTGTTGTATGCGCGGGCCGCCGTGAGCTTGTCTTCCGCCTGCGGGTAAGGCCAGCCAGCTACTTCTTTGGCCGTGGTGGCTGTGGTGGCGGCCAAGTTGCGGTCGGACTCGAATTGCAACGCTAGCGGGAAGCAGGCCACGGCGATTGCGGCGATCAGCAGCACAATGGTGATGATGCGCATCGCCCACAGGTTGCGTTGCAGGCGTCGGCGCTCGGCCACGAGATCGCTGATATCGATGACTTCGTCAAATGGTGTTGGAACGAATGCTGCGGGCTCGGGCCGCGCTGAGGAAACGTTGTCATTTGCAGATGCGTCATCCGGCATGGCCGCGTTGTTTTCCCACATTTTCTGTGAGGCACGCTTACTCGTCGAACGTCGATGCAGCAATGCCATAGTCGCCTGTTCCTTCGCTTGATCTGCTCATGATTTGCTTATACAAGACGGCCGGGTCCGTCTTAGTCGTGCATGGCATAGGTGCTGTCGCAAATGGCAACACCGCACGCGCCACACTGCGAAACGTTACTCCGCACCAAGCCTTTCATGCAACATGCCGACGGGGCCATATAGGGGCAATGTAGGGGGCATAAGAAGTCTGAAAATGCGATACGAACAACGTTGCTACGGCTGTCAGTGATGCGGCTTACTTCGGACAAGCCGTTGAGATGCAAGGGGATGCAAAGGATTGCAAAGTATGGCAACATGATAAGTCGCGGCGTCGGCAATATTTGGCAGAGCTTTCAAATAGGGGGGTATGAATGCATAAAGAGGGAATATGTTACCTCGATAAAAGAGGCGCTATTGCTGTTTTCGTGGATGTCGGTTCGTCGTCGAGCCGTTGGTTTCGTAGGCGTGAGGGGCGTTCCCGCGTATTCTGTTTTCCGACCAAAGAAATGAATCGCGAAGAACGCCTGAGCAAAA
>ENA-OPZZ01000481-OPZZ01000481.1-human-gut-metagenome-genome-assembly--contig:-NODE-481-length-31419-cov-5.466605_pt1 | contig 31419 bp, 24 predicted proteins | sample MGYA00242487_ERZ504511 | MGnify/ENA primary metagenome ERZ504511 (study PRJEB26092, sample SAMD00036241) | human gut metagenome | host: Homo sapiens | study: EMG produced TPA metagenomics assembly of... | reverse complement strand
AGATTCAATTTAAGTTTCGCTAAGTTTCACTTATATAGGCAGAATGAGGGATATTCAATAAAGTAATATGGAAGAAGCACTGAAAACCGTGGGATTATTGGTTTTACAGTGCTTTTTCTTTTGCCAAAGAGGAAAAATGCAGCGAATTTAAGTTTTGCTAAGTTTCACCGAGTTCTGATTTTGCAGAGCGCCATTGTTTCTTAGGTTCAAACTCTCCACATCCATCACAGGTATACGGCCAGTTGATTTTCCATTCAAAATATTCATCTCTGGTAATCACACCGGATTTCAGTTCATCCATTTGAACTACCCATCCTTTCAGAAAATCATTCAGAACTCCATAGTCAAACCACATACAGACAGGAGCATGGGTAGGCCAGCTGTTGTTGTCATGGTAGTAAACGGAAGTGTCTGCTACTTCATTGCATTTTTCACCGGGAAATTTCCGAGGAAGAAACAGATGCATCTATTGATTTTACAAATAACAGATTTGTGATATGATAGTTACAGCATTTCAGAAAGAAACAGAAAGGAAGTAATCAATGGTGTTTGATATCATAGAGCATCTGCAGATCAGACCGGAATTAAAGGAGTCCATACTTGAATTTCGAAAACAATATCCAGTGGAGCCACAGTTTCAGTCCAGGATACCCGTTCCGAGTAACATTTATTATGGAACAGATATCTGGGAAAAGGCAGTGACGGCACTTTTATGCGGAAAAAATATTTTGCTTGTCGGTCATAAAGCCACCGGAAAAAATATTTTTGCGGAAAATCTTGCCGCTGCATTCGCAAGACCGCGGTGGGATGTATCGTTTCATGTCAATATGGATGCTGCATCCCTGATCGGTATGGATACTTTTAAAAAACAGGAAGTAACTTTCCGTCCGGGTCCGATCTGCTGTGCGGCGCAGCATGGTGGATTTGCGGTGCTCGACGAGATTAATATGGCAAAAAGTGAAGCTCTGGCGGTACTTCATGGAACGCTGGACTTTCGAAGAAGCATCGATGTGCCGGGATATGAGCGGATCGACCTGCACCCGGCCACCCGTTTCATCGCCACGATGAACTATGGGTATGCGGGAACAAAAGAACTGAACGAAGCACTGGTTTCCCGCTTTGTGGTGATCTGGATGCCGATGATCTCGCAGGAACACCTGATTTTGTTATTACAGGATTACTATCCGACACTGAAAACTGAAGGTGCAAAAGAACTGGCAGCCGTCTACCTGGATCTTCAGAAAAAGTGTGAAAATGCCCAGATTTCTTCCCGTGCCATGGATCTTCGGGGGCTTCTTGACGGTGTGGCACTGATGGAAAAAGGATTGAACGTACAGGATGCGCTGGACATGGGAATTACCAATAAAACCTTTGACCCATATGAGCAGACACTGATTCAGGATACGATTCGGGGTACGAAATCTCAAAAAAGATGAAACCGGAAGATTTATTTGAAGAAAATGTGGTTCTTGCAGAAAAGAATTCGCATAAACACTCTATCATAATAAAAGGACAGTGCAAAGACATGGAACAGCAGGAGATGCAGGAAGAACGGAGAGCGAGAAATTTTGTTTGGGCAGCGGCGGAACAGTATGGGCTGGAACCGCTGTTTCTCGCCTATGCACCGGATGGGACGGCGGATATGTATCTGAATATTATTATCGGTCTCAGTTATAAGTGGTATGATGCCCAAAAACTGGAAACATTTTTTCATATGCTCGGTGGCAGGCAGGAGGAACTGTATCAGGGGATGCTGTGGATCGGTCTGGAACAGGCATTATACGAAAAAGAACAGGCGCATCGGCCGGCACTTACGGATCTTCGCCAGGAATATGCACAGGAAAATCTGGGGAGGTATCGTTCGTTTAAAGAATATGAACTGATTGATCAGCTGCGAAACGGACATTGTGCGGCTATTCTGGGTCAGAACTCCGGGTTATCCGGAAGAATGGAAGAACTGCTTGAGGAACTGACGTTTACCGGAGATATGGAGATCGAACAGATCATCGCCAGGATGAAAGTGATCCTGTGGAAATATTTTTCTTATGAACCGAAGCCGGTAAAAAAAGAGCGGGGGACGTATTTTCTGCAAAAACTGCTGCCTGTATTTCATTCGATCGGCAAGATGCATGCTACCTACGTGAAGACAAAGCGGTATGACGATCCGGTGTGGGAAGAGTCCGGAAACGGAGGAGCCATGGAAAGAGCCAGACATTATCTGCTTCAGTTTTCCAGGAAGGGAGACGGGGAAAAAGACCGGGCGTATATTGAGGGATGTTTTGGTTTCAGTATCTGTTCTCCCGGGGAAGAAAAACTGATGGAAGAAGAATTGTGTACAGAGAATCATAAAAACAGCCATATTTATATAACCGAAGGATATTCGAAGGCTGTTTCTCCGGCCGGAGAACGGTGGAACGAAAAAGCGGCTGAAGCGGAAAAGAAGATTGACAGAAGAGAGGCAAAGGAGATTCAGGAGTTCCGGGAGAATTGCAGAAGACAGACAGAGAAAAATCGGCAGTATTACGAGAAAAATCGAACCATCTATGAGAACAGTATCCGCAGAATGACAGAAAAACTCCGTCTGGAACTGGATACCCGCCTTGATGACGTTCCTTTACGGGCAAGACAGGGAAAAATCTGTGCCAGTCAGGTATGGAGAGCACTGTATCTGGAGGATCCAAGAATCTTTGAAAAAAGAGAAGAGGTGTCAGATGCAGGGTTCTCCGTAGATATCCTGATTGATGCGTCCTCCTCCAGGAAAGACAGTCAGGAACAGATTGCAGCGCAATCCTATATTCTTGTGAAAAGTCTGGATCTTTGCAGGATTCCGCTACAGGTGTATTCTTATTGCAGTATTCGCGGATATACGGTTTTGCGGTTGTTTCAGTCTTACGGGGAGATAGACCGGGCAGAAGAGGTATTTTCCTATGTGGCAGCGGGGAATAACCGCGACGGACTGGCACTTCGGGGAGCCGGTCATCTGATGGAAAACAGTGAACAGGAGAAGAAGTTATTGCTTGTCCTCACCGATGGCAGTCCGCAGGATGACAGGATCGCAGCAGAAGGTGCATTTTACAAAAACAGAGAATACACGGATCAGATTGCAGTGGAAGACACGACCGAACAGGTACAGCACCTGAAAAGGAAAGGCATTCAGGTCGTAGGTATTTTCATGGGGACAGAGCGCGGACTTCAGACCGCCCACCGGATCTTCGGACGAGATTTTGTGCGGATCGAGAATATTCAGCAGTTTTCCGAAGTGGTGGGAAAGATCCTGCAGGAGAAAATCAGGGAAATAATTTGACAAATCCTGTTTATTGTGCTAAAGTATGACAAGAGTAATTCGTACCCGGTTTTCCAGGTGAAGACCGGGTTGTTTATAAATCAAATGTTCACAAAAGGAGAAAATAGACTGTATATGAACAAACAAGAAAGCGATATCATGAAAATATTATTACAGACTCCCTTTATCAACCAGCGGATGCTGGCAGAAGCTTCCGGACATTCGCTGGGGGTGGTGAATCGTTCGGTAAAAGAACTGGTGGCTCAGGGGTATCTGGATGAGCAGTTATGGCCGACTTCCCGGGCAAAGAAAGAATTTCAGGAGCGGTCTCCGAAAAGAGCGATCATCCTGGCAGCCGGTTTCGGGATGCGGATGGTTCCCATTAACACGGAGGTGCCGAAAGGACTGTTGGAAGTCAACAAAGAACCTCTGATCGAGCGGCAGATCCGCCAGCTTCATGAAGTCGGGATCCGGGAGATCTATGTGGTAGTCGGATTTATGAAAGAGCGATATGAGTATCTGATCGATGAGTTTGGTGTGGAACTGGTGGTTAATCCGGACTATATGACGAAAAACAATTTACATTCTGTCAGTCTGGTGAGACGCCATCTGGAGAATGCGTATATCATTCCCTGCGACATCTGGTGTGACCGGAATCCCTTTGACCGGTACGAGTCCTACTCCTGGTACATGGTCAGTGATCTTGTGGAAAATGAAAGTTCTGTCCGCGTCAACCGGAAAATGGAACTGGTCACGGTTCCGGAAGGAAATGGTGGCAATGCAATGATCGGAATCTGTTATCTGACCGGGGAAGAAGCAGGTATCGTTGCAGAAAATATCGAAAAGCTGAGCAGGGATCTGCGATATGACGGTGTTTTCTGGGAGGAAGCATTATATCGAAAAGATAAAATGATCGTTGCTGCAAGGGTTGTACACGGTTCGGATGTTGTAGAAATCAATACATACGAACAGCTGCGGGAACTTGACAGCCATTCCGGCCAGTTAAAAACCGATGCGATCCAGGTGATCTGCCAGGCACTTGGTGTAAAACAGGACGAGATTACCGATATCACCGTACTGAAAAAGGGAATGACCAACAGATCCTTCTTATTTACAACCAAGGGGAAAAAATACATTATGCGCATCCCCGGTGAGGGAACGGAACAGCTGATCGACCGGAGGGAAGAAGCAGCTGTTTATCAGACCATCGACGGAAAGAAAATATGCGATGACATTGCATATATCAATCCGGAGAATGGATACAAGATCACGGAATTTCTGGAAGGTGCGAGAGTCTGTGATCCTGACAGTCCCGGGGACGTGGAAAAATGCATGAAGCGCCTGAGAAGGTTTCATGAGATGAAACTGCAGGTGGAGCATACCTTTGATATTTTCGGGCAGATGGAGTTTTACGAAAAGCTGTGGGGTAATACTCCATCAGATTACCGGGATTATCAGAAGACAAAAGAGCATGTACTGGAACTTCGTCCATATATTGAACAGTGGAGTGGGGAAAAGGTACTGACCCATATCGATGCAGTGCCGGATAATTTTCTGTTTATAGAAAAAAACGGTGAAGAGGAGATCCGCCTGATAGACTGGGAGTACGCAGGGATGCAGGATCCTCATGTAGATATTGCCATGTTTGCTGTTTATGCGATGTATGACAGGGAGCAGGTGGATGCGCTGATCGATGCTTATTTTCCGGAGGGGTGCAAAAATGAGATCCGGATCAAGATCTACTGCTATATCGCAGCATGCGGACTTTTGTGGAGCAACTGGTGTGAGTATAAAAAAAGTCTGGGTGTAGAGTTTGGCGAGTATTCGCTGCGGCAGTACCGATATGCGAAAGAGTATTATAGAATTGTAAAGGAAGAACTCGGTCAAATCAAAGGAGCAAAAAATCATGAATAAAGCAGAACGGGCAATTATAATGGCTGCCGGTCTGGGCAATCGGATGCGGCCAGTCACACTGACCACACCGAAACCACTGGTGAAAGTCAACGGTGTGCGGATGATCGATACAGTGATTCAGGGTCTTCATGAGAATGGGATCACGGAAATTTATATTGTGGTTGGTTATCTGAAAGAACAGTTTTACACGCTGGAACAGGAATATCCGGGTGTGACAATTATTGAAAATCCTTATTATGATACCTGCAACAACATCTCTTCACTGTATGTAGCGCGGGATCATATAGAAAATGCCATGATCCTGGACGGTGATCAGATTGTGTATAACAGAACAATCCTTTCTCCGGAGTTTGAACGTTCCGGTTATAACAGTATCTGGACGGACGAAGAGACGGATGAATGGCTGCAGCAGGTAGAAGACGGAATCGTTGTTTCCTGCAGCAGAAACGGAGGAAAGGGTGGCTGGCAGTTGTACAGCATCTCCCGATGGAGCAAAGAAGATGGAAAACGGCTGAAACATCACCTGGAAGTGGAATTTGAAGAGAAGAAAAATAGACAGATCTACTGGGACGATGTGGCGATGTTCTGCTATCCGAAGGAATACCGGCTTGGCATCCGACCGATGCATCTGGGTGATCTGATCGAGGTGGATAACCTGGAAGAACTGATCGCCCTGGATAACAGCTACCGTGATTTATACACAAAAAAGGAGTAAAATAGTGATGAATAAAATATAACAAATACAAAAGGAAAGATCGACTGGATGATTACACTGGTTCCTCTTGGAATCGTGATTGCACTGTGCGTCCTGTTTTTTCTCCTGCCGGATCAGTCAAATGCAGTTCTGAGCCAGATCCGGTTTTTCTTCGGAGATACTTTTGGAACATATTATCTGGTGATCGGACTTGGCATTTTCCTGTTGTCTCTGTATATCGCAGGATCGAAATACGGCGATATCGTACTTGGTGAAAAAGGAGAAAAGCCGAAATACTCTTTCTTTTCCTGGGGAGCAATGATGTTTACCTGCGGTCTTGCAGCAGACATTTTATTTTACTCTTTCTCGGAATGGGTATTATATGCGACAGATCCTCACCTGGAAGAGATGGGAAGCATCCAGGAATGGGCAGGCGTCTATCCGCTGTTTCACTGGAGTTTTATCCCGTGGGGATTCTATCTGGTACTGGCTGTGGCATTCGGTTTTATGCTCCATGTACGAAAAAGAAACCGCCAGAAATACTCTGAAGCCTGCCGTCCGATCCTGGGGAAACATACCGATGGCTGGGCAGGAAGAATCATTGATCTTCTGGCTGTATTTGCCCTGCTTGCAGGAACGGCAACAACCTTCAGTGTGGCAACACCGCTGATGGCAACGATCATCGGAGAGCTTTTTCATATTACAGTAAGCCGGACAGTTATCAATGCCATTATTTTACTGGTAACATGTGCTGTATATACATATTCTTTGCTCCACGGATTTAAGGGGATCAGCAGACTGGCAAATATCTGTATATATCTCTTTTTTGGATTGCTGGCTGTTGTCCTTCTGTTTGGAGGTGAAACCCGTTATATCATCGAGACGGGCTTTAGTTCACTGGGAACCATGGTTCAGAACTTTATCGGTCTTTCTACCTTTACGGATCCTCTGAGAACCTCAAACTTCCCACAGAACTGGACCATTTATTACTGGGCATACTGGATGGTATGGTGTGTGGCAGCACCGTTTTTCATCGGCAGCATCTCCCGTGGAAGAACCGTCCGCCAGACTATTCTGGGAGGTTATGGTTTCGGCGTTGGATCCACTCTGATCAGTTTTATCATCCTCGGCAATTACTCCATGGGAATGCAGGTAACCGGAAAAGCTGATTTTATCGCACAATACCTGAAAGATGGCGATCTCTATGGAATGATCGTATCCATGATCAAAACCATGCCCTGTGCCCCGGTTATCATGGTAATAGTACTGTTGACGATGGTTGCCTTCTACGCAACTTCCTTTGACTCCATTGCCCTGACAGCCTCCTGCTACAGTTACCGCAAACTCGAAGAAGGCGAACAACCCAACCGGGGAATCCAGCTGATGTGGTGCCTTCTGCTGATCGCATTGCCGATCGCATTACTGTTTGCGGAAAGCTCCATGAGCAATCTGCAAAGTGTGAGTATTGTGGCTGCCTTTCCGATTGGAGCAGTAATCCTGCTGATCACAGGCAGTTTCTTAAAAGATGCGAAGAAATATATAAAAGAAAATAAATAAAATATATATTACATTGCTGTTTAAAAGCATGAAAAACGATACACGAATCCAATCTGTCGTTTCCAATACTCAGCCGAAAGAGCCCGGTTTCCAGGGTGGACTCGCACTGTGTGGGCGGTTAGGGCAAGCTTTGAGATCCGGCGCTTACGTAGGCTTTCGCGAGGGTCAGCTGACCCTCGTGAATCATAGCCGAAGTTAGCGACTACTGTAAAACCCCTTACCTTCCGTATGGAAAAAAGCGCAAACTATCCCTATCATCTTTTAAGAATGATTTATTCATTTTACATTTATGCGGAAACTGCCTCTTTTGGTGGTTCCCATCCTAATGCTTTCAACTTCTTTAAGTATGCATGGATCTTCCGCTCTGCATTAAACTGATTGTAGTATTCTGCCCCAAGATCCTGATATTTCACACCGTCTTTCAGGATATGATAAATCGCTATTAAGATCGAATGTGCCACTGCTACATATGCACGTTTCTTGCCACGGTGGGTACTGATCCGTTTAAACTGGGCATGGAAATAGGAACTTTTATGTCTTACCGCTGCATGTGCACATAATACCAGCGTGGATTTCAGCAATGCATTTCCTTTCCGGATCTTTCCACTTTTCCGTTTCTTTGCACTCACATTGTCCCCCGGACATAACCCTGCCCACGATGAGATATGACGGTCGCTGGGAAATCTTTCCATATCTGTTCCGATGACAGCTATGATTGTCTGTGCACTGGTGTTACCAATTCCTGTAACATCCTGGATCACCTGGGATGCCTGTTTTTCCTCTGGTTTCATAAAGTTGTCAATCTCATCGTTCAGGTTTTCAATATGAACGTTTAATTCATCCAGATGCTGGAGCAGCTCCTTTAACATCCTTCTCTGCAAAGGACTCATGAATCCCTTCAGATCATCAAGGATCTGCTCTTTCGATGCTTTCAGGTTATGGGCGATCAGTTTTTCTTCATACATCTCATCATATTTTTTCTCATCAATCTCATTTCCTGACAGGATGTATTCCAGGATCTTTCTGGCACTTTTCCCATTGATATTTGTCACGGTTCCTGACAGTTTGATATTGGCTCCTTCGAGCATCTTTTGCAGTCGGTTCAGTTCCCGCGTACGTTCTCCAACGAGACTTTTCCGATACTGTACCAGTTCACGCAGTTCTCTCTGATCCTTACTCGGGATATAACTCGGCTGAAGTAATCCGTGCTGGAGCAGTTCTGCAATCCATTCTGCATCCTTTACATCTGTCTTTCGTCCTGGTACGGCTTTCATATGTGCCGGATTCACTACAATCGCATGAAGACCATAGGATTCCATGATGTTATACAATGGTTTCCAGTAAGAACCGGTGCTTTCCATCGCAACGATCTCACATTCATTTTTTTGCAGCCATTCTGCCAGTTCCATCAGTTCCCGGGTGGTCGCACCGAATTCCCGGAGTTCTTTCTTGCGTTTATGGTTCAGACAGGCAACAATCAGTTTTTTGTGTACATCAATACCACAACAAATGTCGTAAATTTTATCCATATCAATACCTCCGGATCTTATTTACGGCACGGTACTCTGTCTTTTGTCAGTTTACTGTACGTCCTTTCGCCAGAAATGGCTGGACAGATGGTGGTGCAAATGAGAGTACCGGAAATCAATTTAGCTCACGGGCTACAGGCCCAAGCCGCTAACGATCTTTACCGTTACTTTTAGTATAACGGATGACACATCTGTTCTACAATCTTTTCTAAACAAAAAAGATATCATTTCCGATGTACCATAACTTACATAGGAAACAATATCTTTTTATGAAAAACTTCCGGATGCCACTCCGGTTTTATTCATGGTGTAGCACGCGAGGCGCGCATGGGAATTTAGCTCAAAGTTGCCCTGCCCACGTTGCCACCTTCTGACTGTCCTGTCATCCGGCTTCTCCGGGCGTCCGGATGCATTTCCCTCCTACTTGTAAATAAGCCCCCTTTTTGATACAATAAATAAAATAAGGCTTTTTATGCCCTTCAATCGGAACAAACAAGGAGAAAAAACATGAAAGTAGTAATACTTGCAGGCGGTTTCGGCACCCGCATCAGCGAAGAAAGTGTACTGAAACCAAAGCCCATGGTAGAAATCGGCGACAAACCGATTCTCTGGCATATCATGAAACTTTATTCCTATTATGGATACAACGAATTCGTGATCTGCTGTGGATACAAACAACATATGATCAAAGAATGGTTTGCAGACTATTATCTGCACAGCTGCGACGTGACATTTGATTTTACCCGGGAAAATAAAATGACTGTGCACAACAACATCTCCGAACCATGGAAAGTAACCCTGGTAGATACCGGATTAAACACAATGACCGGCGGAAGAATCAAACGGGTCAGAGAACATCTGAACGGAGAACCATTCTTCCTGACCTATGGGGACGGTGTGGCAGATATCAACATTGCTGAACTGTTAAAATTCCATCAGGAAGGCGGGCGCATGGCAACATTGACTTCCGTACAGCCAATGGGACGATTCGGCGCGCTGGATCTGCGGGAAGATGGAGAAATCACAAACTTCAAAGAAAAAAAACAGGAAGACAGCGGATGGATCAATGCCGGATTTATGGTACTGGAACCGGAGATCCTGGATCTGATCGAAGGAGACGCGACTGTATTTGAGAAATATCCTCTGGAAGAGGCAGCCAGAAGAGGACAGCTGGATGCATATCGGCATAATGGGTTCTGGCAGTGCATGGATACGATGAATGAGAAGAAGAAACTGGAAGAAATGTGGAGAAGCGGAAATGCTCCATGGAAAGTGTGGGAGTAAGAGACATGAATAACCTGACATTTTTTAAAGGAAAAAAAGTATTTCTCACCGGACATACCGGATTCAAGGGATCCTGGCTTTCCCGTATCCTGATTCTTTCGGGAGCCGAGGTGACCGGATATGCGCTGGAAGCACCGGTGGAGGCGAAACTTTTTGATACCTTACATCTGGAAAAAAATATGCACTCCGTGATCGGAGATATCCGCGACCGGGAAAAACTGATCCGTACCATGCAGGAAGCACAGCCGGAGATCGTGTTTCATCTGGCAGCGCAGCCGATCGTGCGGGAATCGTATAAAGATCCGGTGGGAACGTATGAGACAAATGTAATGGGAACAGTAAATATTCTGGAAGCGGTGCGCCAGACAAAAAGTGTAAAATCGTTCCTGAATGTGACAACGGATAAAGTCTATAAAAACAACGAGTGGGAGTGGGGCTATCGGGAAATCGATGAGTTGGATGGGTACGATCCCTATTCCAACAGCAAGTCCTGTTCCGAACTGGTGACCCACAGCTATGAAAAATCCTTCTTAAAAGAAGCCGGTGTGGCGGTGTCCACGGCGAGAGCGGGCAATGTGATCGGCGGCGGCGATTTCGCTCCGGACCGGATCATCCCGGACTGCGTGCGGGCAGTCGCAAAAGGAGAAAAAATAGCGGTACGGAATCCACATTCCACAAGACCGTACCAGCATGTGCTGGAACCGCTTGGTGCGTATCTGATGATCGCGCAGGCACAGTATGAAAATCCGGCGTGTGTCGGTTCCTATAACGTTGGGCCGGGAGATGAGGACTGTATCACCACCGGTCAGCTGGCAGATCTGTTCTGTAACTCCTGGGGAGGGGAGGCAGCGTGGGAAAATCTGTATCAGGGAGGGCCGCACGAGGCGAATTTCCTGAAACTGGATTGCTCGAAGATCCGTACGGCATTTGGCTGGAAACCGCACTGGCAGGTGGCGCAGGCAGTGAAAGAGACAGCCGTGTGGTATCAGGCATGGCTTGAGGGAAAAGATATGGAAGCATTCACGGATGAACAGATCCGAAAATATTTTACTTTACAGGAAAGAAAATAGAAAAGGATAAATGTGAAAAAGGAAGAAAAATATGAATAATAATCGAAAGATTCTGTGCGGGGCGGTTATTACTGGCAGGTATGGCCGCATCGGATGATCTTTCCGATGATCCTTCTGTTGTATGCGGCGATTTTAATGAAAAAACAGTGGTGGAATAGGTGGACCGGTCTGGTCGGATATCTGATCTGTCTGCTGGCGATCCTCTGGAACACGGAAACCGGCGTGATTCTCGCCGTGGCATGGATGGCACTTTATATTTCACGGTGTCTTGCCGGGGGAGAATGGAGGATCGGGCGTCTGATCCGAACTGTCCCGGTACACGCGGTCTGTGTGACGGCATCATTTTTCGGAGCCTATGGACTCGTGAATCTCTATAATCTGTCCAAACACAGTCCGGCCAATACACTGGGCGAATTCCTGATTCCGTTATTGTCGGATTCTTATATGGTGGACATCCTGCATCTGGATCTGCCGATGTATCCGAGTGCCTATATGGGTGTGATCGTCCTGTTTCTGATCGGGACAGTAATGGGAATCAGTACCTGGTTTTATCCGAAACAGAAAAATGAAGGACAGGTGCAGCTGCTCTTTTTCCTGAGTATCAGTGCACTGGGAAGAATGACGTATTATGTCAATCGACCATCCTATCATAATCTCGACTGCGTCAGCCTGTCGGCAGTGATCCTGCTGGCATATCTGGGGCAGAGGGGAATGACATTTGTTAAGGAAAGAAAATGGAAACACTGGGAAGAGATGGATCTGGCGGGAGTCGTGAACGGTACACTTGGACTTGCCTGTGCAGCCGCAGTGCTTGCCATGAGTACAGGAACGGTGCTGCAGTTTTCCCAGAACAGTAAGATCAAAGAAAATTATCATAATGTGAGCGAACTGGAGGCATTTGTACAGGAAATTGCAGAAGTGGTTCCGGAAAACACGCATGGTTTCGGGTTAAATGTGGCAGAAATCTACAGTCTGCTTCGCTGGAATACCCAGTGCTTTACCAGGGATTTCAGCGATATGGCAGTGATTCCGGAATCCTTACAGGAGTTACAGGAACAGCTGACAGAGGCGGATGCACCGTATGTATTTACCAGTCGGTCGTCACTGCCTATCTGGGAGCGGAATGATCCGGAGACTTACCAGTGGTTTAGTGAAACGTATGAGCTGGATCAGACCTTCCCGTACTATGAGGAAGAATTCCAGTTTTACCGGAAGAAATAAAAAGGAAACGAAGTAACTATTCAGCAGCCATTATCCTGCGAGGTGTTTTGGCATATTTATGCCAAAATCCCGAGACATACAAGCAAAAATGCCATCACCGAAGGTGATTTACGCGAGCAACGAGTCAAAGTCCGTGCTTGCACGGAACCTTGAGGAGTGCCGCGATAACGATAAAAACTCGCAAAGCGTGTTTTTATCGTTTAAATGCATTTTTGCTCGTAACTGTGAAGGTACTGAATAGTTACGAAACGAATATAAAAAAGGAGCAGAAAACATGTTTGAAGAAATGACAGAACAGCAGGCGAGAGAACAGATTCTGGAGATGACAAAGGAATACTGCGAAAAATATCACAATCAGAAAAAACCGTATGAAAAAGGAGACCGGATCCCGTATGCATCTCGTGTGTACGATGCGGATGAGATGGTAAATCTGGTAGATAGTTCTCTGGAATTTTGGCTGACTTCCGGCCGGTTTACAAAAGAATTCGAATCGGAATTCGCAAAATATCTGGGGGTAAAATACTGTTCGCTGGTTAATTCCGGATCTTCTGCAAATCTGCTGGCATTTATGGCACTGACTTCTCCACTGTTAAAGGAGAGACAGATTCTTCCGGGAGATGAAGTGATCACGGTGGCAGCAGGATTTCCTACAACCGTAGCTCCGGTGATCCAGTATGGAGCAGTACCGGTGTTTGTGGATGTGGCAATCCCGCAGTATAATATTGATCCCAATCTTCTGGAACAGGCAGTTTCAGAAAAAACAAAAGCAGTGATGCTTGCACATACCCTGGGCAACCCTTTTGATCTGAAAGCGGTAAAAGATTTCTGTGACCGTCACAATCTGTGGCTGATCGAGGATAACTGCGATGCGCTGGGTTCCCGTTATACGATCGACGGAGAGAGCAGACTGACCGGAACGATCGGAGATATCGGAACCTCCAGTTTTTATCCGCCACATCATATGACAATGGGAGAGGGCGGAGCCGTCTATACAAAGAATCCGCTGCTTCATAAGATCGTGCGTTCTTTCCGTGACTGGGGAAGAGACTGCGTGTGCGCACCCGGACAGGATAATCTGTGTGGTCATCGCTTTGACCGCCAGTACGGGGAACTGCCGTTGGGATATGATCATAAATATGTATATTCGCATTTCGGATATAACCTGAAAGCAACAGATATGCAGGCGGCTGTGGGATGTGCCCAACTGCGCAAGTTCCCGTCCTTTGTAGAACGCAGAATTCATAATTTCAATTATCTGAAAGAAGCATTGAAAGGAACCGAAGACAAACTGATCCTTCCGGAAGCATGTGAGAATTCCGAGCCGAGCTGGTTTGGATTCCTGATCACCTGCAGGGAAGGCGTGGACAGAAATCAACTGGTACAAAAGATCGAAGAAAAAGGTGTACAGACCCGTATGCTTTTTGCAGGAAATCTGATCAAGCATCCCTGCTTTGACCAGATGCGTGCGACAGGAAAAGGCTATCGTGTAGCAGGAAGTCTGGAAAATACAGACCGGATCATGACGGATACGTTCTGGATCGGTGTCTATCCGGGGATGACGGATGCGATGCTGGATGCAATGGCAGATGCGATCAAGGAAGCACTGGAATAATATTTGAAAACGCGTAGCTAAAGGCACAGGAATGAGCTCTGGAACAGGGGATAACCGCGAGTTGACATAATATGAAGAACTGGAAAGCTGCGGCGGATTACAGAAAGGAAGAAGTATGATACTGGACGAAAAACTGAGATGGTTTGGTTTCTGGCTGCTGGACGGTCTGAAAGGAAAACAGATAAGAACATATTATGATCAGATTCAGCGGGCGTGGAAAGAGGGAACATCGATTCGGGAGACCGAAGAGCGGATTCGGGCACTGATCGCCCATGCGGTGAAGACAACAGAATTCTATAAGGATTACCCGGAAGATATTGAACTGACAGATCTTCCGGTAGTCAACAAAGATACGTTTCGACAGAATTATGAGCAGTTCCTTTCGACAACCTATAAAGATGCACCGGATAACAGGGTGATGTGTACGAGTGGTTCTACCGGAACTCCCCTTCGCATGATCCAGAACCGGGACAAAATCCGTCACAACACGGCGGGTGGTATATTCCTAGGAGCAGCAGCCGGATATTATATCGGTATGAAAGAGGCTTTTATCCGTGTGTGGGTCAATAATGTAAAGAAAAGTAAATTCAGCTTTTTCAGGAAAATCTGATCATGATGGACAGTTCCCGGATGGATGAGCAGGCACTGGAAAAGATGTTCCGGGTGATCGAGAAGAAAAAAGTAAAATGTCTCGTCGGCTATTCGTCAGCACTTGGGGAACTGAGCAATTATATTCAGAAAACAGGAAAAGATTGTAGCCGCTGCAAGGTGAAAGCGATTATTCCGATTTCTGAGACGATGCCGGAACCGGTGCGCCGGATACTGGAAAAACAGTTTGACTGCCCGGTACGTGCCTGGTATTCCAATGAAGAAAACGGAATTATGGGATTGCAGAATGAAGATAATGAGGGGTACCGGATCGACACAGAAACGTATTATTATGAAATCCTGAAGATGTATTCCGATGAACCGGCAGAGCCGGGAGAACTTGGAAGAATCGTGATCACGGATCTGTTTAATTATGCGTTTCCGATTCTCCGCTACGATAACGGGGATACGGCGGTGGCAACCAGAAAAGAGAAAAACGGCAGATACAGGCTGTATCTGGATGAACTTTACGGACGTCGAAGCGATCTGATCTACGACTGTGAAGGAAAGGCGGTAACACCGTATATTATTACCAATAATCTGTGGGATATCGAAGGGGTAAAACAGTATCGTTTTATCCAGGAAGATGTGAAAGACTATACCATCTGGTTAAACGGAGATCCGCAGAAGATGAATCAGGAAGAAATTCTCGGACGGATCCGCCCGTATCTGGGTGAAGAAGCCAGAATCAGGGTGGAACTGGTGGATGAGATCCCGGTGCTTGCTTCCGGAAAGCGCAAATACATAGAAAACCGGTGCGAAAAGTATAAGAATCAGACCGGTTTCTGCGGATAATAGGGAGAAACAGGTGGAAAAGAAAGAACAGAAAAAACGGATCGCTGCAAACACCCTGTATACCATGGGCGGGCTGATCTTTATGAACGGCGTTTTGCAGCTGATCATTACGCCGTTGCTCAACCGTTATATGGGAGCAAAGCAGCTGGGAGAACTTTTGTATATTACAGGGTTGGTTGCGATTATCTGTCCGTCCGTCGGACAGGCGTTAAATACCAGCCGTCTGGTGGTGCGAAGATCACATGAGGTAACCAATGGAGATTACGACTGGATCCTGTTGCTGTTTGGCGTACTGGGAAGCGGTGTGGCGCTTTTTATGTCAAGAGATAGTATCAGCGGAATCCCTGTGGGGATCGGGGTGTTTGCCCTGTTTCTGCTGACGGTTTTCCGGTACTACGGGGATGTGGAATATCGACTGAATCTGAATTATCAGAGGTATTTTATTTATTATCTGCTGATCGGTATCGGATATCTTGTGGGATTTGTGATTTACCGTATCACAGATCAGTGGTTGTGGATCTATCTGGTCGGTGAAGTGGCTGCTCTTTGTTATGTGGCAGTTACAGGATCTGTATTTCATAAGTTTTTTCAGCGGAGCGGACATTTTTTTGTGGCGCTGGAGAGGGGATTTTTCCTGACATTGTCGTACCTGATCACAAACACCACAATGAATATGGACCGTCTGGTGATAAAGCAGATTCTTGGCAACGAACAGGTAACAATCTACTATGTGATTTCCCTGATCGGAAAGACCCTGGTGCTTCTGATCGCACCGATCAATACGATCGTGATTTCTTATCTGACAAAACGCAGAGAACTGTTAAACAGAAGTCAGTTTGGAAAGGCAGTGCTTGCGGGAGGCGGTGTGGCAGGTGTCTTTTTCCTTGGCTGCCAGGTAGGAACACCGCTCTTTGTCTGGCTGTTTTACCATGACCTGTTTCCGTCCATCAAAGGACTGGTCACGGTGGTCAATCTGGCACAGGTGCTGGGATTGTTTTCCGCATTTTTATTTATACTTGTTTTAACATTTACGGATGAAAAATGGCAGCTGTGGATACAGCTTGCACATTTCGTGATTCTGCTGACCGCATCGGTGCTGGCAGCAAAAAATTATGGGATGATCGGATTTGCCTGGGCATGTCTGGGAGCAAATACGCTTCGGGTTGTGGCAGTGATCGCACTGGGGATCTGGAAGGCAAAACCGGCGAAGAAAGAAGGAGAATGAAAAGATGCAGACAGGTGAAGTTCTTAGAAGAGTGGTGTTCAATCTTCTGGATGCTGCAAAAGGCGGTAGGCTGAAAAAATTAAAAGAAGTCAATAAAAGAGAGATCGTGGAAGGTGTGACGCCGGAATATATGGAGCGGAGGATCGATCTGCTTCTGGACTATGTAAAAAAACATTCTCCGTATTATAAAAAACATCCGGAATGGACAAAACTGGAAGATTTCCCGGTGATGACCAAGGGAGATTTTCTTGAGCATTATGAGGAAGTGCTGGTGGAGAACAGCAAAGAACAGGGTAATCTGTACCGGCTGAGTACCAGTGGTTCTACCGGAACGCCATTTACCGTTCTGTGTGACGGTGACAAGATGAACCGGGTCAATATGAACTTTATTTCCTGTATGGAACTGAACGGTTTCCGTCTGGGAATGAAGCGTGGGGAATTCCGCGCGTGGATAAAGGGGAAAAATACCATAAGTATGTGGAAATCTTTCAAAAATAATCTGGTCATGGTGGATATCTCCAACATGGGAGATGATTCTCTGGAAAAGATCTGTAAAGATATCGAGAAAAAGAAGATCCAGGTACTGGTGACCTATTCGAGTGCACTGACTGCATTGACCGGTTATATCCGACGGACGGGAAGAGATATCAGTAAGTGGAAGGTAGAGATGGTATTTTCCATGGGTGAGGCACTGCCGGATGCAACCTATGAACTGACAAAAGAAATATTCGGACATTCTCCGGTGCGTTCTTATGGAAATAATGAAAACGGTTTTATCGCGATTCAGTTGGGCGAGGATAGGGAATATACGATCGACCTGTATAACTTCTACCCGGAAGTGCTGAAGATGAACAGCGATGAGCCGGCAGAACCGGGAGAACTGGGACGGCTGGTCGTTACAGATTATTATAACAAAACCTTCCCGATGGTGCGTTACGACACCGGAGATACGGGAATTATGCGGATGTATCAGGATGAAAAAGGGCGGATGCATGGAAAATATGTGGAAATCTACGGCCGCCGCGGTTCTCTGATGTATAATTGTATGGGCGAGCCGCTGTCGATCCATGTATTTATGAACACGCTGTTAAAGTTTGAGGGTGTGGTCTATCAGGCAAAATGCATCCAGTGGGGACAGAAAGAGTATGAACTGCTGGTCAACGCAGACCGGAAAAAACTGGTGGAAGAGGATCTGATTGCCGCTTACCGGCATTATCTTGGAGAGGAAGCGGAGATCCGGATCACTTATGTGGACGAGATCCCGATTCAGGCTTCCGGAAAATTCATGGTCTGCGAGAATAAATGGGATGGAAAGGAAGTAGAGGATATGAAGCAGAAAGTGTCTGATTATATTGCGGATCGTCTGGGCACAGGAAGGGATCTGCCAGGTATTTACAGTGACGGGCGGCGGCGCGATGCATCTGAACGATTCTCTGGGACATCACCCGGGGCTGTCCTGCCTCTACCAGCATCATGAACAGGCGGCAGCGATGGCGGCAGAAGCTTATGCGAGGGTAGACAACCGGATGGCGGCGGTCTGTGTGACTTCCGGTCCGGGTGCGACGAATGCCATTACCGGAGCCTTGTGTGCGTGGATGGATTCCATTCCGATGATTGTCCTGTCCGGGCAGGTGCGATATGATACCACGGTGCGCCACAGCGGTTTAAAGATCCGCACGATGGGAGTGCAGGAATATGACATCACGCCGTCCGTAGAACCCATGACAAAATATGCCGTCATGGTGACGGATCCGCTTACGATCCGGTATCATCTGGAGCGGGCGATCTATCTGGCAAAAACGGGTCGTCCGGGACCGTGCTGGCTGGATCTTCCGCTGAATATACAGAGTGCCATCATAGAAACCGATGATCTGAGAGTGTACGATCCGAAAGAGGATGAGAAAGAACTTCCGGCTCCGGTGACAGAAGAGATGGTGAAGAAGATTCTGGAAAAACTGAAACAGGCAGTGCGTCCGGTGATCTTTGCAGGTCATGGGATTCGACTGGCAGGTGCATATGACAGCTTTCAAAGGCTGGTGGAGCTGCTTGGGATCCCGGTAGTGACCGGAATGAGCAGTATCGATCTGATGGAATCTGCACATCCGCTGTATGTGGGAAGAAACGGAGGAACGGGAAATCGTCCGGGAAACTTTGCAGTGCAGACCTGTGATGTATTATTTTCCATCGGAAGCAGACAGAGTTTTTTACAGACCGGATTTGCCTATGAAAAATGGGCGGCACATGCGTATACGATTCTCAATGATATCGACGGGGAGGAACTGAAAAAAGAGACACTTCACGTGGATCTTCCGGTGGTGGCAGATGCAAAAGAACTGATCACGAGCTGCATCCGGGTACTGGAAGCGGCGGGATGTGATCGTGCACACCCGTGGTTTGCAGATGGAAAAACATCCTGGAGAGAGAAATGCCGTCACTGGAAAGAAAAATATCCGGTGGTAACAAAAGAAAAATATAAAGAGCTGGAACCGGGACGGACGAATATCTATGCATTTTATGACAGCCTGTCAAAAGTGCTCCCGGAAGGGGAACAGATCCTGGTCAGTGTGGGAACCTCCCGTGTGGCGGGAAGTCAGGCAATCTATCTGAAAAAAGATCAGAGATTTTATACCAATGCCGTGACCGCATCGATGGGTTACGGGCTTCCGGCGGCGATCGGCGTGTGTATCGGTTCCGGAAAAAAAGAAGTGATCTGTGTGAACGGGGAAGGATGCATGCAGATGAATCTGCAGGAGCTGCAGACCATCCGGCATCATAATCTGCCGATCCGGATCTTTGTGATCAATAACGAGGGATATCATTCCATCCGCCAGACGCAGACGGCTTATTTCGGCGGTCATCTGGTAGGTGTGGGCGAGGAGAGCGGGGATCTCAGTTTCCCGGATCTTTCCAGGCTGGCACCGGCGTATGGATTTACTTATAAAGAATGTAGAAACAGTGCGACACTCGAAGAAGATCTGCGGGCGGTCATGGAAGTTCCGGCACCTGTGATCTGTCAGGTTTTTGTGTCGAAACTCCAGAAGACGGAGCCGAAACTGGCATCCAGACAGCTTCCGGATGGAACCATGGTGTCGGCATCACTGGAAGATATGTATCCGTTTCTTTCGAGAGAAGAGATGGAGGAGGAAGGCGTATTATGGAAAGAGTGATCGTGACAGGAGCGACCAGTATGATCGGAGAAGCGCTTATTGAGGAATGCCTGAAACATGGAATCTCTGTATGTGCGGTGATCCGCAAGGATACGGCAAGAAAAGATCGTCTGCCGCAAGATCCTCATCTGGAACTGGTGGAATGCAGTCTGGAAGAACTGGCAGCACTGCCGGAAAAAGTGACGGGATCTTTTGATACGTTTTACCATATTGCCTGGGGGTATACCGGTGCGGCAAGAAATAAAAGTACCAGGCTACAGAGTAAGAACATTGATTATACCCTGGATGCGGTAGAGGCAGCTGCAAAGCTTGGCTGTAAACGATTCATCGGAGCGGGTTCCCAGGCGGAATATGGACCATTGGATCGGGAAATGATCGGCCCTGATGCGCCGGAACATCCGACAACTCCGTATGGGGTAAGCAAACTGGCAGCGGGAAAACTTTCGAAACTCCTGTGCAAAGAGCTGGGAATCGAGTGGATCTGGCCGCGGATCTTCAGTGTATATGGAATCTATGATAAAGAAAGTACCATGGTAATGACAGCACTTCATCAGTTCCTTGCAGAAGAAGAAACAGCATTCACCCCGGGGGAACAGGAATGGGACTATCTGTACAGCAAAGATGCAGGACGGGCTTTTTATCTGATCGGGGAAAAAGGAAGAGACGGTTCGATCTACTGTGTGGGGAGTGGAAAGGCGAAACGGCTGTATGAATATATTTACCAGATCCGGGATGTGGCAAATCCGAAAGCTACTCCGGGGATCGGGAAAAAGTCCTATGGTGTACAGCCGGTGATGCACCTGTGCGCGGATATATCGAGTCTGAAAAATGATACCGGTTTTGAACCGGCGTATGAATTTTCCAGCGGAATCCGGGAGATGGTCCGCTGGATGAAGGAGAAAGACAAATGAAAAAGAAAATCTCTGTGGTGATACCCACATACAATGAAGAGGGGAATGTAAAACCGCTGGCAGAATCCATTGTCGCAGTGATGGAGACAGAACTTCCGGAATACCGGTATGAGATCCTGTTTATCGACAACCATTCCAAGGACAGAACGCGGATGTATCTGCGGGAACTGTGCGCAAAGAATAAGAACATAAAGGCAATCTTTAATGTCAGAAACTTCGGTCAGCTGCGCTCTCCGGTCTACGGACTGAAACAGGCAACCGGGGACTGTGTGATTCGGATGTGCGCGGACTTCCAGGATCCGGTAGATATGATCGTAAAGTTCGTAAGAGAGTGGGAGAAAGGATCCAAAATTGTCATTGGCATCAAAAAAGCGAGCAAAGAAAACCGGATGATGTACTGGATCCGTGGATGCTATTATAAACTGATCCGGAAAATAACAGATATTGATCATATCGAACAATTTACCGGCTTTGGACTATATGATAAAGCATTTGTGGATGTGGTGAGAGATCTTCATGATCCGATGCCATATCTGAGAGGAATCATTGCGGAACTGGGATTTGATTATACGGCGATTCCTTATGAACAGCAGAAGAGAAAAGCGGGAAAGAGCAAAAATAATTTTTACAGTCTGTACGATTATGCGATGATCGGGATTACTTCGTATTCGAAAGTGGTTCTCCGGATGGCGACGTTTCTTGGATTTTTTGTGGGAGGTGTCAGTGTGGTGGCAGGGATTATTTATTTTATCCTGAAAATGCTGTACTGGGATCGATTTACCGCAGGCATGGCACCGTTACTCATCGGAATGTTCTTTCTGGGAGCAACGCAGCTGTTTTTCATCGGTCTGCTGGGAGAATATGTGCTGAGTATTAATACTCGTGTGCTGGATCGTCCGCTGGTAGTAGAGGAAGAAAGACTGAATTTTGAAGAGAAAGAGGACAGTGAAAATGAAAGCAAAACTGGCAAAGCGTAAAACAGGGTTCTGTATGCGGATGAAAGAAAGCTGGAAGGAAATGAAATTGTGGGATGCAGAAGAACTCAATAAGCTGGACTGGGTGATCTCAGCGCTGATCCTGATTTTTCTGTTTTTTACCTGTGCCTATGGAGATCTGATGCTGACGGGAAACAGGTCATTTTTGATGTATGAACACTTTACAGATTTTTATAAGGCAAGCTATGAGCAATCCCATGGATATTATGCCAATTATCTGCCGAGTACTTTTCTGGCATATGCGATCTGGAATCTGCCGTTGTATCTGACCGGTCATGCGCCACAGGCGATGCTGACAAACAGTTTTATCAATAATATGTGGTATAAACTGCTTCCGGTGCTTCTGTATTATGCGACTTCCCATCTGATCTACCAGATCGGTGTGGAAGCAGGGTTCGGAGAAAAGAAAGCAAAGCTTTGTAAGTTTGCATTTCTGGTATTTCCGATCGGGGTGTTCAGCCAGTTTATATTCAGCCAGTATGATATCTTTACCGTATTTTTCATGGTACTGGGTCTGTATTTTTATGTGAGAGGCGGCTTATGGAAGTTTGCACTGTCTTTCGGTGTTGCGGCAACATTCAAATATCACGCACTGCTGTTCTTCCTGGTACTGCTGGTTTTACGGGAGAAAAAGATCCGCAACCTGATCAAATATGCAGTGGTTATGGCTGTTCCATTGATGATCGAAGTGCTGCCGAATATCGGAAATATTTATTTCAAGCGCAATGTTCTGGGATTTGGCGTTTTGAAATTTGTGCAGAAACCATTCACCATTGGCTTCTTTGACGGAATCAATCTTGTGGCGGTAACAGCAGCTTTCATGCTGGTGTGGGCGTATCAGAAAAAGACAAAAGACAACCGGGAAATGTTTTCCTGGGGCATTTTCTTCTGTGTGGGAATGAGTTTTGCAATCTTCGGATTCTCTTCCTGGAACCCGCAGTGGCTGCTGATGCTGGTGCCGTTTCTGGTGTTAAATATTTTCATGAATGAAAACGGCAATCTGCTGGTGATGGTGACAAATGTGCTGATCGTTGCACTGTATATTTTCTGCAGCCAGAACCTGGTAGATGAGCAGATAATGAATTACGGAATCCTGAAATACATCCTTCCGGGACAGCAGTTTGCGGTGAGAATGTGGGATCTGTATATGTTCCATGATGAAAAAATGCTCTGCTCTGCGATGTGGGTGGTGCTTCTGGTCTATGTGGTCTTCGGGCATCCGAAATACCATATCCGGAAAGGAACCGAGATCGCAAAAGGGCTGGTATGGCAGATCCGTGCGGCATTTCTGGTCAGTGTGTTTGCATTTGTGATCCCGGCATCGATCTGTGCGCTTGGCATGTTCCAGGGGAAAATTGTTCTGCTGGATAACAGCCGTCAGGATCTGGAACCGGACAATATCATTCAGGTGGATGAAAGCTCTTCGGTGAGCCAGGATCTGACGATGGAGGGAAGTGTGCTGTCGAATCTGAAGATTCGTGTCTATACCGGAGAAAAGAGCATTTCTGATACACTTACAGTGGAACTGATTGACAAAGAAACCGGGGATGTGGTATATCAGGGAGAAAAAGAGACGGACGGTTTTACGACCAATTCGGCGCTGTATTCTTTCATCGGCGAGAAAGTTTCGGTGGAAAAAGGAAAAACGTATGAGCTGCGGATCAGCAGCGAGGCGGAAGAAGGATCCGGTATCGGTCTGTATTGTGTGACAGCAGACAGTGAAACACAGCTTCTGGCAGAGACAGAGGCCAGAGATGAACTTCCGGCAAGCCGGCTGCAGATGCGTGTGACAGGGGAACAGTAAAAGCGGCCTGAAACAAAATAACAGAAACAGGAAAATTCAAGAGTATAAAAAGGGGAGAAAAGGATGAAGCAGACAGAAAGTCCGGCGATCCGGGCGATACAGGAGATTAAAAAAGCGGTCATTGGAAAGGATGACTGTATCATAAAAGTGATGACTGCGATTCTTGCAGGAGGACATATTCTGATCGAGGATGTGCCGGGAGTGGGAAAGACCACGCTGGCACTGGCTTTTTCCAAAGCGCTGCATCTCGAGCAGAACCGTATTCAGTTCACGCCGGATGTACTGCCGGGAGATGTGACCGGATTTTCATTATATCAGAAAGCGACCGGTACCTTTGAGTATCAGCCGGGGGCTGTTATGTGTAACCTGCTTCTGGCGGATGAGATCAACCGTACTTCACCGAAGACGCAGGCGGCACTTCTGGAAGTCATGGAGGAAGGGAAAGTAACGGTGGATCAGATTACCCATGAGTTGCCCAAACCGTTTGTGGTTATTGCAACTCAGAATCCGGTGGGAAGTGCGGGAACATCCATGCTTCCCCAGTCACAGCTGGATCGTTTTATGATCTGTATGCACATCGGATATCCGGATATGAAATATGAACTGGAGATCGTGAAAGGCAAGATTACGACAGATCCGCTGGATCTGGTAGAACCGGTGATGAATGGAGCACAACTTCTGCGCCTTCAGGATGAGATCCATAAAATTTATATTCATGATGCGGTCTATCAGTATATCGGGAAGCTGGTCAATGCAACAAGAAAACATTCCCTGATCGAGCTTGGAATCAGCCCAAGAGGAACGATCGCACTGGCAAGGATGGTACAGGCACTGGCATATCTGCGGGGGAGAAATTATGTACTTCCGGTGGATGTGGAGGATGTTTTTATCGATGTGGAAGCACACCGTATCCAGCTGAATGGAAAAGCACGTGTAAACAGAGTAACCGCTGAACAGATACTGAAAGATATTCTGGAGGGAACGACAAAACCTTCCGTGGTGAGAAAATGAAGAACAAATTACTATATTTCGGACTGTTGGTGGTCACACTGTATCTGGCCATCCTCTATGACAGTCCCATGCTTCTGGGTTTTGGCCTGATGGAAATGGTACTGCCGGTTATATCCGGCATTCTGATGTTATGGACAGCGGCACATATGAAGGCACAAATTTATCTCCCTATCGGAGTTGCCGAAAAAGAGCAGCCGGTTAATGTGGGGGTGCGGATCGAAAATAAGAGCCGGATCCCGGTATCCAGGCTGGAAGCAAAAATAAAGATACAGAACAGATTTTATCAGCCGGAAAAAGAAGTGATTTTTCAGGGAATGGCTGATGGGAGAGGAACGACCCGCCTGACAACAGCCATTACCAGCAGTCAGTGCGGGTTGGTTGCGTTATGGGTGGAACAGGTAAAAATATGGGATCTGTTTCATCTGTTCGGAAAAAGGATCGAGACAGATGGAAAAGAGGAGCTTTCAGTACTTCCGGAGTATTATGAGGCCTTGATAGAAATCACACCGCAGATTCGGGAACAGTTGATTGAAAGTGAAGAATACGATGAGAAACGGCCAGGAGATGATCCCTCTCAGATTTTCCAGATCCGGGAGTATCGGGAAGGTGACAGGATGCAGAGGATCCACTGGAAAGCCAGTGCACGTACCAGTCAGCTGATGGTAAAAGATTACAGCATGCCGATCGGACTGGGAGCACTGTTGCTTTTTGATCTTCAGGTTCCGGAAGAATCGGGAGCAGTTTTTCTGGATCAGGCAATAGAGTACGGACTTGCTATTCTGCAGGGATTTTTGAATCAGGAATATCCGCCGCGGGCGGCGTGGTATAACTGTCGGACACAGAATATGGAACAGATGGAGATCAGGGAAACAGAAGATCTGTATCTGCTGACTTCGCGGCTGTTTCAGGCAGGATCTTACCGGGAAGAGATTCTTCTGGAAGAAGCCTATAAACATTCTTATCCGCAGGACGGATACAGTATCTGTCTGCGGATTACTACAGATGGTCAGTGGTGGGAGGATGGGATCCTGAAAGGTGAGCTGACACGTACCGGACTTGAGACAGAGGGGATCAGCGTATGAGACGACAGACAGAAGAGTGGCATCCGACGGGAATCCAGGTGGCAGGAGAGAAAAAAATAAAGATTGAATCCAGGAGACGACAACAAAAGCATGGTGTGCTGCTGCGTTGTGTATATCTGTATCTGTGCATGGTGGGAACAATTCTCACATTCAGACTGGATCTTGGAATGAAGTTCCGGGTACTTCCGGTAGCAGGAGTGTTGTTACTGTTTGTGTTACTTGCAATATTAAAAAGTATCTGGCGGCCATGGGGAAGATGGGTATACCGGGGAGCATATCTGTTAATCTTTCTGACGGGAGGTCTGGGATGGAAACATCTGGCCGCAGGATGGCAGGCAGCGGAAAACAGTATCCGGCATCAGTTGTCGGTATATTATGGGGTGACACTGGCAGAAAAAACACCATTGCTTTCCGGGGAACGAGGAGAACTGTTGCTGATCGTTATTTTTGCACTGTTTTTCTGGAGTATGGAAACAGCGGTGGTACGAAAAGGGCGGGCAGGGCTTTTGGTAGCTTCGGAGATTCTGATCGTGCTTTTGGAACTGATGTGTGGCTGCCGTTTCCTGCAGCCGGGAATCTTTCTGATCGGAGGATCTCTGCTGGCATTGCTCGCGATGGGACAAAACCATGGAGTAAGCAATCAGCGGATCCTCTATCGTTCCGGGCTGTGGGCAGGCGGGCTGGTTCTTTGCCTGTCACTTCTGGCAGGACCAGCCGGTTCGATGCTGGCAAAACAGACAAACGGCTGGAATGAATGGCTGTATCAGAAGGTACAGAAAAAAACCAGTGAGATTTCCCGGGCAATGGAAAGCCAGAACGGGTTATTTGGCAATCATAATCCGACGGCGGATGGCAGTCTGAATAACTATCCGGTAGAACAGAAGGATGAGATTGATCTTACAGTACATACCTCCGGGAAACCGGTACATAATATGTATCTGCGGGGATTTACCGGCGGAACATATCAGGGGAATTACTGGAGCGGCGTGGATCAGAAAGATTTTGCGGATGCGTTTTCAGAAGCGGACAGCGGCTGGCAGATACAGAATATTCTCTACCGTTACATCGGATCCCGCTCTTCGGAAGGGGAAGGAACTGTGACGGTTACCAGAGAAAATCCGGGCGGTGATTATGGATATATCCCTTACGGCTGTGCGGTGCCGGATGATGAAAATGTGCAGGCGGACGGCTGTTATGCCAGTGCCGGAAAAGAGATCTCGTACCAGGGTTATGTAAACTGGACAGAATGGATGGATCCACAGCCTTCGAAAGATGCGGAGTCAGAGATCGAGAGCGCTTACCGGGAATATGTGGCGAAAGAATATCTGAAAGTTCCTGTGGAAGGACTGGATCGTCTGCGTTCGTACTGTGAACAGCAGAATCTGCAGTCGGTACAGGAGGTTATCGATTTTGTGGTACGGGATGTGCAGGAAGGACGTACGTACAGCATGGATCTGGAACAGGTTCCGGCGGATCGGGATTTTGCAGAGTATTTTTTCTTTGACCAGAAAAAAGGATACTGTATTCATTATGCGACAACAGCAACGCTGATGTTCCGTCTGCTTGGTGTGCCGGCGAGATATGTTACCGGATATGTGGTGACACCGGAGGAGTTTACGGAAGATGGAGATGGCTATACGGCACAGGTACCGGATACGCAGGCACATGCGTGGGTGGAAGTTTACCGTTCCGGAAAAGGCTGGATCCCGGTAGAAGTGACACCGGGTTATCAGGAGAACACCGGTGGAAATGAAAATCAGGAAGTGACCGGAGAGGAAAGCACACTGACACCGGAACCGACCGCGGAGCAGTCCCAGGAGGCAACACCGGAGCTTACCGAAACTCCACAGCCGGAGCAGGAAGAGGCATCGTTGATACCGGAGAGTGAAAATGATCAGGGAACAGAAGAACAGGAGACAAATACGGAAAATGGATCCGGAGAACAGAGACCGGAGGGAATCGGACATGCATTCCTGAAACTTTTCGTGATACTGTTGATTCTTGTCGGGCTGGCCGGTGGCAGTGTGGGTATAGTTGCTCTTCGCAGAAAACAGATATTGCAGGAGCGAAACAGTTGCTTTTTCCAGAAAGATATCAACAGGGGAATCTGTGAGATTTCCTACGCGATTTATGGGATTTTCCGGGATGCAAAGGAAGCCGGAGTGCTGCAGGAAGTCCCGGAACAGAACGATGACCGGGAATTTGCCCGCCAGACAGAAAAAATTCTCCCGTGGATGGAAGAGGGGACATACACAGCAATTGTGGAACTGGTAGAGCGGGCATCGTTCGGACCGGATCCGCTGACAAAGAATGATCGGACCCGGTGTTATCAGTTTTATGAGAGTCTGGAGCAGCAGTTCTGGACACAGATGCCGAAACAGAAAAGATTCTGGTGGAAATACATGAAAGCGTATAAAACTTCATAAACTAGGAAAAAGGCATCGGGCAGTCTGTGAAAATATGAAAGAAAAACTTCGTATGATCCTGGCAGTGACAGGGATCTTTCTGTTGCTTCCTCTGCTTCTGACGGTTTTTCTGTCGGGCAGAGAAGTGTTGCGCATAAAAAAACAATGGAATATGGAATCGATTCTTCCCATGATGATGTGCAGGGAAATCCCCTGGGAGTATGAGGAGGAGATGAAAAAAGTACAGGCTGTTCTTACAAGGAGCAGCCTGTACTTGCGTATAGAAGAGACTGGGATGGATGGGGAAGACTGGGAAAAACTGTGGAGGGAAGTGAAAGCAGCGCAGCATCAGAAAGGGTATCAGCAGGCATACCGGAGCATGGAGGCAGCAGCCAAAGATACTGAGGGGGAGATGCTTTTTTACCGGTCGAAGGTCTGTGAGGGTGTATTTCACCGGATCAGCAGCGGTGCGACCCGCGACGGGCTGGAAGTGTTTGGAAAGATGGAGAAAGGCTATCTTCTCAGTGTGGACAGCAACTGGGATATGTATGGGGAGGGCTATCTGAGCGGTCATTATTTTTCGGAGGAAGCACTGCGAAAACAGCTGGAAAAGGCATATCCCGGGCTGGTATTTACGGAAGAATCACCGGAAAAACAGATAAATATGTATAAACGGGACAAAGTGGGACACATTTTATCCTTGACAGTCGGGAATAAGACAATCTCAGGGGAAGAATTTCGCAAGCTTCTGGAACTGCCGTCGAGTAATTTTACGATGCAGGCGGCAGACGGGAAAATTCGCTTTTTATGCAAAGGACAGGGGCACGGGCTGGGACTTTCGCAGTATGGAGGAAATGTGCTGGCGAAAGAAGGAAAATCGTATCGGGAGATTCTGCGGTATTATTTTCCGGAGTGTGAAGTGAAAAAAGAAGATTCCTGACCGGATAGAAAAACGGTGTATACTTCTGAAAAATCAGGGAATTCTATAGATAAAGAATCTGGATGAGTAACTGGGACTGACGGGGACGGTTACTGGTTTTGTTCTTTAGTATAGAATAGCAGAGGTGAAGATGATGAAAAAAGAAAAGACATTGCGTATGGCAGTTACCGGTGCGCTGCTTCTGACCGTGGTTGCGGCGGGAATCTCCATGTACCGGACGGATACAACGCCGAAAAAAGAAAGTAAAGCACAGCAGGAGGAAGAGAGCAAAGATGTGACGAGTAAAGATGCCGAGGCGCAGGATACCGGAGAACTGGCAAAGAATACCACAGAAAATCAGGAAGCGACTCCGTCGCCAACCATGAATCAGGATAACCCGGACAATGCGATTCCTCCGACACAGGAAGACGAAAATGGACAGGAAACCGCAGATGTCCGGGAATCTGCCGATACATCCGCAGCCGTGCAGCCGGAACTGAATTTTACCGAGGACAGCCAGATGCTCTGGCCGGTCAACGGGCAGGTGGTGATTGATTACAGCATGGATGCCACCACATATTTTCCGACACTGGACCAGTACAAATATAACGATGCCCTGATGCTTGGCTGCGAAAGCGGCGAGCCGGTACAGGCAGCAGCCAATGGTCAGGTGGTCTCCATCAGCGAAGATGTTGAGACAGGAACTACCATGGTCATGGATCTCGGAAACGGCTATCAGGCAACCTACGGCCAGCTCAAAGACATCACCGTAGAACCGGGACAGACCGTGGAGAGCGGAACCATCCTTGGCTATGTCAATGACCCGACAAAATATTATGTCAAAGAGGGCGCAAACCTGTACTTCTCCATGACCAAAGACGGCAACCCCATCGACCCGATGATCTATATCGAGACGGTGACAGAATAGAATCATCCGTCTGTCTGAAGCTTCCTTCAGGCAGGCGGATTTTGCTGTATTGCATATCAATAATTGATCCGGCGGACCAATTTTGATTGTTGTATTTCCTGTATGGACAGGTGGATGGGGATGTGCTATTATAGAGCAAAGCATTATTATTTCTATCATCTAGGAGATCTAAATATCATATCTTTTTCAATTCCAGATTCCACATCCAGAAATCTCAATGCTTCAGATTCAGAGAACAGCAGAGAGGTTTTATGGAAAGCAGAAACGGACAGATCAGAAAACCTCCTGCACAGTAAGTATAAGGAGGGTCAATGGGAAAAACAGACATTGTAACAAAAAACTATATGCGTGGGAGTGATATATTTGCGGATGCATTTAATTTCCTGATTTATAACGGGGAAGCACGGATTCAGTCACAATCGCTGCAGGAGAGAGATGCAACGGAGCTTGCCGTGTTGTTTTCGAATGACAGTGTGAAAAATGAAACAGAAGTACAACAGAAATATCGCGATGTACTGAAACGTGCGGTTATCATGCAAAATAAGGAAGCTACTTATTTATTGCTTGGAATCGAAAATCAAACAGATATCCATTATGCGATGCCGGTAAGGAATATGATTTATGACAGTTTGCAGTATGGAAAACAGGTAATGGAAATCGCAGCAGAGCACAGGAAAAAGAAAGACAGGAATGGGACACAGGCAGAATATCTGTCGGGATTTTACAGGGATGACCGCCTGGTTCCGGTAATAACGCTGGTGATTCATTTTGGTGCAGAAGAATGGGATGGCCCAATGTGTCTGAAAGATATGATAACGGTTCATGATAAAAAGCTGCTGGAATATATTCAGGACTATAAAATATATCTGATCGATCCGGCAAAGTTGACGGAGGAAGATCTGAGGAAATTTTCCACCAGTCTTCGATAAGTGTTAGGTTACATAAAATATTCCAGAGATAAAACAAAGTTAAGAAACTATATTGTACATAATCCGCGCATGAAATTAGAGAAAGAGGCGGCGCAGGTAATCAAAATAATTACAAAAACACCAATAAAAATCAAAACGGGAGGAGAAAAAACAGATATGTGTCAGGCAGTGGATGAAATGATAGAGGATGGAAGAAGAGAAGCAACGGTGAGGATTTTGTCTGGTTTGGTAAAAGATGGAATCTTATCTATGGAGGAAGCAGCTAGCAGAGCGGGGATGTCAGTGGAAGAATTAAAAATAGATATTGAAAATACAGCAGAAAAATAGTAGGGTAGAAAAAGAACAAAAGAAAGAACAACCGGAATCTGTTTTGGAAAAACGATTTCGGTTGTTTTTTTGATTCCCTTTTCGAAAAGGTATGTGTATAATGAAAAAC
>ENA-OPZZ01000479-OPZZ01000479.1-human-gut-metagenome-genome-assembly--contig:-NODE-479-length-31534-cov-6.697074_pt1 | contig 31534 bp, 29 predicted proteins | sample MGYA00242487_ERZ504511 | MGnify/ENA primary metagenome ERZ504511 (study PRJEB26092, sample SAMD00036241) | human gut metagenome | host: Homo sapiens | study: EMG produced TPA metagenomics assembly of... | reverse complement strand
GATGGATACTATGCCTACTGCGAATACGAGAGCTTACGGGATTTCTACGCCCAACTGGGCAGCAGCGGCCTGACCTGCAAGGATGGCGAGGATCAGGACCGCCATCTCATCGATATGCCCCATGCCGCCTTTGCCTGCCTGCCCGATGAGGCGTTGGAGGCGTTCAGCCGGAAGTACGGCCACCTGAACCTTCGTTTTATGATGGTGGGTGCTGTGCGGGAGGGCAGCTGGCACTGCTATGATATCGTCCGGGAGGGCATTGATAAGGGGGTGGGTCTGGCTGATCTGTGTGAAACCGTGGGTCTGACGCTGGCCGATGCTGTTTCGGCGGGTGATTCCGCCAATGATGTGGGGATGCTGAAGGCAGCGGGACTGGGCTGCTGCATGGCCAACGGCTCAGACGATGCCAGGGAAGCCGCAGACCGCATCATCGGGGATGTGCGGGAGGACGGCCTTGCCGCCCTCATTGAGGAGCTGTGGTTCAACGGTCCCCGGGCAGAGCCCTCGGGCCATGAACTTGGCTCTCCCTGGGGCCAGATGGAAGCTGCGGAGGAAAAGCAGTGAGCTTTGCACCGGTCTACAACGAACACAGCCGGGCGCTGATCCTGGGCACCTGGCCCAGCCCCAAAAGCCGGGAGATGGCCTTTTACTACGGCCACCCGCAAAACCGCTTCTGGCCCATGCTGGCGGCCCTGACCGGGGAACCTGTGCCTGCCCGGGAGGACATCGAAGCAAAAAAGCAGATCATCCTGCGCCACGGGCTGGCCCTGTGGGATACGCTGGAAAGCTGTACCATCACCGGCGCGTCGGATGCGTCCATCCGGGACGTGGTGCCCAATGATATTGCCGGTCTGCTGGCAAAAGCGCCCATTGAGGCTGTTTTTTGCAACGGGGCTACGGCATATAAGATCTATACAAAGTATCTCGAGCCGGTCAGCGGCATCCCGGCGGTCAGGCTGCCCAGCACCAGCCCCGCCAATGCCGCCTGCAGGTCGGAAAAATTACGGGAGATCTGGCAGAAAGAATTGGCGAACTGGATTCTGCCTTGAATGTCGCGCGGACTTACCCGATCTGCCAGGGGCTCCCCTGTTCGGAGAGCTGGCGCGCAGGTGCCTGAGAGGTTTGACATTTCGATTTCAAACCTGTAAATAATTCGTGAAACGCTTGCGCCCCGCTGGAAAAGGATTTATTATGAAAGATACAGGGGGCGCAGCTCCCGGAAAAGGAGGAACCCATGAGCAAGATCATTCGCACCCGGAAGCCCAGTGTCCTGCCGTACTACGCGGCGGCGCTGGCATTTGTGGTGCTGTGTGCCGTGCTTCCGGTCTATCGGCTGTGGGCACTGCTGGCGGCGCTGGGCGCGGCTGTGCTGGCCTTTGCCGGGGCCAAAAAGATCTGCCCGCCCCGGGTGGTGGAGACGGAAGTGCCCTTCCATACCGGTGTGGACGATGTGGATGCCATGCTGACCGAGATGCAGCAGCAGCTGGACACCCTCCATGCCCTGAACGAAGCCCTGCCGGACCCGCAGCTCTCCGCCGCCATGGCCCGGATGGAAAAGGCGGGCCGCTCCATTGTGGAAACGGTGGAAGCCACCCCCGCCAAGGCAAAGCAGGTGCGGCGGTTCGCCAATTACTATCTGCCCGATGCCGTGAACGTGCTGCAGCAGTACGCCAAGCTGGCAAAGCAGGGGGTGCGGGGCGAGAATGCCGCCTCCATCCGCGCGGAGGTGGAGCACAACGCAGCCTCCATTGCCACGGCATTTGAAAATCAGCTGGATGCCCTGTATGCTGCCGAGAGCATGGACCTCTCGGCAGACCTGACCGTTTTGCAGAATATGCTGAAAGGGCAGGGCCTGAGCAAGTAAAACCAGAATATCCCCTCGGGATTTTGAAAGGAAGGAATCACTTATGGCTGACAATACTCTGAATTTTGATCTGGATGCCCCCGCAGTGCCCACCCTGACGCTGGACCCCACCCCCGCCGCTGTGCCGCAGGAGGAAAAGCCCGCCGCTGCCCCTGCCCCGGAGGCACAGGTGAACCTGAGCCCCGAGGAGCAGGCCATGGTGGATCAGTTTGCCCAGAAGATCGATATCACCAACAGCCAGCAGGTGCTGCAGTACGGCTCTGCCTGCCAGAAGAAGATCGGCGATTTCTCCGAAGCAGCCCTCTCCAAGGTGTCCACCAAGGATCTGGGCGAGGTGGGCGATATGATCACCAACCTCATTGGCGAGCTGAAGAGCTTTGATGCCAACGAGGAGCAGCAGAAGGGCATTATGGGCTTCTTCAAGAAGAAAACCAGCCAGCTGGATGCCCTCAAGACCAAGTACGACAAGACCGAGACCAACGTGGAAAAGATCCAGTCCATGCTGGAAGCCCATCAGGTGCAGCTGCTCAAGGATATCGCTATGCTGGACAAGATGTACGAGCTGAACATGGCCTACTTCAAGGAACTGAGCATGTATATCCTTGCCGGCAAGAAAAAGCTGGCTGATGTGCGTGCCAACGAATTGCAGCAGGCTATGGACAAGGCCAAGGTCTCCGGTCTGCCGGAGGATGCACAGGCCGCCCGCGACCTTGCCGACCAGTGCGAGCGCTTTGAGAAAAAGCTGTATGATCTGGAGCTGACCCGCAACATCAGTTTGCAGATGGGCCCACAGATCCGTCTGCTGCAGAACAACAACACCATGATGGCGGAAAAGATCCAGTCCACCATCGTGAACACCATCCCGCTGTGGAAGAACCAGATGGTGCTGGCACTGGGGCTGGCACACAGCCAGCAGGCCATGCAGGCCGAGCGCGCCGTGACCAACATGACCAACGACCTGCTGAAGAAGAACGCCGAGGCGCTGAAGCTGGGCACCATTGAGACTGCCAAGGAGAGCCAGCGCGGCATCGTGGATATCGAGACGCTACAGCAGACCAACAAGAGCCTAATCGAGACGCTGGACGAACTGAACAAGATCCAGAGCGAGGGCCGCGCAAAGCGCGCCGCCGCCGAGCAGGAGCTGACCCGCATCGAGGACGAACTGAAAACCAAAATGATGGAGATCCGGAGCTGAAATGGCAAACGCTGATTTTTCTCAGAACAAACAAACCGCTCCCGGCGGCTTTGACGCGGGCAGCTACCGCGAAAAAGCAAAGCCGGAGCAGGCCGTAACGCTGACCCCGCGCCAGCAGAAGCTGGCCGCACTGGAAGCAAAGCTGCCCGCTGCGCTTTCCACCCGGGCGGCGGCGCTGGCCTTGAGCGTAGTGGTGATGCTGGCCGCCTTTTTCGGCTTTGGCAGCGCCAAGCTGCGCGGCAAGTACAACACTGCCCGTCAGTGGTTCACCGCAGGGGTCGCCGCCGACAACGGTTATAACCTGAGCGAGGAGCTGACCACCCGGGAGAATACGGCGGCGAATATTCTGACCACTGCCTCCAACACCCTTGGCGCAGACAGCGCCGAGGTGCTGGCTGCACAGACGGCGCTGAACGATTTCTCCGCTTGTCTGCAGGCGGTGCAGAACGGCGGTAAAAGCCAGTCGCTGACCTCGCTGCCCTATTATCAGGGCAGCGCGATGCACGCGCTGTATCAGGCCGATCAGGCACTGGGCGCTGCCATCGACCAGCTGTATGCAAAGTTGCAGGAGCAGGCCGCCGACCCCATGAAGATGGGCGCGGTGCAGGGGCAGTACGGTCAGTTCAACAGCGCAGCCACCATCATTGGTACTTTGCAGTACAATACGGCGGTGTATGAATATCAGAAGGAAGTCGGCGGCTTCCCGGCCAGTGTGCTGGGCGCTTTGTCCGGCGTGAAGGAGGTTGAACCCTTCGCATGAAAAACTTTGCAAAACGTATCAGCGCACTGGTGCTGGCCGTGGTGCTCAGCGCGGCGGTGCTGTGCCCGGCGGCCTTTGCCGCCCAGCTGCCCAGCCTGCCCAAAGATCAGTGCGTGGTGGATGGTGCTGGTGTGCTGAGCAGCAGCACCGTGCAGACCATCACCGAACTGAACGCCCAGTTGGAATCCAGCTGCAGCGGCGCGCAAATCGGTGTACTGACAGTAGAATACACAGGCAATGATTCCACAGAGGATTACGCCACACAGGCTTTCAACGCCTGGGGTATCGGTTCGTCCTCCAACAATAACGGTGTTCTGATCCTGCTTGTGATGGAGTCGGCACAGTATGCGGACGGCGACTACTACCTGACCTATGGCGACGGCTTCCGCAACACCACGCTGGCAAAGCAGTCCAGCGCCATCGCCCAGACCATGGAAGACCAGTTCGCCGCAAAGAATTATGACGGCGCGGTGACCACCTGTGCCCGCAACGTGGCAAACACCATCGCGGATATTTACGGAGTCAGCCTTTCCGGCGGCAACGGCAGCACCGTGCAGCCCGGCTATCAGGGCGGGCAGAGCAGCGGCGGCAGCACCCTGACCGACATCCTGACCCTTGTGGTCAGCGTTGTGCTGCTCATCGTCATTATCCGGTCGATGGCCTATGTTTTTGCCAGCCCCTGCGGCTGGCTGTGGTGCTTCGGTGGGCCGCGGCCTCCCCGTGGACGGCGGCGCGGCCCGCATAACCCGCCGCCCCCGCCGGGCGGCTTCTACGGCGGCTTTGGCGGCATGGGCGGCGGCTCCTTCGGGGGAGGCGCCGGGCGCGGCAGCTTTGGCGGCGGCTTCGGTGGCATGGGCGGTGGTTCCAGCCATGGCGGCGGCGGTGGCCGTGGGCGGTAATGAGAATAAAAAGAGAAAGGCGGTGGCTTTACCACTGCCTTTCTCTTTTTTACGCCTTTATCGTGAATGGAATCATTGACAAACATTTTTGTACTTATACTGGATGACATCACGAAAAATAAAGGAAGTATCTGTCATGCTGACTCTGGATAAGATCTACCACGCCGCCTTTGTGCTGAAGGACGTAGCGCGCAAGACCGACCTCATCGAAGCCCCCAAGCTGTCCAAGGACTGCCAGCTGTACCTTAAGACCGAGAACCTGCAGGCCACCGGCAGCTTTAAGGTGCGGGGCGCTTACTATAAAATCAGCCAGCTTTCCGAGGAGGAGAGCGCCAAGGGCGTCATTGCCTGCTCTGCGGGCAACCATGCGCAGGGTGTGGCGCTGGCGGCTACCCGGCGCGGCATCCGCAGCATCGTCTGTATGCCGGACGGCGCACCCCTGATGAAGGTGGAAAACACCAAAAATCTGGGCGCGGAGGTCTGCCTTGTGCCCGGCACCTACGACGAAGCCCACGACAAGGCCGTGCAGCTGCAAAAGGAGTACGACATGACCTTTATCCACCCCTACGATGACGAGCAGGTCATCGCCGGGCAGGGTACCATCGGCTTGGAGATCCTTGACCAGCTGCCGGATGTGGACGCTGTGGTGGTGCCGGTGGGCGGCGGCGGACTGATCTCCGGCATTGCCTTTGCCATCAAGACCCTGCGCCCGGAGGTCAAGGTGTACGGCGTACAGGCCGAGGGTGCCCCCAGTATGTACCGCAGCCTGCACGAGCACAAGTACCAGACCCTGAAATCTGCTTCCACCTTTGCGGACGGCATTCAGGTCAAGACCCCGGGCGAGCTGACCTACCAGCTGTGCGAGCAGTATGTGGACGATATCGTCACCGTGACCGAGGACGAGACGGCGGCGGCCATCCTCTCCCTGATGGAGAACCAGAAGCTGGTGGCCGAGGGTGCAGGCGCTGTGCCGGTGGCGGCGGTGCTGTTCCACAAGCTGCCGGTAGAGGGCAAAAAGGTGGCCTGCGTCATCTCCGGCGGCAACATTGATGTGAATATCCTGAACCGCGTTATCACCCGCGGCCTTGTGATGAGCGGCCGCAAGGCAAATCTGACCATCGCACTGGAGGACAAACCCGGCCAGCTGAAAAAGGTGGCCGAGGTGGTGTCCCGCTGCGGCAGCAACGTGGTGTCGGTGCAGCACGATGGCTCCGACCCCAATATGCCCATTTCCAGCTGCTTCCTCAAGCTGACGCTGGAGACCCGCGATGCCGCCCAGATCGAGCAGATCCGCACAGAGCTGACGAAGGCCGGTTTCCAGCTGGTCAGCGAGCGGGTGTAAACTTCATCGTTTGCAAGAGTGAAAACCTTCCCCCGGACGGGGGAAGGTGGATGCGAACGGAGTGAGCAGACGGATGAGGGCACAGGCAAGCAGCGGCTTACGGGAAATTACCCCCTCATCTGGCTCTATCCGAAGAAAAAAGCGAATTTGTTCTAAACCTGATGTAATATAAAGGAGAAAATATACCATGAAAGTCGTATCTACCGCCAACGCACCTGCCGCCATCGGCCCTTACAGTCAGGCACTGGATCTGGGCAATATGGTGTTTGTTTCCGGGCAGCTCCCGGTAGACCCCGCCACCGGCACCATGGCCGATACCGTGGAGCAGCAGGCCGCACAGAGCCTTGCCAACCTGAAAGCGATTCTGGCCGAGGCGGGGCTTTCCATGAACAACGTGGTCAAGACGGTGATCTTTCTGGCCGACATCAACGATTTTGCCGCAGTGAACGCAGAGTACGCCAAGGCCTTTGCCGAGCCGTTCCCCGCCCGCAGCTGCGTGCAGGTGGCAGCCATCCCCAAGGGCGCAAAGCTGGAGATTGAGTGCATCGCCGTGCGGGACTGAGCGAATAAAGATAGGAAAAACGGGACGCCGAAGCATCTGCGGATGCTTTGGTGTCCCGTTTTTTGATAACGCTTAAAACTGGTGCATTTACTTCTGCACCCCGGCCTCGCATTGCTCGATGAACTGCTTGGCCACCCGGGGGCTGCGGCCGCCGGCACGCAGGGCAAAGGCCTCGGCCTTGAGCAGCAGCTGCTCGGTGGGCATCTGGATGTTGTGCTGCTTTGCCAGCTCCTCCAGAATGGTCTCGAACCGTGCCTTTTCCGGCCGCTGGAAGGTGACCGTCAGGCCGAACCGGGCGGAAAGGCTCATCAGCTCCTGCCGGGTGTCGGCTTCGTGGATGTCGTCGCCGGTGCGGTCTGAGAGAGTCTCCTTGATGAGGTGGCGGCGGTTGGAGGTGGCGTACACCGCAATGTTCTGGGCACGGCCGCCTACGCTGCCCTCCAAAATGGCCTTCAGGGCGGCAAAGTTGTCGTCGTTGGCGGTAAAGCTCAGGTCGTCGATGAACAAAATGAACTTGAGCGGGTTTGCCGCCAGCTTATCCATCAGGTCGGGGATCTGGTACAGCTGGTTCTTTTTTACCTCTACCAGCCGCAGTCCCTCGGGCGCAAACTCGTTGGCAATGGCCTTTACCGCGCTGGATTTGCCGGTACCGGCGTCACCGTACAGCAGCACATTGTTGGCGGGCATCCCGGCTAGCAGTGCCTTTGTGTTGGCGATCACCTTTTCCCGCTCCTTCTCGTAGCCTGGCAGCTCGGAAAGGCGCTGCGGGTCGGGGTATTTTACCGGCACAAGCTGGCCGTTCTCCACCGTGAATACATGGTGCTTTGCAAACATACCGTAGCCCTTTTTGCCCACCTCGCTCATGCGCTGGGCGTAGGCGGCGGCAAGGTCAAGCTCACAGGTCTGCCACCGGGGCAGGAACGCCAACTCCGGCCGCTGCGCCTGCTCCGAGTAGGCGGTCTGAAACAGCTCGTCCAGCGTCAGCCCGCACAGCTGCTGCAAAAACTGCAGCTCGCTGTCCAAGGCGCTTTGCAGCAGCGCGTCCAGCTGCCCGGCGGCGGCCTGCCGCACGCAGATGGTCTCGGCCTCCAGCACAGCATTGCTCAGGTAGCTGCCCCAGTTGGTGGTGTACTCGAACAAAGCGGCCTCAAAGGCGGCTACGGCATCGCACACCGGGCCGTAGGAGGTGCTGCCGGCTTCCATGCGGTCGGTCAGGTCTAAAAGCTTTGCCACAACAGGGTCGTTCAGCAGGGCGCGGAACACAACAAGCCCATGCAGATGGGCATTCCATTCTCTCAGTTTCATAGGTCGATCCCTTTTCCTCTCCATTGGCACATACCCTACAAAACGCAGGTACGCGGATATCAAAAGTATACAGCGGTTCGGGCGGGGATGCAAGGGGTGTTAAAAATGCTTCATCTTTGGGGTGATTCAGGTTACAAATTGTCGATTGACAAAAGCCCGGTTTATAGTATAATTTACATCAACAAATGCGCAGATGGGAAAAAGTACCACACGATCCCCACTGTTCAGAGAGCTGCCGTCTGGTGCAAGGCAGTCAGCGTTTCGTGCGGAAAATCATCCCGGAGCAGCCTGCCCAACGGGTGCAAACCCCTGTAAGCAGCGCCGGTTGCAGCCGTTACCGTGCAGGGCTTTGTTGGAAGCCCGTGAGAGGGTGTGCACAGCACGCCAACGAGAGTGGTACCGCAGAGAGCTTGATGTTACAAGGTCTTTGTCTCTTGAAGAAAGCAGGGGACAAGGGCTTTTTCTTTTTCAAAAGCTCTCCCCGGGGGAATGGATAAGAAGTGGAACAGGAATAGGAGCAACACCATGCAGTTGAATGGTTCTCAGATCTTTGTAGAGGTCCTGTGCGAGCAGGGAGTGGACACTCTTTTTGGCTACCCCGGCGGCGCTGTGCTGAACCTTTACGACGAGCTGTATAAGAATGCCGACCGCATCACCCATGTGCTTACCGCCCACGAGCAGGGCGCAGCCCATGCTGCGGACGGCTACGCCCGCGCCACCGGCCGCACCGGCGTGGTGCTGGCTACCAGCGGCCCGGGTGCCACCAATCTGGTCACCGGCATTGCCACCGCCTATATGGACTCGGTGCCCATGGTGGCCTTTACCGGCAACGTGCCCACCAGCAGCATCGGCAAGGACGGCTTTCAGGAAGCTTACATCGAGGGCATTACGGTGCCCATCACAAAGCATAACTTCACGGTGCGCCGGGTAGAGGACTTGGCTGACACCATGCGGGCAGCCTTCCGCATTGCGCAGAGCGGCCGCAAGGGCCCGGTGCTGGTGGATATCCCCAAGGACGTGACTGCAGCAGTGTGCGAGTTCACCCCCAAGCAGCCGGAGCCTATCCGCACCGTGACTACCTATAATGAGGAGCAGGTGCACTGGGCGGCAGACCTCATCAACGCCGCACAGCGTCCGCTGGTGTACTTTGGCGGCGGCGTGCGCAGCGCAGCCAGCTGCCAGCCGTTGCGGGATCTGCTGCACAAGGCGGAGATTCCCGCAACCTACACCCTGATGGCCGCAGGCGTTGTGCCCTACGGCGACCCGATGAATCTGGGGATGCTGGGGATGCACGGCTGCTACACCTCCAACCGGGCGGTGGCAGAGTGCGATGTGCTCATCGCGGTGGGTACCCGCTTTTCCGACCGCGTGGCGCTGAACCCCAAGACCTTTGCCAAAAACGCCACCATCATCCAGATCGATATTGACGCCAGCGAGCTGGGCAAGAACGTGGATGTGGATCTTTCCATCGTGGGCGATGCAGCCTATGTACTGAACGCCATGCTGCCCCAGATCAAGCCCGCCAAGCACCCGGAATGGATGAAGATGATCCAGAGCTGGCAGGCACAGGATTACCACCCCGTGTCTGACCCCACCCGGCTGATGCCCCATCAGGTCATCGGCGAGGTGTGCAACCAGTGCGGCCCCGACGCCGTGTATGTTACCGACGTGGGTCAGCACCAGATGTGGGCGGCGCAGTACCTGCGCCACACCAAGAGCCGTGGCTTTATCACCAGCGGCGGCCTTGGCACCATGGGCTTTGGCTACGGCGCTGCCATTGGTGCCCAGATGGCACTGGGACGCCAGCAGCGTGTGGTGATGTTTACTGGTGACGCCTCCTTCCACATGAACCTGAACGAAGCCTGCACCGCTGTCAGCTACGAGCTGCCCATCATCACGGTCATCTTCAATAACTCGGTGCTGGGCATGGTGCGCCAGTGGCAGACCAGCTTTTACGGCAAGCGTTACAGCCAGACCGACCCCCACCGCAAGACCGATTTTGTCAAGCTGGCAGACGGCTTTGGCCTGAAGGGCTACCGCTGCACCAATCTGCCGGAGTTTCAGGAAGCCTTTGCAGATGCCTTGCAGCAGAAAGGCCCCACTTGGATCGAGTGCATCATTGACAAGGACGAAAAGGTGCTGCCCATGATCCCCGGCGGCGGCGATATCAACGACATCATCATGGAATAAGGAGGACACAGCATCATGAAATCTGATCAGCGCAGGGTCATCAGCCTGCTGGTGGACAACCAGAGCGGCGTTCTGGCCCGGGTGTCCAGCCTGTTCTGCCGCCGCGGCTTCAATATCGACAGCCTTACGGTGTCCGCCACCAACGACCCGGCAGTCAGCCGCATCACAGTGACCATTACCAGCGATGAAAAGGCCTTGCAGCAGCTGGTATTGCAGACCGAGCGGCTGGAAGTCACCCGGCAGGTGTTCGTGCTGGACAGCGAAAAAGCGCTGGAGCGGGAGCTGCTGCTGCTCAAGGTGGAATCGGACGTGCACAACCGCACAGAGCTGCGGGAGATCGCCTGCATCTACAAGGCAAAGATCATCGATCTTTCCCCGGACAGCATGGTGTTTGAGTTGATCGGCCGGCCGGACAAGCTGGACGCATTTTTGAAAATGTTCGAGGGCTACAACATCCTTGAGCAGTGCCGCACCGGCGTTACTGCACTGGAGCGCGGCGGGATGCACCAGCATATCCAGAAGCCGCCGCAGGAGGTGCGCTCCGTCCAGCTGCCCCCGCCGGGCGCAAGACGGGCATAATTACATTGCTTTTCCGCTCAGGGTGAGCGAAAGATAGAACAGAGCATACAAGACCGGAAGATAAACCAACCAGTTAATGTAAAAGGAGACTAACGATTATGGCTATCAAGAAATACTACGATTCCGACTGCAACCTCGGCGTGCTGGACGGCAAGACCGTCGCTGTCATCGGCTTCGGCAGCCAGGGTCATGCACACTCTGAGAATCTGGCTGAGAGCGGCGTCAACGTTGTGGTCGGCCTGCGCAAGGGTTCTGCTCACTGGGCAAAGGCTTCTGAGTTCGCTGCCACCCATGACAACTTCAAGGTCATGGAGGTGGAAGAGGCTGCCAAGGCCGGCGATGTTGTCATGATGCTGGTGCCCGATGAGCTGTGCGCCGATATCTACAACACCCAGGTTGCTCCCTACATGACCGAGGGCAAGGCACTGGCCTTTGCACACGGCTTCAACATCCACTTCAAGACCATCACCGCGCCCAAGAACGTGGACGTCATCATGATCGCTCCCAAGGGCCCCGGCCACATCGTGCGCCGCCTGTACACCGAGGGCGAGGGCTGCCCCTCTCTGATCTGCGTGGAGCAGGACTACACCGGTAAGGCCAAGGATATCGCACTGGCTTATGCTTCCGGCATCGGCGCAGGCCGTGCAGGCATTCTGCAGACCACCTTCAAGGAGGAGACCGAGACCGATCTGTTCGGCGAGCAGGCCGTGCTGTGCGGCGGTGTTTCCGAGCTGATCCACGCCGGCTTCGATACGCTGGTGGAGGCCGGCTACGAGCCCGAGATGGCCTACTTTGAGACCTGCCACGAGATGAAGCTGATCGTTGACCTGATCAACGAGGGCGGCTTCTCCAAGATGCGCTACTCCATCTCCAACACTGCCGAGTACGGCGACTACCGCACCGGCAAGCGCCTGATTACCGAGGAGACCCGCAAGGAGATGAAGAAGGTTCTGACCGAGATCCAGGACGGCACCTTTGCTTCTGAGTTCCTGACCGAGATGAGCCCCAAGGGCGGCCGCAAGGTGCACTTCCTTGCTAAGCGCCGTATGGAGGCTGAGCTGCCCATCGAGAAGGTGGGTGCTGAGCTGCGCAGCATGATGAGCTGGCTGAAGAAGTAAGAGGAGAACCCTCTCAGGCCGCCTTTCGGCGGCAGCTCCCCCGAAAGGGGGAGCTTTTGTTGAAAAGGGAGCCTTATAGCTTCTCCGCGAAAACCTCTCCCCCTCGGGAGAGGTGGCACGGCGCAGCCGTGACGGAGAGGGTTTTATCAGAAAAGAGGATTTGCAATGAGAAGTGACAACGTGACCAAAGGCTCGGAGCGCGCGCCCAACCGCAGCCTGTTTTATGCGCTGGGCTATACCCCGGAGGAGCTGGAGCGCCCGCTCATCGGCGTAGTGAGCGCCCACAGCGAGATCGTGCCCGGGCACATGAATCTGGACAAGATCGCCGATGCCGTCAAGGCCGGTGTGCAGATGGCAGGCGGCACGCCCATCCTGATCCCCGCCATCGGCGTATGCGACGGCATCGCCATGGGTCATGTGGGCATGAAGTACTCTCTGGCCTCCCGCGAGCTGATCTGCGACAGCGTGGAAACCATGCTGATGGCACACCAGCTGGACGGCCTTGTGCTGGTGCCCAACTGCGATAAGATCGTGCCCGGCATGGTAATGGCAGCGGTGCGCATGGATGTGCCCGCTGTGGTCTGCTCCGGCGGCCCTATGCTGGCCGGTACTTACGGCGGCGAGGAAGTGAGCCTTTCCAAAATGTTCGAGGCCGTGGGTGCTTATAAGGCCGGTATGATCACCGACGAGCAGCTGGAGGACTGCACCTGCAACTGCTGCCCCAGCTGCGGCAGCTGCTCCGGTATGTACACTGCCAACAGCATGAACTGCCTGTGCGAAGCCATCGGCATCGCCCTGCCCGGCAACGGCACCATCCCGGCTGTGTACTCCAAGCGCCTGCAGCTGGCAAAGCACGCCGGTATGGCTGTGATGGAGATGGTGCGCAAGGGCATCACCGCACGCCAGATCATCAACGAGCGCTCCATCCGCAACGCGCTGACCTGTGATATGGCGCTGGGCTGCTCCACCAACACGGTGCTGCACCTGCTGGCTATCGCCTACGAGGCCGGTGTGCCCATCGACCTGAAGCTGTTCAACGAGATCAGCGCCAAGACCCCCAACCTTTGCCATTTGGCACCGGCAGGCCCCACCCATATGCCGGATCTGTACGCAGCGGGCGGCATCCCGGCGGTGCAGGCAGAGCTGGCAAAGAAGGGCTTGCTGGATCTGGATGTGCCCACCGTCACCGGCAAGACCCTTGGCGAGAACATCAAGGGTGCCCATATCCTGAACGAAAAGGCCATCCGTCCCATCGAGAACCCCTACTCCCAGACCGGCGGTCTGCAGATCCTGTGGGGCAACATTGCCCCGGACGGGTGCGTTGTCAAGCGCAGCGCCGTCGCCCCGGAGATGCAGCAGCATTCCGGCCCGGCGCGGGTGTTCAACAGCGAAGAGGAAGCCATTGCCGCTATCTACGCGGGCAAGATCGTCCCGGGCGATGTGGTGGTCATCCGCTACGAAGGCCCCAAGGGCGGCCCGGGTATGCGGGAGATGCTCAACCCCACCTCTGCGCTGGCAGGCATGAAGCTGGATAAGACGGTTGCTCTTATCACGGATGGCCGCTTCTCCGGTGCATCCCGCGGCGCTGCCATTGGCCACGTCAGCCCGGAAGCAGCTTCCGGCGGCCCTATCGGCCTGATCGAGGAAGGGGATACCATTTCCATTGATATCCCCAACGCCTCCATCACGCTGGAGGTCAGCGATGCAGTGCTGGCCGAGCGCAAGGCAAAGTACGTTGCGCCCGAGCCCAACATCAAGACCGGCTGGCTGAGCCGTTACGCCCGCATGGTCACCAGTGCAAATCTGGGTGCAGTGCTGAAATAAACGTAACGAAAGCGCCTGTTGTGCGGATGCACAACAGGCGCTTTTGTCACTCTCCGTATTTCATGAGCATGGCGCGGACGGTGAGGAAGATGATCTTCCAGTCCACCCAGAAGCTGCGCTCCTGGATGTATTTCATATCCAGCGCCACCCACTCGTCAAAGCTCATCTCGTTACGGTGGGGTGCGATTTGCCAGTAGCAGCTCAGTCCGGGGGTGACGTACAGCCGCTGGCGCTGGTAGTCGCTGTACAGCTCTACCTCCCGGGGCAGTGCGGGGCGCGGCCCCACGATGCTCATATCGCCCTGCAGCACGTTGAGCAGCTGTGGCAGCTCGTCCAGACTGGTCTTGCGCAGAAAACGTCCCACCCGGGTAATGCGGGGGTCGCCCTTGATCTTGAACACCGGGCCGTCCATCTGGTTCTGGCTCAGCAGCTCATTCAGCTGCTCCTCGGCGTCCGGGCACATGGTACGAAACTTATACAGCCAGAACAGCTTGCCGTCCCGTCCTACCCGCCGCTGCCGGAAAATAGCTCCGTCTCCGGGGCTGTCCAGCACGATGGCAAGGCTGATCAGCAGTGCCAGCGGCGCAAGCAGGATCAGCGCCAGCAGGGAGAATACGATGTCCTGTGCACGCCGCAGCACCCAGTAACGCCGGTGGCTGCGCAGCGTCTTTTCCCGGTCGATAGAAATTTGCGGGGCGGCGCTGATTGTTGACTCCATGCAATGACCCACTCCTGCCTGTAAAATGTGTAGAATCTTTACATTATTTTAACATAAAACAGGACGCAATTCAACCGGATGAAGCGCGGCGGGCGGGGGACAGTAAGCCTGCTGAAAAAAAGTGAAAAAAAGGTGGTTGACAAAACCCTTTTCTCATGCTAAAATAAACAAGTCGTCCGGCGCACGGATGCACAACAACTGAATATGGGCGTGTTCCCGAGTGGCCAATGGGGACAGACTGTAAATCTGCTGCTTTCAGCTTCGGTGGTTCGAATCCACCCGCGCCCACCAAAAAGCCTCAACGTATGCAAGTACGCTGAGGTTTTTGTTTTGTAACAAGGCTAAACTCATAGGGCGGGTGGATTCGAACAGCTGCGGCGCTGTCGCAGAAGACAGCGTAAAAACAGCCCAGTGGGCTGTTTTAGCAGCGCGGCTCGCGTAATCCACCCGCGCCCACCAAAAAGCCTCAGCGTATGCGAGTACGCTGAGGTTTTTGTTTTGTAACAAGGCTAAACTTATAGGGCGGGTGGATTCGAACAGCAACAGCGACGACCGCTGCCAGCGGCAGAAACAGGGAGGAGCTGTTGGGGCTGCGGCCAGCAGGATGCGCGTGCCGCCCAAGGCACGATGCAGCCGCTGGGAGCCGCGACCCGGGTTCCTTTTCTGCGCGGCTCGCGACATCCACCCGCGCCCACCAAAAAACCGCAACGTATCAAAATACGCTGCGGTTTTGCTTTACGATACTTTTTCCTGCTATTCTGCTTCGCCCTCCCATCAGAGCAGCTGTGCTAGAATACTGTTTTGCACAATAAGCCCGGCGGGGGTCAGGGCGAGGATGCGGCCATCGAAGGTGGCGTATCCGGCGCGGACACAGTTTTGCACAAAGGCCAGTTGCGCGGTGGAAAACTGCTTGCCGTACAGGGCTTTGTAGGCATCAAGGTCAAGCCCCTTGCGCAGACGCAGCTGTAAGATCAGGTAGTCCTCTGCACCGCAGCTGCCGTCCATGATGGGTGCGGCGGCGTCCTGCAGAAAGGCGACGGTGTCCGGCGCGTAGCAGAACCGCTTGCCGCCCATGCAGGAGTGTGCCGCAGGGCCAAGGCCAAGATAATCGCCGCAGTCCCAGTAGATGAGGTTGTGACGGCCTTCATAGCCCGGCTTTGCAAAGTTGGAAATTTCGTACTGGCGGTAGCCGTGGTGTTCCAGCTGCTCCACGGCGTAAAGGTAGAAATCGGCGGCTTCATCGCTTGTGGGCAGACCCTCCGGCGGGTGCTTGCCGAAGGCAGAGTCCGGCTCAATCTTTAAAAGGTAAGCCGAGATGTGGGTGGCACCGCCTTTTTCGATCAGCTCCAGTGTCTCGTCAAACTCGGCCTGCGTATAGTGGGGCAATGCCAGCATGATGTCGCCGCTGATATTCTCGAACCCGGCGCGCCGGGCAGCGGCAAAGGCTGCCCGCGCCTGCTTGGCATTGTGCGGGCGGCCAAGGGTGCGCAGCTGGGTGTCCCGGGCAGACTGCACCCCGAAGGAGATGCGGTTCACCCCTGCCGCCCGGAAGCCCCGCAGGCTCTCCTCGGTGACGGTCTCGGGGTTTGCCTCCAAGGTGATCTCAGCACCGGGCACGGGGTCTGCTGCCCGGATGAGCCGTTCTGCCTGCGCCGGGGTGAGCAGGCTGGGCGTGCCGCCGCCGAAATAGAGGGTGTCCGGCCGCAGGGGCGCGTCCGGCGCAAAGCGGTGCAGCTCCCGCAGCAGCGCGTCCACATAGGCGTCCGGTACGCCCCGCTCCCCGGGGTGGGAATAAAAATCGCAGTACCGACATTTGGAAAAACAGTAGGGAATATGCAGATAAAGTCCAAGGGACATACAATATCACAGCCTTTTTCATGAAACGTTCATTTCTATGCAGTATACTATATTCCGTAGACCGGAGCAAGAGAGAAATGCTCCGGCAGAATAGACTGGAGGAACCCAGATGAGTTATAACAATTACAACCGTGGCTATGCAGAGCCTACAATGACCTCGGCTGATTATATGACCCGCACCTACCGCTGGATGGCGCTGGGACTGCTGATCACCTTTGCGGCGGCGTTTGTAACCGCCACCACCCCGCTGTTCTATGTGGTCAATTCGCTGTACCTGCTGTTCACCATTGCCGAGCTGGCGCTGGTGATCGTGCTGAGCGCCCGGGTGCAGAATATGTCCGTGGGTGCGGCAAGAGGGGTGTTCTTAGGCTACGCCCTACTCAACGGCATGGTGCTGAGCTACTATTTCCTTGCCTTTGATCTGGGCACACTGGTGCTGGCTTTCCTTGCCACCTCGCTGTACTTCGGTCTGATGGCAGTCTACGGCACCACCACCCACAAAGATCTGTCCGGCTGGGGCCCCAAACTGATGATGGCACTGTTTGCGCTGATTATCACCGGCTTCGTCGGTGTGCTGTTCGGCATGGGCTTTATGGGCACGGTGCTGTACTCCGGCATCGGTCTGGTGGTGTTCATGTTGCTGACCGCCTACGACACCCAGAAGCTGAGCCAGATGTACTCCTACTACGCAGGGGACAGCGAGCTGGCGGAAAAGGCTTCCATCTACGGCGCACTGACGCTGTATCTGGACTTCATCAACATCTTCCTGTATGTGGTGCGTCTGCTGGGTCTCAACAGCCGCCGCCGCGATTAAGCGTACAGCGCTGCAACATCATTGATAAGCTGGAAATCGGTCAGGCCTGCGGGTCTGACCGATTTTTTTGCGTAAAAAAGGGATAACGGAGCATCCCCGGATGCTCCGTTATCCCTAAAATTTTAGTTCGATGCTCAAAGCATCTTTACAGCCAGCGCCTCGGTGGTGCGCTCCTGCGCTTCGGTGCTGCCGGGCTTATCGTCCAGAATGTACCGCAGCACCAGCACTTCGGCTACATACAGCACCGCCACCTTGATGGGGATGCTGCCGGAATCCAGCGGGCTTTCCTGTGCGCCGCACAGCAGCACGATGTCTGCCAGCTTTGCGCCGGGGGAGTCCTCGTAGTGGGTGATCAGGATGATCTTTGCGCCGTTGGCCTTGGCGGTGCGCAGGGTCTCCATCAGGTCCCGGGTAGCGCCGGAGTAAGAGACGAACAGCACCACGTCCTGCTCGGTCATCAGGCTGGCAGCCATGACCTGCATGTGGCTGTCGGCAACGGCACGGAACTTGTTGGTGATGCAGGCGAACCGGGCGCAGATCTCTTTGGCGGCGGCCATGCTGCCGCCCTGTCCCATGCAGAACACCTGCCGGGCGCTGTGCAGCAGCGCCACAGCCTGATCCACCGCCTGCGGCGAAAGGGCGTTTTGGGTGCCGTTGATGGCGGTCATGAACAGCGCCGAGGCGTGCTCGCACAGGGTGGCAGTGTCGGCGTCCGGGGCGGGCTCCTGCTGGTTTACCAGCACACCGGTGGCATTGGCCTGCGCCAGCGCAATGCGCATTTCGTGGTAGCCCTCAAAGCCCAGCGCCCGGCAGAACCGGAACACCGTGGCCTCGGCCACCTGACACTCTCTGGCCAGCGATGATATGGACAGATACTGTGCCTCCGCAGCGTGCTGCACCAGATATTCGGCCACCGTGCGGCCGGATTTTGTCAGGTCGCCCTGATGCTGCTGCAGCAGCTCCCAAAAATTTGTAGACATTCTTCCCTCTCCTGACTTAGGCCGCCGGCGGGTGCCGGTGCCGTGTTCGTGCTTACCTTCTTATATAAAAGTATAAGAGAAACCGCGCCGCTGTGCAAGAGGCGTAATGAACACATTTTACCCGCCGATTCTGTGCAGAGGGCACAGTTTTGAAGGAAAAAACGGCCCAAATGGTGAAAATGCTTTTCATTTTTACAATTTCAAAGCTGAAAGTGATTTTCAGAGCAACCGGGGAAAGTGTACCGTTTTGTAACTATTTTGACAAGTAAAGTGGATGAAAATATTGTGTTTTTTCTGATATCCCACAATTTTGTGCAGACTGCCGGGTTTAAAAATGAAAATTTATGAAAAGAACGAATAGACAAAATGAAAATAATTTTCTATAATTAGGCTACAAACAACGGCTGCGGACACGAGCAGCCGCTACGAGCAAAACGGAGTACGATCCCCCGATGGGTCGAAGAAGATGAACAAGGAGAATCTACCATGAAAAACTGCATTTCCCGCCGTTCCTTCCTGAAGGCTGCCGGTATTCTGGGCGCTGCCGGTGCACTGGCCGCCTGCGGCGGTTCCTCCTCCACCAGCACTGCTGCTTCCTCCACCGCTTCCTCTGCTGCTGCAAGTGCAGCCAGCACCGGCGCAAGCATCAAGCTGTGGACATACCCCATCGGCGGCTGGGGCAATGACGAGACTGTCCAGAACCTGATCTCCAGCTTCAACGCAAAGTATCCCGATATCAAGGTGACCGTGGAGTATCTGGACTACACCAACGGCGACGATCAGGTGAACACCGCCATCGAGGGCGGCAGCGCACCCGATCTGGTCATGGAAGGCCCCGAGCGTCTGGTGGCCAACTGGGGTGCCAAGGGCGTTATGGCTCCGCTGAACGATCTGTGGACCGATGATGCCAAGAAAGACATCTACGCTTCTGTGGAGTCTGCCTGCCACAACGAGAAGGGCGACTACTACGAGTACCCCCTGTGCATGACCGCACACTGCATGGCCGTGAACATGACCAAGGTCAAGGAAGTGGGCGCGGACAAGTACATTGATACCGACAAGCACACTTGGAGCACCGAGGGCTTCCTGAACACTGTGGACGCACTGTACAAGGGCGGCTACGAGAACGTGGCAGCCATCTACTGCAGCGGTCAGGGCGGCGACCAGGGCACCCGCGCCATCATCAACAATATGTACGGCGGCACCTTTACCGATGCAGCCCACACCAAGTACACCGCCGACTCTGCCGAGAACATCAAGGCCATTCAGACTCTGTACGATGCAAAGGGCGTCAACTTCGATCCCTCCATCAACGGCGGCGAGGAGATCACCCTGTTCCGCAACGGCACCCTGCAGATGGCTTTCTGCTGGAACATTGCACAGCAGCTGAACGCTGACACCGCTGCCGCAGGCCAGACCATCAGCGGCGACGAGATCTTCCCCATGGCATTCCCCACCGAAAGCGGCGACCCGAAGCTGTGCGGCGGCATCTGGGGCTTCGGCATCTTTGATAACGGCGACGAGGCCAAGATCAAGGCTGCAAAGACCTTTATCGAGTTCATCGCTGCCGATCCCTCTCAGGTCAAGGACAGCGTGCTGGCTTCCACCTACTTCCCCGTCCGCACCAGCGTGGGCGACATCTACGCCGGCAACGAGGTCATGAGCGAGTATAGCAAGTTCATGGGCTATCTGGGCGACTACTACCAGATCACCCCGGGCTGGACCACTGCCCGCACCGAGTGGTGGAACATGCTGCAGCGCGTGGGCTCCGGCGAGGCCGTCGAGACTGCCGTCAAGACCTTTGTGGACAACGCAAACGCAGCCGCTGCCGCCGAGGCATAAGCGCTACTTTTTCTGAACTGCATCACAGCTGAACCGCAAGGCCCCTTCCTCCGGGTGAGGGAGGGGCCCTTTTACGGAAAAAACACTCTCAAACGAAAGGTTTGGTGATCCTCTTGGCTGCAAAGACGGCAATGAAAGAGCCCAAACGCAGCAGTGCGCTGGTACGGCGCGAAACCTTCGCCTCCTACTGCTTCCTGCTGCCCAGCCTGATCTTCTTTCTGGGCTTCGTCATCTACCCCATGATCCTCTGCGTGGTGACCAGCTTCTTTGACTCCACCATGAACCGCGCGGATATCTTTGTGGGGATGGCAAACTACAAGACCCTGTTTGCCGACCCCATCTTCCTTGGCGCATTAAAGAACACCTTCGTCATCGTTATCGTGTCGGTGCCCATCACCTGCATCTTCTCGCTGTGGGTGTCCTCCGCCATCGTAGACCTGCCGGAGTGGGCCACCAGCCTTTTCCGCTGCGTGTTCTACCTGCCCGTGGTCACCGGCTCTGTCGCTGTTACCGTGGTGTGGAAGTGGATGTACAACAACTACTATGGCATCTTCAACTATCTGGGCAAGAGCCTTGGTATTCTGGACAAGAACATCAACTGGCTGGGTGACGAGCGGTTTGCACTGGGCTGTATCATCCTGATTTTGCTCACTACCTCCGTGGGTCAGCCCATCGTGCTGTACGTTTCGGCACTGGGCAACGTGGATCAGTCCATCGTGGAGGCTGCCGAAGTGGACGGCGCGACCGACTTCCAGTGCTTCTGGAAGATCAAGTGGCCGGCCATTATGCCCACCACCCTGTACATTCTGGTCATCACCACCATCAACTCCTTCCAGTGCTTTGCACTGATCCAGCTGCTGACCTCCGGCGGCCCCAACCACAAGACCGATACCATTATGTACTACATCTACTACACCGCCTTCAAGCAGTACAAGTACGGCTACGGCAACGCCATGGGCGTGGTGCTGGCGGTGATCATCGCCATTCTGTCTGCTGTCCAGTTCAAGCTGGGCAACAAGGATAATTAAGGAGGTGCGGAACAATGCGTGCAACTGCTGCAAAAAAGCAAAAACCGTTGGAGCGCCATCCCAGTAAACTGAAAAAGATGAGCGCCTACGCCATTCTGGCGATCATCCTCATCAGCATCATGGCGGTGCTGTTCGCCTTCCCGCTGTACTGGATCATCACCGGCTCCTTCAAGACCGGTGCCGCCATCAACGCCACTACCCCCGAGTGGTGGCCCAGCCAGTGGGTGCTGACCAACTACCAGAAGCTGTTTGCCGGCAAGCGTGCCCCGCTGTGGCAGCTGGCTGTGCCCTTCGGCTCCAAATTCAGCGCCAGCGGCGAGCCCGTCTACTTCTCGGTAGGCCCCATGGCTCCCGCTGCCATCCGCTGGATGATCAACACTGTGTTCATGGCCGTTATGTCCATGATCCTTACCTGCCTGACCGCCGCCATGGCCGGTTATGCGCTGGCCAAAAAGCGCTTTGTGGGCCGCAAGCTGCTGTTCACCCTCATCGTCTGCGCTATGGCACTGCCCAAGCAGGTCATCCTGATCCCCCTGCTGCGGGAGATGAGCGCACTGAACCTGTACAACACCATCTGGGCGGTCATCTTCCCCATCGTGGGCTGGCCGTTCGGCGTGTTCCTGATGAAGCAGTTCAGTGAGGGCATCCCCACAGAAATGCTGGAAGCTGCCCGCATCGACGGTGCCAGCGAGGCACGCACCTTTGTCAAGATCGTGCTGCCCATGGTCAAGCCCGGTATCGGTGCACTGGCCATCTTTACCTTCATCAACAGCTGGAACGACTACTTCATGCAGTTGATCATGCTGTCCAGCACCAGCAACCTGACCATCTCGCTGGGCATTGCAAAACTGCAGGCAGAGAACAGCACCGACTTCGGCCTGATCATGGCCGGTGCCGCACTGGCCGCAGTGCCGATCATCATCATCTTCCTCATCTTCCAGAAGTACTTCACCAAGGGCATCGCAATGGGTGCGGTCAAGGGCTAAAATTGCGACAGCGGCAAGAGGGCAAAAATACCCCCTCCCCCCCCCCCGGAGCAAAAAGCCTCAGAACCTGATACGAACGACTATTTTATCTTGAATTATTACTGATTGCAAAGAAGGGCTTGAAACATGAAAGATATCAAAAAATATCAGGGTGTCATCCCTGCCTTTTACGCCTGCTATGACGCAGAGGGCAACATTTCGGTGGAGGGGGTCAAGGCGCTGACCCGTCACCTGATCGCCAAGGGCGTCAAGGGCGTGTATGTGGGCGGCTCCTCCGGCGAGTGCATCTACCAGCACGTCGAGGAGCGCAAGACGGTGCTGGAAGCCGTGATGAGCGAAGCCAAGGGCAAGCTGACCGTGATTGCCCACGTTGGCTGTAACAACACCGCCGACAGCATGGAGCTGGCACGCCACGCCGAGAGCGTGGGCGTGGACGCCATTGCCTCCATCCCGCCCATCTACTTCCACCTGCCGGAGTACGCCATTGCCAAGTACTGGAACGATATGTCCGCAGCAGCACCCAACACCGAGTTCGTCATCTACAACATCCCGCAGCTGGCTGGCACGGCGCTGACCATGAGCCTGCTGAACGAGATGCTGAAGAACCCCAACGTGGTGGCCGTGAAAAACAGCTCCATGCCCACGCAGGACATCCAGATGTTCAAGGATGCCGGTATCGCCGCCCGCGGCGAGGGAAACTTTGTGGTGTTCAACGGCCCGGACGAGCAGTTCGTTTCCGGCCGCGTCATCGGTGCAGACGGCGGCATCGGCGGTACTTATGCCGTAATGCCGGAGCTGTATCTGGCCATGAATGCCCATCTGGAAAAGGGCGAGATCGCAAAGGCACGCGCTATCCAGTACGAGGCCAACCGCATCATCTACAAGATGTGCTCTGCCCACGGCAACCTGTATGCCGTGCAAAAGGAGATTCTGCGCCGGATGTATGGTCTGGAGCTGGGCAGCGTGCGCGCCCCGATGCCCGGCCTGATCCCCGAGGATGAGCCCATCGTTGCCGAGGCACAGGCCATGATCGAAGCTGCCATCGCAAAGCTGTAACAGGATAAAAGCGCCCCTCTCCGTCTCTTTTTCAGAGGGGAGGCGGGCGCTTCTTTTATTGGAGGAAACGCGAATGATCTGCGATACCTTGCAGCATCTGGGCCGGTACAGGGGACTGCACCCCAACTTGGATACCGCCATTGACTATCTGCTTACCCACGACCTTGCCGCCCTGCCGCTGGGACGCACCGAGGTGGACGGCGATAAGGTGTTCATCAACCTGATGGATGCCACATTGCACCCAGACGCGGGCTACCACCCGGAGTACCACAAGCTTTATGCTGATTTACAGGTGGATCTTACCGGCAGCGAGGGCTGGGGCTACACCAATCTGCCCGGCGCGGAGATCGGGGAGTTTACCGGGGACTGCGGCTTTCAGGACAGTGCCAGCGTAGTGACCGGTGCACTGGGCGAAGGACGCTTTGTACTGTTCTTTCCGGAGGAACTGCATAAACCCGGCCTTGTACAGCACGGCTGCGTCAGCGTGCGCAAGGCCGTTGTCAAGATCAGAATGGAGGAGTAAGAATGGATAAGGAAAAGCTGTTTGCACAGATCAAGGGCGGACTCATCGTGTCCTGTCAGGCACTGGAGCACGAGCCGCTGTATACCAAGGAGGGCGGGGTCATGCCCCTGATGGCGAAAGCTGCCGCCATGAGCGGGGCTGTGGGCATCCGCGCCAACACCGTGCGGGACATTACCCAGATCAAGCAGGTGGTGGACCTGCCGGTCATCGGCATCATCAAAAAGGATTACCCCGGCACGCCCATGTACATTACCGTCACCATGAAGGAAGTGGACGAGCTGGTGGCCTGCGGCGTGGATATCCTTGCCGTGCAGGGCACCGGTGCGCTGCGCCCGGACGGCTCTACCTCCGCGCAGTTCATCCGCGCCATCAAGGCAAAGTACCCCGAACAGCTGGTGATGGCTGATTGCGATAACCTTGAAAATGCCATGCTCTGCGCCGAAGCCGGTGCCGACTTTGTAGGCACCACCATGCGCGGCTACACCCCGGAGACCACCGGCATTGATGATATCGACTTTGACTTCATCCGCAAGCTGTCCGCAGAGTGCCCGGCAAAGATCATTGCCGAGGGTCATATCCACTACCCGGAGCAGGCGGTCAAGGCGCTGGAAGCCGGTGCCTTTGCGCTGGTGGTGGGCGGTGCCATTACCCGCCCGGCAGAGATCACCGCACGCTTTACCGGTGCCATCAACGCCGCAAAGAAATAACACAGGGGAGTGCCTGCTATGAAACACTATCTTGGTATCGACATCGGCGGCACCGCCGTCAAGCTGGGCATCGTGGACGAAGCCGGTGCAGTGCTGGCGAAAGCCGAAGAGAGCGTAAGCTTTGACGGCTACCGCACCCCCATCCTGATCACCGTGCTGAAGGCTGCACAAGCTTTCCTTGCCGCGCAGAGCGTCCCGGCGGAAAGCCTTGCGGGCATCGGCGTTTCTGCCACCGGGCAGATCGACAGCCGCAAGGGCATCGTGGCGGGTACCTGCGGCAATCTGCCCAACTACATCGGCGCACCCATCAAGGCGGAGCTGGAAAAGACCTTTGGTCTGCCGGTCACGGTAGCCAACGACGCCAACTGCATGACACTGGGCGAGGTGTGGGTCGGCGGTGCACAGGGCTATACGGACGTCATCGGCGTGACGCTGGGCACCGGCGTGGGCGGAGGCATCCTGACCGGCGGCCGTCTGCTGGAAGGTGCGCGGGGTCTGGGCGGTGAGTTGGGCCACTACCGCACCCATGCGCTGGACGGCGTGGACTGCACCTGCGGCGCAAAGGGCTGCTGGGAGCGCTACGCTGCCACCACTGCTCTGGTGCGCGCCGCGCAGGAGGAAAACCCGGCATGGAAGGATGGCCGCGCCATCTTTGCCGCCGCAGAAGCGGGCAACGAGACCGTGCTGGCGCTGCTGGACGCATGGACGGACGAGATCGCGCAGGGGCTTGCAGGCATGGTGCATATCTTCAACCCGCAGCTGATCCTGATCGGCGGCGGCGTGTCTGCCCAGCAGAAGCTGCTTATCGAGCCTATCGCTGAAAAGGTGAAAGCATCCGTCATGCCCGCCTTTGCCGAAGGGCTGGAAATTCGTGCCGCGCAGCTGCACAATGACGCCGGGATGGTGGGCGCTGTGTACTACTTCCGGCAGACGATGGAAAAGGAGTGATTTGGTTATGAAAAAGCATATTCTCTGTCTGGGTGATTCCAACACCCACGGCTATTGCGCCGACCCCAACGACTGCGCCGACCACGGCATCCGCTTCAACGAGGACGAGCGCTGGACCTGCCGCCTGCAAAAGGCGCTGGGCGAGGAGTATCTAGTCACCGAGGAGGGGCTTTCCGGCCGCACTACCGTATTCGTGGACCCGCTGCACGAATCCATGGATGCGCTGAGCGTGGCTTACGCCCTGCTCAAGAGCCACGAGGTCATCGACCTGCTCATCATCATGCTGGGCACGAATGACGTCAAGGAGCGCTTTGGCGCAAACGCCGCCTGCATCGGTGCGGGCATGGAGCGGCTGCTGCTCAAGGTGAAAAGCGTGGACTGCTGGGGCGGCAAAGCGCCTAACATTCTGGTGGTGGCGCCGCCCTGCATCAAGGACGGCTTCCACGATGCCGTCATGGGCGCAGGCTGCGTGGAAAAATCCCGCGGGGTCGCCGAGCAGCTGCGCATCGTAGCCGAGCGGCAGGGCGTGCACTTTATGGACGCCGCCGAGTGCGAGTTCAACGAGGTGGACTTTATGCACCTGACTTGCAAGGGTCACGCCCGGCTGGCAGAACTGCTGACCGCAGAGGTGCCAAAGCTGGTCTGAGTGTGTTAAAAGAAAATGGACGGAGAAACGTCAAAGACGCTCCTCCGTCCATTTTTGTGCAGTGATGTGAGATGATATCAGAGGTTATGTGGCGCTTTTAGCCTGTTTGAGGATACGGATCACCTTGTATTTGGGTACATACTTTTCCGGGGCGAAATCCTCTTCCAGATAGCCCTGCTCGACACACCAGCGGGCGGCGGCAGCGGCATCGGTGGCTTGTGCAATGGTGGGCTGGGGGCAGCCTGCGTTCTGCCACAGCAGCTCAGCCAGCTGGCCCTGAGTCTTGGGGATGGCTGCATCTGCGGGCAGCAGGTTCTTCAGGATGGCGCGGGTAGTGATCTCGTAGCCGCCCCAGACTGCTGCGCCGCCAATGGCGACTGCTGCAATAGCACCGGCGGCGGACTCTGCGGGTGCTTCGGGCTCTTCAGGTTCGGGCTTCGGCTGAGGAGTATCAACACCGAAATCCTCGTCCAGCGGCTGATCTGGATCGGGTCGGGTCGCCGGAGTAGCGGACCACTGTGCTGTCAGTCTGACAGCACCCCGGGGCATGATGAATGCGATCTCCTCAGTACCCTGCTCCGTATCAGAGCCAAGCGTGCCGACCGTTACGCCAAAGTCCGCGCTGGTGCCTTCTTCCACTTTCCAGTGATGGAATTGCATGTTTTCAGCAGGTGCATCAGCCTTGATCGTGACTTTTTCGCCCGCCTTTACACGCACAAAGCTGTCCTGCGTGCAATTGATTGTACCGCCTTCCACGATGACCGGCAGACTCATTGCGATGGCGGGAATACTGTAGACAGCACTCAGTTCCACAGGCTTGTCAGACATGGTGAACGTAAAAGTTTCGTTTTTGATCTTTGCCCCGCTGGCATCCAGCAGATAATTGTTTTCTGCGTCCACCGTAACATTCAGGCTATTGCCGTCCGCATCGATGATTGCAGTAAGGCTGCCCTTTTTGAGCTTCCAGCCTACGAGCTTGGAAAAGCTTGCGTTGCTGTCGTGACCGGTCACGGTAACGGATGCACCCTCCAGTGCATACACCGTCTCACCGGTGGTATTGTCCGTTTGGGCAGTACCGTTGCTCACCTTGACAGCAGCCTTGTAGACAGCGGTCAGCTTGACGGCTGCATCCGGCATGGTGAAGCTCAGAGGGCTGACCTTCAGCTCCTCTTCGGTCTTGCCGATATTGCCGCCAGATACCTCCCAGTGGTCAAACTGGTAATCCTCGGGGCTGCCTGCGGTCACGGTAACGGCTGCGCCCGGGCGGGCAAAGTCTGCATTGCTGTTACCGTTCACTTTGGCAGTACCGCCGGACACCTCAAGCTTGTTGCTGTGGTGTGCGGTCAGTTCTACATTGCCTGTAGGCATGATGAACGAAAATTCCTTCTGCGCCAGTTTTTCGGCAGAGATCGTAAAGCCTGCGGGAGCATTTACTACTTCCCAGCCGTCAAATTTTCGCTCGTCAGTTTCATCAATCTGGGCGGTGACGGTCACTTTTTGACCGTTGAAGGCCATTTGCACTTCGCTTCCGCCCGCTTTTGCGATTCCATTGTTTACGGTAATTGCGGAAAACGTCTTTTCCTCAATATGCAGATAGCTGTAGGGTGCATCGGACGGGATGGGTGTAATGCTTCCGTCGATGGCTTCTGTCTCCGCATCCTCGCTGGTGTAGTAGACGTAGTCTGCACCATCCGTGCGCTGGTAGGTGAAGTTCTTGGCAATTCTATTGCCGCTTTCTGCATTACCGCGGATGGTAACAGGACCGTTGCAGGTAATATCGGCGATGCCCTTCCGTCCGCCGATGACCTGATTATACTGGGGTGCATTGATCTCTACTGCACTGGCATTCCGAATGATCAGAGTGCCCTCGTCTGCCTGAGAACGGGCACCTATGGCATAGGTGCCAAAATTACCAGACGCATTGATCGTTACTTTTCCGGTGCAGTCAATCTCTGCCTTATTGCCAATCGCGGAGTAGTTATCGCTGGAGATTGTTACGTTATCTGCATCATTAATATAGATTGTAGCCAGAGGACTGTACGCTCCGCCGTTCAGTTCAATATTCGTGCCCGGCGCAGTTACACGCAGAATACCTGAGAGCTGTACATTATCTGAGCATAATGCACCGTTTTCATATCTGAGTTTACCGGCATTCAAGGTTCCTGCAAGGACATCGTCCTTGTTAGCATCTGTGACCTCTACGCCATTAACTGTGATGCCGTTGCCGTTTTCCGCATCCAGCACACTGACCGCACGGTTGCCGCTGATGTTCAACTGCATCAGTGCATCAGTGCTCTCAGCCAGAGCCGGGGCTGAGAGGGTGAACATCATGCATCCGGTTAGCGCTGCCGATACTGCACGTCGGATAAGTTTGCCTTGTTTCATGGTACAACCTCCTTTTTCCCCTCGTATTATTTACGGGGGGGGGGTATGTATTACGGTACTTCCATTATATTACATTTTATCGTATTTTGGAAGGGAAATGGCGCAAAATGCCCAAAAAGAGCACGAATTATCGAAAGTATCACTCTTTGATCGGCTCTGCCCCTGCCGTTCTTCCGCTCTGCGTGCTTTTTTGCCCCAGCACCGCCTTTTTTGTTGACAAGGCACCGGCTTGCTATTATAATAGTGTAGTCAAAATGGCATTCCTGTGCGGCTTTGTGGCTGCGCGAAAGAAATACAGCTAATAACAAGGAGAGATTCTCAAATGGCACAAGAGATCAAGATGTCCGCTGCCGGTCTGAAGGCAATGCAGGAGGAGCTGGAATACCTCAAAACCGTCCGCCGCAAGGAGCTGGCTGAAGAGATCAAGGAAGCCCGCAGCCACGGCGACCTGTCTGAGAACAGCGAGTACGACGAGGCCAAGAATACGCAGGGTCTGGTGGAGAACCGCATCACCGAACTGGAGCAGACCATCAAGAACGCAGTTATAATCGACGAGAGCGAGCTGAGCGTTGAGAACGTCTCTGTCGGTACTCACGTCACCATCCAGATGGAGGGTGAGGACGAGGTCGAGGAGTACGACATCGTGGGCCGTACCGAGGCCGACCCCCTGAACGGCAAGATCAGCGACGAGAGCCCCGTGGGCCACGCCCTGCTGGAGAAGGCTGTCGGCGACACCGCCGAAGTCCTGCTGCCCACCGGCCATACCGTCAACTACAAGGTGCTGGGCATCACCCACTCTGCAAACTGAGCCAAGCGGGAGGAAATCATGGAAGAACAGAAGAAGAACCCCGCACAGGGCCTGTCTGAGAGCGAGCAGGTGCAGGTGCGCCGCCAGAAGTTGGCAGACCTGCAGGCTGCAGGCCGCGACCCCTTTACCCTGACCAAGTTCCCTCAGGATGCTTACTCTGCTGACCTGAAGGAAGAGTTCAAGGATCTGCCCAACGAGACCGACAGCGGTAAGAAGGTCGCACTGGCTGGCCGTCTGATGTCCAAGCGCGTCATGGGCAAGGCAAGCTTTGCCCATCTGCGCGACGATAAGGGCGACATCCAGCTCTACGTCCGCCGTGACGAGCTGGGCGACGACGCTTACGCTGCTTTCAAGAAGCTGGACGTGGGCGACATCATCGGCGTCAAGGGTGAGGTGTTCCGCACCAAGACCGGCGAGCTGAGCGCCCGCGCTGAGGAGATCACCCTGCTGGCCAAGAGCCTGCGCCCCCTGCCCGAGAAGTTCCACGGCCTGACCGATACCGAGATGCGTTATCGTCAGCGCTATGTTGACCTCATCGCAAACCCCGAGGTCAAGGAGACCTTTGTCAAGCGCAGCCAGATCCTGAAGGAGATCCGTGCTTATCTGGACGAGAAGGGCTTCCTGGAGGTCGATACCCCCATCCTGACCCCGTTCGAGATCGGTGCGTCCGCACGTCCCTTCTACACCCATCACAACAGCCTGAACATGGACATGGTGCTGCGCATCGAGACCGAGCTGTACCTCAAGCGCCTGATCGTGGGCGGCATGGACCGCGTCTATGAGGTGGGCCGCATCTTCCGCAACGAGGGCATGGACCCCAAGCACAATCCCGAGTTCACCAGCATCGAGCTGTATCAGGCATTCACCGATTTCCACGGCATGATGGACCTGGTGGAGGAGCTGTATAAGCGCCTCGCTCAGAAGATCTGCGGTAGCCTGGTCATCCCCTATCAGGGCAAGCAGATCGACATGGGCCACTGGGAGCGCCTGACCATGATCGAGGCCGTCAAGAAGTATTCCGGCGTTGACTTCAACGACTGGAAGACCGATGAGGACGCCATCGCCGCTGCCAAGGAGCACCATGTGGAGCTGCCCGAAGTCCCCACCAAGGGCGCCATCCTGGCCGAGTTCTTCGACGCCTTCGTCGAGGACAAGCTCATCCAGCCCACCTTCATCTATGATTACCCCGTCGAGATCAGCCCGCTGGCCAAGCGCAAGCCGGACGATCCCGCTTTCACCGAGCGTTTTGAGTACTTCATCGACTGCACCGAGTACGGCAACGCTTTCAGCGAGCTGAACGACCCCATCGACCAGAAGGGCCGCTTCGAGCGTCAGGTCGCCGAGCGCAAGGCCATCGAGCCCGACTGCAAGGCACAGGTCGATTACGACTACGTCAACGCTCTGGAGTACGGTCTGCCTCCCACGGGCGGTCTCGGCTTCGGTGTTGACCGTCTGGTCATGCTGCTGACGGATAGCGCTTCTATCCGTGACGTGCTGCTGTTCCCCACGATGAAGCCGATCGAGCAGTAAATTTCCAATTTAAGCGAAACAAAGCCTGAAACTTCTTGATGAACCGAGAAGTTTCAGGCTTTTTCTTTTGATGGATTTCCGGCGAAAACTACGCCATACGCCAATTTTACGCCAAACGATGCAGGATTTTGTGCAGAGCAATATGAACAACCTGCTTTCCTGCCGCTACAACATGGACACCAACCGGGTGGAAGCCCGGTTCGAGGGTGGCACTACCCTTGCCATCGACTGCATCGCCGTCGAGGACGAGTACGGCAACACCCCGGCACAGCGGGCAGAACTGGACTGGCTGCTGTACAATAAGCCGCTGGAGTATGCGCAGATGGTGCTGAAAGAGGAGGTGGAATATTATCTGTCACTAGGCTGTGACCATGGCAGGCTGGAAGATGAAGCCCAACATAACAACAAATCCCGGCAGGTGTTCTACAAGGTAGGCACTTGCCGGGATTCGTTTTGTTTGATCTGATTTACTTTTCCCTTACTCCATCCACCAGATGAAAATAATCATAATAGGGTGTAGTATAAGTTTCATACCGTCCCACCACGGTAATGGTTGTGCCTTCTTCCGGGTAATCGCCATCAGTCAGCACGAACTCCACTCCCTGCTGGCAGCAGGCAAACGCATCGTAGATGACGCAGGAATGATACAGTTCACCAGTCTGCTCATCTGTATACTCCTGATACTCGCCCGTCATACGAACAATTTTATCGGTGTAGTTCTCCGGGGTAAAAGCATATTATACACCTCGGCGTATACGACTGTACTGCTAAGCTGGGTCAGATCGAGGTCTGCATCCATACCGGCGTGAATATCGCTTGCGCCAGCAGTGCTGCTTTCCGGGAGCTGCACGGGATGTTCCGGGGCAGGTGCAGTAACAGCACTAGAAGATGCAGGCTCCGGCAAAACCGTCACCACGGAAGATGCAGCTTCGGACTTTGCGCCGCAGGCAGTCAATGCAGCGGCGGCACAGAGCAGCAGAACTCCTTTCAAAAGTTGTTTCATGATGCCCTCCCCAGCAGTTTTCCGGCCAGACAGCACAAGCCAAAAGCCACCATGTCAACCGCTAC
>ENA-OPZZ01000478-OPZZ01000478.1-human-gut-metagenome-genome-assembly--contig:-NODE-478-length-31554-cov-4.401470_pt1 | contig 31554 bp, 30 predicted proteins | sample MGYA00242487_ERZ504511 | MGnify/ENA primary metagenome ERZ504511 (study PRJEB26092, sample SAMD00036241) | human gut metagenome | host: Homo sapiens | study: EMG produced TPA metagenomics assembly of... | reverse complement strand
GCATTGCCGAAGTAAGCGCCATTCCTCCGAGCTTCACACCGAAGGATGTGCCGGATGACGAGGTTGACAGCAAGCTGCCCGATGAACATCTGTTCGGCAAACTGTCGACCAAGGTCGTTGCCATCATTGTGGCTCTGATATTGGTAGTGGCAGCGGCTGTTTGGGCAGTGCATGCGTTCCGATCCTCCGGAGACAATCCTGCCGATGCTTCCAGCAACTCCAGTGAAGGTGACTGGCCCGATATCAATGCTGACGCTGTGCCATTTGGTGGCAGCGAGAACACGACGAACGGTGGCACCACTGACGATTCTTCAAAATCGAGTGATGCCACTCAGAGCGAATCCAAGGACTCGGCATCAGACAAGTCCAAGAAGTCCGAGACTGCTGATTCGTCGTCCAAGAAGACCAAGGCCAAGAAGTCCGGCGATAAGGATTCCAGCGCTGTTCCGCAACCGAGCCATGAGAACAACACGGCGTTTACGATTTCCAGCGCCAACTTCCTGTCGAATCCTGGCGGCCAATCCGGGTACGCATACTACATGCACCTTGACCAGCCGCAGGATGCGTACCGCATGGTTATCACCATCCGCACATCCGGTGGTAAGGGCTATATTCGCGCAAATACCACTGGGGACCCCACTCAAGGCAAGCAGGTGGCCGAATTCACCTTTGCTGAAGGTGGCACTACTGAGGTGAAGTTCACCAAAGCCGTCAAGACGCAGGATCTGCTGCTGTGGGTGCCATCGGATAGCCTGCCGCAGAACCAGCTGTACATCGAAAAGGTGGAGGTCTTCTAATCGGCATCTATGCCGATAACTGACCCAAGAAGGGGCGGTACCGTTCGCATACATTCGACGGTACCGCCCCTTCTTCGCATCTGGCTGAATGACACGGAATATCGTATGGGGGTGTGACAATGTTTCACGTGAAACATAACGTCATCATTATCGGTTCTGGTCCCGCTGGCTACACGGCCGCCATCTATCTTGGCCGCGCAGGTCTCAATCCTGTTATGGTCACTGGTGCGTTGTCGCCAGGTGGACAGTTGGTCAACACCACTGAGGTGGAGAACTTCCCCGGATTCCCGGAAGGTATTCTTGGCCCGGATCTTATGGATCGCATGAAGGAACAGGCCAAGCGCTTCGGTACAACCTATATCGCAGACGATGTCTCTTCCATCGAGGCGTGTGAGAGTGATTCGGTCAAGCCGACCTATCGTGTAACACTCTCCGATGACTCCCAATTGGAGGCATCGTCGCTTATCATCGCCACAGGGTCGTCATTCCGTAAGCTTGGGGTGCCCGGCGAACAGGAGCTGTCCGGACATGGCGTCTCGTACTGCGCCACCTGCGATGGCTTCTTCTTCAGGAACAAGCCTATCGTGGTCGTAGGCGGTGGCGATTCGGCTTTTGAAGAGGCATTATTCCTGACCCGGTTCGGTTCTTCGGTCACCTTGATTCACCGACGCGATAGCTTCCGCGCCTCGCAGATCATGGTGGACCGAGCCAAAGCCAATCCGACCATCACTCTGATGACCAACACAGTGGTGACCTCCATTACCGGCACCTCCTCCCCCACACAGAACACCGGTGCACCTATTGCCATTCCTGGCTTGACGCTCAAACGACCGGCTGTAGCACCGGCCAGTGTCAGCAGCATCGCCGTACGTAATGTGGTGACCGGAGAAGAAAGCACGCTGGACACCAACGCCGTATTCGTGGCTATCGGTCATACGCCAGCCACTGATTTTGCGGCCGGTGTTGTGGACCGTGACGATGATGGATATGTCGTGGTGCAGGGTGCCAGCACGGTGACCAGTGCGCCAGGCATCTTTGCTGCAGGCGATTGCGTGGATCGTACTTATCGTCAAGCGATCAGCGCAGCGGGCATGGGCTGCCGTGCAGCGCTGGATACGCAGGCCTATCTTACGGACTGATGGTGGCGGACTGATGGTGGCTTGCTGTTCTGGCTGCTGCCTGTGACATAGGAGCAACGCTAGGTCAGTGTTACAGCATGCCGCCCTTGGATAGTACGTATCGGTCAAAGGCATAGAAAGACCCCTCAGGCGACGGAGAATCACGATGTGTGATTGTCCCTCCAGCCTGAGGGGTTTTCTATTGCGACAGGGGCTACAGCGCGGGCATACGCCCCTGCCAGGAATCACGCAGAGGCTATAACGTCTTGCGCATACAACGCACTGCACAGCAATAATGCCGGCGACAACACGAATGTTCTTATCGTGTTACACCCATTTGGAATCGGCATCGCCTTGGCTCGGCACCAGCAGCTGCAGGATGCGATCCATATCCTCTGGTGACGAAAAGACGATTTCGATGCGACCATGCTTGGTGCTGCCCTTAATCGACACCTTGGTATCGAAATGATTTTCCAAACTCTGCTGGATGGCGGAACCAACCCAAGGATTGGTCTTAGACGTCTTAGGCTTCTTCGGCTGCTCCCCCGACGCAATCTTCATGGCGACGATTTCTTCGGTGCTGCGTACAGAAAGACCTTCCGCAATAATACGAGAAGCCAGCTTGTCCATTTCCTCCGGATCGCTCAGGCCCAATAGCGCACGCGCATGACCGGACGATAGCACACCGGCAGCCACTCTCTTTTGCACAGAAGCCGGCAGGTTCAGCAGTCGCAAGGTATTGGCGATTTGCGGGCGAGACTTGGACACCGACTTGGACAGTTGTACTTGTGTCAACCCGAACTCTTCAATCATCTGCTGGTAGGCAGCCGCCTCTTCCAGCGGATTCAAGGCCACACGGTGCAGGTTTTCCAGCAATGCATCGCGGAGCATATCATCATCCGCAGTGGTTTTGACGATGGCGGGAATCGTCTCCAACCCAGCCAACTGAGAAGCACGCCAACGGCGTTCACCCATAATGAGCTCATACGGGCTGTCCAAATGACCGGCAAACGGATTCGTGCTGGATTCCGTCTCGTCGTGCTTGGCGGCTTTGGCCGCAACAATCTGGCTTGCCGGACGCTTGCGCACGACTATCGGTTGCAGCACACCAACTTCCTTAATGGAAGCAGACAGCTCATTCAACTCATCCTCGTCGAAGATGGTACGAGGCTGATGTGCATTGGGCCCGATATCAGACAGTTTGAGTTCAGCCAGATAACCACCGGCTACCGGCTTGAGCTCGTCCTTCTTATCTGTGTCAGCGGTCTTTGCCGCCGTCACTGTCAAAGATGTTTCACGTGAAACATCTTTGACAGTGACGGATGTACGATGTGCCGTCTGAGACGCAGACGACTTGCCGCCCTGCTGAGGTGCGGCGACCTTACCGGTTTGAGGTTTCTCCGTACCGAAAAACAGGTCGCTAGGATGAGTAATGGTGTCCAATGCGGGCATGGATGCGCGTTTACCGGCGGCTTTCTTGACTGCCTTGCTGGACGATATCGTCTGAGGCACGGCAGGCTTTGATTCCTGCTGGGCAGTAGCCTTCTTGGCGGGGGTTATGTCAGCAGTGGCCTCCGGAGTAGACGAATCCTCCGCAATCATTGCGGGCTGCTCCGCCACCGGCTCCTCCCCTGGCAATGTGGGGAACAAAGCGCCAAGGCCCTTACCAAGTCGTGATTTTGATGCCATTACTTGTTCCTCCTCGCATCAATGGTGTCAAGGACTTGTTGCGAACGCTGTGCGATTTCCAAAGCTGCTTCACCATACGATATGGCACCTATGCCACGAGGATCATAGGCAATCACCGATTGGGAGAAACTCGGCGCTTCGGAGATCTTGACTGAACGCGGGATGGTGGTATTCAGCACAATGCTGGGATAGTGTCCCTTAACCTCGTTATATACTTCACGGCTCAATAACGTTCGGCGATCGAACATCGTGACGAGCATGGTGGACACCAGCAGTACGGGATTGAAATGCTCTTGCACCAAACCAATCGTGTTAATCAGCTGGCCAAGACCCTCCAATGCGTAATACTCAGCCTGGATAGGAATCAGCATCTCGGTCACTGCACACATGGCGTTGATGACCAAGAGGCCCAAGCTGGGCGGGCAATCAATGAACACGTAATCATAGTGTTTATCTGATTGACGTAGGTAGAGGTCTAGGGCCTCCTTCAGCAACGTGTTTCGGTTGGGCAGATCAGCCACTTCCAACTCAGCACCGCTGAGATCGATTGATGCAGGCACAACATCAAGTGTGGGAAAATCAGGACAGACCGTGATGACATCACCCAGATCGGAACGCCCCTCGATAACGTCATAGACCGAGGGCTCTCCCGATGCATGAGATACACCCAACGCCGTAGAGGCATTGCCCTGCGGGTCCATATCGATGACCAACACCTGCGCGCCCTTGTTCGCCAGCGCCGCAGCGGTGTTTACCGTGGATGTGGTTTTACCCACTCCCCCCTTCTGGTTGGCCACGGCAATACGACGGGTACGTTGAGGTTTGGGGAAATCGGTTTTCTTGAGTACATCGTAGCGTGAGCTTTCATCAGCCATCTGGCTGCCAAGCACTGAACCGTGACCATCGAATATTCGCTGAAGCGTTTCGGAAGCCGATTCTATAGGTTCCGACTGATGATCCTTGGTGGACATCGCTCCTCCTTGCACAGACGTAAGTTCCAGTGTTCTCATTCGTATGGACATGATGCTCGTTATCCACAATTGCGATATGCAATGTGGATAAGTGTGGATAAGTGTGAATGACGTTGAGTGTTAGATTATGTATTCGCAGACGAAAAACATTGAAAAATCAGTGTTTTCATCATTCTGCACATCGTCCCGTAAAAATGTGGATAACTTTTACGCACATATGGAAATGTGGATAACTCAATCAGTACTCCACTCATCGCTTATCCACAATCACCACGTGGGTAGGCTCAAGATCCGGCCCGACAGCCGCCTCAACGACACGTGGACGACGACCACCGAATTTTGCAATCTCCTTGCCAGCCTTGTCGATTTCAGCCTGAGCAGACCGTCCCTTCAGTGCGATCAACTGTCCTGACGGTTTCAGCAACGGCAACGTCCAGCCAGAGAGTTTGGTCATAGGAGCAACCGCACGACACGTGACAACAGCGAACGGATGAATTTCCCGCTTCCGTACCTGCTGGATGACGGCATCGGAGCGTCCACGAATAATCTCAACGTTCTGCAGTTGCATCAGGCCAACACATTCATGCAACCATTCGATTCGCCGCTCCATCGGTTCAATCAGCGTGAAGTCATGATCCGGCAAACACGCGGCAGCCACCAATCCAGGAAAACCACCACCACTGCCGACGTCGGCAACTGTTTTGAAGCGAATACCATTCGTCGCATTCCGAACGTACGGCACAATCGCAGCGGAATTCAGAATATGCCGTTCCCAAATGATATCGACGTCACGGGGGCCGATCAATCCACGAGGTTCACCCTCTTCGGCAATCTTGGCATGGAAACGCTCCAACTTCAGCAACGCATCACCCAAGACCTCAGCAAGTACAGGTGACCCCTGCAGCTGATCCGTCATAGCCATCTCCCTCACCATGTTTCACGTGAAACAATCAACATGGAGAATGGCGCCGCTCATTACGACGCCATTCTCCATGCGGTCACTTTAGTTTGTTCAAAGACGACATCCGTCGAACGTCCCTGTCATCTCAAAAAAACTCGCCGAGCAATTACTCCTGATCAAGCTCGTCGTCTTCGGCGGTATCCTCGACTCTATTCTTGAGATACACCGTCACGTAACGATGAGGCTCCTCACCGTGCGAGCGAGACTTCAGCCCCTCTTCCCGAACCACATCGTGAACGACTTTACGTTCGAAGGAATTCATCGGCTTCAAGTCATACGGCTCGCCGGAATCCTTCACTGCGTCAATGGCATCCAAGGCGATATCACGGAGGTGCTGACGCTTGCGCTTCAGGAAACCGTCGACATCCACAATCAGATGAGAACGCTCGCCGGTCTTCTGCTGTACAGCCAGACGAGTCAATTGCTGCAGAGCATCAACGACTTCACCATTACGGCCAATAAGATGTTTGATGTCAGTATCGTCATCAGCAACGATTTGCACGGTGGGGCGGTCATTACGCACGCCCATCTCAATGTCGCCCTCATAGTCGGCGATATCCAGTAGGCCTTCAAGGTAATCCGCGGCGATGTCAGCCTCTTCGTTGAGCTGGTCGATCGACTTCACGTCATCCTGTGCCATACGCTACTCCTTCATGTCGTGTTTGAATTCCAAGTCTAAGCCCTGCTCCCCCGAACAGAGAAAGTAATGTCGGTGCGTGTTGAATGTTTCACGTGAAACATCGAACTCGCACCGACATAGTCGTCACTTCTTTTTGCGCTTACGCACGGGCTGTTGACGCTGATAGCCCTGAGTGGCCTTACGCTCGGCCTCTTCCTTGGCCTTGGCCAATGCTTCTTCTTCCAGAGAGGGCAGGCCGGCCTTTGCGCGGCGAGCATTCTCATTACGATGATCGCGCTTCTCCTTGTCCGCCGCAGCCGGAGAGCCAGGGGTCGGAAATGCGTACACCTGCCACAATGTGCGGCAGAGGTTGCACACGTTGTTGGTCAGCCAGTAGACCAGCACGGCGAACGGCATGGCGACACCGGAGAAGATGTACATCACCGGGAAGAGCCACAGCATAGCCTTCTGCATGGTCTCGGTCTGCTTGTTCATCGAAGCAGCTGCCATGTTGCGCTTCATGCTGAAGTACTGCATAAACCACAGGCAGAAACACATCAGGAACACGAAGATACCGATGACCGCCTTGCCACTAGCGGCAGCACTGGTGAAGTTATCGGTCACGCTGACAATGCCGAACACATCGGTTTGGGTGAATTGCTTGGCGGTTGCTACGTCGAACGCGCCCAACGCATCGCGTTTACCGTTGGCAATGTATGGAATGGCCGACAGCGTATAGAACATGGACATGAACACCGGGCCCTGAATGAGCATAGGCAAGCAGGAGCCAGCCGGATTGACGTCATTGTCTTGATACAGTTTCATGGTTTCACGGCTCATGGCCTCCCTGGAAGCCTGATCCGTCTTGCCTTTGTACTTGTTCTGAATACGCTGCATCTTCGGCGCCAATGCCTGCATCTTGCGCATCGACTTCATCTGCTTGTAGAACAGCGGGAAGATACAAGCCTGCACCACCAGCACCAGGATGATAATGGCAAGCACCCATGAGACACCAATCGGGCTCACGCCCAGCATCACGAAGAAGTCATGCACGATCTTCATGATCCAGGTCTGCAACCACTCAACGGGAGTCAGGATTTTATATAGAAATCCCCAAAACCCGCTATCAAGCAGAAATTCATTTGAGTTCATCGTTGGGCCTCTCTTTGGGTTGTGGCCAATGGTGTCAGTCGAGGCTCTTCATGAGCCTTCGACCACGAAAACCTGTAAAAAACGGAATACCGTTGTGGAACATCGTCGATTCCCCCACGACTCCACGGCCGGCAACGCAGTAATCTCAGCACGGCGAGCACTCCCCCTTTGAACGCGCCATACCGTTCCAATGCCTCAATGGCATAATTCGAGCACGTTGGATAATACTTGCAACAAGGCGGTGTGTTTGCCGAGATGTGCTGTTGATACCAGCGCACCCCACCAATCATCACCGCCTTGAAAGAAGCTGTCATGCCTCAGCCACCTTATGCGCCACCGTGGCAAAAGCCTTCGCGATCTGCTGATCTAGCGAAGCGAACGATGCGGTCGCTGCACTGGGCTTGGCGCGCAAAACGATATCGCAATGCGCGGGCAGCAGATCCTCATGGGCTCTGGCCAATACACGAAACCTACGCTTCACCGTATTACGGGTGACCGCATGTCCTACCGATTTGGAGACAGCTAATCCCAAACGGCGATGCACCGTCCGGTCGTCATCATCATGATGGTCGTCGGGCACCAAATAGTGCACGACGATATCCTTGCCACCTGCTTTGCGCCGGCGTTTCAGCACGGTGACGAAATCACGATGGCTTTGAAGCCTCTCCACCTCGACTATGCCTGTGGCACTGATCGGAATGATCAGGCGGAGAGGGTCTTGCGGCCCTTGGCACGGCGACGGTTGATCACCGCACGGCCAGAACGGGTGCGCATGCGCAGGCGGAAGCCGTGCTTCATGTGGCGACGACGGTTGTTCGGCTGGAACGTCCTCTTCATAATCCATTGCTCCTAGGTCTATTCGGCAACGCTTCGCGCTGCCCTCACGTGAGTCAAGCTATACCAAAGTACTCTCACCCCTACCCTCAAGTCAAAACGGACGGAGTATTTTCACATTTCGACACGTTGCGAGACACGCCCCAAATCTCTTATAATCGGCGGAATACCAACCATTCACGGCCAAAAGTTATCCACAAATTACATGTTTGTTATTCACAATCCAGTTATTTCAACACGCGACACGGTGGATAACTTGTCTAAACCAGAGTAAATATTATCTGTTGTACGTATTTCGCCACAGCGACAGAAGGGGCCACCATGGTTAACGCTTCCGGCGACCCCGTAATCGAGGCCGCCCACATCTGGTCAGACACGCTGACGGTGCTCAAACACAGCGCTTCGCTCAGCCCACGAGAAAAAGGCTGGTTGGAAGGCGTTGTTCCTGAAGGCGTCTTCGGTTCGACCATCGTGCTGTGTGTGGACAACAACGACACGCTTCAAGCCATTCAGGGTGATTTGAACGATTCCCTGCTTCAGGCATTGCGTACGGTAACCGGCGAAAATATGTTTCCCGCGTTCAAGGTCGTGCCGAAAACCGAGCCCGAACCGCTTTCGGAGGCAAAGCCGGCGCAGCCATATCCTTCGGAAATTTCTCCGACTGTCGCCGAATTCGGTAAAGAATCCTATGGTGCAAAGCCGGCAGCCGCACCGCGGGAACCGATGCCCGCCACCGAGCCGCAGTTCCCGGTCGGTCAGCAGAAGATGAATCGCGATCCCGAGACTCATCTCAATAAGAACTTCACGTTTGATTCCTTCGTGCCCGGCGATTCCAACCGTTTTGCCCGTACGGTCGCACTGGCCGTGGCCGAAGGTTCCGGGCAGGATTTCAACCCGTTGTGTATCTATGGCGGATCGGGCCTGGGCAAAACCCACTTGCTGAACGCCATCGGCAACTATGCACTGGTCAAGGATCCCGGGCTGAAGGTTCGATACGTCACGTCTGAGGAATTCACGAACGAATTCATTGACGCGCTGCAAAACCCGAACCAAAGCCAGGGTCAGATTGCTGAATTCAACCGTCGATACCGACAGGTTGATGTGTTGCTTATTGACGATATCCAGTTCCTCGGCGGCAAGGAAGCCACCTTGGATCAGTTCTTCCATACGTTCAATGCACTGCATCAGGCAAATAAGCGTATTGTCATTGCTTCCGATGTAGCGCCCAAGAATTTGAAGGGTTTCGAGGCTCGACTCATCTCGCGCTTCGAATCCGGCCTGACCGTAGACGTCAAGCCGCCGGATCTGGAGACCCGAATCGCCATTCTTCGCATGATCGCCTCGATGAACGGCTCGAAAATCCCCAGCGATGTGTTGGACCTCATCGCCGAACGCTTCACCGAGAACATTCGTGAACTCGAAGGCGCGCTAACCCGTGTTACGGCCGTGGCCTCGCTGAGTAATCAGCCGGTGACCCGCGCCTTGGCCGAGCAGACGTTGCAGGACTTCTTCACCACCGATGTGGAAATCAAGCCCACGGACATCATCAGTCAGGTGGCGAAGTACTTCCACCTGACGTTTGAGGATCTTGTCGGTAAATCACGAACCAAAAACGTGGCTGTTCCTCGTCAGATCGCCATGTATCTGGCTCGCGAAATGACCAGTATGAGCCTGATGGATATTGGCCAGGTCTTTGGCGGACGCGATCACACCACAGTAATGCATGCCTGCACTCGAATCAGTGACCGAATGCAGCAAAAACAGGAGATCTATAACTACGTTATGGAGCTCACGGTTCGCCTCAAGCAAAGCAACACCAACTGACACAACGCTTCTGAGAGACGAAAAACGGCACTTTTTGGACTGACTTTCCGAAAAGTGCCGTTTTTGGTTGCTCAGGCGGATTCTGGTGGATACGTCGAGGCAACGGATTCGAGACATTAGATTCCTCATGGCTCCCCTTTGTGAGGGGATCTGTCGGCGCAGACGACTGAGGGGAGTTTCGAAGGGGAACACGCAAAAAAACCATGAAACGAGAGAATCGATTCTGAGGACCGATTTTGCGGGTTTGGGCGAGCGAGACGGAAAAAGTGCCGAAAACGGTCTCCAGAATCGATTCTCCTCGACGAAAAACAGTCTTCAACACGCCGTGCGAAAGTGCGAAAACCAAAAAAGTTATCCACATAGTTGTGCACAGATGTGGGTAAACTCGGCGGATAACTCGTGGATTACCCACTATTTTGTTGTGGAAAACTCGTGCATAACCGCGACCTCGATGTGGAAAACTCAAATTCGACGAACTGGCTGTGGAAAACTCGCCCACTTATCCACAAGCCATGCAGAATTTGTCCACAATTTTCAGGGACTTATGAACCGTTGCAGTTGTAGGGCTCAGCCCTACTTATCCACACTATCCACCGGCCTTATTATGGCGATTACTTACTCAGTTACGTGAAAAGCATCATCGCCATAGTAACAGCCAGTCATCCAGCGTACGTAAGTTCGCCACCTAACGGCTAGAATATTCCTCAGCCAATCCGACGAAGGGAACAATCACACATGAAAGTCGAAATCGATACCGCAGCCCTGGCCGACGCCGTAGCCTGGACCTCCCGAGTCATCGACGCACGTCCCTCCAACCCGATTCTCGCTGGCGTCAAGCTGGAAGCCATTGACGGAACGCTGCAATTCTCCGCCTTCAACTACGAGATTTCCGCTCGCCACCACATCGAAGCCGGCGTTGACGAAGCCGGTTCCGTACTGGTTCAGGGCAAGCTGCTGGCCGATATCACCAAATCGCTGCGTTCGGAGAAAACGTACCTGGTCACCGACGGCTCCACGCTGACCATCACGTCCGGCAAGTCGAAGTTCACCTTGCAGCTCATGCCCGACACCGAGTACCCGGATCTGCCCGTGGTACCGGCCATGCTCGGCCAAGTCGATGCCCCGACTTTCGTTCAGGCCGTGAACCAGGCGTGCGTTGCCGTCTCCCGCGAAGAAAACCGCCCGGTACTGACCGGCGTTCGCATGCAATTCCAAGGCGACAAGGTCGTCATGACCTCCACCGATCGCTTCCGTTTGGCCCGCGCCACCTTCACTTGGACTCCGCAGAACCCGGACGTCGACACCACCACGCTGGTTCGCGGCTCCCTGCTCAAGGATGTGGCCCGTGCTCTTGACGAGCACCAGAACATCCGCCTTGATTTCGATGCCGATAGCCCGACGCTGCTCGGCTTCGAAAACGCCGGCCGCGTCTCCACCTCCCAGCTCATCGACGGTGAATTCCCGGCGGTCGACCGCCTGTTCGCCGACGAATATCCGATTCAGGCCGTAGTCAACAAGCAGGATTTGCTCGACGCCATCAGCCGTGTGGCTTTGGTCGCCGAACGCAATGCTCCGATTCGCATGACCTTCACCGGTCAGGAAGTGGCGCTGTCCGCCGGATCGGTCGACGAGGCTCAGGCCAACGAAACACTGGACATCGACATGGATGGCGACGACATCACCGTGGCATTCAACCCGTCCTACCTGAAGGAGGGTCTGTCCGCCGTAACCGAACCATTCGTGCGCATCAAAATGACGACCCCGGTCAAGCCGGTCGAGTTCAATGGCCAGCAGGAAGCTGATTCCGACGAGTCCATGGACTACCGATACCTGCTCGTGCCGATGCGCTTTAACAACTGAAATCCCTGAATTTCCAACGATTCGCTAATGCACATCTCCCGTCTCGCACTCGACCACTACCGCTCATGGAGTCAGGTAGTGGTCGATTTCGTACCAGGCGTGAATATCCTGTTCGGCAAGAACGGTCTGGGCAAAACCAATCTGGTGGAAGCCGTCGAAGTGCTGTCCACCGGATCGAGCCATCGCACGTCCAGCACGTTGCCGCTGATCGAACGCGGGCAGACCACGGCCACCATCCGCGCGAACGTCGCTGATGATGCCGGTCAAACCACTACGTATGAAGCGTCAATTCATGCGCGTGGTGCCAACCGAGCCCGCATCAACTCGGGGTCGTCGCTGTATCTGCGCGATATCATCGGCAAGATTCCCAGCGTTTCCTTCACTCCCGAAGATCAGCGGTTGGTGTCCGGCGATCCGGGAGCACGCCGCACCATGATGAATCAGGCTGCGGCTCTGCTCGAGCCCGGATACATGCAGACGTTGCAACAGTTCACGCGCATCGCCAAACAGCGTGCCACATTGTTGAAGCAATTGAATGCCAATGTCAACAATGGCCAGCCGATGGATGCGGTTCTGAGCGGTTTGGAAATCTGGACCGGCCAGTTCATCGAAGCCGGTGTGGCGTTGACCCGTATGCGCGCTCATGTGATCGGTCTGCTTGCCGAGCCATTTGCCGCGATTTACGCCGACTTGGCCGGTGCCGGCGAGCAGGTGACGCTCACTTATGCGCCTTCATTCGACGAAGTGCTGATGTTCGACGATCCGCATCCGCAGATTAGCGAGCATTTCCAACGCATCTACCCCGGTGAAGTGGCTCGCGGCGTGAACCTTATCGGTCCGCAGCGCGATGACATGAACCTTGAGTTGGGCGGTATTCCCGCCCGCGAGTTCGCTTCGAACGGCGAGATGTGGACGATGGCGTTGGCCTTGAAAATGGCATTGTTCGAAATAGTGCGTGACCGGTTGGGATTGCAGCCGATTGTGATTCTCGATGATGTGTTCGCCCAGCTTGACGACAGCCGGCGCACGCAGATTCTTGATTTCGCCAGAAAACAGGATCAGGTGCTGATTACCGTGGCCGCTGAAGGCGATGTGCCCGACTATGAATCGGCCCATCGCATCGACGTGGCCGCACTGGACGAACCAGCTTCCGTGATATTGCCAACTCTGGGCAATTTGTCCAATTCGCGGGAAAATGAGAGTTTGGGTGGGTATGACGAAAAAACCGCGGTGGACAGCGCGTCCGTAGAACGGAAAGTGTCATGAACCCGCCGATCGCCCGCCAACTCAACCTGGACGAGACCAAACTGCCGGCCGAAATATTCGAGCGGCTCTCCCGTCGCGGGGCGACCTTGAAGGACTACAGACGCCGCCGTGAAGAGGCCATCGAAAACTTCGGCAAACCGGGGCGCGATCCGGCTGAACTGGGCAGCGTGATGACCACCATCGCCGGCAACGGCGTCTGGACGGCGAATATGAAGCTTGCGCAATTGCGCAACCATTGGGACCAAGTGGTGGGTCAGGCCATCGCCAGCCATTCGGCAGTCGCCGATTTCACTGACGGCGTACTGACCATCCGCGCCGAATCCACGGTCTGGGCCACGCAGCTGACCTACCTTATCCCCCAACTCACCGATACCATCCGTCGCAATCTCAAAGGATTGACCATCACCGAGATTCGCGTGACCGGCCCGGCCGCCGGATACACACGCAAATGGGCTCGGCGGCGGTAGCCAAGATACCAAACAAATTCGCAGAAGCCTCGCTATGGCGCTCGTCGGGTTAGACGAGTAAAATCACATGCAGTATGGTCAAATGGCTAGAAGAGCCCTTTACGGGCCTCGTAAGCCATATCACCTCCGTGAATGACCTTCATGACGGAGGTTGACCCTGTAGTCACGGAAGGAAGCCTGTTGGCAGACGAAACCAGCAAAGAGGAGCAGCTGAAGGCGGCTGCGGAACGCATCAACAATGCGGAATTGACCGAAGGCGAACTTGACGAATCCATGGCCCCCGAGCATTATGAGGCCTCCGATCTGAGGGTGCTCGAAGGACTTGAGGCCGTGCGTATCCGCCCCGGTATGTACATCGGTTCCACCGGCCCGCGCGGTTTGCACCACCTGGTCTATGAGATCGTCGACAACTCGGTCGACGAGGCGCTGGCCGGATACGCCAGCCATATCGAGATCACCATTCTGCCGGACAACGGCATCCGTGTGGTGGACGATGGTCGAGGTATCCCGGTCGATGAGGTGCCCGGCGAGGGCGTCTCTGGTGTGGAGACCGTGATGACCAAGCTGCACGCCGGCGGCAAGTTCGGCGGCGGCGGTTATGCAGTGTCCGGAGGTCTGCACGGCGTGGGCATCTCCGTGGTCAACGCACTCTCCACCCGCGTGGACATCGAAGTGCGCCGTCAGGGCTTCCACTGGACCCAGACGTACATCGACCAGCACCCCACCGCGCCCTTGAAGCAGGGCGAGCCGATGACCGAAGGCGAGTCCACCGGTACGTCTGTGACTTTCTGGGCCGACCCGAAGATTTTCGAGACCACCATCTACGACTTCGAGACGCTGCGTTCCCGCTTCCAGCAGATGGCCTTCCTGAACAAGGGCCTCAAGATCAGCCTGACTGACGAGCGTGAGAACGACCAAGCCGGCGACGAGGTGGCCGGCGACGCCGCGGACGAGCCCGGCGCAAAGCACCAGACCGTCACCTACCAGTACCTCAACGGCATCAAGGACTACGTCGACTATCTGGTCAAGGTGCGCAAGGCCACGCCGGTGGAAGAGGACGTCATCAGCTTCGAGGCCGAAGACCTGAAGCTCGGCATCTCCGCCGAACTCGCCATGCAGTGGACCACTGCCTACTCCGAGGCCGTGCACACCTTCGCGAACACGATCTCCACCACCGAGGGCGGTACCCACGAGGAGGGCTTCCGCGCCGCGCTGACTTCGCTGGTCAACCGTTACGCGCGAGACAAGGGCATCCTCAAGGACAAGGACGAGAACCTCTCCGGCGACGACGTGCGTGAAGGCCTGACCGCCGTGATCTCCGTCAAGCTCACCAACCCGCAGTTCGAAGGCCAGACCAAGACCAAGCTCGGCAACTCCGAAGCCAAGACCTTCGTGCAGCGCGTGATGACCGACAAGCTCGGCGACTGGTTCGACGCCCACCCGGCCGAGGCCAAGAACATCATCCAGAAGGCCATCGAGGCCTCCCGTGCGCGTCTGGCCGCCAAGAAGGCACGTGAGAACACCCGCCGCAAGTCCATCTTCGAGTCCGCCGGCATGCCCGACAAGCTCAAGGACTGCCAGTCCTCCAACCCGGAAGAGTGCGAGCTGTTCATCGTGGAGGGTGATTCCGCAGGCGGCTCCGCCATCCAGGGCCGCAACCCGATCACGCAGGCCATCCTGCCGCTGCGAGGCAAGATCCTCAACACCGAGCGCGCCAGCCTGGACCGCATGATGAAGTCCGACACCATCGAATCGCTGATCACCGCGGTCGGCGGCGGCTACGGCGAGGACTTCGACATCTCCAAGGTCCGCTACCACAAGGTCATCATCATGGCCGATGCCGATGTGGATGGTGCGCATATCGCCACCCTGAACCTGACGCTGTTCTTCCGCTACATGCGCCCGATGATCACCGCCGGCTACGTGTACGTGGCCATGCCGCCGCTGTACCGCCTGAAGTGGACCAAGGGCCCGCACGACTTCGTGTACACCGACGCCGAGCGCGACCGCGTGCTCGCCGAAGGCAAGGCCAACGGACGCCAGCTGCCCAAGGGCGAAGGCATCCAGCGCTACAAGGGTCTGGGCGAGATGAGCTACCAGGAGCTATGGGAGACCACCATGGACCCCGAGCACCGCATTCTGAAGCAGGTGCACATCGAGGACGCCGCCGCGGCCGACGAGACCTTCTCGATGCTGATGGGCGATGAGGTCGAACCCCGCCGCCTCTTCATCCAGCGCAACGCCAAGAACGTGCGTTGGATCGATGCGTAACGGAATCCTCCAACCTCCCTCGTCAGAGGGAGGTACACAACGGACTTAGACAACTAAAGGAACAACAGTGGCAGATGAAAACAACACCGGCGACGAGCAGTTCACGCCGGACGGCTCGATGGAGCCGTTGAGCCCGCAGGAGGCGGACACTACCGACTACGGCCTGATGGACACCGGCGAACGCATCCAGCGCAAGGACCTGCAGCAGGAGATGCGCGAGTCCTATCTGGCGTATGCCCTCTCCGTGATCGTCGAGCGCGCCCTGCCGGACGTGCGCGACGGCATGAAGCCCGTGCATCGCCGCGTGATCTACGCGATGTACGACGGCGGCTACCGCCCCGATCGCGGCTACAACAAGTGCTCCCGCGTGGTCGGCGACGTGATGGGTAAGTACCACCCGCACGGCGACTCCGCCATCTACGACACTTTGGTGCGTATGGCCCAGTCCTGGTCGATGCGCAACATGCTCGTCGACGGCCAGGGCAACTTCGGCTCCCCCGGCGACGACCCGGCCGCCGCCATGCGTTACACCGAATGCCGTATGGCCCCGCTGGCCATGGAAATGGTGCGCGACATCGACAAGGACACCGTCGACTTCGTGCCCAACTACGACGGCAAGACCCAGGAGCCGACCGTGCTGCCGGCCCGCTTCCCGAACCTGCTCGTCAACGGCTCCGCCGGCATCGCCGTCGGCATGGCCACCAACATCCCGCCGCACAACATGCGCGAGGTGGCGGACGGCGTCCACTGGGCGCTCGACCACCCGGACGCAGCCGCGAGGAACTGCTGGAAACCTGATCCGCATCATCAAGGGACCGGACTTCCCTACTGGCGCAACGATTCTCGGACATAAGGGCATCGAACAGGCCTACCGCACCGGCCGTGGCCTGATCACCATGCGTGCCGTGGTCAACACTGAGGAGATCAACGGCCGTATGTGCCTGGTGGTCACCGAACTGCCCTACCAGGTCAACCCGGACCGCCTCGTCGTCTCCATTCGTGAGGCCGTGCGCGACGGCAAGATCCAGGGCATCGCCGACATGCGCGACGAGACCTCCGGCCGTACCGGCCAGCGCCTCGTGCTCGTGCTCAAGCGCGACGCCGTGCCGAAGGTGGTCCTGAACAACCTGTACAAGCACTCCCAGCTGCAGCAGACCTTCGGCGCCAACATGCTGGCGCTGGTCGACGGCGTGCCGCGCACGCTGAGCCTGGACGCCTTCATCCGCCATTGGGTGAACCACCAGCTCGACGTGATCGCCCGCCGCACCGCGTACCTGAAGCGCGAGGCCGAAGAGCGCGACCACATCCTGCAGGGCTATCTGAAGGCCCTCGACATGCTGGACGAGGTCATCGCCCTCATCCGTGCCTCCGAAGACACCGACACCGCACGTACGGGCCTTATGGGGCTGCTGGACATCGACCAGGTGCAGGCGGACGCCATCCTGGCCATGCAGCTGCGCACGCTGACCCGCATGAACCGCGACAAGATCGTGGCCGAGCATGAGGAATTGCAGCGCAAGATCGCCGACTACATCGACATCCTCGCCAAGCCGGAACGCCAGCGCAAGATCATCGGCGACGAGCTCGACGAGATCGTCGCCAAGTACGGCGACGACCGCCGCACCAAGATCCTGCCGTTCTCCGGCGAGATGAACGTCGAAGACCTGATCGCCGAAGAGAACGTGGTGGTCACCGTGACCCACTCCGGCTTCATTAAGCGCACCAAGGCCGACGAATACCGCTCCCAGCACCGCGGCGGCAAGGGCATCAAGGGCGCCAAGCTGCGCGAGGACGACGTGGTGGATCACTTCTTCCTGACCTCCACGCACAACTGGCTGCTGTTCTTCACGAACAAGGGCCGCGTGTACCGCATCAAGGCCTACGAGCTGCCCGAGGGCTCGCGCGACTCCAAGGGCCAGCACGTGGCCAACCTGCTGCAGTTCGCGCCTGATGAGTCCATCCAGACCGTGCTGTCCATCCCGAACTACGAGGTGGCCAAGTATCTGGTGCTCGCCACCCGTTCCGGCAAGGTCAAGAAGACCCCGCTGGCCGAGTACGATTCCCCGCGCCAGGGCGGCCTGATCGCCGTGCGCCTCATGGCCGACGAGAACGGCGAGAACGCCGACGAGCTCATCGGCGCCGCGCTGTGCAACGCCGAGGACGACATCATCCTGGTCTCCAAACTCGGCATGAGCCTCAAGTTCCAGGCCGACGACGAGCAGCTGCGCCCGATGGGCCGCCAGACCGCCGGCGTGCAGGGCATGAAGTTCCGTAACGACGACAGCCTGCTGGCCATGGATGTGGTCCCTGGCGACTCCGACAAGGACCTGTTCGTGGTCACCAACGAGGGCTTCGCCAAGCGCACCGCCATCAGCGAATACCGTCTGCAGGGCCGCAATGGCCTGGGTATCAAGGCCGTGCAACTGGTCGAGGGCCGTGGTGCTCTGGTCGGCGCGCTCGTGGTGTCCGAAGACGATCAGGTTATGGCCATCATGAAGTCCGGCAAGGTGATTCGCTCCAACGTGGACGAAGTCAAGCGCACCGGGCGCAACACCCAGGGCGTGACCTTTGCCAAGCCCGACAAGGGCGACACGATTCTCTCCATCGCCCGTAACGAGGAGAAGGACGAGCCCGAGGATGGCGGCGATGCCGCGGCGAACGGCACCGCCGAGACCGCACAATCCGGCGAGAATGTGAACAACGCGGACGAGGCGTGAGCAGCGTCCTGAAAAGCTGGTAGCCTCGCATACAGCAGAGGCTACCGCCAAGCCTGTTAAGGAGAAACGATGAGCGAGAATCTCGAAGACAACGAGCCCCGGATCATACCGCCGGCAGTCGGCAATACGCAGAACGAGCATGTCGAGCCGCTGATCGGTACTGAGCACGCTCCCCGCGTGGCACGCTCCGTGTCCAGCGATCCGGAAGAATCCGCGTTGCCTTCTTCAGGTGCCGCCACTCCCGTGCGTCCGGCACCTCGCCGTAGCGCCCCCAGGGCTCGCCGCATGAGCTTGTCGCTGACCCGCGTGGATGCTTGGTCCGTGGCCAAGGTGACGTTCATGCTGTCCATCGCCGTGGCGATTATTCAGGTCGTTGCCTCCGCGATCGTATGGGTGCTGCTTGATGTGGTCGGTGTATTCAGCCAGATTACGCAGATTGTGTCTTCCACCGGTCTTGATGCAGGCGGTTTCGATCTCAAGAACGTGTTGTCCCTTACCACCGTGGTCTCCGGCGTCACCATCTTCTCGATTGTCGAAGTGGTGATCTTCACTCTGCTGGCCACCATTGCGGCACTGATCTACAACGTGGTCAGCTCTCTGGTCGGCGGTGTGCACGTTACGCTCGGCGACGACTGATATAGCTATACTGACGGAACTCTCCTCAGTGAACCGCACCCCGGTTGTTGGACTGAAGTAATTCAGATTCGATGATCGGAGGTGCGGTTTCTTATGTGTGGGGTTCGTAGGCGTCGTTGCTGGGCCGAGACTTGGGACTCCGGCGACGCTGGGGGTGGCAGGCGTCGGTGTTGGGACAGGTTTTGTATCTCTGACGACGCTGTGGAGGGCTTACCGTCGTCAGCGGTACAGATCTTGGAGTTCTGCCGATACTGAGGGTGTGTTCTGTGTCGTTTGCGTCCAATTCTTGGCCCTCTGCCGACGCTGGGCACAGCAAGCGTCGTTGCTGGGCCAAGTTTTGGACTGCCGCCGACGCAGAGAATGCACACAGCGGTGTTGGTCTGCCAGCGTGTGGCAGGTTGGCGCCGTTGAGGAAGGTCTATGTGGTGTGGTTCCGCCAAAGGACTGGCAGGTTGGCGCTACTGAGGGGACTTTATGGGCTCTTCCGGTTTTGGCGTGTAGGGGCCGTGCGGTTTCATTCACTTTTTCAATCACACACCGAATCAAACCGCACGGCCCCTACGCACCAAAATGCGAAGAGCCGGTTTCGCTAACTAGTGCCTATATGCCTGCAATCAGGCTGATTTGTGCTGTCAGGCTGGCTGGCGTCAGCGGTTGATCTGCCGATGTTGCTGCTCGTCAGTCTGGACTGTTGGGCTTTCGTTTTGACAGCGGAAGGAAGATCCTCCTCGCGGTAGGGCAACAATTATCAGTATCATAATTAAGGTAATCGTGATTACATTAACCATGATACTCTTATTATTGGGCAGTAGGCGGATCGGAGGGCTGCAATGTTTGTCGCACGAGAGCACGAGTTACAAGTGCTGGAAAAGCTGTTTACCAGCGATTCGTTCGAAATGGTGGTGCTGTACGGTAGACGGCGTGTAGGGAAAACGGCGTTGATCGACGAATTTGTCAAAGATAAACGCGTGCTGTACTTCACGGCCATACAGCAAAGCGCCAAGATGAATCTTGAAGATTTCTCAAGAGCGGCATTGTCGTTCTTTGGTATGCCGGATTCCACCCCGTCGTTTGGCGGGTGGTCTGATGCGTTATCGTTTGTTGCTGAACGTGCTGCACAGACTGACGAACGTATGGTGTTCGTATTCGATGAGTTCCCTTATGCAGCTGCCGCCGAGCCAGCATTACCCTCCATGTTGCAGATAGCAATTGACCATGGATTCCTCGCCACAAAAGTGACGATGATTCTATCCGGTAGTAACGAGGGATTCATGGAAAACGACGTATTGGGGCGTAAAAGCCCGCTATACGGGCGTCGTACAGCACAGATTCGACTCCTGCCATTCGACTATGCGGATGCGGCAAAATTTCTAACGAACACATCTCCGCAAGAACTGGTCCAATACTATGCGACTTTCGGCGGTACGCCATATTATCTGGCCCGTATACAGGAAGCCGATGGCTTTGAATCCAATGTGCTGCGCTTGATGTTCGACAACTTGGGCGTACTGCGTGAGGAACCTATGATGCTGTTGCGTCAGGAGCTTCGTGAACCGGCATCGTATTATTCGATATTGCAATCTATTGCGGGTGGTAATTCCTCGCCAAAGCTTATCGCTGAACATGCGGGTGTCGGATCTGATTCGATTGGAGCATATCTGAAAACGCTGGTCGATTTGCGCTTAATTGAGCGAAAAGTGCCGTTTGGTGAAGATCCGAGTAAATCGCGCAAGGGAATGTATGTGGTGAGCGATCCCTTCTTTGCATATTGGTTCCGCTTTGTGGGGCGCAACATGAGCATTTTGGATGGTAATATCAGCGAGGAGGTTACGAGCAGACTCGCTTTTGGACCAGCGTTTGATACCTATGTTGGTCAACAATTTGAGACGATTTGCCTGCAATGGCTTATTCGAAACAACGCTATGGGCAACCTCCCCTTTGTTGCCACTCAGTTCGGCAAATGGTGGGGCAATGATCCGATTGCTCACGAGCAAACCGATATCGATGTGATTGCTGCGGATTCGCTCGATAAAACGATTCTGTTCGGTGAATGCAAATGGCGTAATTCATTCAACGAAACGGAGGCTATTGAAAAGCTCCATCAGCGTGCTGGCTTAGTCCGCGGCTATCAGGCAGGTAATGCGTGGCTTATGCTGTTCACCAAGAATCCGGTGAGTGAGTCCACGCGAACCCGCTACATGGATGATGAACGAATGGTGTTCGTTTCCGCGGAAGAGTTATACACTGCGTGATGCATTACTGGGTGATTGTGACGCGGTATCTAGAGTCCTGCCGACAACCACGTGGCAATTACGCCGAATCACGCACCACCAAATCGGTGTTCAGGTGCATCACGCGCGGTGAAGAGACTCCGTTGATGGCTTTGATGACCACGTCGGCCATGGTCCAGCGCGCTGATCCATGTGCTGATCGACGGTGGTGAGTTCCGGGGTTATGGAGGTGGAAGCTAAGTTGTTATCGGGCTTACGTATTTGGGGATAGCACTTGTTGCTCGTTGTACATATAGCAATGCCCTTGCCTCCTCACGGGAAGCAAGGGCATTACGCTACTGCTTAGTACTGCTCAGTGGCAAGCGTCACAGCACGCCCTGGGCAACCATGGCGTTGGCGACCTTGACGAAGCCTGCGGCGTTGGCACCGAGCATCAGGTCACCCTCGTGACCGTATTCCTTGGCGGCGGCCAGGGAGTTGGCGACGATTTCTTCCATGATGGACTTGAGCTTGGCGTCGACCTCTTCGAAGGTCCAAGACAGGCGGTAGCTGTTCTGGCTCATCTCCAGGCCGGAGACGGCCACGCCACCGGCGTTGCAGCCTTGGCCGGCCGTACAGCACGCCGTTCTTCTGGTAGACCTCGATGGCCTCCGGGGTGGACGGCATGTTCGCACCCTCGACGACCACGGTCACGCCGTTGTCCACGAGCTTCTGTGCGGATTCGCCATCAACCTCGTTCTGGGTGGCGCACGGCAGAGCGATGTCGCCCTTGACGGTCCACACGCCCTTGCTGCCCTCGTGGTACTCGGAGCCCGGAACGCGCTCGGCGTATTCCTTGATGCGGCCGCGCTCGACTTCCTTGATCTGCTTGACGACCTCGACGTTGATGCCGTTCGGGTCGTAGATGTAGCCGTTGGAGTCGGAGACGGTGACGACCTTGGCGCCCAACTGCTCAGCCTTCTGAGCGGCGTAGGTGGCCACGTTGCCGGAGCCGGAGATCACGACGGTCTTGCCCTCGAAGGAGTCGTTGCGCAGCACGCGCAGGGCTTCCTGGGTGTAGTAGCACACGCCGTAACCGGTGGCCTCGGTGCGGGCCAAGGAGCCGCCGAATTCCAGACCCTTACCGGTCAGGACGCCGGAGTACTCGTCGCGGATGCGCTTGTACTGGCCGAACAGGTAGCCGATCTCACGACCACCGACGTTGATGTCGCCGGCGGGAACGTCGGTGAACTGGCCGATGTGGCGGCTCAGCTCAGTCATGAAGGCCTGGCAGAAGCGCATGACCTCAGCGTCGGACTTGCCCTTCGGGTTGAAGTCGGAACCGCCCTTGCCGCCGCCCATCGGCAGCGTGGTCAGGGAGTTCTTGAGAATCTGCTCGAAGCCAAGGAACTTGACGACGGACTCGGTCACGGTCGGGTGGAAGCGTAGTCCGCCCTTGTACGGGCCAATGGCGGAGTTGAACTGGATACGGTAGCCGCGGTTCACCTGAACCTTGCCCTCGTCGTCAACCCAGGCCACGCGGAACTTGATGGTGCGCTCCGGCTCGACGATGCGCTCCAGTACACCGGCCTTCTCGTACTCCGGGTGCTTCTCGACAACCGGCTGCAGGGTCTCGAAGACCTCGCGAACGGCTTGCAGGAACTCCGGCTGATCGCCGTCACGGGCAACGACCTGGTCGTAGACACGCTTGATGTACTCGTCAGTGAGCATGATTCTCCTCGATTTGCTAGGGAATTAAGACGGTTTTATTCTATGCGCGCAGGCCCTTGCTGCATAGAGTCTCGCTCGGATAACGGGAAAGCTATCGGCGTGGTTATGGGGTGGTTCAAGTTTCCGTTTGTTAGATTTTTCGGCGATTGCTGGATGTCTGTCTGTGCGTGAATCGGGTCGAAATGGAAGCTGCATCACACCGAAGGTGCGTTCATATAGTGGACATAAAGGTGGACTTGGGTGATGTCGGATGTGCCCGTTGGGAATCGTGCGCCGTAGGGGCCGAGGTCTTCGGCGCGCAGGTTACCGGGTTCGCGGTCAGTGCGCGAAGTAGGTCTGCAGAATCATCGTGGTCTCGGTGCTTACCGGCACCGTGCGGTGGATGAGATTGAGCAATTCCTCAAGGGCGGTGGGGGAGGCCACGCGTACCACCAGTACGAAGCTGGGGGCGCCGGCCACCGAATAGCAGGAGACGATGCCGTCGATATTGTTCAGCTTGTCCGGAATCGAGGATTCGGCTGAGTAGTCGAGCGGGGTCACGTTGACGAACGCGCTGATGGGCAAGCCGCGCTGCTCTTGGTCGATGATGGCCTTGTATCCCTTGATGATGCCGCGCTTCTCCAGCTTCTGCACGCGCGACTGGGCGGCGGAGACGGACAGTCCGGTCGCCTGGGCCAGTTGCGCGAGCGTGGCGCGGCCGTCGGCCTCCAGCATGGTGAGGATGCGCTGGTCGGTCTCGTCAATCGCGGTCATGGTGTCTTCTCCGTTCGTTGTGCTCTGTGTTCACTGTACCTGTTGCCGGAATGCGATGGCTTTCCGATTTTGCCTGGTAATTTCAGTAGTTCTTCCTGTGTTTTCTGTTGTGTGGTGGAATGTTTATGCCTAAAGTCCTAATTGAATGTAATAATTCCTTCTGAAATAAGAGAACGACGAAATAATTCCATTGAGGAGGGATGATATGCAGAAGTTTTCCAACATGCCTCTGTCCGAAGTTGCATCTGCTGCTGTGCCTGCTGCCAGACGGGTTGCTGTGCCGACCGCCAAGCCCGCGAGCTTGTCCGCCGAAGCCCTGAATATCCCGCGCTCCGGCATCCGAGACGTATTCGACCGTGTAGAGCGCGTGCCTGACGCGATTTCACTGACCGTGGGGGAGCCCAGCGCCACGGCCGCGCCGCATATCGTGGCGGCCGCTTGCGAGGCCGCACAGGCTGGCCGCACTCGGTACACCAACGTGCTCGGCGTCCCCGAATACCGCAAGGCCGTGGCCGATTACTCCGCCCGTGTGAAGGGACTCACTTATGATCCCGAAACCGAGATTCAAGCCGTTGACGGTGCCACGATTGGCCTGTTTCTGGCGCTGAAAGCCGTGGTAGGCACCGGCGATGAAGTGATTATTCCCTCGCCGTTCTTCACTTCCTATGACGCCGAAGTGATGCTGTGCGGCGGCCGCCCGGTCACCGTGGCGCTGCGTCCGGAGCACGGCATGCGCGTGAACGCGGCGGACATCGAAGCGGCGATCACCCCGCGCACCCGCGCCGTAATCATCAACTCACCCGGCAATCCGACCGGCGCGGTAACTTCTGCCGCTGAACTGGCGCGTATTGCCGAAGTATGCAAGCAGCACAATATTTGGGCCATCTCCGACGAGGTTTACCATCCGTTCGTGTTTGGGGAAACGTTCGGGGAAACGCTTGGGGGAGAGGCAGCCGTGGCACCATCGATTGCCGCGGTGCCGGGCATGAAAGACCGCACCATTGTGGTGGAAAGCCTGTCGAAAACCTACGCGATGACCGGCTGGCGCATCGGCTACCTGCTGGCACCCGAAGCGGTCATCGAACAGACCGGTAAAATCGCCGAACTCATGCACTCCTCGGTGAACTCCTTGGCGCAATACGCAGGCGTGGCAGCACTGGCCGGTCCGCAGGATCATGTGGCCGCCATGCGCGAGGAATACCGCGCCAAGCGCCAGATCGTGCTGGACGGTCTGGCCGGATGCCCGGTATTGCGCTTGATTGAACCGCAAGGTGCGTTCTACGCCTTTGTGGACGTACGCCTGACTGGCCTTGACTCCGGTGAATTCGCAGACCGTCTGCTGGACGAAGAGCACGTGGCCGTGGTCCCCGGCGAGGCCTTCGGCGAGGAGGGGCGCGGCTTCGTGCGCCTCTCCTACGCCGGAGATGCCGGCGAGCTGCGTGAGGGCGTCGCCCGTCTGCGCGCATTCGCCGAACGGGTATGGAACCCCATCACCGGACACCACACCGCCACTTATCACCCCATGGAGGTGTTGGCCTGAGGCTTAAAGCGAGGCTAGGCCGCCATTCGGCCTCGTCGGCGCGAGCGATGGCCTGCTTCTTGGCTCGCAGCAAGATGTAGCCGAGTACCAGAACGTTGGCCAGAGCTCGATGTTGGCATCGCGTCAAAACAACCGCATTAAGGCTGCCGCGTCTCGTATCGTTACGCGTAGGGGCTGGCTGAGGCGTAATGCTGAAGAGTAACATTGAAGCAATGGCAATCAAGCCGATTTGAGGAAGAGAAGCACACGATGGCGTACTGCGGCCACTGCGGAAATAGAGTTGATAGGCCGGCACGATTTTGCCCGGCATGTGGAGCGTCTGTAGACAGCGCACCGGTTGCGTCTGTACCAGTGCCGGCCGCATCGTCAGCCGTACCGACTGCGTCGATACCGGCACCTGCTGTGCCAGCGCCTTCAGTACCACCATCGATACCAGCCGCGCCGGTTGCCCCATCGGTTTACGCCGCGCCCGCTGCCCCACAGCCGGCACCAACTGCTCCCTTGCCAGCTTTGCCGATTCCCGCTCCTGCCGCATATCAGGCGACTGATGCAACCGCCGTCCTGGCACCGCCGCGCAAATCCAGCAAGAAGCTGATCGCCGTTCTCTGCGCATTGCTTGCGACGATTCTGGTGGCGGCCTTGGCATTCATCGTCCCCAACTTCACCGCCGTCAAAGCGATGCTGGGCTTCCAGCCCACCAATCCGCTGGTCGTCACCTTCGACGCGATCAACTCGCTGTCCACTCTGCGCAGCACCAAATACGAACTCAGAACCCACAGCAGCACTGACGACTCCCTTGACGCGCGGATGTCTGGCATGTATTCGCTGGGGCAAAACCACCAATGACTCCTCCGCGTCTGTGACCATCAAGACAGATGAACAGGCAACAACCCTCGCTTGGCACAAAGGCGCATTCGCCGGGAAAAACGTTTGGTATGATGACGACCCCTACTACATCTACTACCCGGCCGACCAATATGAAGATGACTTAAGGAACGGCGTTGGTAGTGATGTGGCGGACTTGATATTGAACGTCAAGGATGCGTTGGTCAAGAACGGTGCTTGGGACATCACCGGCGCGGAGCGAACGTTCTACGATCAGCTGGACAAGATGAACGACGATGGGTACTCGAACGACATCGACCGGGCCAAGGGCACGAAAACGTCTGCCGAGGTGAAGGCCGAGGCCAGCAAATTCATCCAACAATATCTCGGCGTGGAGCTGGAAGATAAGAATGTGCGCAGCCAGCTGTTCCCGAATACATCGTCTGCCAAGTCTGCCGGCAACACGCAGCTCTCGTATCAAATCGATGTCAAGGCATTGGCCCAGCACTTTGTGAATTACTGGATCAGCCATGAAGCGCAGTATCCGCATCTGAAATCATGGGTGATTCAGCAGATCGAGGATACCGGTGTGGGCGATGCTGAAGGCGAGTACCGTCAGGCGCTCGACAATGTGCGCAACTGGGACTTCGGCACGGATGAAGAGCCGGATATGCCGACTATCACCGTGGATCTGAACTACGGCAGGAAGCGTCTGATGAGCTCGATTGCCGTAAGCGTGTCCGGCAAGGACGAATACGGCGACTCCTACAAAGGTTCGCTGTCGTTGACGCTCAGCCAGCAGAACGCGGTGTCTGTGGACGACCCCGATTTGACTGATACGGTGAGCAAAGCCAAGGACAACAACGAGCTGGATCTGTCTTGAGCAGAATCAGAATGTGCGGAACGCCGTGAACAGATCATCGACGTGACGTCGCATGTGATTCACAGAACGGGTTTTGGGGCTTTTCCGTTCGTCAGGTAGCCGAAGCATGCGGATTGACCGAGCCGGCGGTCATATACCATTTCAAGAACAAAGTCGGCTTGCTGATTGCCGTGCTGGAGCATCGTGATCGGGAAGATATGGCTACGTTTGCCCATTCTCTTGGCGTTGAACCTGAGGATATGTGGAGCGGCAACGCGCAGTTCGGCATTCGTGATATCTGTGCTGCCCTTATGGAGCGCAATGCGGCTCAGCCAGAGATGGTGCGGTTGTATATACCGTGCTACAAGGCGAATCGTTGAACGAGCATCATCCTGCCTATGAGTATTACCAAAAACGAGAACATCGCGTGATGGACACCTTAACCCGAGCAGTCGAGCGTGACGGTTTGGCAGATCCTCGTCGCGAGGCGCGGACTGCTTTGTCGATGATGAACGGCATTCGGGTCCGTTTGGCTCAGGGATCGGGCATCGGTCGATTTAGTGGCCGATTGGAATGCCTATGCCGACTTCCGGTGGCCTCGACAGTCGTGAGGCAATAAGACTTTTCTCGTGAGATACGCTATCGGCGTGTCGTCATCTTTTTGTTGCAATACGCAGAAAATGCAAGAACAAAAACCCTTGGAATCGGACTGATTCCAAGGGTTTTGTTGTGTCTGTGGAGCTAGCCGGGTTCGAACCGGCGACCCTCTGCTTGCATTGCCCTAAAACCCATAGAGTAGCATTGTGTGCAAGAAGCTGTCAAAACGTTGTAATTACGCCATTTTCTTGGATTGGGCAGGTTTTGTGATAACTCATTGGAAACCACGAAATCGCATAGTCATGTCTACTGAATGTCTACCGGATAAAGAATGCCGCCTTAAAAAATTCAAGGCGGCATTTATTAGCGTGTTTGAGTTGAAGGAGCGCGCCCTTGCGGACGAAGTTGTGTGTCTACCAAGCTGAGATAACGTCGAACACGTGCGATTGAGTAGTCATGCTCGGCTGCCAAGTCTTTTATCGACTTACCAGTCTCGTACTCGTCTCGGAGAAGCTTGCCGACTGCGATCTCGCTGTCCTTGGTCAGACGTTCATGGTTTTCGAGCGGAGGGGTATTCTCGATTTCACCACCTTCGTAACCTTTGTACACCTTACCTTGGGGAGTCACGTCTTCGTCTGCCTCATTGCCCCAGACGGTCCAATGAGGCTGAGGATAGCGTGCGAACATCTCCAAATAAGGGCCCGGTGAACAGCTTTGTATAAGCTCATACTGTTCGTCTGGTTTGCGTGAATGCTCACGCTTGCGCGTCTCAATCATATTGACCTGACGGCGACCAGCGTCTAGTGTTCGCAAATGTCCTTTGACGCCAAACAGGATTAGCTCAGTGACGTTGCGAAAATAAAAACCTACGCCGCGTCCGTCAGGCCCGCCATCTTTGCGTCGTTTTGCCCATACAAGGTTGGATACATAGCGGAAACCCCAAGCCTCCATGACTTCGATGCCTTCAGGCAGCAAAGCGTTAGGCACCCACAAGTATAGATGGGCGTTCTTCGCTGTTACATCGTTGACTGGAAGAGCTTTGATCTCGTCCAACGACATAGTGGCATACCTGCCAAGGCGCTTATGCTCGGGGGCAACTTTCCCTGTCCTATTCTGGAAGCGCCACGGCGGGTCAGCAAGTATTGTCTTGAAACCTCCTGCTGTAGTTGGCAGGGGTGCATATAGTTCCTCGGTCACGTAGCTAGAATAACACAAATAGATCTTTAAACAGATCTTTTCTGAGGCGTGTCGTAGATCTACACTTGGTGCATGGCCTTCACGACTTGCTCTTATAACGATCCCGATGTTCTGGCGAGTGACATTCGCTCCCGCTATGAATTCCACGAGGTGCGCAGCGCTTGTGCCGTAATGAAGGCTGTATCGCCCGGAGAATGGAATGACATTGTTGATGTTCTGGGCAGCTTCAGCTTTTCCGCAAACCTGTTGCTCAGGGCAGGTGGCAACAACTCTGAAATGGCAGAGACGCTGAACCGCGCATTGCGAGATCGCGGTTGGAGAGAGTGCGCCTACGAACTTGAGACTAAGGGCAGGATCACTTTCCGGGAAGCTGGTGTTCCCGACGAAGATCTAGGCACTATGAATGAGGCTTCCTATTGGGTGGACAACCGCAAAGGACGTGTGCTCGTCGATATTGAATGGAACGCCAAGGATGGCAACCTAGACCGCGATCTTGCCGCCTACCGCGCATGGCATGAAGCAGGTTTGATCGACGCGGCGATGATCATCACTAAGCATCGCGAAGACCTACTTGTAAAGGCTATTGAATTATGGGCTCCGCATGTGAACGCAACTTATGACGAGGTATACAAAGCGACCCGCAAGGCAAGAAAGGCTCGCACATCAGAAGATAAGAGACTTGCTCTACCGCTCGATCTGACAACCACAACGGTCACTAGCCTGACAAAGGCAATTGATCGTATCAACCGAGGCGAGGCGGGCACATGCCCAGTTGTAGCGGTTGGTATTTCCGGTGCGACATGGGACGGCACTTCATATCAAGAGACTGAAGAGGAGAATCAGCCTTCGCTGATTTGATCGATGACCTTGAATAGGTCTTCTTGGGTGGCGATTGCGATTTCCTTCTTTACTAATAAGCCGAGTTCCGGATGCTTAGTTCCCATTTCTCCCGCTTGAAGCCCGCCTCCCTTCAGCATGCGCTGATTGGTAGCAATTCGTCTAAGTAGGGCGTTACGCCTTTCTCCTTTGTAGTCAGTGTATTGCTCGCTTAGCGGCTTATTACTGATAATCCAAACTTCGGTAAAGCAAGCCACATGGTTGTTATAGCGTGCCGGAAGCATAACTGGATAACGATCCAAGAAGACCAACAATTGATCCCACCTGAACTGTCCATCGAATTCGTCAAGCACTAAAACCGACTGCCCCTCATATTCGTCCCAAGGATGTCGATAATCGGTGACTCGATAGATGGATTCAATTGGATTGTTGTCGTAGATGTACCTAGTCTTTCCTACTCCCGGATCGCCCCACAAGTAATGTACGGTGATATCCCGTATCTGACGGCCATACGTTGTTCGATCGCGCGCTGTGGCCAGTTCAGAGAGATATCGAGTATACCGAGCTGCTTTGCCGGCTTCGTCACTCAGCAACACGTCTGAGACGCTAGCACCGTCCAAAATTTGCTGACGCAGTTCGGCAATGTCAGAACGATTTCCTTGCTTGTTTTTGAGGTCAATCTCTCCACCTTGCCAAGGGCCGTTTACTCTGTCTCCTTCTTTGAACAGTAATCAATACAATCCTGCACTGTTCCCTTGCGCATTTCGATGTGCGCATCGTTGAAGCCTGCCTTTTTGAACTTATTCTTCAACGTCTTCATGTGAATAGGACTCTGCAGTTGCAAGAATGCTTGAAATGTGGGTAACCGGTTTCCCCGCCCTCCTCCTGTTGAAAGATATACGCACCTAAGACATCAAGCAATTCCTCCACCGCCTGCTGTGTATGCTTTTCGGCAGAGATCGTCAACATCCAATCACGAGCAGTCGATGGCATAGCATCTCCTTCCCATTCTGCTCAAAAGTTGGCGGGGGTAACACTAAGCCCCGCCATGCCGCCGCAAGCGGCGGCGCAACCGCCGTATGCTTCGCTTGGGAGCTACGCTTCGGCGGTCGCCGAAAGTTCTTGCAAGGTTTTATCGTCGATCCAGTCCGCGCGGAACAACTGAGCTCTCTTTGCGGCAGAATTCCATAGCCAGCCAGTTCCCGGTGAAGAAGCTGAGATTGCCCAAGGCGCAGCGCCTACGCGGAGCGCAGCCGATGGAAGCATCATCTTTGCCTCCGCCTCACCCATACGCATGGCAATCATCTGGCCGTTGAAGTCATCGCGAACAGGAATCGCCTCTTTACGCGGGTTTTGACTGAAACCCCAAAGCAGGTTCCCGGTCGCGCGCCCCATGCCAAGAATGGCAGTCAAATCATGCTGGAATTGCTTGGAAACCTTTGTATCCTGACGGAACAACTCCGCCAGTTCGTCAATCACAAGAATGTTTCTAGGGCTATCCGCTGTTGGAGTGTGCACACGAGCTTTACCCGCCATGTCTTGTGCGCGTTCGGGTCATAGCATCGCGGAATGCTGGATACAAGTTCCAAAGCCGACTTGGCGTCAGTAGCCACGCTCCGAAAAACCTCATGGCTCATGCTCAGCTCCAGCGCTTTTAAGTCAACGCCATAGAGATGTACCAAACCGGATTGTACGAATGGTTCAGCTTGGACAAGGAGATTAGCAAGGATAGATCCTTTGCCGGCATCGCTCTCGCCGATGGTGAGTAAGTGTCTTTCGCTCCAGTTGATGTATACGGGATAGCCGCTGGTGTCGGTGGC
>ENA-OPZZ01000476-OPZZ01000476.1-human-gut-metagenome-genome-assembly--contig:-NODE-476-length-31683-cov-7.440804_pt1 | contig 31683 bp, 26 predicted proteins | sample MGYA00242487_ERZ504511 | MGnify/ENA primary metagenome ERZ504511 (study PRJEB26092, sample SAMD00036241) | human gut metagenome | host: Homo sapiens | study: EMG produced TPA metagenomics assembly of... | reverse complement strand
CTCTTCTTTGGGGTTAAAAGGGGCGAGCAGCCCCTTTTTCGTGGCTCCAGCGCGTCGAAATCGCTGGCACTTTTCTGGTTCTCTTTTGGTGTCAAAAGAGAACATCCCTCGGCTAGCAGAATCTTTCCCTGCGGAGCGCACACTCTCAATCGTCAGCCCCGCCCCTTGTCCAAAGGCGTGGTTTGTGCTATGCTAGGGGGTACAAGCGATTTTTTTGCGCTGAGAGGAGGAACCCCATGGCCGCCGTAAAAACACGGAATACCGCTACCCTTATGACCGAGGGCAGCATTGTAAAAAGCCTGCTGCTGTTTGCCCTGCCGCTGATCTTCGGCAACCTGCTGCAGCAGATGTACAACACCGCCGACAGCATCATCGTGGGCAATTTTGTGGGCAGCAATGCCCTTGCCGCCGTGGGCTCCAGCGGGTCGCCCATCTATCTGCTCATCGGCTTCAGTCAGGGGCTTGCCGTGGGCGCGGGCGTGGTGGTCTCGCAGTATCTGGGCGCGGGCGACCACAAGGAGACCCGCGAGGCGGTGCACACCTCCCTTGCCATTGCGGTGGTCATGGGGCTTTTGCTGACGGTGGGCGGCGTTGCCTGCGGGCGCGCTTTGCTGGTGGCCATGAACACCCCCGCCGAGGTGCTGGCCGATGCCGTGACCTATATCCGCATCTACTTCGGCGGGGTGCTGTTCAGCGTGGTGTATAACATGACCGCCGGCATCCTGAACGCCGCCGGCAACTCCCGCCGCTCGCTGGTGTATCTGGCATGGGCGTCGGTGACCAACATCGTGCTGGACTTTGTGTTCATCGTGGGGCTGCGGATGGGGGTGGCGGGCGCTGCCATCGCTACCGACTTAAGCCAGCTGGTGTCCTGCGTGCTGAGCCTGCGCTTTTTGATGAAAAGCGAGGACGCCTGCCGGGTGGAGCTTTCCGCCATCCGGCTGCACCGCAAAATGGCAGGCCGCATCATCCGGGTGGGTCTGCCCACCGGCATCCAGAACATGGTCATCTCCTTTTCCAACGTGCTGGTGCAGGCCAGCGTGAACAGCTACGGTGCCGCCGCCATGGCGGGCTTTGCGGCCTACATGAAGATCGACGGCTTCAACATCCTGCCGGTGAGCAGCATCAGCATGGCTGCCACCTACCTTTGGTGGGGCAAGAACGTACGGTGCGGGGCGTCTGGACCGGGTAAAGCGCTCGGTGTGGGTCACCCTTGCTATTGGGGTCATCTACACCCTTTGCACCGGCGCGGCGCTATTGGCCGGACAGGACGCCATTCTGCACCTGTTCACCGCCGACGAGGCCGTGGTCACCTACGGCAAGCTGGCCATGCGGTGGTTCTGTCCGTTCTACTTCCTGCTCAGCATCCTGCACGGCCTTGCCGGTGCCGTGCGCGGCACGGGTGCCAGCATCCCGCCCATGGTGGTGCTGCTGGTCTCGCTGTGCCTGTTCCGTGTGGTATGGATCCAGTTCCTGCTGCCCTTCTTCTCCGGCATCGAGGGCGTATTCATCCTCTACCCCGTCAGCTGGGGTCTGGGCGCATTGCTCATGATCCTGTATGCGTGGAAGGGTAAATGGATGGAGTATCATACATAACATTTTTACAAACAACGACCCGCCGCACTGAAAGAGATGCGGCGGGTCGTTGTTTTTCAGGTACTCCTGTCGGGGCAGCTTACCATGCAAAGCCCACGGAGTCCATGTCGATCTTCTTTTCCATCAGCCCCAGACGGCTCTCGATGAAGTTGACAGCCATATCCGGCCACTGGGCGATCTGGGTGTAGTAGTCCACATAGCCCTTGGTGCCAGTGCCCAGACCCACACCGTGGGGCGCATCGGGTGCCAGATAGAAGCTGAAATCCTTGAAGATATCCGCGCACTCCGGCAGAGAGGGCAGCATCATCGCACTCAGGCCATCTTTCTGACCCACAACACCAAAGACCGGAGGCAGGTTGGGGTTCTTCGTGAAGTTCAGACCGGTGACGAACAGGCCGTAGATGGGAATCGCCACATTCAGGTCGGCGCTCTCATGGTCCACAGCATCGCAGACGTAGCTGGGGTAGACCTTATCCGGGGTATTCGTAGTGCCGAACTGGTCGGCCACCACCTGCATCACATTCATGCCGCCGGCAGAGAAGCCCACAGCGATCATGATATCGGTCTTGCCGATGTGTTTTTCAGAGGCGTTGTGGCGGATGTAGCGGATAGCACGGGCCAGATCCAGCTGCTGATCCACAGCGGCATAAGGGTTGACGCGGCGCTGCAGCACAAAGGCGTTGTAGCCGTTCTTGTTGAAGAACTCGGCCACCGGGTAGCCTTCCACCACGTTGTTGCGGTGGGTGCTGCCGCCGCCTGCAATAATGATCACGTTGCCCTTCACCTTGCCCTGATCTCGCAGCAGGTACGGGTTCAGGAAGGGACGGAAGCCCTCGTTATCGTAGCAATTTTCCCAGTTGGTGGGCAGCGGAGATTCCACGGCCATCTGATCTCCCCAAATTTCCCAAACGGTGCTCTTGGGGTCCTTGATCTGGCGCAGCGCCTTGCGGGCATTGGTCAGGGCAACACACATATCGTAGTGAGAAGCATTGATGCCGGGCACAGCTGCACCGTCCACCTTCTCGTACTGAGCGCGGGACAGCTTGTGGAACAGCACATAGAACTTGTCAAAATCGCCCCGGAAAGCAGCCGGATAAAAGGCTACCTCGCGGGAGAGACGGAGTTCCTCTGCCACCATGGCCTGCACCTCGGCATCGGTGTGCACGCCAGCGTTTTCAGCAAAGGATGCAGGTGCCATGCCAGCCACTGCGCCCATGGTCACGGCAGAAGCGGCGGAAAGCTTCATAAAGTCTCTTCTGTTCATCATCATTTCTCCTTTTAAATGCAGACGGCTCATTTGTGCAGAACAAAGCCGCCCAAAGCTGTGCAGCAAACGCCCTGCTGCCGGGCCCGATAGACATTCCAGTTGTATCACGCCATCGAAATCCGCACAAATCGTACCACAATACAATGCACTTGTAAATAGATTTTATTGTTTTTGTGCGAAATTGATATATTAGTATGTCAGTTCTTGTGAAAATCAACAAGCATGAGAATGGGTACAAAAAAGGACTGCCATGCACTCTGCACGGCAGTCCTTTTTATCTTATTACAGCTTTTCAAACACCAGAAAGCGGAAAGCGATGGTAGTGGTCAGCTGCGGCAGAGCCGCAAGGCGGGCAGCACCGTCGCGGGGCGTTTTCCAGTAGTAGGGGGTCATGGCAAACAGGGCTTCCAGCTGGGCGGCGGGCACGGTGATGGTTCCCTGCACCTCCCGCTCATCAATGGCGCGGAAGCCCGGGTACTCCACCTGCTGCACCGGGTTTTTGTAGGGCTTTTCGTAGAGCACGGCCTTCATCTGGTACAGATGCTCTGCCCCCGGCACAACGTAGATCATGCGCCCGCCCGGGCGCAGCACCCGGCTGAACTCCTCCTGTGCAAAGGGCGAAAAGCAGTTCAGCAGCACGTCTGCCCAGCCGGTGCGCACCGGCTGGCTGAAGCTGGACGCCACCGCGTACTGCGCGGCGGGCAGCGCCTTTGCCGCCAACCGCACCGCGGGCTTTGCGATATCGAACCCGGCCAGCTGCAGCGGCTTTTCTGCCGCCGCGAACTGCTGCGCGATGCAGCGGTCGTACCAGCCCTCGCCGCAGCCTGCATCCAGCAGATGCAGCGGGGCGTCCTTCGCGGCGGGCACGCCGTGGGCAAGGCACAGCTCCCCCAGCGCCTGCCCGAAGATGCCGTAATATCCGGCGTTCAGGAAGGCGCGGCGGGCAGCTACCATCTCCTTGCTGTCCCCGGGGGCTTTGGTTCGCATACTCTGCACCGGCAAAAGATGCCAGTAGCCCTCCCGGGCGCGGTCAAAACAGTGGCCTTTTTCACATTTCAGATCGTTCTCCCCTTGCAACGCACCGCCGCACAGGGGGCACCGCCACGGGGTAAAGGCTTCGTTCCGGCTCATACTTCTTCGCTGTGATCCTCAATGGGTGCGGTGGCACCGCCGTGGGCGTCCATATACTCCTCAAAGCTGGTATACTTCTGCTGGGGCGGGCGGCGGCTGATGAGCATCAGCCCCGGGTCCTCGTCCCGGGCGGCGGCATTGCGGCCGCGGCGGGCAGGCTCGGCCTTGGGGGCACGGGGTGCGCTGCCGGTGCGGCTCTGGCTACCGGCATTGCCGCGCTCGCTGCGGGCAGGGCGGGCGTTATTGCTCTGGGCCGCAGGGCGGGCATTGCGCTGTTCACCCCGGTCGCTGCGGTCGTTGCGGCGGCTGCCGCTGCGGTTTGCGTTCTGGTTATTCTGGAGCTCCTGTGCGCTGCGGATGGCGGGTGCTGCCGGGGCGGCAGGGATCTTGCGTGCCGGGCGCAGCGGGGTGGCCTCCGGGGCGCTGACAAAATGGGGGTCAAACTTGGGCTGGGCGTTGCTGCCCCGGGCGGGGCGGCATTCTCGCGGCGGGTGCGGGGCGCTGCCGCCTCCTTGGGGGCGTTTGCGCCCCGGTTGTTGGCGCGGCGGTCGTTGCGGACCCCGCGCTTTGCGTTGCTGTCTTGCATCAATGTTTCCTCTTTTTTCGGTTTTGCAGGCACCGCGTTCTTTGCGGCCTTCGGCTCCTGCTTCGGCGCGGGCGCAGCTGCCTTTGCAGCTTTTGCGGGCGCAGTTTCGGCCTGTTTTTTCGGTGCTTCGGCCGGTTTTTCTGCTTCGGGGCGGGGCTTTTTGCCGCGCACGGGCAGCACCGGGCGCACCGGGGCGGGCACACCGTCCCACGGATGGCCGGATACCACCGGGATCTTGCGGCGGTTCAGCTTTTCGATGCCTGCCAGATACTCCTGCTCCTCCGGGGCGCAGAAGCTGACGGCGGTGCCGTCCGCACCGGCGCGGGCAGTGCGCCCAATGCGGTGCACATAGGTCTCCGGCACCTCGGGCAGGTCGTAGTTGAACACATGGGAAAGCTCGCTGATATCAATGCCGCGTGCGGCGATATCGGTCGCCACCAGCACCCGGGTCTTGCCGGACTTGAAATCCTCCAGCGCGGTGACGCGGGCGGTCTGGCTCTTGTTGCCGTGGATGGCGGCGGCGGGGATGCCCTGCTTGGTCAGGTCCTTTGCGATCTTATCCGCGCCGTGCTTGGTGCGGCTGAACACCAGTGCGTTGACCACCGGCGGCTGCAAATTTTTGATGAGCCACGGCAGCAAAAGCTTTTTGTTGCCCTTTTCCACATAGTACAGGCTCTGCTGGATGCGGTCGACCGTGCTGGACACCGGGTCCACCTTGACAAAGGCAGGCTCGTGCAGGATGCCGGCGGCCAGCTGCTCGATCTCGGCGGGCATGGTGGCGCTGAACATCAGGTTCTGGCGCTGGGCGGGCAGCTTTGCAATGACCTTTTTCACGTCATGGACAAAGCCCATGTCCAGCATCCGGTCGGCCTCGTCCAGCACAAAGATCTCCAAAGCGGACAGGTCGATAAAGCCCTGCCCGATCAAGTCGTTCAGCCGTCCCGGACAGGCGATGAGGATGTCCACGCCCTTTTTCAGCGCTTCCACCTGCGGTGCCTGTCCCACGCCGCCAAAGATGACGGTGCTGCGCAGCTTCAGGTACTTGCCGTAGGCTTCAAAGCTTTCGCCGATCTGCAAAGCCAGCTCCCGGGTAGGGGTCAGGATCAGCGCACGGACAGCGCCCTTGCGGCGGGGTGCGTTGGCGGTGAGCCGATCCAGCATGGGCAGCGCAAAGGCCGCCGTCTTGCCGGTGCCGGTCTGGGCGCAGCCCATCAGATCCCGGCCAGCCAGCACCGGCGGGATGGCCGCTGCCTGAATGGGCGAGGGGGTCTCGTAGCCCGCTTCCTGCACAGCACGCAGCAGCGGGGCGGACAGATTCAGTTCTTTAAATGTCATGGTTCTCCTATTATTCTGTGATCTTCCGGCACTCGATGTAGTAGCGCTTTTCCTCCGCGTGTCCCATGCTGAAGGTCTTGCGGGGCAGCACGCCGCCCATCACAACGCCGCGGAACAGGTCGCTCTTGGCGAAGGGCGGCATCAAAAACGCCACTGCGCCCTGCTTGCACAGCGCACGCACAGCCGGTTCGTCATGCACATAGTCCACCTTTGCTTCCGGGTGGCGCTCGATATAATCCGAAATAAAATCGTCGATGGTGCCCACGGTCAGCGGCTCGGTGGGGTCCTCAAAGCTGAGCACATTGGCCATGTGGGGGCCTGCCAGCGTAAAGGGCTGCTTTTTGCTGCCGCCAAAGCAGCAGCCGGCCATGTTGGAATCGCTCCATGTAATGAGGCTCAGCAGCACGGTGGCGCAGTCTACGTTGAACAGCACCCGGTGGATGGGCTCGATCTCAATAGCCGGGGAGTGCACGTTGCACACCTCTGCCAGACACCAGCGGGCGGGGTGATTTTCTGCCTGCTCCGGGGTCAGGGTCTTTTTCAGCTCCTCCCAGCAGGCTTTTGCGGTAGCCAGCGAGTGGTTGCCATCGCCCACGGCCAGCGTCAGCGGGTCGCGGCGGGTGGCATCGGGGTATTTCTTGTCAAATTCTTCCTGACTGCCCAGCACGGTCAGCGCATTTTCGATCTGTGCGATGAGGGCGGGGTCCTCCACTGCCCAGCCTGCCACATGGCCGCCGCCCAGCATCAGCTCGCCCTCGTACACCTTGGGCAGGCTGTCCTTGTGGGCGGCAATGGGCTCGATGAGGGTGCAGTCCGGGTCGTCCGCCAGCATCATAATATGGGGCGTTTCCAGCGCAGCGCCGGTACGCACCTTCATGCGGGGCGGGATGCGGCTTTCCACGGTGCACTCGCTGGGGCGCACGGTGCATTTTTCGCCCCGGCGGTAGCTGTATGCTTCCAAGTCCACACGCCCTACAAGACCCTGCCGCACCCGGCCGCTCTGCTCGGTGCGCTCTACATAGATAAAGCCATCCACCGCCCGGGTGAGCACATTTTTGGCGTAATCCTGCATGGTGGCGTGGATCTTTTCCACCCGCGCGTCGGCGTCTCCGTCCTCCAGATACACCTCCGGCAGGATCAGGTTCAGGGTGCTGGGCGCACCCGCAGCGGTCTCTTCTGCCCGCTGCCAGTAGCTGCGGTCACTGGTAAACTGGTCACAGGCAATGCAGCCCCACTGCTCCAGCGGCACCTGCTCCGAAGGCAGCAGGATGTGTGCGGGTGCAAAACAGGTAGTCGGTTTCATAGTCGTTTCCTCCCCTCTTTAAAAGCCGCTTCTCAGCGGAACGCTGCGGTATCGTGCACCACAACGTGCTTCACACCGGCGTCGGCAGCGGCCTGCTCCAGCGCAGCGCGGCTGTCCGCGTCCAGCGCGGTGCTGCTGGTGACCAGCAGATTTTCCATGCCAAGGGACGTACCGGTGGTGCCAAGGGCATCGGTGGCAGCAGTGCACAGTGCGTCCGGGTAGCTGACCCACAGGGTCACGCTGCCCGCAAAGCGGGTCTGCCATGCGGCGATATCCGCCGTCAGCTGGGCGGCGCGTCCCTCCCGGCTCTTGCCGCCGGAGGCGCCGAAGTCCTGCTTGCGGGTGATGATATTGGGGAACTGCACCCCGGTAAGCACCACCTGCTCGTAGCCCATGCCCTGCACCTCCTCAATGAGGTCGCCGACATACTGCACCGCACTTGCGGCAAAGGGGTTCATCCATGCCTTGCCGCCCTTGGCTGCGCTGACGTTATCCAGCCAGAGTCTGTTGCCATCGTAGTGCACGCCCATGCTGCGGTCGGTGTACACCGACACCGGGTCGGTAAAGGCGGCAAGCTGTGCCGCCGGGATGATGCCCTCCTCCCGCAGGATGGCGGCGATATTGGCCGCATCCACCGGGTTTTCCGTGATGCTCTGGGCAGCAGCTGCCACGCCGGAAGCATAATACACCGTGCCAGCGGCGTCCTTCAGAGTGACAAGGGCGTAGTCTGCGCCCTGCTGCTTCAGCTGCCGGGCGGCGGCGCGGATGGCGGCTTCATCGGTCAGGGTGGTCACGTCCAGCTCTGCCCAGCTGCCGCCGGTAATGGCCTTGCCGTCCAGCGGCTTTTCCTCCTCCGGCTCAGACGCTGCCTGCGAAGCAGCGGCGCTGCTTGCCGCCGCAGAGGAGGCTGCTGCCTCGGCGCGGGAAGCGCTTTCGGCCTCCAGATCCCGATCCTTGACCACGGTATACCAGGTGTGGGTGGCCCAATCCAGCACATGGGGTGCGGCAAACCATGCGGCTGCCAGCACTGCCGCCACCAGCACCACGATGCCGATGCCGCGCTTTACGCGCGTTTCCCTGCTGTAAAAGCTGCGGTTATAATGCTTGACCTTCTGACGTTTATTCTTAGCCATGGTATCCTTTCCTCCCTGTCTGCATTACAGGATGACGGAATGTCCGGTAAAGCCATAGATCGCCAGCGCCAGCACGCCGATATACACCAGCGTGATGGGCAGGCCGCGGAATGCCTTGGGGATGGCTCTGCTGCGCAGGCGGTGGCGCGCCTCGGTGACCAGCAGCACCGCCAGCACATAGCCAAGGCCGCTGCCAAGGCCAAAGCCAAGGCTCTGGCCAAGGGTAAAGGACTGGGTGCGCTCCACCAGCACCGTGCCCAGCACGCCGCTGTTCAGCGCGGCCAGCGGCACGATGCGCAGCAGCTGGGCGCGGCGGGGCAGGCTGCGCAGCAGCCACAGCACCAGATGCTCCGCCAGACACACCACGGCAATGCTGGCAATATACACCAGCGGGCGCAGCTGGGCGCGGTTATCCAGCGGGGCAATGAACCGCCCGGCAAGAAAAGCCACCGGCGCCACCAGCACCTGCGTGATGCACAGCATCATGCCGAACAAGGCGCTGCTGGTGCGGTCGTCCCCCACCAGCTGCACCATGCGGGACACGCCCAGTGCACGGGTAAAGACAGCGTTCTGTGCAAAAATGGCCAGCAGTGCATAGCTGAAAAACACTGCCGAGCTGCTTACAACTTCCTTCACGGTTCGCGGTCCACCTCCTTCTGGTAGTGCACGGTCAGGGTATCCCGTGCTTCCCTTTTCAGATATTCCTTGCGCTTTGCAGCCGCAGCGCGCCAAATGGCGCACAGGATGCCCAGCACGATAAAGCCGCCCGCCGGCATCTTAGCCAGTGGCAGCAGCGCCCAGCGCCCCACCGGGGCACCGAACACGGTGCCAAGGCTGAGCCACTCGCGCACCACGCCCACCACGAGCAGCAGCAGCGCGTAGCCCACGGTGATGCGCACGCCCTTGGAAACGGCCTTGTGCACTGTCTCCTGCACGCGGCCGAAGCGGTAGGTCAGAAGCGGCTCCACCACCAGCATGGGCAGGTAGATGCCAAGGTTCAAAAGCCCGGTGCCAAACACGAAGTTCAAAATGGGATATGCCGCCAGGTACACCACAGCGGCGCTGGCTGCGTACAAAAGTGCGCGGGGCAGCAGCTTTTTTTGCAGCTGCTCCGGGGTAGGCTCCTCGTCCCGCAGGGGTACAAGGCGGCTGAGCAGGCAGGCCAGCACGCGGGAGGGCACCAGCAGCAGCGTCACCGCCGCCGCCAGCATCAGGCCGTTCTGGCCGGTGGTGGCCACGACCACCAGCGGTGCCAGACCCATGCCCTGCATGACCACCGGGTTATTCAGGAACACGCGGTCGTGATGGGCAAACTTTTCGGGGTCCTTTAAAATCAGTTCCGCAGTACGCTTTTTCATTCCGCAGCCTCCTTTCGTTCGGACGGCAGACGGTGCAGCAGACGGTACAGCCGCTCCTCGGTGCGGTCAATGAGCGCGGACACGCTGTTGACGGCCAGCAGTGCAAAGCAGACGCCGGTCTCGTACACGCCGAAATAGCGGAAGCCCATGGTGGCAGCACCCACCAGGGCGCCGTACAGGATGCGTCCGAGCCGGTGATGGGCGCAGGTGTAGGGTTCGTTGAGCAGGAACACCGCACAGAACAGCACCGCACCGGTGTGCAGCTCGTCCCGGATGCCCTGCAGGCGGGGCAGCAGGCTGCTGAAGAGGGTGCTGTCCGCCAGACCCACCTGACGCGGGAAGAAGAAGGCGATGAGCCCGCAGGTGATGAGAAAACTTGCCGATGCGCCGATGTGCACGTCCTTCCGGGTCCACAGCACGAGGCCGCAGGCCAGAATGACCAGCGCCGCGCCGGTGCCCATGGGGGCAGCAAACTCGCCCAGCACAACGGCGAGGGCGTTCAGGTTCAGGATGCCGCCGCTGCGCAGGGTATCCTCGATGGTGCTGCTTACCGGCACGGCAGAGGCGTTCCACAGGGGCAGCGGCGTATAGGGCTGCGGGTAGCGCACCACCTGCTCCGGCCACGATACCGCCGCCACGGCGTAGCCCACGGCAGCGGGGTTGAAGGGATAGCTGCCGTAGCCGCCAAAGACCTCCTTGCCGATCAATACGCCCGCCAGCACTGCCACCACCAGCACATAGATGTCCACGGTGGCGGGCATGAGCAGGGCGATGATCAGGCTGAAGCTCTCGTTGGAGAGATCTTTATTGGTGTACACCCGATGGCGCAGCAGCGCCACCAGACGGTCGCACAGGTTGCCGGTAAGCAGGGCGATGCCGCACAGCAGCAGCGGACGCGCCCCATAGAAATAGCAGGCCATGCACAGCAGCGGCACACACAGCCAGAAAACGTGCTTATAGTACCGGCCGGTCTTTTGCAGCTGCCGCTCCTGCTCTTGGATCAAAGCTTCATCCATATACGGGCCTCCTTACAGGCTGGCCAGTGCGCCCACAGCCGCAGCAGGGTCGGCGGCGCCGAACACGGCACTGCCTGCCACCAGCACGTCGGCTCCGGCTTCCACGCACAAGGGTGCGGTGGCGGCATCCACGCCGCCGTCCACCTCCAGCAGGTAGGAAAGGCCGCGTGCTTCCCGCTCTGCCTTGAGCCAGCGGAGCTTGTCCAGCGCCGAGGGCATGAACTTCTGCCCGCCGAAGCCGGGCTCCACGCTCATCACCAGCACCAGATCCAGCTGCTCCAGCCACGGTGCCAACGCCTCGGCCGGAGTGCCGGGCTTGATGGTCAGACCCACCTTGCAGCCCAGCGCACGGACGGCATCAATGGTGGCCTGAATATCATCTTCGCACTCCAGATGGAAATTATACAGGGTCGCACCGGCCTTGATAAAGGGCTCGGCGTATTGCAGCGGGTGGCTGATCATCAGATGCACGTCATAAAAGGCATCCGGCAGCGCCTTGTGCAGGCTTTTGAGCACCGGCACGCCAAAGCTGATGTTGGGCACAAAATGCCCGTCCATCACGTCGTAGTGCAGCATCTGTGCGCCGGCATCCAGCACCATGCGGCAGTCTGCACCCAGCTTGCCAAAATCAGCAGAAAGAATAGAAGGACTTACGATGGCCATAATATTTCATTACGCTCCGTTATTTTTAGCATTTTTTATCCCATGCGTTGCGCGTTTTGCAGGGTTCTGCCGGGCAAAAAAATACGCGGGCATGGTTATCTTTTAGTTTACATGAAAACGGCCAAAAAATCAAACCCGCAGCAGTTTTTTTCACCGAAAAGTCGTAAATAGCGCAAAAAGTCCATTGCGCGGCAGCATCTCCATGTGCCGCGCAGCTGCCGCCGAAGGCTTGCCATTTTGCAGCAGCTTTCTTTGAAGCAGGACGATTTGGAATGGCCTCCGCTGCTTCCGGGTTGCGGCACCCAGCATCCGCATCGTGCCTTGGGCGGCACTCGCGTCTTGCTGGCCGCTGCCCCAACAACTCCTCCCTGTTTCCGCCGCTGGCGGCGGTCGTCGTCGTTGCTAGCCATATTCAGCGGAAAATAGATTTTTAATTCCGCGTTTGTCGCACTCTGCGGAGTGCTCCAAACGCATTTTCACAAGAGGGGGTCACAGCGGTAAGCAGAATTTTTATTCCAACAACGCCAAAGCAGCCAGACCGCCCGGGCGGGGCAGTCTGGCTGCGGGGTCTTATTCTACCGGCTTCATGCTGGCGGGTTCCTCCACTGCGCCGGGCTGCCCGGCGGCGTCCGGCAGGCGCTTCATGCCGCCAGGATTGGGGGAACAGGTGGGCAGGGTGAACACAAAGCGGCACCACTCGCCCTGCTGACTCTCCACGCGGATCTGCCCGCCGGCCAGATTGACCAGCACCTTGCAGATGTTCAGTCCCAAACCGGAGCCGCGGGCGTGCAGACCGCGGGAGCGGTCCTCTTTATAGAACCGCTCGAACACATAGGGCAGCGCCTCCGGGCTGATGCCCTGCCCGGAGTTCCAGATGGAGATCTCGGCCTCGGGGCCCAGCTTTTCCACGCTGAAGCGGATGGTGCCGCCCGCCGGGGTGAACTTGATGGCGTTGTCCAGCAAATTATACGCCACCTGATGGATCAGGTCAGGGTCGGCGTAGACCAGCACCTTTTCATCCATGGTCAGGCCTTCCAGCTCGATCATGCCATCGTTGATGCGCTGCTCTGCCGCCAGTGCCACGCCGGTCAGGGTCTCCCAGATATTGAACATCCGGGCGTTCACCTGATACTCGCCGCTTTCCAGCTTGGAGAGATCCAGCATATTCTGGATGAGCCGCGCCAGACGCCCGGTCTCCTCGCTGACCAGCTGCAGGTAGTGGTTCTGCATCTCGGGCGGGATGGTGCCGTCCAGAATGCCGTCCACAAAGCCCTTGATGGTGGTCATGGGGGTGCGCAGCTCGTGGGCGATGTTGCCCATGAACTGGCCCCGGGAGTTGTCGTTGGTCTGGATGTTGTCGGCCATGCGGTTGAAAGTGCGGGCCAGGTCGGCCACTTCCCCTTCGCCTTCCACGCCTTCCACACGCACGGACAGGTCGCCGCCGCCAAAGCGCTGGGCCGCGTCGGTCACCTTCTGCAGCGGGTCGGTGAGTTTGCGCATCAACAGCTTGGTCAGGATGCTGGCGCACAGCAGCATCACGCAGGCCGACAGCAGGAAGTTGGACCAGAACTGCTGCTTGAACTCGGTGAGCTGCCTGCCGGAGGAGCACAAAAAGATCCAGCCGCTCTGGCTGCCGCGCTCGTCGCACATCTCACTGACGGTGATATAGCTTTTTTCGGTCAGCACCCCATCCAGCGTACCGAACACATGGTAGTAGTCCGCGCCGGAGGCCGCCGCCTTCTTCATCATCTCATCCGGCACGGCCTGTGCGGTGAGCATTTCCGGGCTGGAAGCGATCAGCACCCGGCCGTCGTTGTCGGTAAAGAACAGATAGGCCTCTGCGCTCTCGCCGATGATCTCCAGCTTGGTGTTCAGGGCGTCCAGCTCGTCGCCCTCCGGCAGCGCCGCCTGCTGGGCCAGATATTGGGCCGTGCGGCGGGTGACCCCCACCACCTGGTCCAGCGTCTCATAGCGGTCCCGGGCAAAATAATTCTTGAACAGCACCCATTCCGAACAGCCCATCAGCACGATGCCCAGCACCATCAGGGTGGACACCAGCGAGAAGAATGCCGTCGAGATACTCTTGCGCATTACTGACGCACCTCGAACTTATAGCCCACGCCCCAGACGGTCTTGAGCTCCCACTTGTCGGAAGCGCCCGCCAGCTTTTCGCGCAGGCGCTTGACATGGACATCGATGGTGCGGCTGTCGCCGTAGTACTCAAAGCCCCACACCTCGTCCAGCAGCTGGTCGCGGGTGTAAACACGGTTGGGGTGGGAGGCCAGGCAGTTCAGCAGCTCCAGCTCCTTGGGGGGAGCCTCCACCACCTTGCCCTTGACCCGCAGCTCATAGCTGCTCATGTCCAGCCGCAGGTTGTCGAACTCGATCACGCCCTCAGTGCTCTCGGTCTGGGCGGTGGTGGTGGTGCAGCGGCGCAGCACCGCCTTGATGCGGGCCACGACCTCCTTGGTGTCAAAGGGCTTGACCATGTAATCGTCTGCGCCCAGCTCCAGACCCAGCACCTTGTCAAAGGTCTCGCCCTTGGCGGTAAGCATCATCACCGGGGTGTTGCCCGCCTTGCGGATGCGGCGGCAGACCTCAAGACCGTCCATGCGGGGCATCATCACGTCCAGCAGCACCATATCCGGCTTGACCGCGTTGAACTTTTCCAGTCCTTCTTCGCCATCGTTTGCCACCGTGACCTGATAGCCCTCCTTGGTCAGGTACAGCCGCAGCAGCTCGCAGATGTTGGCGTCGTCGTCCACCACAAGGATCTTTTCGTTTGCCATAGGTATTTCCTCCCCTTTTATGCAGGTTTTTGTTGTATTTGCAGCCCTTCCGGGCGTTTTGGCAGTCTCTTACTCTTCTATTATACGGGACAGTTATGACAAAATAAAGAAGGAAGTGTAGTTTTTTTTCACATTTCTGCCCGCGCGGCGGCAAAAAGCCCCTTGGCGCTGCCGCGCCAAGGGGCTTTTGTTACGGTTCTTCTGCCGGGTCGGGGTCTACACGCCAAAGGCGTCGTCCAGTTCCTCCGGCAGGGGGTCGGGGTCTATGCCAAAGGCATCGTCCAGCGCCTCCGGCTGGGCGGCGGGGTCTACGCCAAAGGCATCATCCATGCCCTCCGGCAAGGGGTCAGGGTCTGCGCCAAAGTCAGCGTCAAAACCATCGTCTACCCGCTCCGGCGGGGTATCGGGGTCAGTCGGGACAAAGGGTTCGTTGTCTACCACAGGCTTCAGGTGTTCGGGCTTTTTCCACTGGGCGTAAAGGTCTACCGTATCGCCATCTGCCCAGTCGGTCACGGGCACGCCGTTTACCCTGTACAGTCTGCCTGTGCCGTCCGGTTCTGTGTTCCAGCCCACAAAAACGTAGCCGCCGCGCTTAAACATACAGTTGCGCAGCACAACATCCTCGCCGGGCTGGTAGCGCACGGTCTTTACCGCTTCCTCAAGGGCATCGTCTACGTCCTCCGGCAGGGGGTCGGGGTCAAAACCAAAGGTATCGTCCATATCCTCCAGCAGGGGGTCGGGGTCAAGGTCAAGCGCAAGTTCCTCTGTCGGATCAAAATTTGCATGGTAGCGCAGGGTCAGGGCTTTCTTCGCCGGGGTAAGGCTCGGCCCGGGCATGGGGGTGGTGGAGCCGGGTTTTGTAGTTGAGGTATAGAACATAAACGCCACTCGGACAGGGTCGCCGGTGTAACCATCATCTTTAAGGGCACCTGTGTCCTTATAATAGTGAATCCCTTTTTCCTTTCCGGTCATGTGGCTCGTGTACGACTTTATGCCAGTCTTCATGGCATCGTCGCCAAACAGCTTCGTTATTTCATCTCCCGCCTTGAGCGATTTCAAAATAACAGCATCCATTGCTTGGTACAAGTCAATTCCGGTCATCATATCAACCGTATATTTTGCGCCGTAGTTCAGACCCACCTGACAATGGGACTTTTGGGTCACACCCAAATCGGTTTTGCCATCATTTATCGTGACATCAAACGTTCCAAATTCCAGTTTGCCCGCTTTTGTTGCAATTCCTACAACATCATCTGTACCAGCGATATTTGTGCTAATGACCGACAGCAAATAGCGCCTGCGCTGGATCGTCAGCGTGCGTGTGCCCGTTTTCAAGTCCGCTGCACTGATCGTGCACTCCTGCGTGAAGTCATAACCATGACCATCTTCTGTGTACTGGTCTATCTTCCAAATCTTTCTTTCAAGGTCTATCCCGGTTTTTGTATCGTCGTCTTCTGCGTCAAATTTTGCTTGCTTGGTTGCCTTATCAATTGCCGCCGTTACCTTAGGGTCGGTCAAATCCAGCGTCCAGCCCTTGTCCTCATCCACCGCTTGACCTTCGAGGGTAAAAGAGTAGCCTACCATCGTACCGCCACGCGTGGCAACGGGGCCCGTACCATCGTTCGTGGAGTAGCCCTTTTCGTCCTCAAACTGCACGGTGATATCATAGCCCCAAATGGCGTAAAAATGTTTGGGGGTAGCCGTAGTTCCCCAATTGACCTGCGTTACCGGCGTTCCGGGCTGGTAGAGTTCGGTTTTGCTGGTGGGTTTTTGCTTTGTGCTCCATCCCGCAAACTTCATATCGGCGTGCGTACTACCGTTAAACAAGGCATCGTACTCCGGGAGCACATCGGTCTCCTTGTACTCTTTGGTCACACTGTCCTCAGTGCCATTGTTTTCATGGTAAATAATCGTGTCGTTCCGGAAGCAGGGGTTAAAGCAGTAGCGCTGGCAGTTGCCCGGGGCATGGAAGTTGCCGTCGCCACCCGTAGGTCTTGTATCCGCCTCCTGCGGTTCATCTATCAGCTGACCTTTAAAGATTTTGTACGCCTTACCATCGACCGTTCTATCCTCTGTGGTGCAATCATCGTTGCCGTTTGCAATGACCTTCACGTTTCCTTCTTCGTCTGTATCGTAGAGGTAGCCCGGCTTGGGGTTGTAGAAGCCAATTTCAAAGTTCGTTCCATACGGGAAAGTACCCCAGTAGTCGTCACCGTTCTTATAACTGAACCATTCCGACCAACTGTTTTTCTCATCCACAGAAACGTGGATGTCCAGATAACAGCCAACTCCATCTGCCGCTAACTGGTTGCCGTCTGTCTTGTGTTTAAGAGTTCCATCATAGCCAACAATGCCGTTCACATCCAGCCAGTACCACTTGCGCACAAGGTTCAGGTTGATGGTCTGGGTTTTATGGTTTGCTTCAAAATCCGCTTTGGGGGTCAGGGTGCGCGACAAATCCTCCCAGCAGCGGGTATCTTCCTCCCCCTCTGTTCCGTCAGGTCGGGGGCGCGTCCATACCTCAGAAGTAACAGCAGTTTCCAAAGGCATTCCCCACGCATTTGCACAGCCGTACTCCAAAACATAGGTTTCCTTAGGCTTAGAATTTGCGTCTGTCAGCTGCCCGGTGGCGTCATCGACCCGGTTCGTTGCCGTAACATGGGGCGTATTATTCCTGTTGTTGATTTCCAGCTTCTGCTCATACACGTTGATGGTATAGGTAACGCACTGTTTTACCAAATCAAAAGTAAAGGTAAGCGTATCGGAGTAAGTACCGCTCATGGTAGCTTGGCTGGGGTCTGTCACGTTGACAGAAAGGGGGATGGTTGCTGTGTGAAAGTCCGTAACAGCGGATGTTGCATACATAATTTCATGCGTGCTTTCATCATAATGCCACATTCCTCCGGGCGTGTGTTCCCCACCAGCTTCAATTTTATTTTTCAGCGTATACTCCACCGTGGGCGCATTTGCAATGGCTGCACCCTTTGCGTCATATTTCAGTTTCCAATTATTTGGCGATTCAATGCCGATATTCAACGTGCGGTACTGCTTCAGCTTTGCATTAACTTCCAGCTCACCCTTATTCTCCCCGCTCTCCACCGTCACGGTAGTGGGGATGGTCACCTGATAGCCATTGGTTGCAATATCACCGATGGTGGTGGTGTCCTCTGCCATGGCAACATTCGGCTCGTAGGCAAGCATTTCCTGCTCCGGCAGGGCGGCGAGCACATCGGCAAATTCCGGCGTTTGGGCAAGCGCAGTTCCACCCACCGCAAGGCACAGAGCCAGCGCAAACGCAAGGCCCAGCAGTTTTTTTGCACAATGCTTCATGGTGTATCCTCCTTGTGTGGGGTGGCTGTTTTTTGCCGCAAAAATCAAAAAAGGGGAGAGGGAACATCTCCCGTCTCCCCTTTGGGCTCAGGTATTATTTAGGTGGGGTGGGTTAGGTGGCGATGCTTGCGGTAAACTGTACATTGCCCGTGTAAGTACCTGCCTTCTCGGAAGTGCCAGTCGTTGCCGTAGACAGCTCGAACTTTAACTTTGCCTCAGCGGTGTTTGTGCCAGCCGGAACTGCCAAAATTGTCTTTTCGGTTCCGGTTGTACCGATTTTCCTGTTGAGCGTTTTAACATCGCTTCCAATCGTCGTATCGGTCAGCGTAACAGTATATTTCAACTCAACACCCTCGTCGTTCTTTACACTAAAATCAGTCGAACCCCCTGCCGGTTCCAACGTAATTTTCAAGAACTTACCACTAATAACATTCTTAGTAACAATAACTTTGGGTGCTGTACCGTCAGTACCAGTGGAAGGTGTATTAGTACCATCTTTATCCAAGGTAGTATTGACCTCTCTCTTCTCATTGACGCCTGCATCCTTACCAAAGTCGATCAATGCCGGAACTGTCCACTCATAAGCCTCAGTTACCACGTACTTAACCTCTGTCATACTCGGTCCAGACCCCTTGCTGCCAGGAAGAGAAGTACCAGTCGCAAACACCGGCATTGCGCAGACGGACACCGCCAGAGAGGCTGCGAGGAGCAGGGCGGCCGCTTTCTTCGTCAATTTCATAATCCTTATTCGGCAATGGGGCCCGCAGCTGACGGTCAGCCTTGGATTTGCCTACTCCTTTCACACCATATGGTTTGTTGATTCCCAATTCAGTTCTTTTTTTATTGTCAACACTGCCTGTCTTGCCCACCGCAAGGGGGCTCAGCCCACGGTCAGTGTCAGCTTTACGATGCCGCTGTTGGTCTTGGTGGTGCGGTCCGAAAGATAGGGCTGGCACACCACATAGGCCGGGTACTCGCCGGGGGCAAGGGCGCGGGTCATCTCCATCTTTTGCACATACAACCCGGGCGCTACAAGGCCGGACTGGAACAGCAGCTCGTCGCCGTCCTCTAAATACAACCCAAAGGCGATGTAGTAGCACTCCTCCTTGCCGGTCAGGGTAAGGGTGTACTGCTTGCCGTCATCGGTCTGCACGGTCAGGGTCTTTTCGCCCTTATAGCCCTTGACGGCCTCAATGGTGTACGCCCCGGCGTCGGTCTTTTGGATCTCAAAATAGGCGGGGTCGGCGTCCAGCACCTTTGTTACCTCGGCCTGAATGCCCGCCAAGCGCAGGTAATGGCTCAGTTCTGTGGTCTGGCCGCTGTCCACCACCAGCTTTTCCAGCGTGGTGCCGTCAAGGCTTACCCAGTCCTCGTACCAAAGGTTCTCGGCGGGGTTATGGAACTCGAACCCCTGCGTGATTTTTTTGGTCTTTGCGGGGATGGTAAAGCCGCCCCAGCCCGGCAGGGTGACGTTTTTGCTGCGGTCGATGGGGGTCTCCGGCTTGACGTACTGCGCCTGATAAGTCTCCATGGGCAGCGCGGCTGCTTCGGACGCGCCGTTGGCCGTGGCAGCGGACTTGCCGCCGGACACTGCGATGTAGCCGCCCAGCAGCAACACCAGTACCACCAGCACCCCGATGACTACTCTGCTTGTGTTTTTGTTCTCCATGGGCTCCACGCTCCCTTTCCATCAGAACAATAAAAAAGCCGCCCGACCTTGTGGGCAGCTTTGATGATACGAGCAAAATCCGGCGTGCCCTTGAAAAGAACACACCTGTGGTTTTGGACGATTCCGGTATGCAGAGTATTTCCGCAAAAAAACCGGAAGCAACCGGCTGGCATCATCCGGGAAATGCCCCGAACCTTAGCCCCTATGGCTTTGCGTCCTTGCCTTTCGACAAGTTTGCCAAAAAATTGCCCAATATTTTTAAAGATTGATACGTTAGTTTTGTCGACAATAGTTTATCATACCCCCCCCGGTGTCAACCGGTTTTACCGGGGTTTTGTTTATATTCTATGTTGTATTTTTCAGTAATGCGGCCGAAAACGTTTACATTTTGATGCTCTCTTTGTTTCATTTCCTTTTTTTGTAAAGTCCGGAAGAAAGTGGCTGGGGAGCCCTTTCAGGCGCTGCGCGCCGGATCTCCCAAGGGGAAAAGGCTCTTGTCCCGGTTCAAGCCGCAAAAATTGATTTCCGTGCCCCTCCCCCTTGCGCTGGCGGGGTTCAGCGCGTATAATGATAGATGTATCGTTATGCCAAAAAACGTGTAAGGAGCGTATTTTATATGAAGTTAGGTATCGTCGGCCTGCCCAACGTGGGCAAGTCCACTCTGTTCAACGCCATCACCTCCACCAAGAATGCGGAGGCTGCAAACTATCCCTTCTGCACCATCGAGCCGAACTCCGGCATCGTGGCAGTGCCGGACAAGCGGCTGGACAAGCTGGCCGAGATCTGGCAGACCAACAAAAAGACCCCCGCCATCGTGGAGTTCGTGGACATTGCAGGTCTGGTGAAGGGTGCAAGTCAGGGCGCCGGCCTTGGCAACAAGTTCCTTGGCCATATCCGCGAGTGCGACGCCATTGTGCACGTTGTGCGCTGCTTTGACGATGACAACATCATCCATGTGGTGGAGGACGTGACCAAGGCCGAGGCCGTGGACCCCATTGCCGACATTGACGCCATCGACTACGAGCTGATCCTCTCCGACCTTGAGGTGGTGCAGAACCGCGCAGGCCGCATGGCAAAAGCGGCCAAGAGCGGCAACAACAAGGGCGCTGCCGCCGAGGCCGCATGGCTGCAGCAGCTGGCCGACCATCTGAGCACCGGCAAGCCCGCCCGCAGCTTCGATTTTGATCCCACCGACACCGAGCAGCAGACCGTGCTGCACGAGATGGGTCTGCTGAGCGCAAAGCCGGTGCTGTACGCCTGCAACGTGGGCGAGGATGACCTGATGGAGGGCATCGAGAACAACAAGTACGTTCCGCTGGTGGCTGCCCGCGCCAAGGAAGAGGGCGCCCGCTACATTCCCATCTGCGCCAAGACCGAGGAGGACATTGCGGATTACAGCCCCGAGGAAAAGAAGGCATTTCTGGCCGAGATGGGCATCGAGGCCAGCGGTCTGGACAACCTGATCACCGCCAGCTACGACCTGCTGGGTCTGATCTCCTTCCTGACCGACGGCAAGAAGGAGTGCCGCGCATGGACCATCCGCAAGGGCACCAAGGCTCCGCAGGCTGCCGGTAAGATCCACAGCGACTTCGAGCGCGGCTTCATCCGCGCCAGCGTCATCGGCTACGATGATCTGGAAGCCAACAACTTCGACTACGCCGCCGTCAAGGCCAAGGGTCTGCAGCGCACCGAGGGCAAGGAGTATGTTGTGCACGATGGCGACGTCATCGAGTTCCTGTTTAATGTTTAAAGGAGTCCACCATGATCTTTGGTATTATGGGCGCTATGCCCGATGAAGTAGACCAGCTGTGTGCAAAGCTGGAAAATGTCACCGTTGAGCCCTACGGCGGCGTGGAGTACCACAAGGGTACGCTGGCCGGCAAGCAGGTGGTGGTGTGCTGCGCCGGTATGGGCAAGGCCAACGCCGCCGCTACCACGCAGGTGCTCATTACCAAGTTCGGCGCGGAGAAGATCATCTTCTCCGGCATTGCAGGCAATATGACCAGCAAGATCGGCATCGGGGATGTGGTCATCGGCAAGACGGTGCTGTACCACGACGCCCAGCTGGATATGATCTGCCAGAACCCGCCGTTCCTGAAGGAATACACCGGCGACCCGGAACTGATCGCCGCTGCCGAAGCCGCCTGCGCCGAAGCCGGGGTAAAGGCACTGGTGGGCAAGATCGCCACCGGCGATTTGTTCGTGGGCGACAGCGAGACGAAGGCCGCCATTGAGGCCAAGTGTGCCCCGGACTGCGTGGAGATGGAGGGCGCGGCGGTAAGCCAGATCGCTGCCAAGAACGGCGTGCCCTGCGTCATCCTGCGCGCCATGAGCGACAACGCCGACGAGGACGGCCACGAGGTACTGGTGGTGAAGAAGTTCAGCATCAGCGAATATGTCGCCACCGCCACTAAGATCGTAGCAGCGATGGTGGAAAAGCTGTAAATTTCCCCAGTCAAAACCACCGGCTGAGCCGGTGGCTTGAGTAAGCCCTAGAAGGGCATAATACTAGCAAAGCCCCTTAAGGGGCCACGAATGGGTCTGCCAACTGCATTCCTGTCTCGTGGCAGGCCCCTCAAGGGGCCCTTTTATTTACGCCTTAGTTTCCTTGCTACCCGTAAACGGGTCCACGAACTCCTTAAGGCTCAACTGATCGGCAATCTGGTCCTGTTGCAGTTGATTTTTAATGTACTCTTGGATTTTCTTTTTGTTCTTTCCTACCGTATCCACGAAGTATCCCCTGGCCCAGAAATGCCGATTGCCATACTTGTACTTCAGATTTGCATGTCTGTCGAAAATCATGAGACTGCTCTTTCCCTTGAGATATCCCATGACATAGGAAATGCTGTACTTCGGCGAAAAACTTATCAGCATATGGATATGGTCAGGGCAGGCCTCCGCTTCAATGATTTCAATACCTTTTTGTTCGCACAACTGGCGCAGTATCTGCCCTATATCCTTTTTGATCTGACCGTAAATTACCATTCTCCGATATTTCGGTGCAAACACTACATGGTATTGACATCTCCACGTGGTATGGCTTAAACTATCTACGTCTTTGTTATCTTTCATTTCAAAGATAAACCTCCCTGTTCCTAGAATGTGGTTGGCAAACCCACACTCTATTCTACGGGGAGGTTTCTCTTTGTCTAGGGCTAAAGCCGTTTTTATTCCACCAGCAAAGCTGGTGGTTGTCGCTCGCTCAAGCTACCCAAAACAACAACAGCCAGACCGGCAGTGCCGGTCTGGCTGTTTTGCGTTTATGTCAGTTTTTGGTCAGATCCTTGGTATACAGGGCGCGGGTGGCGTTGAGCACGGCAATGACCATCACGCCCACGTCCGCAAAGATGGCTGCCCACATTCCGGCAATGCCCAGTGCACCCAGCAGCAGGCACAGCGCCTTGATGCCCAGCGCGAACACGATGTTCTGGTGCACAATGCGCAGGGTGCGGCGGGCAATGCGCATAGCCAGCGCGATTTTGGCGGGGTCGTCATCCATCAGCACCACGTCTGCGGCCTCGATGGCAGCGTCCGAACCCAGCGCACCCATGGCGATGCCCACGTCTGCGCGGGAAAGCACCGGCGCGTCGTTGATGCCGTCACCCACAAAGGCAAGGTTCTCCTTGGGCTGCTTTTCAGCCAGCAGCTTTTCGATCTGGTCCACCTTGTCACCGGGCAAAAGACCGGCGTGGTACTCGTCCAGACCCAGCTGCTGCGCTACAGCCTGTGCCACCGGCTGTGCATCGCCGGTCAGCATGACCGTCTTGCGCACACCGGAAGCCTTCAAAGCGCGGATGGCATCGGCGCTGTGGGGCTTTACCACGTCCGAAATCAGCAGATAGCCCGCATAGCTGCCCTCCACGGCAACGTGCACGATGGTGCCCACGCCGTCCACGGCGGGGACGGTCAGCCCCAGCTTTTTCATCAGGCGGGCGTTGCCGGCAGCAACGGCCTTGCCGTCCACCTTCGCGGTCACGCCATGACCGCCCAGCTCCTGCACGTCCGTGACCCGGGCGGCATCGATGGGCTTGCCGTAGGCAGCTTTGATGCTCAGGGAGATGGGGTGCTTCGACCAGCTTTCCGCCAGCGCAGCGGCTTCCACCAGTGCGGCGTCGGTCACGCCCTCGGCGGGGTGGATGCCGGTGACCTTAAAGGTGCCCTGCGTCAGGGTGCCGGTCTTATCGAACACCACAATACCGGTGTTGGCAAGCTCTTCCAGATAGGTAGAGCCCTTGATGAGGATGCCGCAGGAGGAAGCGCCGCCGATGCCGCCGAAAAAGCTCAGCGGGATGGAGATGACCAGCGCACAGGGGCAGCTGATGACAAGGAAGGTCAAAGCGCGGTAGACCCAGTCGCCAAAGCGGGCGGGCTGTCCCATAAGCAGCAGCACCACCGGCGGCAGAAGCGCCAGCGCCAGTGCGCCGTAGCAGACAGCGGGGGTGTACACCCGGGCAAAGCGGGTGATAAAGTTTTCTGCCCGGGCTTTTTTCATGCTGGAATTTTCCACAAGGTCGAGAATTTTAGAGACGGTGGACTCGCCAAATTCCTTGGTGGTGCGCACCTTCAGCAGGCCGGTCATATTCACACAGCCGCTGATGACCTCGTCCCCGGCGTTCACGTCCCGGGGCAGGCTCTCACCGGTCAGGGCGGCAGTGTTCAGGGCAGAAGCGCCCTCCACGATGACGCCGTCAATGGGCACCCGCTCGCCGGGCTGCACCACAATGACGGTGCCCACCTCGACCTCGTCCGGGTCCACCTGTTCCAGCTTGCCGTCCTCGCCCTCGATGTTGGCGTAGTCCGGGCGAATGTCCATCAGGCTGGCAATGCTCTGGCGGCTTTTGCCCACGGCAACGCTCTGGAACAGCTCGCCGATCTGGTAGAAGATGATAACGGCGCAGCCCTCCACATAGTCGCCCAGTGCAAACGCGCCCACGGTGGCCACTGCCATTAGAAAGCACTCGTCAAAGGGCTGACGGTTCTTGATGCCCTTCAGCGCCTTGCGCAGCACATCCCAGCCCACCACAAGGTAGGGGATGCAGTAGAGCGCCAGCTCCACCGGCATGGGCAAGGCGGGCAAAAGCTTGAGCACGATGACCAGCGCCACGGCGATCAGAATGCGCTCAAGGGTCTTTTTTTGTTTCTTGTTCATAAGCAACGCTCCTCAGTTTGCGGTGCAGCGGATGAAAAACGGGTGGTTTTCCACAAGTTTTTCGGCAAAAAATGGGTATTCCACAGTTTTACCCGCGTTTTCCACACAGTTTTCCTGTAAAAAAGCGCTTTTCCACGCTTCTTTTTCGGTTTTTTCGCAAAGTGTGTTGAAAACCCGGTGGAAATTGTTGAAAAGTGGCGGATTTTTCCACAGAAAAACTCCCCCAGTCCACACCGACCGGGAGAGCTTTGCCGTACATCAGATATCAAAGATCTCGCAGTCGTCCTCTACCTTCTTGCAGGCAGACAGCACGTTCTCCATGGTGTCGTGGGGGTCTGCACCCTCGGCAAACTCCACCTTCATCTTCTGGGTCATAAAGCTGACGGTCGCCTTTTCCACACCGGCTACGGTGTTGGCGGCATCCTCCATCTTCTGGGCGCAGTTGGCGCAGTCCACTTCGATCTTGTAGGTCTTTTTCATAATAAGTACCAGCCTTTCTTTTTCTGCGGGCGTGTGCCCGGTCATTCTTCGATATGGTCCATCCCCATGGAGAGGATGCTGCGCACATGGTCATCGTCCAGTGCGTAGAAAACAGTTTTGCCTTCCCGCCGGAAGCGCACAAGCTTGGAATCCTTGAGCACCCGCAGTTGGTGGCTGACGGCAGACTGGCTCAGCTGCACGGCGTCCGCGATATCCTGCACGCAAAGCTCGCTGTCGTGTAAGGCGTACAGAATTTTGATGCGGGTGGAATCGCCGAACACGCGGAACAGGTCCGCCAGTTCGTACAGCACCTCGTCATCCGGCATCTCCACCGGCTGAGTCTCCTTTTCCGGCGCGGCTTGTTCTAGCCCGGTCATGCTGTCATCCCCTTTCGTTTCGATATATGAGCATCTGTTCATGTGTTCATGATAGCACGCAGACAGCCCCCTGTCAAGCAAAATCCGCAAAGTTTTTTACATTGCCGTAAAATTGCTGAAAATCGCCGTAAAACGCAAAAAAGATGCAATTTAAATTTGCAAATGGGGTGCGGGTTGGGCAGCAGAACGATTTGAAATGGCTTCCGCTTCTTCCGGGTTGCGGCACCCAGCATCCGCATCGTGCCTTGGGCGGCACTTGCGTCTTGCTGGCCGCTGCCCCAACAACTCCTCCCTGTTTCCGCCGCTGGCGGCGGTCGTCGTCGTTGCTAGCCATGTTCAGCGGAAATAATATTTATATTTTCGCGTTTGGAGCGACCGCGTTTGCGGAGCGCAGCGCAGCAATGAAAGCCCCAGTGGGGCTTTTAAGCGGCAGAGCGGTCTGCATTAGCAGATGGAGGGGCTTTGCCCCGACAAGCTCTGCGGAGCGCTCCAAAGCGCTATTTTCACAGAGGGGGTCGTAAAGGCAAGCGGCATTTGCAGCGCCGCTGCGGGAAAGTTTTTGGTCAAACCGCAAGGTTTACGGGAGCGCTCGCTCCCCCTTGGGGGAGCTGTCGCGCAGCGACTGAGGGGCTACGAATGGAGAAGCGAAAAAAGCGTTAAAGCGATAGCGCCGACTGGCGCAGCGCTAGCTTTTTTGTGCTTCGACTTCTTCTTTAGGATTGTCAAGGGCGTGCAGCCCTTGGCCTGTTGCGGGGTGGGTGGAGTCCAGAGGTAGGGAGGGGGGAGTCGGAACACCCCTCCCTGCCTCTGGCCCAGCGGAGCGTCTTTGCACGCTGCTGGCAGGCAGAAAGTTGCCCCGCAGAGCGCCACACTTTTCTGGTTCTCTTTTGGTGTCAAAAGAGAACATCTCTCGGCTACATCCTCTTCCCCTCTTCCCTGTTCCACATGGAACAATTCACTTCTCCGCGGCGGCGGTGGGGATGCGGACGGTGTACTCGATGTAGCCGTCCTTCTCTTCCCGGTGGGCGGTGGCGGGCACGCCGTTGTCGGTCATCAGCCGGATGGCGTGGTCGATGGTATTGACAAAGATGCGCACGTCCCGCACCATGGAGATGCGGTGCCCAGCCTTGGGCGGGCTGTTCAGCAGCTGCTCGATGTAGCTGTCAGTCTGGCGGGCATTCAGGCGGCGCTTGGCGATGGTAATGAGCGCCTCGCTGCGGCGGTTCTCCGGCAGGCGCAGCACCGCGCGGGCGTGGCGCTCGGTGAGGTTGTTGTCCAGCACGAACTGCCGCTGGTCTGCGGTCAGCTGCAACAGCCGCAGCTTGTTGGCAAAGGTGGGCTGTGCCATGCCCAGACGCTTGGCGGCTTCGGCCTGCGTGCAGTCCCACAGCACCATCACATCCCGCAGCCCCTGCGCCTGTTCAAAGGGGTTCAGGTCGGCGCGCTGGATGTTTTCCAGCAAACCCAGTGCAGCGGTGCGGTCGTCGGCGTAGCTGCACAGGATGGCGGAGATGGTGGTCATCTTTGCCAGCTGACAGGCGCGCAGCCGCCGCTCCCCTGCCACCAGCTCGTAGCCCTCTGCCGCTTTGCGCACCGTGACCGGCTGGAGCAGACCGTTTTCCCGGATGCTCTGCGCCAGCGCCGTCAGCTCCTGCTCGTCAAAGCTTTTCCGCGCCTGAAAGGGCGACGGGTGGATCTGGTCGATGGGCAGAGAGAGTAATTTCCCGGACGGTTTCTTGCGTTCAAACATGATGCTGCCCCTTTCCTGTGAAATAAGCCTTCGGTTTTTCCACATTTCTCCGGGAAATCGTGGAAAACCCGTTCAGCTTCAGTGTAGCACACAAAGAAAGACCCCGCCAGAAATTTCGTTCGGCAGGGTCTTACAGGTTGCGTCAAGTTATGCGTTATTTCAGCGGGCTTTTTGCAATTTTACCGCCGTTTCTGGGGTATGCTGTCGGAGTTTGCGAAATCTTTTTGCACAAAATCAGCGTGCGGGTGTCGCCGCCGGGCAGGTGCAAAGTGCGGGTCTCGCGGTACTCGCCGCCCAGCTTTTTGATAGCACCCCGGGCTGCGGTCAACTCCTCTTCCCCGGATGCGCCCTTCATGGCAAGGAAGTTGCCGCCCACCTTTACCAGCGGCAGGCAGTATTCTGCCAGCATGGGCAGGGCTGCCACGGCGCGGGCAGAGGCAAGATCAAACTGCTCCCGCCAGACCTTGCGCGCGGCTTCCTCGGCGCGCTCCTTGGCAAACTCCACCCCGGTCAGACCCAGCTGGGCGCAGGCGTACTTCAAAAACTCCACCCGCTTGCCGGTGGGCTCCATCAGGGTCAGTTCCAGCTCCGGCTTGAAAATTTTGGTCACGATGCCCGGAAAGCCTGCCCCGGCACCTACGTCCACCATGCGCCCGGCAACCTCCGGCTGGCTGGCAAACAGCAGGCTGTCGAGGAAATGTTTGTCCTCGATGCCCTCCGGGTCGGTGATGGCGGTCAGGTTGACCTTCTGGTTGTAGTCTACAAGGATCTGGGCAAAGGCGTCCAGCTGATCCAGCTGGGTGCCGGTGAGGGCAATGTTCCATGTGGAACACTTTTCCTCCAACCGCTGTTTGTCGATCATAGTGTTGTCCTTTCTGTCGGGTGGTTGGGGTAGCGCAATCGTTTATTTTATCGCAACTTCGTATTATTTTTGTTGTTTCCCTGCCAGTGCGATGCTCAGCTGCGCCACATCGGAGGGCGAAACGCCGGGGATGCGCCCCGCCTGCCCCAGATTGCGGGGACGGATGCGGGCAAGCTTTTCCCGGGCTTCCAGCGTCAGGCCGGTCAGGGCGGCGTACTCGAAATCCTCCGGGATGAGGGTCTTTTCGTGGCGTGCCACCTCGCGGATCATCCTGTCCTGTCGGGCGATGTAACCGGCGTACTTGATCTCGGTCTCCAGCCGCTCCGCCAGCATGGGGGTAATTTCATCCCCCCAGCCGATGATGCCCGCCACCAGCGGGTAGCTGATCTCGGGACGGCGCAGCAGCTCCTCGGCAATGCCGCCCTCGGCGGCAGGGGCAAGACCGACGGCTTCCATGGCGGCGCGCAGGTCTGCGGTGCGCAGGTGTGCTTCGTGCAGGCGGCGGCGCTCGGCTTCCAAAATCTGCTGGGTGTGCTGGTACTTTGCCCAGCGGTCATCCTGCACAAGGCCGTATTCCCTGCCGATGGGGGTCAGGCGCTGGTCGGCGTTGTCCTGCCGCAGGGTCAGCCGGTACTCGCTGCGGCTGGTCATCATGCGGTAGGGGTCCATGACGCCCTTGGTGACAAGGTCGTCCACCAGTGTTCCCAGATAGCTGGTGTGCCGGGGCAGCACCAGCTGCTCTAAGCCCAGCGCGTTGCGGGCGGCGTTCAGACCCGCCAGCAGACCCTGCGCGGCGGCTTCCTCGTAACCGGAGGTACCGTTGAACTGCCCTGCCCCGTACAGACCCCGCACCACCTTGCTTTCCAGCGTGGCTTCCAGACTGGTGGGGTCTACACAGTCGTACTCGATGGCGTAGGCGGGGCGCATGATCTCCAGATGCTCAAAGCCTTTGATGCTGTGGTAAAAGGCGTTCTGCACATCCTCCGGCAGGCTGCTGGACGCACCCTGCAGATACATCTCCTCGGTGTTCTCGCCGCAGGGCTCTACGAACAGCGGGTGACGATCCTTGCCGGAGAAGCGCACCACCTTATCCTCGATGGAGGGGCAGTAGCGCGGGCCGACACCCTCGATCATGCCGCCGTACAGCGGGCTGCGCTGGATATTATCCAGAATGATCTTGTGGGTCTCCGGGTTCGTGTAGGCGATCCAGCATTCCACCTTGTTGTGCATGGGTGCATCGGTCAGGAAGCTGAAGGGCTGCAATTCGCTGTCCGGGTCGCCGGGCTGGCATTCCAGCTTGGAAAAATCAATGCTGCGGCGGTGCACCCGGGCAGGGGTGCCGGTCTTGAACCGGCGCAGCGGCAGACCGGCAGCTTTCAGGCTGTCGGTCAGGGCGTTGGCGGCGTGCATGCCGTCCGGGCCAGACGCATACCATGCATCGCCCACAAAAATTTTGCCGCCGAGGTTCGTGCCGGTGGCCAGCACCACGCACTTGGCGGTGTATTCGCCGTGCAGCTGGGTGACAACGCCCTTCACATGGCCGTTTTCCACTTCCAGCGCCACCACCTCGGCCTGATGGATGGCCAGACCCGGGGTCTGCTCCAGCGCGTGCTTCATGTATTCGTTGTAGCGGCGGCGGTCGGTCTGCACCCGCAGCGCGTGCACGGCGGGGCCTTTGCCCTTGTTCAGCATCCGGCTTTGCAGATAGGTGGCGTCTGCCGCCAGACCCATCACGCCGCCCAGCGCGTCCACCTCCCGCACCAGCGTGCCCTTGGCAGTGCCGCCAATGCTGGGGTTACAGGGCATATTGCCGATGGCGTCCAGACTCATGGTAAAGACGGCCGTTTTTGCGCCCAGCACAGCAGCTGCATGGGCGGCTTCGATGCCCGCATGACCTGCGCCAATGACGATGACATCATAATCTCCTAAGTGGTTCATATACTTTCGGGTTTCCTCTAATCAATGATTTGAATTTATTTTCCCACACAGAACCGCTCGAACACCTGTTCGATGACGGCTTCCGAGGCGTTTTCGCCGGTCAGGTCGCAGAGGGCATCCAGTGCGTCATCCACGCAGACCGAAACGGCGTCCAGTCCAAAGCCGCCGGCGGCGGCATCCAGTGCCCCGGCTACGGCGTCCCGGGCGCGGAGGGCAGCAGAAAGCTGCCGCTGCCCGGACAGGCTAGCGGCGTGGGGGTCGATGCTGCCTGTGCCCAGCAGCCGCGCCACCGCAGCGGCGATGACCTTGCGGCTCCCCTCTTCCCGGCAGCAGACCGGCAGCACCATGGCAAAATAGGGGGCAATAAGTTCCGCATCGAACTGAGTGGGCTTGTCCTCTTTGTTCACAAGGGCAATGGCGGGGCGACCGGCGCAGCGCTGCGCCAGCGCCAAGTCCTCCCGGCTGGGCGGCTCAGAGCCGTCAAAGACGGCAAGGATCAGCCCGGCTTCTTCCAGCTTTTTCCAGCTGCGACGGATGCCCTCTGCTTCAATGGCGTCCTCTGTCTCCCGCAGACCGGCGGTGTCAAAAAGGTTCAGCCGGATATCTCCCAGCTGCACCGCTTGCTCCACCACATCGCGGGTGGTGCCCGCCACCGGGGTGACGATGGCACGGTCGAAGCCTGCCAGCAGATTGAGCAAGGTAGACTTGCCCGCGTTGGGGCGTCCCACGATGGCGCAGTCCACGCCCTCGCGCAGCACCGCACCGGCATCGTAGCTGCGGATCAGGCCGTCCAGCTCTTGCTGCACCGCGCCCAGCACGGTGCGCAGATGGGAGGGGTCCAGCTCCGGCACATCCTCCTCCGGGAAGTCCACCCAAGCGGCAAGATGCGCCTGCAGGGCGGTCAGCTGGGCTTTCTGGGCGTTGATCTTTTTCGCCAGCGCACCGCCCAGCGCGGCGTTTGCCAGCGCTGCCCCCTGCCGCCCGTCTGCCGAAATCAGGTCCATGACCGCTTCGGCCTGGGTCAGGCCCAGCTTGCCGTTCAGAAAGGCGCGGCGGGTGTACTCGCCGGGAGCGGCAGGCTGCGCACCCGCTGCAAGACAGGCCTCCACCAGCCGCCGCGCCACTGCGCTGCCGCCGTGGCAGGAAAGTTCCACCACGTCCTCGCCGGTATAGCTGTGGGGCGCACGGAAAAACAGAGCAACGCCCTCGTCAAAGGCTTCTTCCCTGTCCACGAAATGCCCGAACAGCGCGGTGTAGCCCTTAGCTTCTTCCACTTTTTTTGCCGGGTTTGCCGGGTGGAACACCCGGGCAGCCACCTGATAGCTCTCCGCACCGGAGAGCCGCACCACGGCAATGCCGCCTGCACCCGGTGCTGTTGCAATTGCTGCAATGGTCGCTTCCTGCATACTGCATCCTTTCCGCGCACACGTCTTGCGGGTGCGCTTCTCGTGCGCCCGGTACGGCAGACCCGCCGCAGCGCACACTTTCTGATTTTACAGCTTATTTTACCACGTTTTTGCGCAAAAAGATACACCCGCCGCGCGGTTTTTCCACATCTTCCAAAATGTTTGTGGAAAAAGAGATCGAAAATGGCGGGTACTTTCTCTTTGTACTTAATACTTTAGTGCTAAACTTTACGGCTTGAACCCTCTCCGTCATCGCCTACGGCGATGCCACCTCCCCCGAAAGGGGGAGGTTTTGCTCTACTTACCGCCAGATGGCGAAAAGCTCCCCCTTCGGGGGAGCTGCTAAGCGCAGCGAAGCGGAGAGGGTTTACCCCGCGAGAAACTCCCCCAGTCATCTCGCTTTGCTCGATGCCAGATTCCCCCTTTTTGTCGCTGCGCGACATCTTCCCCCGCTCCGGGGGAAGTCATCTTCGGAGATGGGGCCTTTGGCATGGCGGCGAAGTTTTTGGCTAAAGTGCAAAACGTCCGGGCGCGCCAGAGGCTCC